>Ga0209979_1000925_pt1 | contig 35219 bp, 28 predicted proteins | sample AnhtaG_FD_183114 | JGI IMG/M metagenome (GOLD analysis project Ga0209979, IMG submission 183114) | Deep subsurface microbial communities from Anholt, Denmark to uncover new lineages of life (NeLLi) - Anholt_01485 metaG (SPAdes) (version 2) | ecosystem: Environmental > Aquatic > Marine > Oceanic... | reverse complement strand
CACTCAATTCATTGTCCAGGTAGCCCATCATCAGGTCTTTATAATCATGGCATGTCATTTATGCTACCTCCTTTCCCGGTACTTAATAATTCTTCCAGCTTCTTACGGGCGTAGTACAACCTGCTCGTAACAGTGCCTTTATTACAATAAAGGGCCTCAGCGATTTGTTCGTATGACATATTCTGAAAGTGTCGCAATATAATCACCTCGCGATGCTTATCGTCCAGCTTGCCGATTGCCTGCCAAACTTTGTCTTTTAGCTCGTTTCTTCCGGCCACAACCTCCGGTGAAAAGCAATCCGCCGTAGCTGCCGGCTCCGGGCAATTCTCGGCATCAAGAGAGCTTGTCAGCCGGTATCTTCTTTTTCTTAGATGGCTGATACACAGATTTTTCAATATTTGATAGAACCAGGGGAAGAACCTTCGGTCGGGCTTGAGGTGTTGTATATTCCGGTATGCTCGAATAAAGGCCTCCTGCGACAGGTCCATCGCATCTTCGCGATTGCCCACAAGCCCCAGAGCGATAAAATATGCGTTTTTCATATACCTGTTCACAAAAACTTCAAACGCCTCTGGTGAGCCCCGCCGACATCGCCGCATTGCTGTTATTTCTTCCTGGCACACGCTTGGCACTCTATTCGGCTCCAAAAGCAGACCGTTTCAATTCGAATCCAGATTCTTTACTTTGTACCCACAATAATATACACTACTGCAACTCATTTTCTTCAAACTATTTTCCAACATTTTTTCACGCCCCATAATCCCCCATGTTGTCATTCCGTGCTTGACACGGAATCCATATTTAGCTCCCACCACCACAATAAAAATATCCGTAATACGCGGCACACACAAGGCAATAAAAAATTCGATATGGATACATACACTTCTCCGTAAGGAATCCTTAGGACTAACAGGCGTACCGCAAATCCACCCATGGCGGAATCAATATCGCAGATCCACCGTCTTTTGGCGGAGTCAACTTAAAAAGGGGCCTATACCAAATCAATCGGTATAAGCCCCGAATTGACACAAATTCGTTGCCCTATTGTCTTTCATTGCGAGTCCGCCAAAGGCGGCCCCGGCAATCTCAACTCTTTAGAGCCGTACCAAAGCTGATTACCATTCCGGCCAGATCAACTGTTGGAGCCACTGACCCGCCAGGACAGCAAAGTTCTTGAAATCAACCATTTTATAGACGTTCAGGTCGGTCAGCCCAGCGGGCCTCACAGGAAACACAGCCGACAACGTCGTTTAGTCAATCTTAGAAATCACGATGGCATCCAGCAACGCACCGTCCTCTCTGTAGCCGATCTCCAGGGTATACGTCCCGGGTTCCATCGTGAAGAGCACTGTTTCGCCATCATCTTCGGCGCTGAAGACCTCTTCCCAGCGCCAGACGTCTGTATCGTCTGGGTCACTCCACCTCACCCAGCCACTACTGTGGTTAGTCGTCTGGGTGGTAGCGCCCTCGATGCGGACCCAGAAGGAGTCGCCGTCAGGGATAATCACGCGGCCACTGATCTTGTAGGTTCCACCTGCTACTGTAAAAGTGTAACGCGCAGTACCGTCAGGAGCCGGCGGATTACTACTGCTGTTACCGACATCGTCGGTTGTGCCGATATACTTACCACCGGAGGCACCGGCCAATTCCGTATAGACCTGCAAGGGCGCAGTGATCGTATCAGCCGCCTCTGCTTCGAACCATATTTCTTCCGAAGAAACAACAACCCCAGGAGGGGCTGACCTATACAGCCGGATGTCATCAAAATAGACCACACCTGAACCGCCGGTTGTCAGATTCCTATCGTCACCGAAGCCAATACTAAGCTTCGTTACATTCCACAGGTTCACGCCAAACGATGCCAGGTCGATACTCCACTGAGTCCACCGTGGTCGCGTTATGTCAAACACATCACCGTCATATAACACCTTGACGCCGTTAACCTTCACATACATCTGCTCAACAGTATTACTTAAATCGCCAAGGAACATTATTAACAATACTGTAACACCCTGCCTGGTCCAATCCTGTGGTGGGCTTAGCGTCAGCTCTGCTTCGGAATATTTCAAGTTGTTGTCGTAGAAATATGGCATCGACTGAGAGCCGCCGTGAACATTCATAGTCTCAACAAAAGGAGGCTCAGCATAACCTGCCATAGAACCGTTTGTCTCAACACCATATCCATCTATCCACGTATCAAATATCCTGTCAGGTTCGTAATCGTTGTAGTCCTCAAAATCGTCCACGACAAGGAAATCACCCGTCGTAAAGCTCCAGACGCTGCCTATCCACGGACTGTCAGGGTTAACGTTATTGACTTCGTCGACACGCCAGTAGTAAGTCGCCTCCCAGGAAAGTTCTCCAGGAACATGGCTCTCAGAACCAGGTGCCCTGCTGCCTTTGTACTCGGGTGAGGCTGTGGTTGCGTTTTTCACCACATCTTCATCAGTGCCGAAGTACACATCGTGCGAAGCGGCATAATCTCCCTGATTCCATTTAAGAATAGGTGCCATTGTCACATCCGTAGCTCCATTAGCTGGATTCGGGCTGCCGGCCTTTACAGGCGGTGATAGTGCAGCTTGTGGAATGAGCTGCTTCGGCGTCGATGGACTTGCCCAGCGAAGCTCTGCCACTGCGCCACCGCCGTCCTCATAATATTCCATTACAATGCCGTACACCTGCCCGGCGACAAGGTCAATTGTTCCGCTGTTTTCGGTGGCTGATTGGTTCTCCCAGTCGTCAACGAGCTGTTGACCATTCACCCACAGACGCACACCGTCGTCGCTATTGGTGAAGAATGTGTAGGTCTCAGTAAACGGTGCCTCCACTTCCCCTGTCCATCTGACCGAGAAGTTATCATCGCCGACCGACGCATCCGGTGAGCCGGGATCGCCCCAGTTGAAATTGATTTGAGGATCTAATCGCGTCAGCACGAGATTCTCGAAATTCATACCTCTGTAGTAATCACCTCGCACACCTCCGCCGGCCTTTGCGGTCGCAAAGCTCCAGACATCGCCTTTGTACGTGACAATGCCGTCGAACTCATCGACCCGCCAGTAGTAAGTTTTCTCGTATTCAAGAGGGCCGGGAGTATAGCTTGTAACACCCTGAGGAGAACCCACAACACCGCTGTTCACATCATCAAAATTATCACCGAAATAAACATAGTGCAGCTTCGTACCGAAACCTGCTGTCCAGCTAAGGCTCGCATTCGGGTCTATGAATGGGGCCCCATCAGCCGGGTCAGGGTCGTATGCAATCTTGGGGGGAATCGTAAAATTCCAGACCAAGCCTTTGTGTATTGTAGTACCGTCAGCCTCAATTTCATTGACTCGCCAGTAGTAGGTCGTACCCGGAACAAGACCGTCCGGATAAGCAAATCCCGGAAGGCCGACAACAAAAATCGTCGAGGGCTGATTGCCCCGGAACGCATCGGCAGTGCCGTCGTTCACATCGTCAAAATTGTCGCTGAAGTACACATCGTGCGAGACCGCAGTCGCTCCTGCTGACCAGCTAAGACTCGCCCATATATCCAAATATTGCTCGCCTTCAGCCGGGGTGGGATTATAAGCCTTCACGATGGGACCTCGGTAGCTTTCAGCGGGCCCTTCCTCGTTCGACGTGAGCGTGAAATCTGGGTTAGTGGTCAGGACGATCTTATCGATGATAAGTCCGTCCTCACGCACCCAGATGTTCAACGTGTGGAGGCCGGTCGAAGTTATCTCGATCTGCGACGGCTCCGGCAAGTCCATTCTGCCGTTGTTCCATTCGTAATCGTTGTTCCAGCCGCTCATTCGGTCAGAAAGGGGTGTTTCCTCGCCGTCCAGACCCGCATGGCAGGAGTCATCGGTTCCGTCGGCACCCCAGGCCAATATCCACACATAGTGCGGGCCGGTCTTGACAAAGTTAATCTCATACTCCAGTCGCTCACTATTGGCGGCATAGTTGCTGCTGTGTCCGCCGCGACCGTTGGGCGCGTGCATACCGAGCACGCCGGTAAAGCCGCCCGTTGGCCCGGTCTCCTCCCATTTATGGCCACCTACTTCAACATTGGCATCAAAGTGCTCAGCTTCCACAGACACAATTCCGTCCGGACCGGGGTCCTGATGGAGCGGGTCTGCAATCGCCACACCAGTGACCATGCCAAACACAACAACAAAAGAAACCGAATAAATCAATTTTTTACACACAATAGTCATCCTTCACCTGTACCCGCGTTTTCTGTGCCTGCACCTGTGGATACCTCGCCACAGGTGGCGCAGGTACAGGTGCGGGCAGCACAGGTGCGGGCAAAAAGAGTTAAAAATAAGTATTTATGCTTTGACCACACATCAAAACATCCTCAACATCATTACGAGTCCGCCTAACCCCTCGCTGCTTCGTTTTTGCGAAGCAAAACGGCGGGGGATTCGCAATCTTAGACTTTTAGGGCCTCGTATCAACCACGAAGTCTTAATTGCCACCTAAATTCCAGCTTCCGGCGCCGGACGATACAGACGAATGTCATCAAATAACACCATACCGGAACCGCCGGCCCGCAGACTGCTCTTATCGCCGAAACCAATAGAAATCGTATTGACATTGGTCAGGTTCACGCCCTGGGCTGCAAACTCCTGCAGGTCGATATTCCATTCCGTCCAGGTATCTATCTGCGCTGCATTAGGATTATCGTGATAGACCACGGCGCTGCCGTTGAGATTCACATACATCCGTTCAGCAACATTAGATGCGTCACCATAGAACCACAGTGACAATACTCCAACACCTTCTTCTGTCCAATCACGTGGCCAGACCAACGTCATGGTTGCCTCAGAGTATTTGAAATTGTTCTCGTAGAAATAAGGTATCGACTGAGAGCCGCCGTGAACAACATCAACCTCAACGAAATGTTCTCCCTGGTCAAAATTGGGGTCAGGATAACCTACGTCTCGACCGACATGACGGGCAAGTGAATCACCTTTTTATGGATTGGTCAGTCCGGGATGTAGGACTTAAAGAGTTGTGGAAGTTGAAATGGCACCACGAGTTTGTCACAAATGGGCCCTGGACCAAGGCTGGCGGTGTACTACCAGAGGACTGGCCCCAATGGATGAGAAGGTTTAAGGACTACTGAAAAAACGCTAACAAGTTTACACGATGGATTTATCTCAGTATCCATATAGATCTCCCATATTCCTAATGAGTCGCAGTAGGGAGCTCCACTTCGAGCCTGAATTTCGTACTCTTGCCTAAGAATATCGAAATGCCCATCCTGTCGTGAGTCCCAATGTACCTGAAATACGTTGCCCTGACACCCGATAAAAAATAGGATTATTAAGACCAGTGTTATCCTCTCAGCCGCTTGGCCAGCTCAGCTATGTCTTTAAGTTTTTCATCGTCGAAGAGTGTGATTGGTTTTCCCGATTTTTTTGAATTGTCGGTGCTTGCTCTTAGTATCTCTTGCTCCTGGCTACATTCGGTGTTTTCGTATTGGATTTCTTCAATGTTGCCTTTTAGCGCGTCAAGCTGCTCTATGAATTCTTTCCTGGTCTGTTCGTTTTCGACGATTTGATCTTTGAGTTGTTCGTTAGCGGCCGTTGATTCAGCAATCTGTTGTTTAAGGCATTCCTCTGCTTGCTCGTGCTCGGTGATTTGATGTTTGAGTTGCTCGTTGGCAGCTCTTAGCTCATCTGCTTGTTGCTTGATGTGTCCCTCGGTTTGCTCCCGCTCGTGAATGTTATGTTTGGGTTGTTCAATTTGCTCTTTCAGCTCTTTCCCCTGCTTAGTGGTCTCCGTCGCCGTCTCTTCCAGTCGCTTGCGTTCAGTGATATCTGTAATGATAACTATAAACCCAATGGCCTCGCCTTTCTCATTCTTCAACACAATCATCTTCATCTGCGTCTGGAATGTTGCCCCGTTTGCTCGCATGTGTTCTACCGCGCAAGTAGACCTGCCTCTACGTTTGGTTTCCTGGATCAAAGGATTCAAGTCGGCTTTCACCTTCTCTTGGGTGTGGAATGCACTAATCTGTTTGCCAAGCAGTTCATTGCTCGTCTTGTATCCATGCATCTTTGCCCACGGTACATTGACAAAGCAAATGGTTCCGTTCGGGTCAACTATAGCTATTCCCTGGTCCACCTGTTGAGCGATTATTCCAAGATGCCGTAGCAGTTGCTCGACCTGCTTATAGTCACCAATAGTAGTCTTGCGTTTACTTGATCTTCGAAAAAACATAAATACTCCGTGATTGAATTTGAGGGTTTAATCTCAAGCCGTCGTTTCCAGCGCAACGCATCAGATATGATTGAACATCTCCTGCTAATCAACCTCTTAGCAAGTGGGATTCGGCTATTTGTTTACTTGTTTTGTGAAAATTTCTCCATTTTTCTCAAACTCAACTTTGTCTCTGTGTATTTTAACGACCTTATAACCGTTTACCATATCTCCTTCGTGAACGATTCTGTCAGAAACCATAGCGGACGCATCCTCCTCGCTGTACACTATCGACGTTAGCCATCCTTGCTCCAAGGGTGCCTTTACCAATACTTTATTGGTGGGCAAAGATTCCAAAATAGGTGATATTAGATCGGCAGTCCAAAGATAGTAGACGACTATACCCAAAACCACTATGACCATCAAGAAAAGCCTGAGTTTCACGCTTTTTTTGGATGACGGTATACTCCTTTTTGGCTGGGCAACTTCCCTTTCTGGCTGCCTTAATTCGACCTTTACCAAATCAGTATCTGAGATCATATATCTCAAGACCATCTTCTTACTCCGCAGCTATTGATGTCTCTTAAGGCTCTTCGGACACTGCTTGTTGGGGCTCTTCGAGCTATGTCTGTTGGGACTCTTCCGGAACCTGAGGTTTTTCTTCGCAAGCCATAATTTATCTCTTTTCATAACTATCCATCGGCGTGTTCAGGCAGCAACTTCATCCTTTTGCTAATCAAGTAATAGGTTTGGGTGCGGTGATGGTGAGAACAAAATACTCTGTTGGCTCAAAATCCACTTCTTAGAGCCTATTCCTGGTTACTGCAAAAAATTCTCATTTATGGCAATTTCTCTTGTTTTCAAGGCCTCCACGTGTATATAATCATACAAGTCGTGAGGAGTTCCAAAACATTAACAGGATGTGCGATGAAAAGGCGCTTGTGTATAGTATTGGCGGTTGCTGTCGTCATATCGCTTGAAGGCTCGCGATCATACGGGAACCCAGTACGTCTATCTAGCGCAATAGCCATATCCTTTCAGAACGAAGGCACCCTCTATGACGATAATACGTGGCGTCTAATTACCTTGGATGATGTCTGGGCACCTTCGATATCTGTCAGCGTCCGCTATGACTTTTATGCTACCGGCACCGGTGCTTCTTACTGGGATGCTGTCTCATTAACCTTCGACTTGAGTCCAGTCGGCTGGAGCAACATTGCTTCGGCGGAACTCTGGTTCTATACGCAACAGGGTAATTATGTTCGTCCGGAATGGCACCATTACGAAGTTCTTGAGGGTGCTTTCAATCCCACCCATCAGGATGTTCCTGAGGGAATGGATCCTCCAATTCCTAATTTGCCTGGCTACGCAGACGCAGAACAATATAAAAATTAGTCCCCAAGCCCCTGCGGGATTATCTCACTTTTTCCTCTCCCTCCGCACCGCAGGGGCTTTTCTATTTGGCTTGGGTGCGGTGATGGTGAGAAGAAATATCAGCTTTGAGGATATACAGGAAGGTGTTACTGGGTTGTATGGGTACTAATTATCTCAATAATCGAATCAGCCAATCTTTCGCTTGCTAAGTTCTTCCAGCAACAAATTTCTGGCCGTATCCAACGACTCGGTCTGTTTTCTCCTACTTGTGGATAGTTGTGTTTCGACTAATTTGCCAGTTGCATAAAAACGAATCCATTCACGAATATAAGCAAGCCATTTATTAGTCACTTTGGTTTCCGGTCTCGACAGACAATTGTGCATGTGCAACATATCAATATAGATGCACAAAGATCATTTCATGTCCTCCTTAAAGAAATTTAAAATAATTATGAATTATGTTCCGGCCACACACCGAAATCCCGACAGGTCGGGATTGTTCTTAACAAGTATCAAAAAAGTCGCCTTGACCAAATGGCGTCTCATTCACAGAATACACTAACATCCTCAACATCATTGCGAGCCCGGCTAACCGCCCAAGGCGGACTCGCAATCTTAGACTTATGCAGCCTCGTATCAACCATGCCCCCATATCTTGCTTCGCCTGCCCCCGCGTCTTTCGACGCGAGTCGGGGCGGCGGGCAAGAAGCAATGGGGGCCAGCTAAATCCCGGCTTACGGTTGTGATTCCGGCTATTGTTCTGCCGGCCGATACAGCCGAATATCATCAAAGAACACTAAACCTGAACCGCCGGGCTGCAGATTATTCTTATCGCCGAAGCCAATAGAAATCGTATTGACATTGGCAAGGTTCACGCCCTGGGCTGCAAACTCCTGCAGGTCGATAGTCCATTCCGTCCATTCATCTATCAACGCCGCGTCGGGATTATCGTGATAGACCACCGCGCTGCCATTGAGAGCCACATACATCGGCTCAGCAGCATTAGAGGCATCACCGTAGAACCACAGCGACAATACTCCAACACCTTCTTCTGTCCAATCACGCGCCGAGACCAACGTCATGGTTGCCTCAGAGTATTTGAAATTGTTCTCGTAGAAATAAGGCATCGATTGGCCACCGCCGTGAACAATATTAGTCTCAACGAAATGTTCTCCCTGGTCAAAATTGGGATCAGGATAACCTACCGTAGAGCCGTTTGTCGGAACTTCGTATCCATCTACCCACGTGAACCATATCTCGTCGGGGGGATAGTTGTTGTAGTCCTCAAAATCGTCTATCTCAATGAAGTCGGTTACCGTGAAGCTCCATACGCTGCCTTTGCTGATTGTCGCGTCGGTATTATACTCATCGATACGCCAGTAGTAAGGCCCGCCTCCCCATTCAACACCTTCGGCAGGAGTGTAAATAGTAACACCCTGTCGGCCTCGATATGTGCCGGTCGTATCGGATGCATCAGCATCGGCAACGGTATCTCTATCGGTGCCGAAGTAAATATCGTGCCCAGATGCATTATCTCCCGGCGACCAGTTGAGTGGCGTTGCATCTCTGATGTACAGTGTTGAGGCAGGACTCGGCTTCGGGTCCCAGGCCAGGAGCAGATCGCCTCTCATGGCCTCCTGTATCTCGACCTGTGTCAGTGCCCGGTCGTAGACGCGAAGGTCGTCGATGGTACCATCGAAGTAGCTCTGTCTGTTTCTGCTGGTGCCGATGATGAACTCGTTGAATAGCAGGTCGTCATCCGTGTAGGTGTAGCTGTTAGCCCAAGTGCCGTTGTAGTAGTACTGTACGGTGGTACCCTCGCCGACTAGCGCCAAGTGGATCCAGTCTGTGGTCACAGGGCCAAACGCTGGGCCTGGAGTTCCAGAAGTGTTGGTCCGGTAGTTCCCTGGGCTTGTTCCATCCACGTCAAGCTGAAAACCGGAACTGTTGGGCGTATGACTGCTGAATGGGCTCATAAACTCCCCTTGCCCCACGGTAGCAGCCTTCACCCACAACGCGACGGTGAAACTCGCAAAGTTCTGTGCCTGGGGCAACGAGTGGAGAACAAAGTCATCCGCGCCGTCAAACTGCAAACCACCACCGTGATATCCATCCACCCACTGGGGATTACCCTGGAAAGTCCCGTGATGGCCCTGGCCTGACCAGTCAACGACAATAGTGCCGGAACCTTCCTCAAGGGTCCACAAGCAAATCATGTTAGGGTCAGTAATTGGTATCTCAGGCAGTGTTATGAAGCTCAAGACATCGCCTTTATGAGTGTTTACGCCATCAAACTCATCGATTCGCCAGTAGTAAACCTTCTCAAATTCAAGTGTGCCGGGACTATAGGTTGCCTCTGCCTGAGGCAGACCCACAACGGCACTATTCACATCGTCAAAGTTATCGCCAAAGTGGACATAGTGTAGTTTTGCGCCGAACCCAGCCGTCCAGCTAAGCTCTATATTTGGGTCTATATATTTAGCACCATCAGCCGGCACGGAGTTATAGGCGGTCCTGGGTGGAACCGTAAAGCTCCAAACATTGCCTTTCCACGGACTCTGGTCATTGGCGTCATTGACCTCATCGATTCGCCAGTAGTAAGTTGTGCCCGGAACAAGACCATCCGGATAGGCGAATCCGGGAAAGCCAACAATAAGAGATGTTCCGGGCTGATTGCCCCAGAAGGTGCCTTCGGCACCATCGTTCACATCGTCAAAATTGTCGCCGATGTACAAATCGTGAGAAACTGCCCAATCCCCCGGAGTCCACGATAGACTCACCCAAGTTTGCTCATACATAGCTTCATCTTCCGGGCTCGGCCTGCGGGCTAATGGTAGTCCTCCAACACCTTGGCTCAGCATCATCTCCTGAATCTCATCCTCTATTAGAGCATGGTCGTAAATCCGAAGGTCGTCAAAGACACCCATTAACGAGTTAGCTGCGTTTCTGTTTGTACCCATGGCAAACTGGTTGAACGTCGTATTAGTGGCAGTGACAGTTTCGCTGTTAGCCCAAAGGCCATTGTAGTAGGTGTTCGCAGATGTGCCATCCCAGGCTACTGCAAGATGTACCCACTCCGTGGTGACGGCGCCGAATACTATGCCGCCAGGTTGAAACCGGTAATTCCCTGGGTCTCCATCATCCGTATCCATCTGAAAACCGGCACTGTTTGGTACGTGGCTGCTGAACACACCGTTCCAATTGCCTTGCCCCACAGTGTCTGCCTTGACCCACACTGCAACAGTACCGGCAGGCCATTCTACTGCGGCGTCGAAGGAGTACAGAACAATCTGCCCTTCATCCACGAAGTGCACGCCGCCGCCATGATACCCGTCCGCCCACTCTATGGTCCCAACAAAGGTGCCATCGTAGCCGTTACCAGTGCGATCAACAACAGTGGTGCCGGAGCCCTCATCGAATGTCCAGTGAACCACAATATCCGCCGAGGCATTGCCTGCCATGCTCAGCACCAAAACAAAAGAAACTAAATAAATCAATTTTTTACACATAATAGTCCTCCTTAAAAAAGAGTGAAAATAATTATGAATTATGTTCCGGCCACACACCAAAATCCCAACTTATCGGGACTACTTTCAACAGGTATCAAGCACCGTTATGAGAATTACTGATTTAGCATTGAAAGAAAATCGGAAATCGAAACTCGCAAACCGGAGATCGAAATACCACCTCCTTCCTTCAAGAGCCCGAAAAACTACACATATTTCATTCGTCAGAGGATCAGAATCAACAGACACAAGTCAACACGGGCCCAAGCGTAATCAACCCCATTTATACCAAATCAACTGCTTTTACGTCAAGGAAAATCCCACGCGGTTACCCCTATTTTTCGATGAGATTGTGCAAATGCGTAACCTGTTTACCTAAATTGACAGATTCACTAAAACGCTCATTTTGTAAAATCAAGCCCAATCGTTGTAAACATTTGCTCAGCAAGGAGTTATATAAATTTCACAAAAAGTCTGAAAAAACTAAATGTCGAAGCGTAAGTGAAGGTCCGCGCTCCGGCGGGTCCAAATGCACTAAGGTCCCAACGTGTGAGAACAGTGAGTTTTCGATGGCAAGAACCATTTTTTTGTAACAAAACGGCTTTCTCAAGCGTCTGTTATAGTAGTTATGGATTTTGTCCTATAACAATTGTTGCGGGGTTGATGTAAGATTTGTATTTATAAAGACTTGCGAACCTAAGAGAAATTTGTTTTTGAGGCAGTCAGACAGAAATGAAATTGCAGCAAAAGAAAAAATTAGGCGAGTTACTTTGCGAAAAATCATATTTAAATGAATCCAACCTTGAATATGCGCTTGCCGAGCAAAAGATTGAACATCGGCGATTGGGTCAGATTTTGCTGGAACTCGGCTATATAACCCAAGCTCAGCTAAATGAAGCACTTGCGCTCCAGGTGGGTATAGAAAGGATGGATTTGACTGACATTTCGATAAGCAATGAAATCATTACCCTTGTCCCGGCAGAACTGGTCAGCAAATACAATATTTTGCCGTTACGGTTCGATAAACGAAACACCACAGAAAAAGCAGAGAATAATCAATCACCAAAAAACAATAATCAATTATTGGCCGTGGCGATGACGGACCCGTTTCAGCCGCAGATTCTTGAGGACTTACGGCTGGTAACCGGCTATCCGGTGCGTCGTTATTATGCTGACCCGAAAGAGATGGAAAATGCGATAATGAAATTCTACGGCAGCAACGTCGCAAGAATGCTGGATAACCTGATACCGGCTGACCAGCGGGCGGAAGCTAATGAGCTGGACAATGGAGATTACTCGCCAGCGAAGCTGCATGAGTTGGCCAGAGAGCCATCTTTGGTTAATCTCGTGAATCTGATAATCCTGGAAGCAATTGAGGTCCGTGCAAGTGACATTCACATCGAGCCTTTTGAGCATGAGGTAAAGATAAAATATAGACTCGACGGCATGCTTGTGGAGAAGTCGCCTTCTTCGAAGCGCCTTCAGGCGGCGATTATTTCGCGAATTAAGATTATGGCGGATATGAACATCGCTGAACGGTTTGTGCCGCAGGATGGACATATTGAATTTGCCGGTAAAAACGGCAGGGTCGATATTCGTGTCTCGACCGTGCCGACGGTACACGGCGAAGCTATTCAGCTAAGACTTTTGGACAGGACGGTATCATTGATAGGGCTTCATGAATTGGGGATGAACGCTCAATGTCTTGAAGGCTTCGATCAATGTCTGCATAAGAACCACGGGATTGTACTTGTTACAGGGCCGACGGGGTGTGGTAAGACAACGACACTTTATGCAGCATTAAAAAAGATATACTCGCCGGCTGTAAAAATGATAACGATAGAAGACCCCGTGGAATATCAGCTCGAAGGTATTAACCAGATGCCGGTCAATCCGAAAAGGGGCCTTACGTTCGCTACGGGTCTTCGGCATATCCTTCGTCACGACCCGGACATTGTAATGGTGGGAGAAATTCGAGACACAGAAACCGCCAATATAGCAATTCGGGCAGCGTTGACCGGCCACCTTGTTTTCTCGACCCTTCATACAAACGATGCTCCGGGCGCGGTTACGAGATTGATAGATATGGGTGTCGAGCCGTTTCTGTTAGCCAGTTCTTTGGAAGCGGTATTGGCCGAAAGACTGATTCGCAAGATTTGTCCGAATTGCAAAGAACCTTACAAGCCGGACGAGCATCTAATCAAGAACCTGAACGGCTCGATGGAGATTAAAGCCGATACGAATTTCTACCATGGTGCCGGCTGCAATGAGTGCAATCAGACAGGGATGAAGGGGCGAACAGGTATGTTTGAAATGCTTAGAATAACCGGTAAGCTTCGGGAATTGATAGCGGAAAGACCGACGACTGAACAGATTATAAAGGCGGCACCGGCAGACCACATAAGTATGGTGCATGATGGTATCGGCAAGGTATTAGAAGGTGTAACGACTCCTGAGGAAGTTTTCAGAGTCTCGAAGAGTATTGGTGAAGAAGAGTAAGCGTGAAATGTGAAGGGACCCCATTTTGCAAAAAGTCGCAAAATGGGAACCCAAGCGTATCTCGAATGAGATACTGGATATGAGAAATGAGCCAGTTTTCTTACAAGGCAGTTAACCGAAGCGGCGGACACGTTAGAGGAACGATAGAGGCGATTGACCGCAGAAGCGCTGTGGCCTCTCTGACTGATAAGGGCCATTTCGTAACAGAATTGGCTGAAGAAGCTCAATCGCTGAGTGTTACGCCCAGTGTCAACGGTGGCGAAAAAGTAACACTTGACCTGAGCTGGTTTATGCAGTTCGGCTCACGAAAGGTTACGAGCAAAGACGTTTTAGCTATGACCACGCAGTTAAGCACAGCTTTGCAGGCCGGACTTCCACTGCTGAACGGGCTTAAGCTTATTCACGAGCAACAGCACAAGGCGGCGACGAGAGAAATGTTAGGTGAGCTTGTGAACGCGGTCAGCTCCGGACAGTCACTTTCAGAAGCTATGTCAAAGCACGAGAGGATTTTCAGCCCGTTGTATCTGTCGATGATAAGAGTGGGTGAGACAGGAGGAATTCTCGAACAGACAACTGCTCAATTAGCAGGAATATTGACAAGAGATGAGAAGATAAAAACAAATATGAAAAATGCGTCGGCGTATCCTATCTTTGTATTGTGCATCGGACTTGCGTCTGTGGTTATCATAATCACATGGATACTGCCGACTATAATAGGAACGATAAGCGAGAGCGGTGCATTACTGCCCTGGCCGACAAGAATGCTATTAGGAATTAGCGGATTTACGCAAGCTTTGTTCACAAAGGTTTTTGGATGGTTTATTCTTGCCTTGATGGGAGCAGGGCTATATTACCTGATAAGATGGACGCGGTCTGTGGGCAAAATCAAGTGGGACACTTTTAAGCTGAGAATACCCGTGTTAGGTAATGTTTTGCGGACGATAGCGGTGGGCAGGTTTGCACGAACGCTCGGAGCGCTAACCAAAGGAGGCGTTATCATTTTGGAGGCCCTTAGCGTTGTTCGTGATACGCTCGGTAATGAATTGTTGGGCAGAGAAATCGATGTCGTGGCTGAAAAGGTCAAGCGTGGCGAGTCGCTGGCCGAGCCGTTGGGCGAGTCGGGAAACTTTCCGCCTCTGCTGGTGCAGATTGTCTCGATAGGTGAGCAGACAGGCAAGCTTGATGAATTGCTTCTCAATGCCGCTGATACTTTCGATAGTGAGGCGGACTCGGCGGTAAACAGATTTATGGCTATCTTCCCGGCGGTGTTGATATTGCTATTAGCTTTGGTGATAGGTTTCATAATAGCAGCAACGCTGCTGCCAATCATTGTAATGACTGTTGGTGGAGGGGTGCTGTGACGGTAGTTAGTGATTCGCCATTCTCAACTTGAGCCACAATTCGTGAAATATGATTCATAGTTTTTTAGAAAGGTAGTCAAATGGAGCGAAAGAAGCAGAAAAGAAAGGCATTTACGCTCATAGAGCTGCTTGTAGTGATCATTATTATATCGATGCTTGCTGCATTTACGGCGCCTAAATTGTTTCAGTATGTCGGCAAGTCCAAGAGGGACCTGGCAAAGCCCAAGCTCGCACTTGTCGAGGGTGCAATTGAGAGATTTGCCCTTGACTGCGGTCAGTATCCGGATGACTCTGATGGACTTGAGGCTTTGCTAATTGCACCGGCGGGCCTTGAGGAAAAATGGACAGGGCCGTATCTAAAGGCGAGTCAGCTTCTCGACTCGTGGGATAACCCAATTATCTATATCGCCGAAGGTGAAATCAATCCGGGCAGTTTCGATTTGATAAGCCTCGGAGCTGACGGCACAGAGGGTGGCGAAGGCGACGCCGAAGATATATTCAATGATTAGGGTAGTTCGTAATTCATCGGTCGTTGCTCGTAGTCAATGAACTTTTAACTATGAACTCAAGTGGGTTCCCGGTTATGGAAGTACAAAGGCAAAACTCAAAAGTCAAAGCGAAGCGATGCGGCTTTACACTTGTGGAAGTGTTAGTTGTGGTAGTAATCATATCGCTTCTCGCAGGCCTTGGCGGCGGTATTTACATGGGGTCGTATAAGAGGATGCTGGTCGAAAAAGCGGCACGAGACTTTGTACTTACAGCCCAATATGCAAGGATAATGGCGATTGAGAAACAGCGCCAGTACAAAATACAATTGGATGTAGCCAATAACGGATTTTTCTTAGCTACAACGCAATTGGATGAAGAAACCGAGCAAACAGAGCAGATGATTGTGAAGGACTCTTTTTGCAGACCGGTGGAATTCGAAGGTGAGGTTACGTTCGAGGACATTCAAATTATGCCGATTGGTTTGGAGACGACGACCGAGGACGATGAGGATGAGCAGGCAATAGTTTTTTCGCCGAACGGCACAGCACAGTCGGCTGTAATTCAGATTGGTGACGGCAAAACTCATTATGCGGTGAGTATTTTCGCTGCGACAGGCAAGGCAAAGATTTATTTCGGCACATCTGAAGATGTGGAAATCGGGGTTATTGATTTGGACGCAGAATGATGGCGTGGGCAAAAACAAACAGGAAAGGTTTTACTCTGGTTGAGGCAGCCGTTGCAAGTACCATTCTTTGTGGAGCTGTTTTGACGGTGGGAGCAATCAGCACGATGTCTCTTAGCGGAACAAGACTTAACAGGCAATATGAAGTGGCGGCGTCATTGATTGATAAACAGCTTAGCCTGATTGACTACGTCGGCATCGATGAATTCGTCGAATTAGGCCAAATGGAAGGAGATTTTGAAGAGATTGAGCCGGGGTACCACTGGGAAGTCGTTACCGAATACCAGGATATCGATAGTCTCTATCTGGTAACTATAACGGTTAGCTGGATCAATGGCAAACGTCCTTATAGCATCTCGGTGGATACTATGCTCGATGGAATCAGCGTATATATTGAGGTTGAAGTGGCGCAGGAGTGATTAAGAAGATGTATTCAAAAAAGACAGGATTTACATTAGTAGAAGTGATGGTGGCCTCGACCATAGGGGGGTTTATTATGTTAGTTGCGGTGGGGACTCTGAAGGCTATTACAGCCAGCGCTGAGATGGTGGACAGTAACATCAGCACTGCGGCTGAGGTAAGGTTTGTATCGAATATGCTCGAAAGAGACCTCGTAAATTTTTACCGTGACGAGAGTATAGAAAATACCAAATTGATAGGGACGGTTGGAGAATCAGGGGAGGAAGGTATCAGCTATCTGGTTTTTTACACCGTCGGCAGGTCGAAGGCCAGGGCCGACCAGCCGGAAGGTGATATATACGAAGTGGAATATTACCTGATGAAGGATGAAGAAAAGTCGTTGCTAATGAGGCGATTATGGCCAAACCCCAATGATGAAGAAGAGCCGGGGGGAATCTTGGCTGCAATTGCCGAGGACATTGATGTTTTCGAGGTCAGATACTTTGATGGGGAAGAATGGTCCACCGAATGGCCTGAAGAAATGGAGGTTTTGCCTCAGTTGATTGAGGTCAATATAGTGGCAAAACCGCCAAGCCGGGGACAACCGACAATGGAATCTTTTATCGTGAATTTCACCAGGTCTGTAGTCGGAGCAGTTGAGACTCTCGAAAGTGGTGAGCAAGGACAAGGCGGCCAGGGAACCGGTGGTCAAGGCGGTCAGGGAGGCGACCAGCCAAGGGAATAATGCAGCTCCGGCACTAACAGATAAAAAAGAAAGAATCGGGAAACGAAAGTTTAGCTGAGAAAATGGGTACTAAGGATAACAAAAAAGGGCTTGTTCTTGTAGGAGTGCTGTGGGTGGTAATCGTTCTTATAGTGCTTGTTTCAGTGCTCGGGCGCACAAGCCGACTCGATACAAAAGTCTGCCTTGCCCGGACTGAAGCGCTCCGTTGCAAATGGGCCTGCCGGGCAGGAATAGAAAAAGCCATCGGCATACTGAACGAGGACACAAGAGAAAGTGACCACCTGCTGGATTTGTGGAGTGATAACGAAGAAGATTTTAATGATATTTTGTTGGAGAGGTGCTGGTTTACCGTCCGGGTTACTGATGAGGCAAGTAAGTTGAATATAAATACTGTTACAAAAGGACAACTTTTAGCATTGCCGGAGATGCTTGAAGAAATTGCAGATTCGATAATTGACTGGCGGGACAACGATGATACACCGAGCGAAGGAGGCGCCGAAGGCGGATATTACGAGAATCTGCCGTTCGGATATATGGCCCGGAACGGTCCTTTCAGAACGATACGTGAGCTGCTTTTGGTCAAGGATGTTACCCCGGAGCTGCTGTATGGAGAGGACACCAACTTCAACAACCAGCTGGACTATAATGAACAAGACGGTGACGAAAGCGCCCCGGATGATGACGGAGATAGTGAGCTGGATAAGGGATGGATTGCGTATCTGACGTGCTATTCTTATGACAATAATAAAGACGCTGAAGGTAATGCGAAGATTAATATCAACGAAGCTAATGAGGATCAGCTTACAAGCTCTCTTAATATTAGCAGCTCCCAGGCCGGGGGGATTGTGGATAACCGCCCGAACAACGGATACCAAAGTATCGGTGATTTGATAAATGGGGGACTGGATTCGCAGACGTTTTCTCAAATAGCGGACAAAATAACCGTAGATAGTGGTGAAAAAGTACCGGGGAAAGTAAATATTAATACGGCCTCAGATATAGTTCTGGCCGCTTTGTTGGGTGGCGGCGATACGGCTGAGCAGACTGCCGCGGAAATAATCGCTTACAGAGAGGGTTTGTTGTACGGGATGGAAAGTATTGGGGAACTGATGCAGGTACCGTCGATGACCACTAATACGTTTAAGAACATTGCGGGTTCTATAACCACACGTTCCGATGTCTTCACGATTCGCTGTGTTGCGACGATTGACAGAAATATGAATATCGGAGCAACACTGGAAACAGAGGCGGTAGTGGACAGAAGTTCGAGTCCCTGCAAGATACTTTACTGGTATCAGGGAGCAAGTAATTGATTATTGGTTATTCTCTGGCTTCTATGTGGCCTATGGAGTGAAAATCGAACGATATGAACAGTAACAAAACAAATGTTGGAACCAGACGGTCCGTGGTGGCAATAACACAAGAGGAAAGTATGCTCAAAGCGGTAGAGCTTCAAGAAAAAGGTGGAGTTTTTGAAGTTCTCTGGACAAAGAGCAACAAAGGTTCTGATACGGATTGGCGGCCCTTTGCAGCCGAGTGTGGCTTGTCCGTTGAGCTAACAGCACACACAGGCGCTGACGGTAACAGAACGGTTGTGGTTGGCTTTAACTCGGCAGGGATGGCCTTTTATCGTATTAATGTTCCTGCGGTGAGCCAAGAAGAGACCGCTGCGATGGTTAAATTGCAGGCTGAAACCCGGCTGCCATTGCCTGCTGAGCAAATGGAATTGGCCTGGCGGGCCGACCATGTAAAGAACGGACAGGTAGGCGTTACCATAGCGGCAGCAAGAAAGGAACCGTTACAAAGGTTTGTAGAAAGTGTGCGGAGCCTTGAGCCTGAGAAGATAATGTTGGACTGCGAGGGGATAGTAAAGGCGTGGAGGACGTTTTTTGCCGGAGATGAAAGAAACGCCGTGGTTGTGAGTATGGCGACGCAGAATACGCAGGTTTGTCTGGTTGAAGATGGGCGATTAAACAATGCCGTGGTCCTGGACATGGGAGTGGATGATTTTGCTGCGGAGGCAGTGGAGGAACAAACGCAAACTTTCGAGAGATTTATCCAGGATATGAGGAGCGTGCTGGAGTTGTTTGGTTATGCCGAGCAGGCGGAATTGCCGGTTTTTGTGCTGTCGGACGGCGACGCTGCGTACGTGAGCATAGTTTCTTCTCTCAGGTCGGCAGGCTTAAATGCGCGAGTAGCCCTGCCGGACGTTAAAGAATTGAGAGCATCAAACGAAGTCGGTGTTGAGGGTATCTACGAATATCGCGTGCCGATAGGTCTTGGCCTGATGGCACTTGAGGCGCGCGAGGATGAGCTTAACATTTTTGAGCGTTTGTACAGCCCGGCCTGGAAGAAAGAAAAGAAACATTGGTTGTATTCACCAAAGGTAGCTTGTGCAATTGCGGCGGTAATGCTGGTCTTATTAGTCGTCCTCTCTTATGCGGTTGATGTGGCCGGTCCGGGTGCGATCGAAGAGCGTCTAAACGCATCAGACTCGAAGGCTGATATCAACGAGCTAATGCAGCGGCAAAAACTAATCAAAGCCGTTGCACAACAAAGGCCGGATTTACTCGACCTCTTGGGTCAGGTGACCGCAAGCGGTGATAGAGGGATAAAGCTGGAGAGTTTTCATTTTAAGAAGGGCCAGCCTGTGACCATAACCGGCCAGGCAGACGGCAATGAGCAGCTATACAGGTTCGAGAAAAATTTACAGGACAGAAATAACATAAAAAGTGTAAAGACGAACCCGAGCAGAGATGCCAAAACCAAGAAGGTCAAATTTAGTATAACTCTTCATTACAAGAGTTTTACTAGAAAATAGAGAACTCGTGTAAAAGGTTTGAAAGCTATGATAGAAAAATTAAGCCAAAGAGACATACGGATATTGAAAATTGGTGCTATGTGCGCAGCAGCTATCCTGGTGTTTTGGTTTGCATCCGAATGGCTTGACCGCTGGAAAGAGGCAAGAGTATCACTTGCCGCGGTGAAGGACAAGCTGGAGCTTATCGATGTGGACAAGGCCAAGCGAGCAGGCTTGATGTCAATTGTGCCTGTGTTTGAGATGCCGGAAGAGGAAAAAACACAGAAGTTCCTGTTTATAGATAAACTTACCAAACAATTAGGGGATGCGGGAATAAAAAATCAGCCTTTGGAGGTTGTCTCTATCGGGAAATCAGGACAGGCCGGGTATAGATTGCTGCGTATGAAATGCAGCGGTACGTGCAGGTTCACCCAGGTGCTCGATTTGCTTGCCAACCTGAAAGAGAATCCTTATCTGGTTGGTGTCGAAGAGCTGCGAATGAGAATCGATAAGAAAAAGCCCCAGGAAGTTGACCTGGACCTGACAGTATCAACATTTATTAAGTAAGGGAGATAAATTATGAAACTTGATTATCTGAAAGAAAAGAAAGAATTGATTTCGGTTGTACTGCTTGGTGTTTCAGTAATTTTTGCGGTATTGATTTTGGTTAAGGTAACAGGCTTTTTTGCGGCCTCAGCCAAGGCAGAGAGCCTGGTTAAGAAGGCTATTGCGCAAAATGAAACAGACGCTAACGATATGGACAAGTATTTTGCTAAATACAAGATACTTGCTGACGCGCTAAAAAAGAACAACTTGTTTGTGCCGCCTGCGCCGAAGCAGCACCCGGTAAAAGAGGTCTGGGGTATATTTGGTAATGAGGTGCTGATAAAGGACAAGTGGTACGAAGTCGGTGACACGGTGGGAGACGCAAAGATTGTGGCAATCGGACCTACGGAAGTTACTATCGAATGGGACGGCAACAAAAAAACCTTTTCCCCTATCGATTCAGCAGGTCCTACGCAGCCGGTTGGCCCGAGGGGTTCAAGAGCAGTGGCCAGGGCAGGTCAGCCTGGTCAGCCTGGAGGAGGAAGCGCCCAGATGGTTGCAGTTGGGTCGGCGGGAGGACCAATGGGCGGCCGTGGAGGCATGGAGGGACTTATGGGGGGAATAAGGGAAAGATTCCAGAATATGTCTGAGTCCGAAAGGGACAGGGCTCGGAATCAAATGCGTGACAGATTCCAGAATATGTCTGAGGCAGAAAGGGAAAGATTCAGAGCCGAAATGCGAGAAAGATTTAGCGGTGGGCGGCCGCAAGGCGGTGGGCGGCCGCAAGGAGGCGGACGGAGTTCAGGTGGCGAACGGGGTTCAAGTGGCGGACGGGGCCCAGGCGGCGGGGGCGGACGACGAGGTGGTAGATAATGATAAGTAGATAATGATAAAATGATTGAAGCGAGGTAAATAAAATGAAACGTTCAGGAACAACAACAATATTTGTAATAGTTTGGGCTGCGGTGCTTTTTGCTTCCTTTGTAATCGGCATTTGCATCAGAGAAGTCAGGTCCCAGCGTGCCAGAGTTGAATCCAAAGCAGACACTGAGCCTGAGATAAGCAGTGAGGTTCAAGTGCCAAGCCGGACAGACCAGCTTGTACAAGAGCTGGCCCAGAGAAGGCCGATGTCCGGCCCCGGAGGCGCCAGAGGACCCGGAGGCGCCGAAGGGCCTCGCAATCGTTCTCCCGAAGGTAGAGCCGGATTCGGAGGGGATAGAATGGCGGGGATGAGAGAGCGATTTGAAGGTATGTCTGAGGAGGAAAGGAAAGAGGCTATAGCTCAGATGCGTGAAAGATCCGGCGGCAGACGAGGAGGCGGGATGGGGGGAAGATTTGAAAACATGTCTGAGGAAGAAAGAGCCAAAATGGAAGAGGAAAGAAGTCAAATGAGGGAAAGAATGGAGAACATGTCTGAGGAGGAAAGGGCCAAAATGAGAGAAGAAATGGAAATGCTGAGGGAGCGATGGGAAGGAATGTCTGAGGAGGAAAGGGAAGAGGTTAGAGCTCAAATGCAAGAAAAATATGGCTTTGCCCCCAGAATAGGAATAGGTGGCAGACCAGGGGGCGAAGAAGGCGGCAGACGCCGGCCAGGCGGCAGCGGTGGCGGCGCACCTCCACCGAAGGGCAGAGCCTGCTTTGTTGCTGAGACCCCTGTGTGGGTAGACGGCAAGCTCGTACAAATTTCTAAAGTCACAGCGGGCCAGACAGTCGGCAAGCAGTTCTGTGGGTCATCGTCTCTGGAGCAGGTTCAGGAGCACGAGGGAACGTTCGAGTGTCGTGACATAGCGCTCGAGAGCGGAAATACCATCGGCGTTGTCGATGCACACTGCTTCATGCTCGATTCCGGACGATGGATTGCGGCACAGAACTTGACAAGCGGCCTAAGATTGAAAACGCTGACCGGCACTGTCGGTATCAAAAGCGTTACAAAAAGAGCCGTGCCTTATACCGGCAAAGTCTACAATCTGAAGGTTAAAAGCTCAGACCAGTACATGGTAGGCAAAGATGTGGTAATCGTGCGTGATTATTGATGCGGTGCTTCGGTGTGTGTTCGATCTGCTCATAGAACACCGCACCGGCCCATAGCGTAAACCAGGCGGCAGGTCAGATGCCGAACGACAAGAAAATGATTAATGAGGTGAAAAAAATGGAACGGTCAAAATTAATAATATCGATAGTAGTTGGTATTGCATCGGTCCTTATTATCTGGAGGGTTGGTTTTTACCCGCCAGTGCCTGGACAAGCGGAAAAGCCAGCTGAAACCAAAGTAGTTACTGAAGCTGAGAAACCTCCCGATGTTCAAAAGTTAGCTGACGCAAACGAACCAACGGTGGCCTCTGATGTTAACGAACCCGGAAGATTAACGGATGTTAACGAGCCCCGAAGAGTAGCTGCCGTTGGCGAGCCAATAAGATTAGCTGCCGTTGGCGGGCAAAGAAGGCCAGGTGATGCTGGTAGGCCAAGAAGAGCAGTTGTCATTACCGAGCCGAATGAGCCTGCTGAGCCAAACGACCCGATGGAAATCGTGAATCTCAAAAATGTGGAGATGAAAACCATCATTGAGAAGCTCGCGAGATGGACCGGCAAGGTGATTATTCCCACCGATGAGGCGATGAAACAGAGAATAACCATATACGCGCCGGAGAAGCTGCCAAGAAGCAAAGCCCTTCAAAAGATTTATAGTGCGCTGCGGATGAAGGGCTATATTGCCGAACAGACCGATGGCACGATTTTTCTCAAACCCATAACGGATGCGGCAAGACTTGGTGAGGTTCCTACGATAACGGATGATTATCCTCTTGCGAAAATTGAAAATAAAGACCAGATAGTTCAAAAATTCTTTAATTTAAAGAACTACAGTCCTTCACAGATGGGCCAGATTATTCTGCCGTTAATGGGCGAGTACGGCTATGTAAGCGCTGATGAAGGCACCGGCAGCTTGCTGGTAATTGATACGGTTAAGAGTCTGATGCGTATCAGCCTGATTATCGAGCAGTTTGACGTGGTCGAAGCTGAAGAAATCATCACAGAGATATTTGAAATTCAACACGGTAACCCCACAGAGATTGTCGAGCTGCTGCAGTCACTATTAGGTGAGGGTAGCAGCAGCAGTGTGAGAGGTCCCAGCATTATGAGAGGCCGTGGGCCCTCCTCTATGCAAAGACCGGGTTCTTCGAGCAGCAGAGGTAAAACCTCAGGTGGGACGGCAACATCGGTTACGGTTGGGACCAGCCGGACGCCGGCCATCCTTATCGCGGAGCCGACGTACAACTGGATTATCGCAAAAGCAACGGCTGAAGATTTAAAGCAAATTGGCGAGTGGATTAAGAGGCTTGATAAGGCTGTGCCTACACTATTTATTGATCAACCTCTTGCGGGAATTGAAAATAAAAATCAGATAGTTCAGAAATTCTTTAAGTTAGAAAACTACAGTCCTTCGCAGATGGCCCAGATTGTCGGACCTTTGCTTAGTGAGACCGGTTATGTAAGCGCCGATGAAACCACAGGCAACCTGTTAGTGATTGACACGGTCGAGAATCTGATACGAGTCGAGACGATTATTGCAGAGTTTGATGTGCCCGAAGCTGAGCAGACCGTTACGGAGATTTTTGAAATTCGTTACGGCGACCCATCAGAGATTGTCCAGTTGTTGAGGATGCTTATAACCGGTGAGGCCGGCACCAGCTCAAGGAGTCTTGGTCGAAGCAGTTCCGGTCGAAGCAGTTACGGCGGGAGCAGTTACAGCCGGACCAGTTACTCGTCAAGTCGTACGAGCAGCAGAGGCAGTTCCAGGCCAGGCTCATCAACATCGGTGATGATTGGGCCAAGCGACCAGCCTGTCGTGCTTATCCCGGAGCCGAATCGCAAGTGGATTATTGCAAGGGCATCGGCTGAAGATATGAAGCGGATTAGCGAGTGGATAGAAAAACTTGACCACGAGGAACCGGTCAAAGCAGAACACGAAACAGTTTCAATCACGTATGCCGATGTCAGCGAAGTGGCGAGCCGTCTTAATGAGGCGCTGCAGCAGATGCCGGGCTCAGAATTACAGGCGAGCGTTCTTATTCAACCGTTGGAGAACGCGAGACAAATCGTTATCTTCGGCAGGGCGGATATGCGCGAAATGGTTAAGAAACTTATTGCAGAGATAGATATTCCTACGGGTCTATTCCAGACGGAGCATTTCAAGTTAAAATACGCTGACCCAGACGAAGTCAAGGAAAAGTTAGAGGAACTTTATAGCGCAACCACGGCCGGCTCCGGGAGCAGATACACTTCTGTATATTACTTTGGTAGTTCTCGAGGCAGCGCAATGTCAGCCGAAACAGTGAGAGTAATATCGTATGGTACGCGCAAGCAGGTTACCGTGATTGCCTCGGCTGAGAATATGGAAAAAGTAAGAAAGCAAATAGAAGAATGGGATGTCCCCCTCAATGTAGATGAGCTCAAGCCCAGGATAATTGAGCTGCATAACTCCGACCCGGTGCAGATGGTCGAGCTGCTAAAGACGCTTTTTAGCGAAGAAGGTGGCGGAGGCATGTCGATTTACGATATTTTGTTTGGCAGCGGTACTGAGGAAAAGGCAAAGATTGTCGGGCCGCTTTATGGCCAATTGACCTTCGAAGAGGTTCCGGGGACAAAGAAGATAATCGTAATAAGCAAGATTCCCGAGGCATACGATGTCATTGAGCAATTGATACTCGACCTTGACAGAGAGGAGATGGGCGAGATTCCCGAAGTCATAGAGCTCAAGTACGCAGACCCCGAAGACCTGAGCGAACGTCTAAATGCGATGTTCGTCGAAGCGGGCCAACAGGCCCCGATTCGATACACTGCGCAAGGACTGAGCGCAGAGTCGGCGATGGATGATACGGAAGACAGCAGCAGCACCCCGGACAATAGCCAATCGCAGCAGGAGACCTATACGCCGCCCTGGTCAGGGTCTGGCGCTCGCAGCACTATCGATACAGAGCTGCCAATCAGCAATGTTATCGGCAGGATTCGCTTCGTGCCGGAGCCGCATACCAAGTCGATTATGGTCCTCGCTCCACCGGAGTTCATGGACGAGATAAAAGAACTGATTGACCAACTGGACGTGCCGGGCAAACAGGTGATGGTAGAGGCGATAATTGTGGAGATTGAGCACAGCAAAGTCACTTCTCTCGGTATCGAGCTGTCAACGGATCCTGCCGCGTTCGGCTCGATAGGCGAAAATGCACTTAGGGCGCTGGGCAATCTTACACATATTGGAACTCATGGCACAGCTTCCGGCACAATACCGTCCGCTACGGGAACTTTTGGTGCCACAGGATCAGGGTCAGTGCTCGGCGTTGGAACAGATGTCTATGCCTTGCTTGATTTCCTCATCAAGACAACCGACGCCAAGATTCTGAATCAGCAGACACTCTGGACAAAGGACAACGAAGAAGCAAGTTTCTTCAAGGGCAGCGAAGTTCCATTCCTGGGCAGCTTAACATTACAAACAGTCGCAGGCGGCACGCAGGATATTACTTACGAGAGGGTAGGTATGGAGCTGCGGACCCGACCGAGTATTACGCCCGAAGATAAAGTCGATATGATTGTCAATGTCCAGATTTCTCAGCTTACCACAGAGCGTGAGCAAGGCATTCCCATTAGGAGCAAGATGAATACCACGACTAATATGATAGTGGAGAACAAGCAGACTCTTTTACTCGGTGGTATTTTATTCCAGAAGGACAGCAAAGTCCAACGCAAGCTTCCGCTATTCGGCGATTTGCCTTTGATTGGAGGTCTGTTCCAACATAACTCGGTCATTCAGACAAACAGCGAGCTGCTTGTGTTTATGACCCCCCATGTGATTGATGAGGCTGCTGAGGAACTTCCCGAGGCCGTAGAAGAGAAACAGGAAAAGCTCGAAAACATCCGGGAACAATTGGAAGAAGCCGTGGAAGAGCTTGCGTGGGAAATGCCGTGATTTTTCACGGATGCCTTTTTCGTCATTGCGAGGCCTTTGAAAAAGGCCGTGGCAATCTCTGTCGTTACCCTTGAGATAGCCGCGCTTGGCTACTCGGCTACGTCCGCCTATGGCGGACTCGCAATGACAATAAAGGGTAATTTCTTATCACACCTACTGTTGTGCACCTACACAAAAAATCGCCACACCCAGATGGGGATTATAAGGACTTTTTACTGGCAAGCTGTCTAACGGTACGTTAAAAATAGTAGTCTATTGCTGTTTCTAAAAAGTCAGGTTAACATTTTAGGCCTGTCATTCCGCACTTAATGCGGAATCCAGACGTTGCGTTTTTTTGGATTCCCGCTTTCGCGGGAATGACAGGGGGTTTTGTGTTTTTTAAAAACGGAGTAAATTGAAGGAGATTTAAAAATGTGGGTTGCAATTATTATTGGCGTGGTGGTTATTCTTGTTGTGGTTTTTCTTTACAATAGTCTTATCGCAAAGAAAAATCAGGTAACGAATGTATTTGGTACTATCGATGCTTTGCTCAAGAAAAGATATGACCTGCTGCCGAAACTTATTTCAACTGTTAAGGCGTATATGGAGCACGAAAAGAGCCTGCTCACGGAAATCACAGAGATGAGGGCAAAGGCGGTCTCCGGCCGATTGTCCGATGACGAGCAGGTTGACCTTGACAACAAGCTGAGCAAAATGCTCGGGGGTATCATGGTAGCGGTGGAAAATTATCCTGATTTGAAGGCGAACCAGAATTTTCTGCAGCTCCAAGGGGCAATGAACGAGATTGAGGAACAGATATCGGCTGCCAGACGCGCTTATAACGCCGCAGTAACCGTTTATAACAATGCTGTTGAGATGTTTCCAACTAACGTGGCCGCTTCCATAATGAGATATAAGCTAAAGAAAGTTTTTGAGATCAGTGAAGAACAACGAGAAGATGTCGATGCAGAGAAATTGTTCAAAAGCTAAATTGTAAAGTTCAAATACAGGCTTGATGTTACAGGGCCGATACGTGAAAACATTAGAAGATTTAAGAGAATTTTATAACACGATTTTGTTGGCCGACCTCCAGAACCTTGAACAGGAACGCAAGAAAATTGTCCAGAAACTTATTTACCTTATCATTACGATTGTGTGCGTTGTGGGGATTTGCTTTTTCCTCTGGCTAAGAAACTTCAATACAAGCATTGCGGTTATTTTTGTCCCCCTTGTACTATGCTCAATAATCGGCGTTGTCTTATGTAAATTTCTCACCAGAGGTTATGTAGCACAATTTAAGTCGCTTGTAATACAGAGAATAGTTCACTTTATTGATGAAAATCTGAGTTATGCTGCGAATGACTGTATCGACAAATCGACTTTTATGTTATCCAAAATCTTCAGCACAAAGCCCAACCGGTATAAAGGTGACGACCTTGTCTGGGGAAAAACAGGCGCAACAACAATTAAGTTCTCTGAAATTCATGCCGTCCACGAAAGCGGCTCAGGCAAGAATCGGCGCCGGCATACAGTATTTAAAGGGCTGTTTTTCATTGGCGATTTTAATAAGGATTTTACCACCCAGACAGTGGTCCTTCCCGATACGGCCGAAAAACTCTTCGGCTATTTAGGGCAAAAGCTACAGTCGCTGAATATATTCCGCGGCCAGCTCATAAAGCTTGAAGACCCTGACTTTGAAAAGCATTTCGCCGTATATGGCAATGACCAAATTCAGGCCAGATATATCCTTTCAACGAGCTTGATGGAGAGGATTGTGGAGTTCAAGAAAAAGACCGGCAGAAAGATATATCTGTCCTTCGTAGGCTCGATGGTGTTTGTGGCTGTCTCCTATACGAAAAAACTTTTTGAGCCGAGAATATTCAGGACGCTATTGGATTTCGGCCCCATCCGGGAATACTTCGAAGACCTTCAGCTTGCTATCGGGATTGTTGATGACCTCAACTTGAATACGCGTATCTGGAGTAAACAATAATATGGATGCTTATAGCTTAAGACCGGATGAGCTGCCTGATTTAGCCATTGAGAAACTTGGCTCGCCTATGATAGATTCCCCTCTGATAGGAAGGGGGCGTCATTTTACCGATGACGGTGAGAAGGTCCTGCTGTACTCACATTCTGAAAACCTAAAAGCATCCAAAGACTCCGGCAAAGAACTTCCAATGTTCGAGAGGGCCGGTCCCCGCCGAAAGATTTTCTTTGAACCGGGAAAACTAAACTGCGGCATAGTTACCTGCGGCGGATTGTGTCCCGGCCTTAATGATGTAATACGAACTATTACTCTTAGCCTGCTCTGGCAGTACCGAGTCAAAGCCGTCTTTGGCTTCCGATACGGGTATGCAGGTTTGTCCTCGAAAGCTCCCGAGGAACCTGTGCTGCTAACGCCGGAATTGGTATATGATATCCACCTCAAAGGCGGGGATATTTTATCATCTTCCCGTGGGCCGCAGGACACTGAAGATATGGTTGATAATCTGGAAAAGATGGGAATCGGCTTATTGTTCACCATCGGCGGAGATGGAACACTGCGCGGGGCACGTGACCTGGCCGAAACGATAAAGAAAAGGGAATTAAAAATTTCGGTCATTGGAATCCCAAAAACAATCGACAATGATATTTGCGGTATAGAGCAGTCCTTTGGCTTCTCGACTGCTGTCGAGGCGGCGCGTTCGGCAATTTGCGGTGCACACGAAGAAGCCAGAGGCGCCTGGAACGGAGTCGGCTTAGTTAAACTGATGGGCAGGGATTCGGGTTTTATTGCCGCTTATGCCACCTTGGCCAACAGCGATGTGAACTTCTGCTTTATCCCGGAAGTGCCCCTTGTTCTGGAAGGGGAAAATGGGTTCCTGCAAGCTCTGGAAAAACGATTGGATAAAAAACATCACGCACTTATTGTTGTCGCCGAGAGTGCAGGACAACACCTGACCGAAAAAACCGGTACTCAAAAGAGGGACGCTTCCGGCAATGTTTTGCGTGAGGATATCGGGCTTATATTGAAGGAAAGAATCACACAGTATTTTGCAGAGAAGCAAAAGCCGTTGGCTTTGAAATATATAGACCCCAGTTATATTATTCGCAGCTTACCCGCCGACTCCAACGATTCTGCGTTTTGTGTAATGCTTGGCCAAAACGCCGTGCACGCCGGCATGACAGGCCGAACAAATATGGTGGTGGGCTACCGGAATCAATACTTTGTTCATATCCCCATATCACTTACTATCCTCAAGAGAAAGAAGGTTGACCCTGATGGCCATTTATGGCAGACCGTCTTAGAAACAACCGGCCAGGCCCGGTGAAGAGTTAAAACCGGTCACGATTAAGAACACTTCCAAACAAGCCTTGACACGCTCCGGTTCAACGGCAAAATTTGTAAAAAAGAGACTTTAATTGCTTACAATTCGAGGAAGATTTTGATATTATCGTGGAACTGGAAGGCTTGGTTGCGTAGCCAAGCGTTTAATATGGGAAACATCGAATAAATGATATTGACACATCACCCGGAGCGAATTAGACTTTAATAGATGAGCCCGCAGCGGTATTCTGTTGCCGTCGGTGCAGCACGGTGCGGGCTTCTAAGCAGTAATGGAATAGGAGGTTACCATGAAAAAAACAAATCAATCGAGGGCCATGATAGTAGGCTGTGTGATTCTGCTCATCGCCAGTTGTGTTTTCGCGCAGGATTGGCCGCAGTGGCGAGGACCCAATCGGGATGGGAAGGTGAGCAGGTTCACTGCACCCCAGACATGGCCGAAGGAGCTGACGCAGAACTGGAAGACGACGGTGGGCTTGGGCGATGCAACGCCCGCTCTGGTAGGCGACAAGCTTTATGTCTTCACGCGGCAGGGGGGGGATGAGGTTACCCTGTGTCTGAACGCGGGCGACGGAACGGAGCTATGGAGGGACAAATACTCGGCACAGGCTGTAACCGGAGCGCCCTCGTCGCATCCGGGGCCCAGAAGCTCACCGGCAGTGGCGAATGGAAAGGTCGTTACAATAGGCGTGGGCGGGGTACTCTCCTGCCTAGATGCCGCCACCGGCAAGCTCGTGTGGCGCAAGGACCCGTTCCCCAAGGTCGTGCCCAGGTTCTTCACGTCAATGTCGCCGATCATTGTGGACGGGATGGTCATCGCGCATCTCGGCGGACAGGGTAATGGGGCAATCATCGCGTATGACCTGGCCACCGGCAGCGAGAAGTGGCGTTGGGCCAGCGAAGGCCCGGAGTATGCCTCACCCGCTCTGTTGACGGTGGGAGGCACAAAGCAGATCGTGACGCTGGCAGAGAAAATCATCGTGGGGGTCGGCGTGGCCGATGGAAAACTCCTGTGGCAACTCCCGTTCGCGCCTCAGAGGAGGTCTTACAACGCTGCTACACCGATCGTTGATGGACAAACGGTAATCTACACTGGTGCGGGCCAGGGTGCAAAGGCCGTGAGAATCGAGAAGCAGGGGGATGGCTTTGCCGCCAAAGAGCTTTGGAGCAATCCGGAGCTCGCCCCGCAGTTCAATACGCCGGTGCTCAGGGACGGCCTGCTCTTCGGCCTATCCAACCGCGGCAATCTCTACTGCATTAATGCTCAGACCGGCCAGACGGCCTGGACCGACGCAAGCCCGCGCGGCAGCCGCGGTTTCGGGGCTATTGTCAGCGCCGGCTCTTGTCTGGTAGTCCTGGCCAACGATTCTGAATTGATAGTTTACAAACCCAGCGACAAAGAGTATAGCGAGATCACGCGTTACAAGGTGGCCGATACGCCGACCTATGCCCATCCGATAATCTCGGGGAACCGCGTGTTTGTGAAAGACCAGGAGTCGGTGGCGATGTGGATGCTCAAGTAAGGTCCGCTTACGCGGAGCATGCGCATTGGAGAGCGTCTTTGAACTGAGTGATTTTATCGAAGTCGGCCAATCGGGAATAATCGATTGTTACATCAATCAGTGCGCTTGCTTTTTTGACTCTGACCTTTTTCAAGAACGGCTTTATGGCATTTTCCGATTGAGAATACAGCTAAATAAGTTTGAGCGTGTTAATCTGGGTTCAGCTGGTAAAACATAGTTCAAAAAAACTCAGAGTCATTTCTGAATTTGTATAAGTCTATTTATCGGGGGATATAATCCCCAGCATAACTGATTAAAATAGGACACTTTAAAAGGCAAAAGAATGTATTAAAAAATTTGAAAAAATTTTGAGAACATAGTTAACAAATAGGAGTAAATACTATTTAGTAGCTATTATGAATAAAGCAAAAAAGAAAATCAGTCTTGCCGAATTAGACGAAAAGACCCGCTAGTTTACGTCTAAATGCAGACAGGCCGGCTTAAAAGTTACGCCACAGAGGATAGCAACATACAGAGAGCTTCTAAAGACAGACGCGCATCCCTCGGCGGAGATGCTGTATGAAAAAGTAAAAACAATATTTCCGAGTATATCGTTGGATACGGTCAACAGAACACTGCTGATGCTAAATGAGATTGGCGCGGCTTTTATGGTAGAAGGTTCGGGCGACGTCAAGCGATTTGACGGCGGATTAAACGAACATCAGCATTTTAGGTGCGTAAAATGCAAAAGGATTATTGATTTTCATCATAAGCCGTTTGATAATATAAAATTACCTGCGGAAATCAGAAAGAAATTTAAGGTGCTGAGAAAAAGCGTATATCTTGAAGGGATATGTGATTTGTGCAGTTAGAGTGATTGTATTTGTTAATGTCTTAAGAAAGAGAGGTAACAAATGGAACTTAAAGGAAGTCAGACAGAAAAGAATTTGTTAGCGGCGTTTGCAGGTGAATCACAGGCAAGAAACCGGTACACATATTTCGCCAGCCAGGCCAGAAAGGAAGGGTATATGCAGATTTCGGCGATTTTCGAAGAGACGGCCAATCAGGAAAAGGAGCACGCCAAGCGTGAGTTCAAGTTTCTGCAGGGCGGCGAGGTGGAAATCACCGCAGCATTTCCGGCTGGTGTTATCGGCAGTACACTCGAAAATCTAAAGGCGGCAGCGGCAGGCGAACACTACGAGACGACCGAAATGTATCCGAGCTTCGCCAAGGTCGCGGAAAAGGAAGGGTTCGATGAAATAGCGGAGGTGTTCCGGAATATTGCAGTTGCTGAGAAGCGGCACGAGGATAGATACGTCGCTTTGGCTAAGAATATAACCAACGGGGTTGTTTTCAAGCGTGAAAAATCGGTAAGATGGGTTTGCAAAAACTGCGGCTATGTGCACGAAGGCCCGGAAGCACCCGATGTGTGCCCTGCCTGTGCACATCCGCAGGCTCATTTTGAGCTGGAAGCAACCAATTATTAATAAACGAAAGGACAGAACAATGAAAAGAAGAATAAATAAGAAAATAATATTGGGGGTAGTCTTACTATCGGTTATCGTCTTTGGCTCATTGGCATATTCACACTGTCAGATACCTTGTGGCATCTACGATGACGAGGCTCGGTTTAATATGATTGCCGAGCACATCACAACGATTGAGAAATCCATGAAGCTCATAGAAACTCTATCTGCCGAGGAAAAGCCGAATATGAACCAGATAGTACGCTGGGTCAATAATAAAGAGGTACACGCCGATGAAATGAGCAACATAATAACCTATTATTTTATGGCTCAACGCATAAAATTGCCAGCCGAAGGTGATGTCAAGGAATACAATACATACGTGAAGAAGCTCACACTGCTCCATGAGATGCTTGTCTATACGATGAGGACAAGGCAGACAACCGACATTGAAAACGTGGAAAAACTCAGGTCTTTACTGGGCCGTTTCCGTGAGGCATATTCTGGCACAGTCGCCCAAGCCGAGCATAAACATTGAAAAGAAAGAGGTAAGACTATGGCAGAGGAAAAAACTGTTGTAACATTTCAAGGTAATCCCTTGACCCTGGTGGGCAACCAGGTCAAGGTCGGCGACACAGCACCGGATGTTGAAGTGCTGGCCAATGATTTGACGCCGGTGAGACTATCTGGCTTTCGGGGAAAGGTTTGTGTAATCTGCTCAGTCCCATCTCTGGATACTTCTGTGTGTGATACGCAGACCAGAAAGTTCAACGAGCAGGCTACATCGCTGGGTGATGATGTAGTTGTGCTGACTATCAGTATGGACCTTCCGTTCGCACAGAAACGCTGGTGTGGCTCAGCAAACGTAGAAAATGTCCAGACACTTTCGGACCACAGCAAAGCGGAATTCGGCAATTCATTCGGTGTTCTTATTAAGGAATTGCGGCTTCTGGCACGAACAGTATTTGTTGTGGACAAAGAGGGTGTTATTCGTTACATACAGATAGTTGATGAACTGACTGACGAACCGGATTATGAAGCGGCATTAAAAGCGGTAAAAGAGATAGATAAATGAAGCAACTAAAACCAAATGTTTACGCCGTTGGGGCAATTGACTGGGACAGCAGACTGTTTGACAGGCTAATTCCGCTGCCGGATGGGACCAGTTACAATTCTTATTTGGTACGGGGCAATGAAAAAGTAGCATTGCTTGATACGGTGGACCCGGCAAAGACAGAAGTTTTATTAGACAATCTTGTCAAGCTCGGGATTAACAAAATCAACTATGTTGTTGCGCACCATGCCGAACAAGACCATTCCGGCTCTCTGCCTGATGTTTTGCTGATATATCCGGATGCAAAAGTAGTAACAAATCCCAGGTGTAAGGGTATGCTGATTGACCTGCTCGGCATAGAAGATGACAAATTTATCACGGTCGAGGATGGTGAAACCCTCTCGTTAGGCGACAAGACTCTACAGTTTGTTTACCTGCCGTGGGTGCACTGGCCGGAGACTATGGGAACATATCTTAAAGAGGATAAGATACTTTTTCCGTGTGATTTTTTTGGTGCTCACCTTGCCTCTAGCAATCTATTCGTTGACGACGAGGCCGTGGTTTATGAATCGGCAAAACGCTATTTCGCTGAGATTATGATGCCGTTCAGACGGCAGATAAATGCCAACCTTGCAAAGCTTAATGATATGGAGATCGAAATCATAGCTCCAAGTCACGGTCCGGTACACAATCGGCCCAAGTTCATCGTTGACGCTTACAAAGACTGGGCTTCTGAGGCTGTCAAGAATGAGGTGGTAGTGGCTTATGTTTCGATGCACGGCAGTACGGCCAAAATGGTATCACATTTTGTCGAGGCCTTGATGGACAGAGGTATTACAGTAAGGCAGTTTGAGCTTTCGACTGTCGATATCGGCAAGCTTGCGATGGCATTGGTAGATGCGGCAACGGTGGTTATTGGCTCACCTACGGTTCTGACAGGGCCGCATCCGTGCGCGGCTTATGCAACCTTCCTGGCAAATGCTCTCAAACCCAAGACTAAATTTGCTTCAATCATAGGCTCTTATGGCTGGGGCAGCAAAATGGTCGAGCAATTGACTGCTATGATGCCAAATCTCCAAGCGGAGATTCTCGAGCCGGTATTAGCAAAAGGAGAACCCAAAGAGGGTGATTTCGTAGCACTTGAGAAGCTCGCTGATGAAATCTTGATCAGACATAAAGAGCTTGGAATCATAATACAGAAATGAAAAACTGGTACTACCTCATGATATTGGTAAAGACTTATTACGTTTATAACTATCAACGGTTGATTCCAGCACGCTGTTACGCTGCTCGGACCAGTCCCGACGCTGAAGGTCGCTGACATGAACCGGATACAAA
>Ga0209979_1000924_pt1 | contig 35273 bp, 38 predicted proteins | sample AnhtaG_FD_183114 | JGI IMG/M metagenome (GOLD analysis project Ga0209979, IMG submission 183114) | Deep subsurface microbial communities from Anholt, Denmark to uncover new lineages of life (NeLLi) - Anholt_01485 metaG (SPAdes) (version 2) | ecosystem: Environmental > Aquatic > Marine > Oceanic... | reverse complement strand
AATACGCACTTGCTATGCCCGTTGGCATCGCCTTTATTTGCCCCTTTCGCCTGCTGCTTGCTCTCGCCGTGTGAGGGCTGTTGCGTAATAGAGCGCCCGATCAACTCAATGTTTTTGCAGTGGAGTCATTACTACACTTCCGCGGGGCTCACCATCGTGTGCCAGAGTGGGAGGACGAATGTGAGATTGATTGGCGCGCGGCGAGCAGTGGAAAAGTCCTACTAGAGGTTGCAAGAGAACCTCTAGTCTTGGAGAATAGCGCTCAAAGCGCCGTGGTTTGGGTTGACGCCGTTTTGGCTTGGGGGTACACTGGCGGTCAAAGAGAGAGTTCAGGCTTTGTCGTCTATCTGCCAATGCGTGGGCCGCCGCTCGGCTCGAGAACGTTAAGTTGGGTAAAAGCCATTAACGCATGCTTTGGAGGCTAGCGATTCATTCTTGTCTGGGGAGTAGTTTCAGATTATGGAAAAGACTATTATCACCGCGGCGGTAACCGGTTCGAGGCCTACTAGAGAGATGAATCCTGCCGTTCCATATACACCTAAGGAGATTGCCCAATCTGCTGTTGAGTGTTATCGGGCTGGCGCAGCAATTGCGCACATTCATGTTCGGGATCCCGAAACAGGAAAACCGGATTTCAAGATCGAATTGTTCCGAGAGGTAATGGATCGCATTCGACAGGAGTGCGACATGATCGTCAATCTAACGACAAGCGGGCTTCATCTTAGTGGACCCAACCTAATTGAAAGACGTCTTCAGCCTGTTGCATTACGATCTGAAATTTGTTCGCTTGATCTAGGCTCGATCAATTTTCGAGATGCAGCGTTTGTAAATTCTCCGGAGTGGGGAAAAACCGCTGCTGAAAGGATGCGTGAGTACGGGGTCAAGCCTGAAATCGAGGCTTTTGACGTTGGCCATATCTATCAGGCCCTGGACTGGATTGAGGAGGATCTCATTGACGATCCGCCATATTTCCAATTGTGCATGGGAGTCAGGTGGGGGATAGAAGCAACTCCAGAGAATCTCTTGTTTATGAAGAGTAAATTGCCCCCAAATGCCCGTTGGTCGGTTTTGGGAGTTGGTCGGGCGCAGTTATCCATGATCACTCTTGGCATCCTGTTGGGGGGTAATATTCGGGTGGGGTTTGAGGACAATATATATCTTCAAAAAGGAGTCCTCGCCAAGAGCAATGCTCAGTTGGTGGAAATGGCGGTAAATTTGGTTGGTCTACTCCAACGCGAAACTGCAACACCAGATGAGGCACGTGAGATATTGGGGATAGATCACTAGGCGAGACCATCCAGGAGCAGGTAAATCCCATGCGTATGAACTATCCTGTGTCGCAGAGTACAGATTCTTTCGATAGGAGCTCAATCGGTTGCTTGCAGCTTGGGAATATTCAGGGCGGCTATTCTTTCTATTGCTTGTTGTAATCGCCCTGTGAAGGTCTTATCATTGTAGTATTTAGGCCATCCATTTGTTCGGCAGCCTAACCACTCGGCGGATCACTTCCAGAATCCTTCGCGACGGATCCAAGATTCTGCCGGGTACTTGCAACATCTGATTTCCATGCCGGAGTTGAAGGCAGGCCGGCTGAAGCCTCCGTTCCCCATATCCCACCTCCCGCTTCCCCCCTTCGCTTGCCTTCGCGTCATTCGCGATCGCCCTTGACATCCTAGAACATCTGTGCTATAATTCTTCCATTGGGATTTGGTCATTTGTCATTCAGCCCAGGTGGTTGTTTCCCATTTTTTAATTTAACTACCTCCCCTGCGCGACGAACGAAGCGAGGAGTATATCTTTTTTCGCCTGCCACTCGCCTTTTCACCTTTTCACCTTGACTGCATAAGCCCCTCGTGCTACCCTCATGTTGAGATGAAACTCCATCGCCGCCGCTACTGGCGTATCGTCTGGTTCTTCGCCCGCACTATCCTCTCCCTCCTCCTTTGGGAGGTGTTCTTGCCTCGCCTGCCGGGCGGGAGGCTGGTGCGTCTCGGCGCGCCTGGCCGACGTCGCCGTCTGGCCGCCCGCTTCCGGGCTTTGGCTACGGAGATGGGCGGCGTGCTCATCAAACTGGGGCAGTTCCTCAGCGCCCGCGCCGATGTCCTCCCCTCGGAGATCACCGAGGAGTTGAGCGGCCTCCAAGACGAGGTCCCCCCCGACCCCTTCCCTCCCATCCAGCGAATGATCGAGGAGGAACTGGGCGCACCTTTGTCAGAACTCTTCGAGGAGTTTCAAGAGCGGACAGCGATCGGGGCCTCGTTAGGGCAGGTCTATCAGGCCCATCTTCCCGGTGGGGAACCGGTCATGGTCAAGGTACAACGGCCCGAGATCGAGATGTTGGTGGCTACGGACTTGGCCGCCCTTCGCTGGGCGGTGGGATGGCTGAAGCGGTACCGGCCCCTAGCCAGCCGTGCCGACCTCGATGCCCTCCTCGATGAGTTCAGCCGCACCTTCTACGAAGAACTGGATTATATAGCCGAGGGACATAACGCCGAGAGGTTCGCCGAGAATTTCGCCGGGAACCCGAAGGTGCGCATCCCCCTCCCCCGCTGGTCTCATACCACCAAGCGGGTGCTCACCCTAGAGTGTGTAGGGGGGATCAAGATCACCGACTACCAAGCCTTGACCGAAGCCGGTATCGACCGAGGGGCTGTGGCCCAGTGCCTCTTCGGGACCTACCTCCAGCAGGTCTTCATCGACGGCTTCTTCCACGCCGACCCCCACCCCGGAAACCTATTCGTCCGTCCTCTAGGCGACCCGCCCCCCAAGGGGGACCTCTCGCGGGAGTTCCAACTGGTCTTCGTCGATTTCGGGATGGTGGGCCACCTCACCCCCCAGGTGATGGACCAACTGAGAGAGTCGGTCATCGGCCTAGCGGCTAGAGATGTGCCCCGCCTAATCGAAAGTTGGGACAGGCTGGGGTTCTTCTTACCGCGGACCGACCTGCGCCCCATCGAGGCCGCGGCGGAGAAGGTGTTCGCTCGCTTCTACGGCCTTAGCATGGGGGAGTTGGCGAGGCTCGACCATCGGGAATTCGTCGCTCTAGCCCTCGAATTCCGCGACCTCATCTTCCAGATGCCCCTTCAGTTGCCCCAGGATTTCATCTTCATGGGGAGGATGCTGGGCATCCTCTCCGGCCTGGCTACAGGGCTAGATCCCGACTTCAACGTCTTCGAGGGGGTGGAGCCCTTCGCCAGGGAACTCTTGGCCGCCGAGAAAGAAGAATGGGCCGAGCGTCTCCTCAACGAACTCCAGACCATGGGGGCTCTTTTGTGGAGACTGCCCCGACTCACAGAGGAGACGATGCTCACCCTCAGCCGTGGCGGCCTGGAAGTGCGCATCACCCAGTCCCAGGAGTTGGAAAGGCTGGTAGGCCGTCTAGAGCGGGGGATGGATCGGCTCCTGAGGAGCATCGTGCTGGCAAGTCTCGTCTTGACCGGAGCCTTTCTCCTCATTGGAGGCCAAGAGAAACTGGGTTGGGCCCTCCTGGCGCTGGCAGGGCTAATAGGCATCAGCCTTTTTCTTTCCCACTAAAGACCAGGCCAGGGGGTAAGATAACCTCCCTCTTTAACTTCAACCCCTCAGCCTGAGAGCGGGGAAAGACGATAACCTCCTCTAGGGTGCAACCCTCGATCCGCGCACCCGGCCCCACGGTCACATAGGGACCCAGGTGTGAACGGCTCACCTCAGCCTCCGGCGAGATCCATGTAGGCCCCTCCGCCTCGACGCCTTCTTCACTGTACCCCTCCTGGCTACTCGGAGGATGGAAGCAAAGCGACCAGTTGCCCAAGAGTTCTCCCTGCGTCTTCAGCAGCCCCTCTAAGGTATTGATATTCCGCCTCCAACCGCGCAGCCCTACCTCGCGCAACTCCTCTCCCTAAGAGAGCAAAGCCTCTGTCAAGCATACCAATCTATCTCTAGAGCGCAAAAGCCGCAGAGTCATGGAAGACCTCAGGGGAGAGGATATAAGCCCCGGTGGTGGCCAGCCGTCGGGCCTCTTCGACCCCTTCGTCCCTGCGTTCGGCAAGAAAAGCGTATTTGTGCCCTTCCGCTTCCCTGAGAAAGTAGCCTAGCCCCTGGGAGAAGTAGTTGTCCCCGTGGAGCACCAAGAACCGCTCACTTATCTCCTTCTCGGCGCTGAGGAGGGCTCCCATGAGGGTAAAGGGCTCCCTCTGCCGTATAGCGTAGACCCCTTCCCACCCTCGCAAAACCCTCTCCACCTCCGGGGCTAAGTAAATCACGAAAATGGAAGAGAGAGACAGATCGGCCAGCATCGACAACTGATATTCTAGGAGGGTGCCTCCAGGGAGATACAAAAGAGGTTTTGAGAAAGGGGCCTGGAGCCGCTTTCCTCTCCCAGCGGCAAGGATTAGAGCCTGCATCAGAAGTTCACCTTTGCTCATTGTAAATCTGAAAAGCGACTTTCGTCAATCTCGTCTTGTCATTTATCCCCGGCGGTGCTAAAATGCAACTGTGGAGGCTTGCCCGGGCCGAAAAATGGGGATTCCTGACCTTTTCGGAGAGAAACGGTATCGCCCTTTCAGCCGCTATCTGAGGGAGATATTCGGCTGTCGTGTCCAGAAGATCCCCCTCGATGCAGGGTTCACCTGCCCTAATAGGGATGGAAGGGTGGGCTTTGGGGGCTGTATCTACTGTGGGCCCAGGGGATCGGGGACAGGAGCATATGAGAACGGAGTCCCCCTCGGCGAACAGATAAGAGCAGGGATAGAGAGCGGCAAGCGCAGGTTCGGGAAGTGCAAATTCATAGCCTACTTCCAAGCCTTCACCAACACCTACGCTCCCCCAGAGAGGCTCAAGAGCCTTTACGACGAGGCTCTAAGGCATCAAGAGGTTGTAGGTCTCTCCATCGGGACACGGCCCGACTGCGCTCCCGATGAGGTGTTAGAAGTCCTAGAAGAGTACGCCAGACGGTGCCACTTCTGGGTGGAGTATGGGCTGCAATCGGCTCACGATTACACGCTGGAACTTATCAATCGGGGACATGATATCGCTCGATTCGTCGATGCTGTAGAGAGGACTAAAGGGAGAGGGATCAACATCTGTGCCCATATCATCCTGGGGTTGCCCGGTGAGACCAAGGAAGAGATGATGACCACCGCTGATCTCGTCGCCTCCTTAAAACTAGAAGGGCTAAAAATCCATTCTCTATATGTGCTTAAAGGGACCAAACTAGCGGAGATCCATCAGCGGGGCGAATTCCGACTCTTAGAACTGGAGGAATATGTGAGCCTAGTCTGCGACTTCTTAGAACGCCTTCCCCCAGATATGGTTATCCAGCGGCTAACGGGCGAGGCACCCCGCGACCTTCTGGTCGCTCCTCGCTGGTCGCGGGAGAAGATGGCGGTGCTGGGCAAGATCGACACCGAACTTGAGCAGCGAGGATCGTATCAAGGGATCGAATGGAGGCCCTCCCCGATCCAAGAGAGGACAAAATGCCTAGACCAGAAGACGATCTAGAGGAAGAGAAAGCGGCCGATTACCGGTATCTTCAACTGGCGGGGACCCACCTAGAGATGGGACAACAACTGGCCCATGAGATAGGCCCCCTCCCCCCACCGCCAGAAAGAGAGCCTTTGACCCTTTCCCAGATCGCCTTCGCCGAGGAGTGTTGGGATGTGATCTCTAGTTTCCATCCCACCCTACTAGATGAATATGAGGGGTGGGCTGAGACCCTCGATCTGGAGATGAACGCCCTTCTGGGGATGCTCATCGTGGGCATAGAGGGAACCAACCTCGAGTGCTCCTCTTTCGCCCTTCGCCGCCAGGGGCGGACGATAGTGGGACGTAACTACGACTCCTTCTATTGGGCCCGGCTGAGGTATCTCATAGCCGCCCAGCCTGAAGCCTACTACGCAACGCTGGGGATGAACGGTGGGCTCCTCTCCGGACATCATGATGGGGTGAATCAACACGGACTCTTCGTGGCCCTACACGGGGTGGAGACTAAAGCACCGGAGAGGGTCGAGCCGGGGGTCGCCTTCCATCTCATCCCCCGCATCTTACTCGAGACCTGCGCCACCGCTGAGGAAGCGGTGATGATGGCCCAGGAGATGCCCCATCTTTCGAGTTTCAACTACACCATCGTTGACCCCCATGATACGTTCGTGGTGGAGGCCTACCCCGAAATGGCCCGTGTACGAGAGGCTGAAAACGATCATATCGCTGCTACCAATCACTTCCTGCACGACGATCTGAGCCACCTCATGGAGTCACCCATTCTAGAGAACTCCAAGCGCCGTCTCCAGAAGATATTGAGCGTATTGTCGAAGAGAGAGAGTGACCCTTGGGCTTTGGCCCGGGAGATCCTCACCGACCACCAGACCCCCATCTGTGGCCACGTGGACGGGCTAGCCACCTTCTGGTCGGCCATCGGCGACTTGACCAACCGGAAGGTGGCCTACAGCCTGGGTGCCCCCTGCCGGAACGACTATAAAGAGTACCCTTGGCCAGAGGGTAAAGAGGAAAAAGCGTTTTTGGGCTCCTAAGATGAAGGTTTATTTCGCTGGTTCCATCGTAGGAGGGAGAGAGAACGCCCAGATCTACGCCCAGATAGTAGAGTATCTCCTGGCTAAGGGGCACGAGGTCCCCTCGGCCCATGTGGCCCGACCTGACGTCCTCGACTGGGAGAAGAAGAACCCACCCTCTTTGATCTACGAACGGGACATAGCCTGGGTTCGAGAATCCGAGGTCATGATCGCTGAGGTATCAACGCCCTCCATGGGGGTGGGGTATGAGATAGCCACCGCCCTTCAATGGGGTAAGCCGGTGCTTTGTCTCTACCGCCAAGGTTCAACGGTCTCCAAGATGATCCTAGGCAATACGGAGCCGAATATCAGAGTCAAGTCTTATGGCACTCCAGAGGAGTTACTATCCCTGATAGATGGGTTCTTCTCAGGGCTATCCGATCAAAGTCCTGTGAACTCTCGATAACACCTCGTTGTGCATTGGGGGATATCATCGAAGATTTGAAGAGGGCTCTAGAGGCCATCCAACCCTAGAGGCGAAATCGCCAATATATGATGAAAAGGGTGTATCTCGATTATGGCGCTGCCACCCCCACCCACCCCCAGGTGATGGAAGTGATGGTCCCCTACCTGGGGGAGTTCTTCGGCAACCCTCAAAGCCTCCATGATTGGGGGCAGGAGGCGAGAGAGGCTATCGAGGAAGCGAGAGGCAAGGTAGCGAGCCTGATTGGCGGCCAGCCCGAGGAGATCATCCTCACCTCCTCAGGCACTGAGGCCAATAACCTGGCCCTCAAAGGGGTGGCTTGGGCCCAGGAGCGAAAAGGCAAGCATATCGTCACCTCCCAGATCGAACACCACTCCGTGCTCCATTCCCTTAAGAGCCTAGAGCGACAAGGCTTCACCTACACCTCTGTGCCCGTAGATCGGTATGGCCTGGTCGATCCGACTTCGGTAGAAGAGGCGATCACTGAGGAGACGATTCTAGTCTCTATCATGCACGCCAATAACGAGGCGGGAACCATAGAGCCCATCGGCGAGATAGCCGAAATCGCGAAAACGCATGGCCTCCCCTTTCATACGGACGCGGTGCAGACGGTGGGAACGATCCCCATCGATGTGGAAGGGTTGGGGGTCGACCTTTTGAGCCTTGCAGGGCAAGGGTTCTACGGCCCCAAGGGGGTAGGAGCCCTCTATATCCGAGGGAGAACGCGGATCATCCCCTTCATCGACGGAGGTATCCAGGAGGGAGGTCGACGCGCGGGCACGGAGAATGTGGCCGGGATCGTAGGGCTAGGGGTAGCCGCGGAATTGGCCGAAAGAAAGATGGCCAACCGCGCGAACCATCTAACCCCCTTGCGAGATAGGCTAATTGAAGGGCTCTTGGAGATCGATGGGGTCTACCTCACCGGCCATCCCACACAGCGGCTGCCCGGGCATGTGAGTGTAGTAGTGGAGTACGTGGAGGGAGAAGCGATGCTTCTATCTTTGAGCCTGAAAGGGGTAGCCGCCTCCAGCGGCTCGGCCTGCACCTCTCAAGCGCTGAAAGCCTCCCATGTCTTAGAGGCTATGGGGATCGACCCCAGCCTGGCCCAGGGTTCCTTGCTCCTCACCTTGGGGATGGGGAATAGCATGGAGGATGTGAACTACTTTTTAGAAGTCCTCCCGCCGATAGTGAAAAGGCTGAGGGAGCTCTCGCCCCTCTATCACCAGTAGGCCACATGTATGAAGGAGAGTTACCCCTATGGAAGCGGATGCCACTCTCGATGCCTTCGGACTTCTTTGCCCCATGCCCATCATAAAGACGGCCCGGAAGATGAAGGAACTCAAGGTGGGAGAGGTGTTGGAGGTCTTGGCCACAGATCCAGGTATCCGAGAGGATATGCCCGCCTGGTGTCGAGCCACAGGGAACGAATATTTAGGCTTGGAGGAGAGAGAGGGAGAGTATCGAGTCTACGTACGCAAGTGGCAACAGTAGCGTTGACAACTACCCTCATCCGCGGTATCTTTGTCTCCGCTCCTAGAGAAGCATCTCTAGCTAGAGCCTGCAAGGGCGAAAGGAGAGCTTTTCAATATGTCCCTATTTCGTAACCGATCCCTCTTGAGCCTCTCTTTGGCCCATCTGACCCTCGATCTATACCCCAGCATAATCCCGATAATGCTCCCCTTCTTAGTGACTTCCCTCCATCTCACCTACACTCAAGCGGGATTGGTAGCCACAGCCTCCCTAGCGGGCTCATCTCTCACCCAGCCTCTCTTCGGCTACCTGGCCGATCGATTCACACCCCGGATACTGGGGCCCTTGGGCGTCATTTGGACCGCGGCCTTCATAGTTTCAGCCGCCTACGCTTGGAGCTATCCTATCCTCTTGGGTTGCATCCTTCTAGCCGCCCTGGGGTCTGCCGCCTTTCACCCCCAAGGGGCCGCCCAGGCCTCGGTGATAAGCGGAGAACAGAGGGCGACCAGCCTAGCCCTCTTCTCCTTCGGGGGGAGCATCGGGTACGCTCTAGGCCCCTTGATGGGAGGCGCTGTCTTTAGCAACTTAGGGTTGAGAGGCGCAGCCCTGCTCCTCCTCCCGGCGCTGGTAGTTCTTCCGCTCCTCCTAGTCCGACCCCCCGTGGAAAGAGAAAAGGGAAAGGCCCCTGTGGAGACGAGGGGTACGATAGAGCGGGGACCTACTCCCTGGCTAGCGGTGGTTCCTGTAGCCATGATAGTTCTCCTCCGCCCTTGGGCTTCTATGAGCCTTTCCACCTACTTACCCCTCCTCTATCAAGACCGGGGGTACACTCTTTCCTTGATCAGTCAGGTACTTTTCCTATTACTCATATCCAGCGCCTTTGGAGGGGTTCTGAACGCCTTCCTTGCTGATCGATTTGGAGCACGAAGGGTTCTCGCTTTCTCCCTCATCCTCTCTAGCCCCATGATTTACCTTTTCTTGTCCGCCCCGGGAGTGTGGCCCCACCTCCTAGCCATTCCTCTGGGGATCTTCCTAGGAGGTCTGACCCCGGTCGTCACCTTCACAGCCCAAAATTTCCTCTCGGGTGGCTCGGCCATGGCTTCGGGGTTCGCCTTGGGAGGACAGTTCACGGCTGGAGGCATCGGCGTGGCCGTCACCGGCTTTCTGGCTGACCGGTTCGGCCTTCTCAGAAGCCTCGAACTCTTAGTCCTCCTCCCCTTGGTAGCCGCGCTCTTCTGTCTCGGCCTTCCAAGGAGAGAGAATGGGTGAGATAGGGATCGGTGCCGGACCTCCCTTAGTGGAGGTGACGAGGGGAGAGAAGGTCGAATCCCTTCATCGTGGAGTGGTCGTGGTCGCGGATGCTAGCGGGCGAGTGGTGAAAGGTATCGGCAACAGCGAATTCGTCACCTTTCTCCGCTCGGCAGCCAAGCCGTTGCAACTTATCCCCCTCCTTGAAAGCGGCGCAGCTGCGCGGTTCGGCTTCACCGACCGGGAGTTGGCGGTCATGGCCGGCTCTCACAACGGCGAGGATATCCACCTTCAAGCGGTGTCTGGCATCCTGGCCAAGATCGGGCTGAGCGCAGAAGCGTTGCACTGTGGCATCCACTACCCCTTCGACAGCGTAGCGTCTCAACGGTTGCGAGAGGCAAAAGAGGGGCCCTCGGTCTTGCACAATAACTGCTCTGGCAAGCACGCGAGCATGTTAGCCTTGGCCTTGCATAAAGGCCATTCTGTCGAAGATTATGAGAGGCCTGGACACCCCGTACAACAGGCTATCTTGCAAAGCATAGCCCACTTCGCGGGGATGGAGCCCCAAACGGTTACCATAGCCGTTGATGGCTGCGGCGTTCCCGCCTTTGCCCTTCCTATGCGGAGGGCTGCTCTAGCCTACGCCCGGCTGGTGGATCCTCATGACTTTCCCCCTTCAAGACAAGAGGCGTGTCGCCGAGTGGTACAAGCGATGCGCTCCTACCCAGAGATGGTAGGAGGCTCAAGTGGCAGGCTGGAGACGGAACTGATGGGCCTCAAGCCTAACACGCTTGTGGCCAAGGCCGGCGCAGAAGGCTACTTCGCCATCGGTGCCCTCCAAGACGAGAGAGGGTTAGGAATAGCCATAAAGATGGAGGATGGCTCCCCCCGCGGTAGAAACCCGGTGGTCATAGAGACGTTATACCAACTAGGGTTTTTGAACCGAGGGGATCTAGAAAGGCTCAGCATCTACTATCGCCCCCCGGTGAAGAACCGACATGGCCGCGTGGTGGGAGAGATCAGAGCCAGATTTAGACTTCAACCCCAAGAGTGAGACTATGCATCTCCTGAGCACGTGGCTCAAAGGTGAAGAGAAGGCTCTTCAACGATTCTCGATGCTCGGCTCAGGAGTCCAGGATAATCTTAGCCACCGTTCAGATAGTGAGCCCCTAATGGATTCTAGCCTCCTTCGGGAAGAGATCGCGAGTTTTGGAGCCTCGCTGGTGGGCTTCGCAGATATAAGAGAATTCGCCCCTTGGCCCCAGGCTATCTCCATCGCCGTCGCTCTAGACCCGATCATCATCAAAGAGGTGAAGAATGGCCCCACACCCGAATACTACCAGGAGTACTTGCGAGCCAACACGATGCTCAACGAGATCGCCCAGAGGACAGCGCGGCTCCTCCTTGGGGCTGGCTATCAGGCTGAGGCCTTCCCGGCCACCATTGCGGGTAGCGACAAGTTGCAGGGGTATGAGCGAACCCTGAGGGCAGCCTTTCAGCATAAGACAGCAGCCACCCGTGCCGGGCTAGGGTTCATAGGCAAGAGCGGGCTTTTGACCACCCCCGACTTCGGGCCCCGCGTCCGGCTAGTCACCGTCTTCACCGATTTGCCCTTTCCCACCGGCCAGCCTATCCTTGAAGGGCGATGCGGAGGCTGCCGTCTCTGCGTCGAGGCTTGTCCTGTAGGAGCGATAAAGGGCCGAGAGTGGCGAGCGGGTATGGCCCGAGAGGAACTCCTCGACGCCCGTGCCTGTCGCAGGGAGGCCAAGCGGCTACTCAAAGAACGAGTGGGGGCAGATGAGGTCGTCTGTGGGATATGCGTCGCTATCTGTCCCTGCGGTCAAATGGTCAGCGCTAATCCACAAGAGGACAGTTGACTATGGAGAAGAACTCATTGAACGGCACCTGGCAACTCCTGCCCGTGGAAGAGTTCAAAGAGGACTACTCTGCAGAAGAAGGGTGGCTTTCGACGGAGGTTCCCAGCCATTGGCAGGAGCACCCGGAACTCGAGTCGTATGCCGGCAGGGTGGTGTACAAAAAGGAGTTCCCCTTCAAGAAGCGAAGGGGTAAAAGGTATCGTTTGCGCCTCAACGGCATCTTCTACTGGTCCACCGTCTATCTCAACGGCCACCTCTTGGGGGAGAACGAGGGCTACTTCTTCCCTCAGGAGTACGAGGTGACCGCTCTTCTAAGGAAGGAGAATACCCTACTAGTGGAGGTGGACTGCCCGAACGAGGAAAGGAAGACCGAGAAGCGGATGATCACCGGCGTTTTCTCCCATTGGGACTGCCTGGACCCGATGAGCAACCCGGGAGGCATATGGCTCCCAGTTGAAATCCTCGAATCGGGCTCAGTCCATGTCAAGGGACAACGCTTTCAGATGATAGAGATTTCCCACGAATCCGCTCTCGTCTCCGCTCGCCTCCTCCTTGACGTCGCCCAACCGCTCTCCGCCAAGGTTCGGATAACTTTCACCCCCCGTAATTTCCCCGGCCAGCCTCAAGCCTGGGAGAAGGAAGTAGAGTTGGCTGAAGGCGAAAACGAGTGGGAGACGACCTTGGAGATAGCCAACCCTCGGCTCTGGTGGACCCATGACTTGGGCCACCCCAACCTCTACCGAGTGACGGTAGAAGTGATCACCGGTCGAAGAACCCGGTCGGATGAAGTGCAGTTCAACTTTGGGCTCCGTACCTTCGAGATGCGAAACTGGATAGCCCATCTCAATGGAAAACGGCTCTTCTTGAAGGGGAACAACTACCCACCCGGAGACACCCGTCTGGCCCGCATGAACTACGAGGCCTACCAGAGGGACCTGCGTCTGGCTAAGGAGGCCCATATGAACATGTTGAGGCTGCACGCCCATGTGGAGCACCCCGCCTTCTACGAAGCGGCCGACGAGGTGGGGATCCTCTTGTGGCAAGATTTCCCTCTCCAATGGCACTACCGCAAAGAGGTCCTCCCCCAGGCGTTGCGCCAGGTGGAAAGGATGATCGGCCTCCTCTTCAACCACCCCTCCCTCGTCATCTGGTGCATGCACAACGAGCCCCTCTGGATCGCCGAGACCACGGAGGCCCTAGCCGGCCGTCGAAGGTTCTTGCGCTGGAACTTCCTGCGGATGCTCTGGTCCCTCTTTGTTTACTCCTGGGACCGGGAGATGCTGGACAGCCGCCTCAAGGGGCAGGCAATGAGGCTGGACCCCACCCGCTTCGTGGTGCGCTCTTCGGGCGAGTGGGCTCTTGGTCTATGGAGAGGTGGTACCGATGGCCACCACTACCATGGCTGGTATCCCGCTTCTGGACCCCGGCGCGCTTTCGACAACTTCCGCCGCCGCTCCCCCAAGAATATCCGCTTCGTCACCGAGTTCGGAGCCCAATCCTTTCCCAACTATGAGAGTAGCATCAAATTCATGGACCCTGACCTGGAGAGGATCGATTGGCGCCACCTAGAAGAACGACATAGCCTACAATGGGGCAATATGCAACATTGGATAGATGTGGAGGCTTACGAAGAGCTCCCTCAACTCATCGAGGCTAGCCAGGATTACCAAACCCAGGTCAACCGTTTTTTCATCGACAGGCTCCGTTTCCATAAGTATCGCCCCACGGGCGGCGTGCTAGCCTTTCTTTTTTTGGACCCTAATCCGGCCGTCCAATGGTCGGTCATCGACTATTGGCGGGTTCCCAAAAGATCCTACTACGCTCTAAAGCACGCCTTCCACCCCCAGTATGTTTTTACTCTGTTGGAGAAGGACGTCTTCAAGGTCGGGGAAGAGATCGGTGTGTCCATCTATATCGTCAACGACAGCCAAAACAATTATGATCAGGTAGAGCTTATAGCCGAGGTCTTCAACACCCAAAGCGTTCGGACCCTCCACGCATCCTTCCCATCCAGCCTTGAGGCTGATAGCGAGGCTAAGCTGGTACAAAACCTGACTTTACGTTTCCCCTCGCCTGGAGAGAGGAGGTTAGTTCTCACCCTACGCTATGGTGAGGAGGAGTTTCAGAATGAGTACCGGCTTCCCATCGAGGGGTGAAAGCTGCCTCGTCGCTTGCCACACCACGCCATAGAGAACCTCAAGCGGAAGGAGTGGTTTCCTGACCCCAGCGTAGTTGACCGAGCGCGAGCAGTTATCCTCCCCTTCTGCCCTCGCTACATCGCCACGAGGCGGAGGGCCATAACTCTGGGCCACCTCATCATCTTCACCAAACCCCAATATTATGACCCCTGCTCTATTCAGGGCCTGGCCCTCCTGGCTCATGAACTGAAACATGTGGAGCAGCACAAGAGGGAAGGTTTTCTGAGGTTCCTCTGGCGGTATCTCAGCCACTGGTTGAAGGTGGGGTACGACCAAGCGAGGCACCCCTACGAACGAGAAGCAACCGAATTCGAGGCTTGCGTCCAGGCCCAACTCCAAAAGGAACGGCCCACCACGTAGCGCCAGGTGTAGGGGAGTCCCTCGCGGGCTTCCAGAAAAGAGACACCCCTACAACAACTGATTATCTATCTACTGAACAGGATAAGGTGCCAGCAAGGCCTCCCTTATCCCGCCCCTCCATACTTCCGCTCTACTATCGCCTGCCCCGCCGGACTGAGGCAGAAATCGATGAAGGCTTGAACCTCCTGGTGGGGTCGCCTTTCAGTTACCAGAAGGAAGGGGCGTACCAGAGGGTATTCTCCAGAAAAAACCGTAGCCGGGCTGGGCTCCACCCCATCGATCCGGAGGGCCTTAACACCCGAGGGAAGGTCAGCCATAGAGGCGTAGCCTATCGCCCTGGGCATCTGGGCGATATGTTCGCCTACCGCTTCATCTGTGGGCATCACCACCGCCGTGGAGGTCACTCGCTTACCGTCCATGCCCAGAGCCTCACAAGCCATCCTCGTCCCTGACCCCTCCTCCCGACTCACCACTTGGATCTCCCCTGGGGGTGAGTCGTGGGGATGAACCCCTTCCTGGCCTCCCACCTCTTCCCAAGATAAGGTCTCTCCGGCAAAGATCGACCGTAGCTCCTCCAGAGTGAGAGCGCCAGTAGGGTTCTCCTCGTTGACCAAGATGGCTATGCCATCCCTGGCTATCGGTGTGGCCAGAAGCCCACCCCTCTCCTCAGGTCTCATCTCCCGCGAGACCAAGGCGATATCGATGGCTCCATCGCGCAGAGCGTCCAACCCCACCTGCGAGTTGCGACTCTCGAGAGCGAAGGTCACGTACTCGTACCGTGAACCATAAGCCTCAGTCAAGGCTTCCATCAGAGGTTGCACGGAGGTGGAGCCAGCAAGCCGGAGATCGACCGGGGGGTGGGGCTCTATCGTGGCTATGGTGGGGACGCAGCCAATCAAAAGGGGACCAAAAACGGCCAGTAAGATGAGGTGGCGGAAAGGGCTTGTCCTGCCTGCCCTGAGCGCAGCCGAAGGGAGCGAAGCCGAAGGGCCTGTCCTGCCTGCCCCAAGGCGTACCAGGCCGGGGTACCAGGACGGGCTGGGCAAGTACCGGGGCAGGCTGGCACGCCCTGTCCCAGACCCGACAGGCTCTAGGGATGGCAGGCCAGGGAACCAAGCCGAAGCAAGCATCTTATCCTCGGAGGAGGGCTAAAAGGAGCGTGAGCGTGCCCAGGAGCCAGCAGTAGAGAGAGAAAGGGTAGAGGGAGCGTCGCTTAAGAAAACCCAAGAAGAAACGGATAGCCAGATAGCCACTGACGGCGGCAGCCACGAAACCCAAGAGGAGCGTGGATGCCACCTCCCCACCACCTGATAGTTTAGCCAGCTCCCAAAGTTGGAGAAGGTTAGCCCCCAAAATGGCAGGGATGGCCAAGAGGAAGGAAAAGCGGGCCGCTTCCTCCCGCTCAAGGCCTCGCCAAAGCCCTACGCTGATGGTAGCCCCGGAGCGGGATACCCCCGGGGCGATGGCTACCCCTTGTGCCAAGCCGACAAGGAGAGCATCAAGCCAGGTCAGACTTTCCATCCGGCTTTCGCTCTTCCGCACCCCCTCGCCCAGGAGTAAGAGCAGGCCTGTCACCAAAAGAAGGATCGACACCCAAACCGGCGCAGCGAAGAGCCGTTGGAAGAGACTCTCCAGGGTGAGCCCCATGACCACTGCGGGGAGTGTACCCCAGATGATGAGCCAGGCGACCCGGGCTTGGGGGTCACCCAAACTCCGCTCCCTAAGGCTACCTGCCCAAGCCAAGGCTAGACTCCAAAGATCGTGCCAAAAGTAGGCCAGGACGGCGACCAGGCTCCCCAGGTGAATAAAAGTGTCGAAGGCCAAACCTGGATCCTCCCAACCGAGGAGCCAAGGGACGAGTACCAAGTGGCCGGAACTGCTTATGGGCAAAAACTCCGCGGCCCCCTGAACGAGGCCTAACATCAGGGCTTGAAGCACGCTATCCCCCCCGCAGCCTGGCCAACCAAGCCTCCCTGTTCCTCACGCGGACCTCGTAGTCCACCACCTGATATGAGGCTAGAAACTCCTCCTTGAGAGCCATGAAATCCCCCCTCAATATAGCCTCGCGTATCTTCCTCATCAGGTTGAGCATGAAATGTAGGTTATGAATGGTAGCCAAGCGAACCCCCAAGATCTCCTTAGCCATCACCAAATGCCTCAGATAGGCCCGGGAGAAGTTCTGGCAAGCGTAGCACTCGCACCCCTCCTCAACGGGCGCTGGGTCATCGGTGTACCGGGAGTTGCGGATATTGAGCCGCCCGTGGCGGGTGAAGAAGGAGCCGTTGCGAGCGATGCGGGTGGGCAGGGCACAATCGAAGATATCGATCCCCAAGGCCGTGCACTCAAATAAGTCTTCCGGAGAGCCAACCCCCAGAAGGTGCCTGGGCTTATCCTCGGGCAGAAGGGGCACCGCCACCTCCAACATCTGATGCATCATCTCCTTCGGCTCCCCCACGCTCAACCCCCCGATGGCATATCCGGGGAAATCTAAGTCGGCAAAGAAGCGGGCGCTCTCCTCCCTTAGACGAGCATATGTCCCACCCTGCAGGATACCGAAGAGGGCCTGGTCGGAGCGGGTATGAGCCTTAAGAGACCGCTCCGCCCAGTGATGGGTCCGCCTCAAGTCGGCCTCGCTCCGCTCCCGGCTGCTGGGATAAGGGGTGCAGATGTCTAGACAAAGGATGAGATCGGCCCCCAACTGCTCCTGGAGCTCTATCACCCTTTCTGGCGTGAGATGTTGCTCGGAGCCGTCGAGATGGGAACGGAAGGTCACCCCCTCGTCATCCATCCTTCGGAGGTGCGCCAGGCTGAAGATTTGGAAGCCACCGCTATCGGTCATAATCGGCCCTTCCCAGCCCATGAAGGGATGTATCCCCCCCAGGCTGGCCACTACCTCTGGGCCAGGTCGGAGGTAGAGATGATAGGTATTGGCTAAGATGAGGGTAGCCCCCAGTTCCAAGAGTTCCCGCGGCGAGACAGACTTCACCGTCGCCTGGGTGCCCACAGGGGCGAAGACAGGGGTGGGGATCTCCCCATGAGGGGTACGTATCACCCCGGCCCGAGCCCAACTCTCGGGAGAACGACCTATCACCTGGAAAGCGAACTCTTTGCTCTCTTCCACGGATAGGGATTCTACCATAGAGGCGAAGCGTTGACAAAAAGCCCCAACTGGTCCAAGATGGGGCAAGCGACCTTAAGCGGAGATACCCCCACGCGTAGAGGAGATCAACTGCAAGTAGCGCAACTATCCGCCGAGCAGGCGGCACAGGGGCTGCCGCCCAAGGATCGACCGGCTCTCTCCCCACCGGTTTTGCTGAAGGCGGCGAAACGGGAGATGGCCCGCTTGGTCTTTTTGCTCTGGCAACGGGGACAAGGCAAGAGATCATCGGCCTGGCTGAAAGTGCGCAAGGCCTCAAATCTCATCTGGCAATCATCACAAACATATTCGTAAAGGGGCATCGATGCCTCCCATATTCTTCTATATAGTATACGTCTCGTATCGCTCGTTTGTCAAATAGCCTATCCAGGAGGGGATCTTGAAAGAGTTAGCCCATCGGGCCCTAAACCTAGCCCAGTTGAAGGGAGCCGCTTACGGCGATATACGGATCATCCACCTGGTAACGGAAAGGATAGATGTCAAAAACGGCGTGGTAGAGGGCCTCTCTTTGAATAGGGACCAAGGCTTTGGCATACGGGTCCTGGTCGATGGCGCCTGGGGGTTCGCCTCCAGTTCCCGCCTCGCCCTCGAGGAGGTAGAGAGGGTCACCGCTCAAGCGGTGGAGATAGCGAAGGCCAGCGCCTTGGTGAAGCGAGAGGGTGTGGAATTGGGCCCTCCGGAGGTCCATAAAGACACTTGCCGCACCCTGGTCAAGATTGATCCCTTCTCCATCCCCCTGGAAGAGAAGATAGCGCTGCTCTTGACCGCCGACAGGGAGATGAGAAAGGTGAAAGGGATCGCCGTGGCCGAGAGCGGTATGATCTTCATTCGGGAGAGCCAAATCTTCGCCAGCACGGAAGGGAGTTACATAGAGCAAGAGATCATAGAGAGCGGTGCCGGCCTGGAAGCGATGGCTACCAGCGAGGATGAGGTACAAACCCGATCCTACCCCAACTCCTTCGGCCGTCACCAGGCGACGGCGGGCTACGAATTCATCGAGAGCATGGGGCTGGTGGAGAACGCTCAAAGGACGGCCGAGGAGACGGTAGCCCTGCTCACCGCCCAACAATGCCCCAGCGGGATAACCACCCTCATCCTGGGGGGGACCCAACTAGCCCTCCAGGTCCATGAGTCCTGTGGCCACCCCATCGAGTTGGATAGGGTGATGGGCACAGAGGCAAGTTACGCGGGAACCAGTTTCCTCACCTTGGAGAAGTTAGACCATTTCCGGTACGGTTCTGAGATAGTGAACATCACTGCGGACGCCACCCTCCGCGGAGGGCTAGGGACTTTCGGCTACGACGATGAAGGGGTACCGGCTCAGCGTACGCCCATCGTGAAGGAAGGCCTCTTCGTCGGCTACCTCACATCCCGGGAGACGGCGGCCAAAATCGGCCAGAGGAGCAACGGCGCTATGCGAGCCGATGGCTGGAACCGCATCCCCCTCATCCGCATGACCAACATCAACCTGGAGCCTGGAGAGTGGACCCTGGAAGATCTCATCGCCGACACCCAAGAGGGGATCTTCATGGACACCAACAAATCGTGGAGCATCGACGATAAGCGGCTTAACTTCCAGTTCGGGACGGAGATCGCCTACGAGATAAAGAAGGGCAAATTGGGCACTCTTCTGAAGAACGCCACTTATACCGGCATCACGCCGGAGTTCTGGGGCTCCTGCGACGCCATCTGCAACAGGGATCACTGGCAGATATGGGGCACCCCCAACTGCGGCAAGGGGCAGCCCAGCCAAAGCGCTCATGTGGGGCATGGAGCCGCTCCCGCTCGCTTCAGGAACGTTCGTGTGGGGGTGATGAGATAGGCATGCTCCCCGCCCAGGTCCGACGAGCTCTCTCAACCCTCCTGGAGAGACTCCAGGACTCATCCATCGAATGGAGAGTCTGGGGGAGCGTGACGTTGGCCCTGCAAGGGCTGGAGATCGCGCCGAGCCGTGTCGATCTCCTCCTCCCCGGCGGTGACGCGGCCTGCCTCATGGCTGAAACCCTGGGGGAGTTCGTGGAGAGCCCGCCCCGTCGGCGAGCCAGTGAGCCCTTTGCCAATTACTACGGCCATTGCCGTATCGAGGGGGTGAAGATCGACCTCATTGGCGAACTAGTGTTAGAGACTCCCCAGGGGAGTGTGGAACTGGGAGCGGATTCCTTGCTCTGGCGGCGGTAGTCTTCCCTCCCTTTCCAGGGGTGGAAGGTGCCCTCCATCCCTCTAGAGATCCAACTAGTGACCTACTACCTCGTGCCTGAGAGAGAAGAGCGCGTCAACCAGATAACCTCGTTGTTGAACGACCGAGTGGACCTTGAGTTGCTCGATGAATTCCTTGTCGAGCAGGCGATAACTCCTCCCGTGAAAGCGAGGATTCAGAGCCTCTTGCGAAAGGAGCGATGATGCTTGGCGAAGCGAGGACAAAGGAGATCGCGGAACGGGTACTGGCTCTCTCCAACGCCGACCAGACGGAGGTGGTGATACTGGGGGAGGAGAATCGGTTGACCCGCTTCGCCAACTCTTATATCCATCAAAACGTGGCCGAAAAGAACGCTCAGATTCGAGTGCGGACAGTGATGGGCAAGAAGATAGGCGTAGCCACCACTAACGACCTGAGCGACGAAGCGCTGACTCAAGCGGTGAAGTCTGCCATCGGGACGGCCAATCTCCAAAGGGAGAACCCTGACTTCCTATCTCTGCCCTCACCACAGCCCATTCCCCAGGTGGAGGGGTTCGTAGAAGCCACGGCTGGTTGCACCCCTGAGGAGCGAGCCCAGGCGGCGAGCATCATCTGCCGTCGGGCTACAGAAGAGGGGTTGAACGCCTCGGGAGCCTTCACCACCGCCGCCCAAGAGATAGCCGTGGCCAACTCCCTAGGGGTCTTCGCCTACTACCCTACCACCCTCACCGATCTGGAGATCGTGATCATGGGCGATTCCGGCTCTGGCTACGCTCACGCTACCTCAGTCGATGTGACCCAGATAGATGCTCAGGCCTTAGGCCAAGAGGCGATAGAGAAGGCCCTTCGCAGCCGAGACCCTATAGAGATCGAGCCCGGAGACTACACGGTGATCCTGGAGGAGCACGCCGTGGAGGAGATGCTCTTCTACCTCACCTACCTGGGCTGCGGGGCGCTGGCCGTCCAAGAGCAGCGGAGTTTCATGACCGATCGGTTTGGAGAGAAGATCGTGGGGAGAAATATCTCCCTCTGGGATGACGGACTTGACCCCCAAGGGTTGCCCACGCCCTTCGATTATGAGGGTGTCCCCAAGAGGAAGGTGGATTTCATAAGGGAGGGGCTAGCCACCTCCGTGGTCTACGACACCTATACCGCAGGGCGCGAAGAGGGGAAGGAATCGACGGGCCACGCCCTCCCAGCCCCCAACCCTTATGGCCCCTTCCCCGGGAACCGTTTCCTGGCTCCTGGTGAGGCCACCGAAGAAGAGATGCTCGCTTCCACAGAGAAAGGCATCTGGATCACCCGCTTCCACTACATGAACCCCGTCCACCGCCTCAAAACCATCGTCACCGGGATGACCAGGGATGGAACTTTCCTCATCGAGAAGGGGGAGATCACCCGCCCCATCAAAAACCTCCGCTTCACCCAGAGCATCCTGGAGGCTCTATCCTCCGTGGAGATGATAGGGAAGGAGCGGAAACTCCTTCTCAGTAGCAGCCTGGGGTGCGGCTGCGTACCCGCTCTCAAGATAGACAAATTCACTTTCACCGGAGTGACGGAGTTCTAAAGAGCCTGTTCCTCCAATACAGTCCGCAATTTAGGGGGGATCTCTCTGGGCTTCCCCCTCTCATCTATGAAGACCTGTACTGTAGAGCCAGTGGCCAACAGTTGGCCACTCTCCTTATTGTACACCTCGTATTCGAAGACGAAACTCCGATTGCGAACCTCGCCTACAGATGTCCTCACCACCAGTTCTTCGTCGAAATGAGCGGGAGCCTGGTATCGGCAACTAGCCTCGGCGATGAAAAACCCCAAGCCATCCCGCTCCAGGGTGGCATAGTCGTAGCCGATGGCTCGCAAGTAACTCATGCGAGCCACCTCGAACCAGACGAAATAGTTGGCGTAGTAGACCACCCCTTGGGCGTCGGTCTCCGCGTACCGGACGCGCACCTCCGTGTCGATGACTTTCCTTCCCACGGTCATCCTTTTCTGAAGCGTGCTACGGTGGCGGTGCACCTGCTGAATCGTATTCGAACGGTGGTAGCAGATCCCCCCAACGACTTACCCGAAAGGCATGGTACTCTTCTACTTCCATCCTGACAGGGATTGATCTAGTCAAAACTCCCACATCCGAATTAATGGTTATGACGAACTGATCCCTCTTATCTACACTATATCGCGTATGTGATGAAATCCACCCCGGTCCCTCAGCTTCTTCAAGTATTTCCACGCGCCTGCCCAAGGAAGCCTTAGGAGCTAGTTTGACGTACTCTGCGAGACTAACTTTCTGTCGAGTGTGCAAATCATAAACTCGGTAGTCATTCTTAGGACCATACATCGGTCGTGTAAAATGATCAGAGAACATCCAGCCATCAATATCCATCCTTCCCAAAGTGACATCGTGCGAATAGTTGTTCTTAATCGAGAATTCAATTACCGAGAAGGCTCTGTGAATATCTCCAGCTTTCACGAAGGGCTCCCAGCCTGGGTGAGGCTTATGACCTGATTCCTTGACTCGCTCAATTTCCCACTCGCTATATGGAATTACCAGATACTTCGTCCGAAGTACCTTGAAGTCCAGTTTAGCACGTCCTCGCCATAACATGGCAAGATTCACTAACGACGTAATAACACCTATTGACCCACCAATAACCCCGACGATACTGCCTACATCAATGGGCATGCTATTACCTCCTCAGTTCCTCCAACCTCTCATCCCCTATGCCGAAATGGTGGGCTATCTCATGCATCACCGTCTCCCGCACGAGGTTACGGATCTCTTCATTCGTGCGGCAGAGGGCCTCCATGGGCCGCTGGAAGATGGTTATCTTATCCGGCAAAACGAGATGATACCCCCTATCCCGCTTGGAGAGGGGTACCCCCTCGTAGAGGCCAAAGAGGGTCTGGTGGGGGCCTATCCCCGCTCTTTCCATCTGATCCCTGGTGGAATTGGCAGCCACTACCAGATCAACGTTGTCCAACCTTTTTTGAAACTCCTCTGGAAGATCCTCCAGAGCCTCGGCCACCAGCCTTTCGAACTCTTCCCCTCTCATCCTACCCTCTCAGGCTTCGGGAGCGGCCGATCATGATCCCCGGCTGGCAACTTCGGCAGAAGTTAGTGAGCCGACCCCGAGCCCTCACCTCGGAGATGGAGGTGCTACAACGAGGACAGGGAGAGCCTCCCTTTCCATGCACGGCTAAGAAATCGCGGAACTTCAGGTGGATCTGATCACCCATCCGCTCCCGGATGGTAACGATGCTCTCCCCGAGCACCGCACGCATGGCCTCATAAAGTCTCCTTATCTCCTCTCCAGTGAGGCCGGGTCGCCTTTGGAAAGGGTATACCCTGGCTCGAAAGAGGATCTCGTCCGCGTAGGCGTTGCCTATGCCGGCTACGAAGGCCTGATTGATCAGAACCCCTTTTATCTCCCCCCGATGCCGTTTCAGCCGCTCTTTGAAAGCCTCGAAGGTCACCTCCAAGGCCTCAGGCCCCTGCATAGCGAAGCCAGGCACCAAAGATAGATCAGGGGTGAGATATATCTTCCCCATCTGCCTCTCGTCCACATACCTAAGGTCGATACCACTTTGCAGGTGCCATATCACGAAGGTCTTGGCCAGACGCCGTTCGGCGGAAAGACAAAAGTAGAGCCGCCCGCTCAACATGGGGTTTATCACCAGGTAGAGGGCGTCAAGGGAAAAGATAAGGTACTTGCCTCGACGCCCTACCTCAGTGAAAGTCTGACCCTCAAGAGAAGTAAACTCGAGATCGGTGAGGCTACGGACCACGATGGGCTGCAAGACCTCTACCTTCTCTATCCTACGACCGACAACGTGCTCTTGGAGGAACTCCTTTGTTACCTCTAACTCGGGAAGTTCAGGCATTTCTTTATGTCAGCCCTTGCCTGATTCGAACAGCGTTGAGCACGTCACTGCGCCGGAGCAGGCCCGCGCCTCAGTGAGAGCGGGAAATCACCCTCGATATCGCTCCGGAAAGTAAGAGACCGCCAGGAGATGCCCATCTAACTCACCTCCGCACTGAGCATATCCCTAACCTCCCTGGGGATCGATCTCACATGGCCCATCTTATCGGTACAGACATGCTTGGTGTGGCCGACGGCTAGAACCTCCCCCGTACCCTCTTTGACCACCTCATAGGCGAAGGCTATCTTCCGACTCCGGAGTTCATCGAGCCAAGTTTTGACCGTCGCCAAGTCGCCGTACCGGGCCGGAGTCAGGAAGCGAGCCTCCAATTCAGAGACGGGGAGATAGTATCCCCGAGCCTCCAAGTCGGCGTACTCCCACCCCTTCTGTCTCATGTAATCTCCTCGCCCCACCTCGAACCAGATTATATAGTTCGAGTGATAGACGACGCCCATAGCATCTGTCTCCGCATACCGCACTGGGAAGGTGATCTCGGTGCAATTCCGACTGGTCATATCTCCCCTTTCCGCACAAGATTCCCTTCGCCCGGGATAGAGAGCGATACGAATGTAGCGTCGCAGTTCATCTGCGATGCTATTCCGACAAGAGTTCGCACACCTTTTCCACTATCTCTTCCAACTCCGCCAGTCGCCCTCTCCCCTCGATCCCCGTGGCTAGGACGCCCACTCCCGGCTCTACAAAGGTGTAGCCTACCCCTTCCAGTTTCTTGATATTCTCCTGTACGATAGGGTTCTCATACATATCGACGTTCATGGCTGGAGCGATCATCACCGGTGCCTTGGTGGCCATCACCGTCAGGGAGACCATATCGTCAGCGATCCCCGAGGCTATCTTGCCGATGATATTGGCCGTGGCCGGGGCGATCAAGACCAGATCCACCTTTTGAGCCAGGATCACATGCTCGATCTGCCACTCCGTGGCCGGCTCGAACATCTCCACCAGGACGGGGTTCCCAGAGAGGGCCCTAAAGGTCAGGGGCGTGACGAACTCCGTGCCCGCCTTGGTCATGGCCACAATAACGTCGGCTCCCAAACCCTTCAGTCTCCTCAGGATGGCCGGCGCCTTATAGGCGGCGATGCTGCCTGTGACCCCCAATAGAATAGTCTTGCCTTCCAGGTCCTTGGCCATTTTGCGCCTCCTTAATCTCTGATGATGATCTCTACCAACCTTCTCGCTATCTCTTCCTTGCCCTCTGCCCGAGCGACAACCTCGCCCTCTGGGTTCACCAAGTAGCCCACATGGTTCCCCCGCTCGATCTGCAAAAGGTCGTTGGCCACTACCAGGTCGGCTTTGTTGGCCAAGAGTGACCGATGGGCGATACCGATCAGTTCCTCCTCCGGGCTCCCCACCTCCAGTTTGAACCCCACGAGAAAAGCCTGGGGATTTAAATCTCGGATCATCTTTATCACCTTGGGGGTCTTAACCAACCTTATCTGCCATTCTTCCCTCCCCGAAGGCACCTTCTCCTCCCTGGGGGCCTCGGGCACATAATCCAAGACAGCCATAGAATGGATGATGGCATGGTAGTTGGTCTCTTCTAACTCCTCTCTTACCCTCTCCATCAACTCTGGTACCGTCTCCACCTCCACCAGGCGCAAGGACGCGGATTCCGCGACTTGAGGGAGTACGCTCCCCTTGCCATAGATATAGGTCACCTCCGCCCCCTCCCTGAGAGCCTCCTCCGCTATCAGGGCCCCCAGCCGGCCGGTAGACTTGTTGGTGATATACCTCACCGCATCAATAGGGGCTCTTGTCGGCCCAGAGGTGACCAAGACCCTTTTCCCCGAAAGTTTGCCTCTTTTCACCATAAAGAATACCCCTCATACTCGCTATTACAGGGGTGCCCCGCGGCGAGAAGGAGTTCCCTTCTTCCCGGCTGGCAGATGAGGGACCAGATAGTGCCGAAGAGACCGTCGAACCCTTCCCTCTCTTCCACCGAGGGATGGTCTCCCCGGCATATAGGAGCCTCATGGTCCCGCAGGATCGCCTTGATAGCCTCCAAATCGACCCCCCTTAGCCTCTCTCCCATCATTTGGTGGACCCTCCTGTAACGTGTGAGAGATCGTCTCTGGCGAAGCCTATCTGGCTCCGTCGGTTCCTCCTCGGGAAACTCCCTTCCTGGCAAGTGGTTGGTAGCCACCAAGAGCCCGCCTTCTGGCTCCCTGATCGAGACCCCATCGGGCGTGGCTTCGACCACGATAGCCTGATGCTCATCGGCGATGAGGTAGTTAAAGGCCCGCAGATGGGGAACCGAGGTGATGAACTCGCGCGCCTCCTCCAAACGGCTACAGGTCTCCATCAGGATATCGATAACCAGGTGCCACTGTAACCCCGGCTTTTTCACTTCCCTCTCTGGCAAGACCGAGAGAAGCACCGCAACCCCTCTCTCATTGAGGGCATCGGGACTCCCGGCCCAATGGTGGGTCACCGAGATGTGGGAGTGGGCTCCTTGGGGTTGGATCACCCTCACCTCCCGCCATTCTCCCGCCGAGTAGAACCAATCGTAGTTGCCTCCTAGTAGGAGAAAGCCTTCTTTCGTATGAGGGGGCATGATGGCCAAATTGGTGCAGCCGATCTGGGGCGGCCCGCCTCGAGTATAGAAATAGGTCTTGAGATCGTGAGCCGAAAGCCCACTCCCCTCGATGAACCCCTCCACCTTATCCAGGATGGGGGGATAGATCTCTTTGACTATCGCCTCACACTGGGCGGCGAACTCAGATCCCTGACCGTCGCACTCCGGTATATCGAGGGTAGCCAAGCCACGTCCCAACCGATAGCCGATCTCATAATAGGTTCCTTTGAAAGTTCTCAGAAGCAAGTCTCGCACTCCAGACCATACTTGGCGGCTACCCGCCGCGCCTGCTCTCCCAAGAGAGAGGAGTAGGCCTTTCTGTCAGCGGCCAAGTGGCGATAAGCCTCCAACAAGTCAGGGTAGTGGATGGAGATGGCCCGCTTCACCCTCCCCCACATGGCCCCCTTCAGGTTAAGGCTATCCACGAGAACCCGCTTCACTCCTGCCTCCTTCAACTCCCTGAAGAGGGCCTCGATCTCTTTCTCTCCATCGGAGATGTAAGGGAGAGCGGGGCCGAAGAAGGCCCAGGTCTTCAGGCCCGCTTCTGAGAGCCGTGCCAGAGCCTCGAGCCGAGCCCGTGTCGGCGAGGCTTGAGGCTCGAATATCCGCCGCGCACCCTCGTCGAGGCTGGTGATGGTGAAGGCCACTTCCAGATGCTCAATCTGGGACAAAAGATCCAGGTCTCGCAGCACCAAGGTCGACTTGGTCAGTATGCTGACCGGGAACTGGGGATATCCTTGTAATACCTCGAGACAGGCTCCCGACAATCGATACTCTCTCTCCAACGGCTGGTAGGGATCCGTCACCGAGGAGAGGAGAACCTCTCCCGATTTGGCCCGCTTCAGTTCCCGAGCCAAGACCTGGGGAGCGTTCACCTTCGCATCGACGAAGGTGCCCCACTCCTCTCTATGCCCGGTGAACCTCTTTATGAAGATCGAGTAGCAATAGACGCAACCATGCTCACAGCCCACGTAGGGGTTGAGGGCGTAGGTCACCTCTGAGATCCCCGACTTGCTGAGAACCGAGCGGGCCTCGATCTCCCGCACCAAAAGGCCGGATCTCATCTCCTCATCGCTTTCGGTATCGCTGAAAAGGGTGGCAACGGTCTTTATATCACAACATCCACCTCAAAGCAAGAGCCTCCTTGACAAGGCCCGGCAGTCTTGCCAGAATAAGACCATGATAGAGGTCGAGAGGGTGGAAGAAGTGATTAGGATAAGGATAGCTAACCGCCTCTTCGGCCGCCCCCTTTATTATACCGCCGCCTACTGGGTGGATGGGCTCCTCATCGATACCGGATGCCCTCGTACTTCCCAGGAACTCTTATCGGTTATCGAGGAGTTGGGGCTGGAGAGGATCGTCAACACCCACAGCCACGAGGACCACATCGGCGGAAACGCCATTTTGCAAGAGGGGTTCGGGATGGAGATATTAGCCCACCCCCTGGCCCTCCCCATCCTGTCCGATCCTAAAAGGTTGCACCTCCAACTCTATCGTCGCTTCATCTGGGGTAGCCCAGCCTCTTCCCAGGGGAGCCCCATCGGTGAGGTGGTGACCACCGGGCACTACTCCTTCGAAATTATCTACACGCCCGGCCACAGCGAGGATCACATCTCCCTCTACGAGCCTCGTCAAGGCTGGCTTTTCACCGGCGATGCCTACATCGGCGGGCTAGATAAGGCTTTGCAGGCCGATAGCGACATCTACGCTATCATTTCTTCGCTGAAGAGATTGAGCGCTTTGTCTACCAAGCGCCTATCCCAGGGTTCAGGGACGGTGCGGGACGACCCTCAAGAGGCCATTGAGAAAAAGGCAGAATATCTGGAGGATTTGGGGGAGAAGGTGTGGCAACTTCACGGCCAGGGCTTGAGCCCAAAAGAGATAAGAGATCGTCTCTTCGGCCGGGAACTGCCCATAGCCTACTGGACCCTGGGCCAAGTCGTGCCAGGACGGGCTGGCAAGTACCGGGGCAAGCAGGGCAGGCTGCCAGCGGGATATTGAAACGGCGCCCTTTAGCCCGACGGGACAAAAACGTAGGGGAGGCCCTTGTGGCCTCCCGAAAACGCAGCACAGCATCCGAGGGAGATGAACTGCGACGCTACACGAGGGTCATCCCTCGCGCCCGGCCTTCAACTCCTGGATGAGGGCCGGCACCACCTCGTGCACGTCCCCTACGATCCCCACATCAGCCAGGTCCATTATGGGGGCCCGCTCATCGGTGTTGATAGCCACGATATACTTCGACTCTTTGAGGCCCAGATAATGTTGAATGGCTCCAGAGATGCCGCAGGCGATATAGAGATCCGGCTTCACCGTCTTTCCGCCAGCGCCTCCCACCCAATGCTCCTCCTCTATCCACCCCTCATCTACCGCTCCTCGGGAGGCTCCCACGGCCCCGTCCAAGAGTTCGGCCAACTCCCGAAGCATCTCGAACCCCTCCGGGCCTCCCATGCCCCGGCCTCCCGCTACTACCACCCTTGCCTCTTCTAGCGTTGGTCGAGGCACCTCAAGCCCTCTCTCCACCACTTTCACCACGGGTTCAACCCTTTTCACGCTCACCTTTTCCACGCTTCCCGTACCCCAATCGTCAGGGGGGAAGGGCTCCATGGCCCCTGGGCGCAGGGTGACCATCTGGGGCCTCCCCCGAGGTATGGAGGAGGTGACCATCAGTCGATCATCATAGGCCGGGCTGGTCCCCAAAAGGAACCACTCTGTCAGGTCCATCTCCAGGCGGGTGCACCCAGAGATGAGACCCGTCCCCAAGCGTTGGGCCAGACGGGGGGCCAGATCCTGTCCCCTCTCCGTATCGCCCAGGAGGAGGACCAAGGGGCGTTTAGCCTCGACTAGAGGAGCCAAAGTTGCCAAGTAACCCTCGGTTGAATAGTCGGCCAACGTGAGGTCATCGGCCAGGTAAACGAGATCGGCTCCCCGACGGATCAACTCCTGAGCCTGATCCTCCACCTGGTGACCTAAAAGAACCACCTCCGCCCGCTCCCCCATCCGATCGGCCAACTCTCGGGCTGCAGCCACCAACTCCAGGCTAACAGGGCTGAGTTCCCCGGCCCCTTGCCCCACCTCGGCCATGGCCCAGACGTTCATATACTCTTCGGAAGCCATACCACCTCCTCAACTAAGACCCTTCTGCTTCTCGCTCACACTGCTCCTTCCAACTCAAAGGGGATGGATTCTGAGAATATTTCCCAACTCCGTCACCTTGGGGATCACAAAATCCACACCCTCCTCCTTCTCCCACAGGGATCCTTTAGGGCCGTCGCCCACCAAGACGGTCACCATCCCTAGATCCTTCCCTGGCTTCAAATTCCTCGCCAAGTCGTCAACGATTAAGCAATCCTGGCCATCGGTTTCCAAGGCCTCTATAACCTTGAGGTAAGCCCGCTTATCGGGTTTGTTGATCTGCTCCAAGAAATAGATATCGAAGATGCGGTCAAAATGGCGTTCCACGCCTAGGGCCCTAAGCACCCGCTGAACGTACTCCTGAGGCGAGTTGGTGAAGACCGCCTTCTCTACCTCGATGCCATCCAGGACCTCGTCCAAGAGAGGGTCAGGTGATAGATACTCCTCCACCGGCAGCTCGTGAACATAGATCAGGTAATCATGGACGTCTAGATGGTGATGGAGATAGAGGCCCCGGCTGGTAGTGCCATAGCGGCGGTAATATCTCTTTCTCAGTTCTGGGACTTGGGAAGCGGGTATCCCCAGTCGCAGCCGCATATAGTCGTTGATACGCTGGCTAACAACCGCCATTAGCCCCAACTCCTTGGGATAGAGCGTCTCATCCAAATCGAAGAGTATATGGTTTATCCCTCTATCGTTGACGCGCATCATTTCTTAGGTAACCGGTCGAGATGACAAACGTCGTTCAGGGTCTGTATTAACACCCCGTCCTCATCATACTGCAGGATGTGCAAGGAGGCGTTGTCAGGCGCGAATCGGCTGGCTATCTCTATGGCGCGATCCGCCCCCACCCCCAAGGCATCTAGGATGATGCATTTCATATTTCCACCGTGGCCGACGATGAGCACCATCTGATCAGGGTGAGCCTCCACTATCTCTCTTGTGGCTGCGATGGTCCTCTCAAAGAGTTCCAGATAGGACTCCCCCTCCAATCGCTTCACTCCCAACGGGTCGGCTCGCCACTCCCTGAGATGCCTTGGGTACCTACTCTCCACCTCCTCGAAGGTAAGGCCCGTCCAAACCCCGGTATCTACCTCCCTCAGCGATTCGAGGGTCTTCACTTCTTGGCCAAGGACCTCCGCTATGATCTTTGCCGTCTCGAAGGCACGGGAGAGGTCGCTGGCATAGATAGCCTCGATCCTCTCACCCCTTAGCCGTTCAGCCAGGAGTTTGGCCTGTTCCCTCCCCCGCTCGTTCAAAGGGAGATCGGCCTGTCCCTGATACCGCCCCTCCAGGTTCCAATCTGTCTCCCCATGCCGCACCAGAATCAAGCGAGTGGTCATTTTGCGGGGACAACCTCGACCACTTCTTGCCGTGAAGCCAGGTAGATACCCGAAAGGATCGTCGCTCCGCCTACTATCTCCAAAAGGGTGGGAGCCTCATTGAGTATGAGGTAGGCCAAAATCGTGGCCCCTACCGGCTCTCCCAAGATAGTGACGCTGACAAGAGGGGCCGAAAGGTACCCCAGAGCCCAGTTGAAAGCCGAATGGCCGATCACCTGGGGCACCAGAGCCAAGAGAATGAACATGAGATAAGTAGTAGATGAGTAGCCGGTGAACCGCTGTCCGGTGAGAAGGCAGAGAAGTAGCGTCACAGCCGCGGCCACGGAATAGGCGAGAGAGATGTAGGGCAAAAGCGAGAGCCTCTGCCTTAGCCTTCGACCGGCCAGTAGATACCCGGTGACCATCACCGCTCCCCCCAGGGCCAGGATGTCCCCCCACAAGGCTCCTCCCCCCAAAGCGAAGTCCCCGTAGCCAATGGCCCCACTTCCCACCACGGAGAGGAGTATCCCTCCCACCATCCACTTGGTAACTCGATCCATCCCCAGGAGATGGGAGAATAGTCCCACAAAGAGGGGGCTCATGCTGACTAGGATGACGGAACTGGCCACGGTAGTATAGTTGAGAGAGGCGATCCATAGACCGAAATGCAGAGCCAGAAATACCCCGGCTATCACGAAATAGAAAAGATCCCTGCACCTCAAGGCCCTCAACTCCTGACCAGACCTGATGAGAGCCACGGGCCCTATAACCAGAGAGGCCAAGCCTAAGCGGTAGGCGGCGATAATAAGGGGCGGCGCCTCGGCCAGCCTGATGAAGATGGAGCCGAAGGAGACGGCTACCACCCCCACAAAGAGCACCAAAGTAGCCTTCATCTCCGCCCCTCATAGATAACGTGCCCATCGAAGATAGTATATAGGACCTTCGCCTCCAAGGTCCCCTCTGGCCGTATCTCGAATATATCACACGACAAGACCACCAGATCGGCCAACTTTCCGGGAGCGATCAACCCCTTCGCTCTCCCCTCCCCCGAAGCGTAGGCCGCTCCCAACGTGTAGGCGTGGACCGCCTCGGCCACGGTGAGTCGCTCCTGGGGGTGCCAGCCCCCTTCAGGCTCTCCGCTGGCCCTCTGGCGGGTGACTGCCGCATAGATGCCCATAAGCGGTTCTAGGCTCTCCACTGGACAGTCGGAGCCAAAGGCCAAACGAGCGCCAGAGTCGAGCAGAGAACGCCAAGCGTAGGAATATCGCGCCCTCCCCCCCCAATATCTATCGGCCATCGCCATATCGGAGGTAGCGTGGATGGGCTGCATGGAGGCGATGATGCCCAACTGCTTGAACCTGGCGATGTCGTCGGGGTGCAGCAACTGAGCGTGCTCGATGCGGTGACGCAACCCTCCTCTCACCCCCCTGGCGCGCAACTGGGCAAATATGTCTAGGGCTTTCCGGTTGGCCGCGTCGCCTATGGCGTGCACCGCGCAAGCGATCTCCGCCTCGTCAGCCCGCCCCACCATATCTTGGAGCTCATCCCGGGCAAGAACAGGAATCCCACAATTGTCTGGCTGGCCGTAGAAAGGCTCCAACATATGGGCCGTCTGCGAGCCCAAACTCCCATCGGCGAACAGTTTGAGATGTCCCAGACGGAGGTAATCGTTGCCGAAACCCGTTTTCAACCCCAGATCTATAGCCTTCTCCAGACCCTCCTGGGGGATCATCATGTAGACCCGCACTCCCAGTTTGCCTTGGGCCAGAAGGATCTGAAAATCGGCCAAGGCTTGCGAGCCCTCACAATCATGGATACCGGTGAGCCCAAACTGTTGAGCCTTGCTTATGGCTTCCCTCAGCACCTCCTGACGAGTTTGGGGAGACGATGGAGGGAGTATCTCTTCTACCAGCTCCAGCGCCCTCTCTTTCAAGATCCCCGTGGACCCCTGCTCATCACGCTCGATCTCGCCGCCAGGGGGATCGGGCGTGACTTCGTCTATTCTCGCTCGCTCCAAGGCTAAGGAGTTGACCCACATGAGATGACCATCCTTTCGAGTCAACGCCACGGGGTTCTCCGGCGCCACACGGTCCAGATCCTCCTTGCGGGGAAAGCCCCCCTGCCAAAGGTGATGATCCCAGCCGAAACCGGTGATCCACTCGCCCGGCCCGCTCTTCCGAGCATGCTCCCTCACCAACCCAAGGACTCCCTCTAAGGAGCCGACACCCTTGAAGTCAAGCCTCTTCAACCCCAAGGCGAACTCTAAGAAATGGACATGACAGTCGATGAAGCCAGGCACCACCGCTTTGCCCTCTAAGTCCAGTACTTCCCAGCCTCCACCTCTGGTCTGGGCTCTCACCTCTTCATTGGAGCCCACGGCCAGGATACGGTTCCCCTCGATGGCCACCGCCTGGGCTCGAGGCAGGGTTCTATCCATAGTGTAGATTTTGCCCTTGAGGAGAAGGAGCCTAGACATTCAGAACCCTCGCCATCTGAGCCGTTCTGGCAGTATACGCACCGCCTGAGCCGCATCCCCGGTTATCCGCTCCCCCTTCTCTCGCTCCTCGGCAGCATAGGTCTCTCGCACCTCGGTTATACCATCTCTTTCGCTTAGGGTGGCCTGATCCAGGCCCAAATCTGCCACTGTCCAGGTGGTCACCTTCCGCTCCCGGTAGGCGGATATGATGGCTGGAAGCGAAGGGTAGCGAGGCTTGTTGGCCCCACTATCGACGGTCAAGAGCGCGGGTAGAGGGACCTCTAACAGGGCGTAGCCGTCCGACCTTCTGCTTTTAGCCCTGGCCTTCCCGTCGGCGATCTCTACTTCTAGAGCCCTGGTTATCTGGGGAACTCCCAAGATTTCCGCCAACCTCGGCCCCACCTGGCTAGCTCCGTAACCGGCCACCCGATGCCCGATGATGACCAGGTCGAACTCCCCCAATTCGCCGATAGCCCGGCTCAAAACCAGAGCCTCCAGAGACTCGTCCGGCGACTCCCCTGAGATCAGCACCGCCTCATCGGCTCCCATGGCCATCGCCTCCCGCAAGGCGTCCTCGCTCTCCGGGGATCCAAAACTCAAGGCTACAACCTCAGCCTTCGGGCTCTCCTTCAGGCACAACGCCTCCTCCAAACCGTTCTTGTCACTGGGGTTGATAAACTTCCTCGCCCTGCGGGTGTCGAGCGCGCCCCTGGTGCGACTCACCCTTACCGTCTCCGGATCGAACCTCTCTCTTAAGATAGCGATTATCTTCATCCTTTCCCCTCATTCTAAGGCCTAATACGCACCCCTAGTTCTCGGAAGAGATCGGTAGCGATGACGATCCGCTGGATCTCGTTGGTTCCTTCGAAGATCTCGCCGATGCGAGCGTCTCGGTACATCCGCTCCACAAAGTAATCCCGCATATAACCCATGCCGCCGTGGATCTGCACCGCCCTATCTGCAGCCCGGGAGGCCACCTCTGAACCGAAGAGTTTGCACATGTCGGCCAGCCGGCGGAACTCCTGCCCCGTATCGGCCATCCAAGCGGTGCGATAAACCAAGGAGCGAAGGGCCTCTATCTCTGTAGCCATGTCGGCTACCATAAATTGGATGGCTTGCTTGTGGGCGATGGGCCCTCCGAACTGCTCCCGATACTTGGCGTATTCCAGGCTCTTCTGGAGAGCCACCTCCGCTCCACCCAGGGAGGCGGCCCCTAAGCCCATCCGTCCGATATCCAAGGTCTTCATAGCGGTGATGAAACCGGCCCCAAACTGCCCCAGTACGTTATCCACAGGCACCCGGCAATCTTCGAAGACCAACTCCCCCGTGGCCGATCCCTGGATTCCCATCTTCTCGTCGATGGTGCCGATGGAGAAGCCGGGGAACTCCTTCCCCACGATGAAAGCGGTCACCCCTCCCCGAGCTCCCAGGGCCTTGTCGGTGACGGCGAAGAGGCTGATCACATCGGCGATGGGGCCGTTGGTGATCCAGATCTTGCTGCCATTAAGTATAAAGTGATCTCCGTCGCGCACAGCGGACAACTGGATGGAGGCCGCATCGGACCCGGCCCCCGGCTCCGTGAGGGCGAAAGCGGCGATCTTCTCCCCCTTAGCCAGAGGAAGAAGGTACTTCCCCTTCTGTTCCTCCGTCCCGTCGAGATAGATGGCCATGCTACCGATACCGATATGAGCCCCTAGGAGGGCCCCCACCGAGGCGGAGACCTTCCCCATCTCCTCCATCATGAGGCAGTAGCCCATCACCCCGGCCCCAGCCCCCCCGTACTCCTGGGGAAAGGGGACGCCAAAGAGCCCGAACTCCGCCATCTTCTCGATTAGATCCCGAGGTATCTCCTTCTTCTCCTCTATCTCTGCGCTCAGGGGGACGATCTCAGCCTCTGCGAACTCCCTCACCGCGCGCTGAAGCAGTTGGTGTTCCTTGCTTAATTCGAAATCCATACCTACCTCCTCCGAAGGACAGGGGGAGGCTACCTGGGTTGCAGCGGATTTGCCCCTCCCCCTGGAGCATGGTCAGCCAACAATCCCTGGCCTGGCAAGCCCGGCCCCTGGCCTGTCATCCCTAGACCCTGCCGGGTTCGGGACAGGGCGTGCCAGGACAGGCTGGCAAGTACCGGGCCAGGGTACCAGGGCAGGCTGACCATCCTGTAGGAAGGATAGCATCGAGTTTTCGGAGTGTCAATAGCCTCCCGCGCCAACGGGCGGGGCGGGAACTGCCCGCAAGAACGTTAAAAGCCCCTTCGATCCTCACTCGAAAGGGGCTACACTTCCCTATGCCGGATTAAGAAGCAAAGTACATTGCTTTAGGGAATGCCCAAGTTACGCACTACTCCAAATCCATCCGTTCCTGGCTAGTG
>Ga0209979_1000923_pt1 | contig 35315 bp, 30 predicted proteins | sample AnhtaG_FD_183114 | JGI IMG/M metagenome (GOLD analysis project Ga0209979, IMG submission 183114) | Deep subsurface microbial communities from Anholt, Denmark to uncover new lineages of life (NeLLi) - Anholt_01485 metaG (SPAdes) (version 2) | ecosystem: Environmental > Aquatic > Marine > Oceanic... | reverse complement strand
AACTTCTCGGTGAGCAAAAATACGCCGGTATCGAGGGCGTCCCAGTAATCCAACTCCTTGCCGATGTGCCTGATGTAGCCGAAGCTATCTACAACAACATTAGTTGCTTCAGCAAGATCGTGCCACTCTGCTGGGGCAAAGTCAACACACAGGGTCTCGGCAATGAGAGAGCTCTGTAAAAGGCGAGAAACCATTCGCGGTTCAATTATGTGGTCGCCCATGCAAAGAACGAAGGGCTCCCCTGCTGCCCAAGCCCTGACCTTGCCTACTGAAATGGCGTTCCCACCATAATAATCTCGATTCAAGATGTACTCCAGCCTCACACCACAGTGCCTACCGTCACCAAGTGTTCGTCTCACCTCACCCGCCAGGTATCCGACCACTACTGCTATTTGCGTGACTCCCGCTGCAGCCATCGCCTCAATGGGGTACCGGATTAGCGGTTTACCCTGCACGGATACCAAGACCTTGGGATGGATACCCGTTACCGACTGCAGACGGCTACCATCACCAGCGGCCAGAATAACCCCTTTATTCACCTTCCGGTTGAGCATCATGACACACTAGCCTAGCATGAATAAGAATCTTGTAAAGCCCGGTCTGTGACCCGATGGGGCTGGGAATCCACCATCGCCGAAGAGTAGGCTAGTCGGTCAATAGTGTACCTAACATGGGATGGCTTGTCAACTAGGCGAGCAGGAATTTTGTTAGCTAACTGCAGTGCCATTTTGGGGTGTTGGCGGCTGATTGCACAATTCATCAAATTGTGTGCCCCAACCCACTCTCTGCCGGTTAGATTAAGAAGTGTGGGTTGATGAGATTGCCGCGCTCCGCTCGCAATGACGGTTTAGTAGCTATCAGCTTTCAGCCTTCAGTTTCATGCTGACTGCTTTTTCATCTCTGGTTTGTCATTTTAGACTACTTACATTTGATCTAGCTTTGGATCCAAGTTTGTCTTGATTATCCGGGAAATCATTCACCTCCAAATCTTGTAGTACGACCCTTCAGGGTCGTGCAGCACGAGGCTAAAGCCTCGCACTACATTTTTGAACTTTGCTCTGTCATTTTGCATTTTGATTTTTAACTTTTGCTTTTCTGAGATTGCCCCGCTCCACTCGCAATGACAGGAGGGAAGAGGCTCAGAATGACAGGGAGCGAAGGGGTCAGGGCTTCGGCTCACCGCAATGATGGGTACGGAAGACACCGGCAATGGCAGACAGGTAGGAAGCCCGCAATGACACTCCGCTTTAGTCGCTGCTGGCGGGAGACGGAGCCCGGGCTTTCTTGGGATATGCCAGCTTAGCCAGCCAGATGCTTAGCTCATAAAGAACAATTATCGGGGCGGCTATCAATGTCTGGTTAACAGGGTCCACAGTAGGAGTGATAATGGCGCCGAGAACGAAAGCCGCCAATACCGCCCACTTCCTGCCCTTAGCAAGCTTTTGAGGGCTAACCACACCCAGTTTGGCAAGTAAGGTGATGACCAGAGGTATTTCAAAGATCAGCCCGACAGCGAGGAGCAGCCTCACCAGAACACTGACATAATTGCTCACAGTTATCATTGGTTGGGCAATATCGCTGCCAAAAGTGAGCAAAAATTTAAGCGCTGGAGGGAGAAAGATAAAATAGGCGAAGCAAACACCAGCAGCAAAGAGGATAACAACCAGCGGCATTGAAAGATAGAGGTATCTCTTTTCTTTGTCCCCCAATGCTGGAGCAAAAAACATCACCAGTTGATAAATAAGATAAGGCAGGGAAAGAGCTATACCGCAATAAAGAGCCACTTTCATATAGGTGCCAAACATCTCGGTGACATTTATGAAGACCAGATTCATATCGCTCGGCGCCCGTGATTTGAGGATATCGAAAATATAGAAGGCGAATGGAAAGGAGATGCCGATACCCACACCTAAAGCTATTGTTGATTTAATTAAGCGGCTGCGTAGCTCCAGGAGGTGTTCGGTGATACTCAGCTTTTTTTCTTGTCCCACCGTTCGGTGTCAGCACTAGCCCCATCAACTTCTTTGGCAACAGCTACCTTAAAGTCAGTATAGTTCTTCTTGAGCCAGCGGGCCCCTTTGCCCATCTCCCTGGCTACTCTGGGCAGCTTTTGAGGACCAATGAAAATAAAAGCAAGGAGCAAAATAAGAATTACTTCCCAGAAACCCATATATGGCACTCCCTCGCACAGAGGAATTTAGCTTTTCTTGGTGCTTTTCCGTTTCTTCGATTTCTCTACCGGCTTATCTTCGTCAAACTCGCCCTGTTTCGCCTTCTGGAACTCTCTTAGCCCCTGGCCCGCAGAACGAAAGACCTGAGGTAGCTTCCCAGCACCAAAGATGATGAGCACGATGAGTAAGATAAGCCCTATCTCAAGCGGTCCAGGTGGTCTCATATGCCAACTCCTTTCCTACAACTTCCCAGCTTATCCCTAATCACAGATTTTGTCAATTTCCAGTCATAATTATCATTGCGAGCCCCCCTTTATTGTCATTGCGAGCGAAGCGTGGCAAGCCTTGGAAAGCAAAACCCAAAAATCAAAATGCAAAATGACAGAGCAAGAGTAAAAAAACAGTCGGTAATCAGCAGTCAGCAATTAGCCAATGGCTACAAGCTAATAGCTACTAAATTGGAGATTGCTTCGTCGTTAACACTCCTCGCAATGACGGAGGGGGTGTCATTGGCACTTTTTTGTTGTCATTGCGAGCCCCCCTTTATTGTCATTGCGAACGAAGCGTGGCAAGCCTTGGAAAAACCAAACTCTAAATACTAAATCCGAAATACTAAACAATGTAAAAGAGCGGTCAGCAATCAGCGGTCAGTAGTCAGCGGCTAGCCAATGACTGAAGGCTGATAACCGATAGCTGAAGGCTGAAAGCCGCTAGCTACTAAATTGAACTTTGAATTTAGATATTAGAATTTGTTTAGGGTTTAGAGTTTAGAATTTAGGATTTCACCCCCGGGGATTGCGGAGCCTGTTCCGAGCGTAAAGCGAGGAATCTCGCCCGGGTTTGCTTCGGCACTGACGTGCCTCGCAATGACAGAGGAAAGGGTGTGCCGCGCAATGACAAAAAAGGCGCTCCCCCCAATGACAGAAGCGAGGGGACATGATTGACTTTGCCTTTAGTCGCAGATACACTTCGCCAGAGAAGGAGCAGGTACCACAAATGAGGCTGGCAAATGAAATATTGGAAGGCAATATAAGGGCAGCGGCAAAGTTAATAAGATACGTGGAAGATGGAGCACCTGATGCCGTTGAGGAACTGAAGAAGCTCTATTTTCACACCGGGAAGGCCTACATCATCGGCATTACCGGGGCACCAGGGTCGGGGAAAAGCACCTTGATAGACGTGCTAATCGATAGCCTCAGGAAGAGAAATAAAACGGTAGGGGTAATTGTTATAGACCCATCCAGTCCTTTCAGTGGTGGAGCGATACTGGGGGACAGAATAAGGATGCAAAGGCATGCCACAGACCAGGGCGTGTTTATCAGAAGTCTTGCCACAAGAGGGTGGCTTGGGGGACTATCCAAAGCTACTATTGATGTAATCCACATTATGGATGCCCTCGGAAAGGATATCATCCTGGTGGAAACTGTAGGAGTAGGACAAGCAGAGGTAGCTATAATGAATTTCGTCCATACTGCCACTGTGGTGTTAATGCCAGGAAGCGGCGATTGGGTTCAAACACTTAAAGCTGGTATCCTCGAGATAGCTGACCTTCTGGTCATAAATAAAGCGGACATGAAAGGCGTCTATGAACTGGAAGCTGAGTTGAAAGCAATGTTGCAAATGAAAGATTACCCCCGAGAAGTATGGAAGCCAAGAATTCTTGTAACCGAAGCGATCAATGATAAGGGTACTGAAGAACTAATGAAAGGGATTTACGAGCATAGGGAGTTTCTGGTCACCACGGGGAAATATGATACCCGCGTTAGACAGAGCAACAAACAGGAATTACTTGAAGTGCTTAAAAGTTCTTTGCTAGACACTGTGTTTCAAAAAGTCGATAAGAACGATTATGTGGAAAAAGTGATAGACGACCTTGTAAACAGGAGAAAAGACCCATATTCCGCTGTTTCCGAGATAATCACCAAGCTAACCGGGGGAAAATAGATATCTAAAATCTTATTTCAAAGGCAGTGAATTGTCCTGAGTAATTTGACCAGCTTGTTTCCACTTCTGTTACCCGAGCTCCAGGGGCACCCACCTTCAGTCGCTCAACCAGCATTTGCAATTGATTCTTATCCCCTTCAGCCTCAACTTCCACAGCACCACCGGGCAGGTTACGAACATAGCCGCTCAAACGCAAATATCCAGCTTCACGGATGACAAAATAGCGGAAGTTGACGCCTTGCACGTAGCCGTAAACTTTGGCTGAAAGATGAGTCATGTTTTCCATTTCAGAGTCTCAGTAACAAAGGGCGAGGTTGATCCAACCGATTCAAGCCGACCTGACCAGCCAGCACCACCGCCTCCTGAAATTCGACTGCTGAAGTTCGCCGCGATAGGCTGGGAAACCGAAAGGCTTTATGACAGGGATGATACTGAGCCATGATGTTAACATAAGTATCAGGCGAGACTTCATTGGCAAGGAAGTCCATCACCTCCTTTGTTCCCGCCAGCCCATGTGGCAAAACCAGATGCCGCACCAGAAGTCCCCGCTGCGCTATCCCATCATCGTCGATTTGCAAGTCACCTACCTGCCGATGCATTTCCTTTACCGCTGCCCTGTTTATTGCGGGATAATTCTCAACCCCGGACAGCTTTTCAGCAGTTTTCTCATCGCTATACTTCATATCAGGCATGTAAATATCAACGATGCCATCGAGCAATCTGAGCGTCTCTACGGAATCGTAGCCACCTGAGTTATATACCAGGGGAAGCCGCAAGCCCGACTTTACCGCTATTTCTAAGGCTTCCAATATCTGGGGGACTACATGTGTAGGTGAGACCAGGTTTATATTGTGGCAGCCTTTGGTTTGAAGGGAAAGCATCATGTAAGCTAATTCTTCTTTGCTTACCTTTTCTCCCTCACCTAGCTGACTTATGGAATAATTCTGGCAAAAAACGCACCTCAAGTTGCAATTGGTAAAGAATATTGTGCCCGAGCCATTCCTACCCACCAGTGGCGCCTCCTCGCCAAAATGAGGCCCGTAGCTGGATACGATTATCTCCGCTGAAGTGCGGCATTTACCCAGCTCACCATTCAGTCGGTCCACCTCGCAATGGCGAGGGCAAACGCGGCAATCTTGCAACAATGACCCGGCAGCCTCTACCCGCTCAGCCAGCTTGCCACTGTGATAAAGGCTTAAGTAAGCTGTCACCCCTCATTCTTCCTCGCGTTCTTTCTTTACCTTCTTGATTACCTCTACCTCTACCTGGGGCAACATCTCCGGTATCACTTGAGCCTTCTTCTCTGTTTTTTTCGGCTTTTTCGATTCTCTCCGCCTGAAATCTCGCCTACCCATAATTATACCCCACTTTCACCCAGGCTAGCTGTGATGCTTCCATCTCAGCAGCCTTCTTACTCTTACCTGTGCCAACGCTTATGACCTCATCGCCCATAATAACCTCAACAGTAAATCGCTTATCATGGTCAGGACCAGCAACCTTCACTACACGATAAATCGGTACTGACATGTTCTCCTTCTGAGCAAATTCCTGCAACAACGCTTTATAGTTGAGACTCACCTTCCCACTCTTTATTCTCTCCAGAAAAGGCTCGAGCTGCTTGAAGATGAATCTCTTCACCCGAGACAATCCCTGGTCAAGGTATATAGCACCAATCAGAGCTTCCAAGCTGTTTGCCAGGTTGCTCTGCTTACTCCTCCCACCGGTGACATCCTCACCCCTTCCCATTAACAACCAATCACCAAGCTTGAGGGAAGAAGCGACCTCAGCCAAAGTATCCTGACAGACCAGATAAGCACGCATCGTGGTTAGCCAGCCTTCACTCAACTCGGGAAATTCGCTATACAGCCTTTCAGCTACCACAAGTCCAAGCACGGCATCGCCAATAAACTCCAACCGCTCATTGCTGGGCCAACGGAAGTCCTGGTTCTCATTTAAGTAAGAACTATGCACCAAGGCTTGCAGCAACAAAATCTCATTGTTAAAGGATATACTCAATGCTTTCTGACAGTGGTCTAAATCGACCATGTGCTTATAAGTATAGCAACAAAAGCCTGGCTCGCTCAACTTTTTGTTATAATTAATCTGGCTACATGAAACGACTTAAACGCGTGGTTATTTACACCGACGGTGCCTGCCTGGGAAACCCCGGACCGGGGGGTTATGGAGTAGTCCTATTATACAGCGGGAATAGAAAGGAATTGTCCGGAGGTTATCGGAAAACCACTAACAACCGAATGGAGATAATGGCGGCGATCGTCGGGTTAAAAGCACTCACAGAGAAGTGCAAGGTAACGCTCTACAGCGATTCTGCATACCTGGTCAAGGCAATAGCAGAAGGATGGGCAAAAAGATGGCGCAAAAACAATTGGCGGCGTAACAAGAAAGAGAGGGCGTTGAACCCTGACCTCTGGGAGGAACTTCTACAGCTATCTGACACTCACCAGGTTGAATTCAAATGGGTAAAAGGACATGCCAGCAGTGCTGAAAATAACCGCTGTGATGAGCTTGCCCTGGAAGCTGCCCAGCAGCCAAGCCTGCCTGTTGACCAGGGATATGATGGCAAAGAATGAGACTCACCTCCTTTCGAGAATACCGCAAACACCCATTCCGCCACCCCCACAAATAGCCTCAAGTCCGTATCTTACATTGCGCCTTCGCATCTCATAGAGCAGCGTGGTCAGGATTCTAGCACCAGTACAACCTAATGGATGACCAATAGCAATACAAGAACCGTTAACATTCACTCTATCATGATCCTTTTCAGTTAGCCCTAACTCGATGAAGTTTGCCAGCACCTGAGCGGCAAATGCCTCGTGCAACTCAATGAGGTCAATTTGCTCCAGAGAGAGTCCGCCACTTTGTAACGCCTTGTTGACCGCGGAAGGAACCGCCTTCCAGGTATAGCATGGGTCAGCACCACTAAAGGCAAAGGATCTAAGGTAAGCCATTGGCTCCACGCCAACTTGCCGAGCTTTCTCTGCCGACATCACCACACACACTGCGGCGCCATCATTTTCGCCAGAGGAATTACCGGCAGTACAAACTCCGCTTAGTACTGCCCTTAACTTAGAAAGCGCTTCCATGCTGGTATCGGAGCGGGGATGCTCATCCCGGTCAATCAATACTGGCTCACCTTTGCGTTGTGGAACCGGCACAGGAATGATTTCGTCTTCAAATTTCCCCGATTCTATAGCGGCACACGCCCTTTGATGGCTTAATAAAGCCCACCTATCTACATCCTCACGACTGATGTCATATTGCTTGGCTGCCGTTTCAGCCCAGGACATCATTGTAGGCAAAACGCCAAATCTTTCCTGTGGTTGAGACATCATTCTGCCACGCTGCATTCTGTCATACATTGGGATTCCCCACATTGAGCTGTAGCCATGTCCTTTAGGCATATCATCGGTTCCCCCCAATCCCCACCTCACATCACCTGTTATGTAAAACTCAGCCGTGCTCATGCTCTCTACACCCCCAGCGACCACAATATCGGCTTTGCCACTTTGAATTGTCATCGCGGCAAGACATACAGCGTCAAAGCCACCACAGCAACGACGGTCAACGGTAAGCGCTGGCACCTCCACTGGCCAGCCAGCCTTGAGCAGTGACATCCGAGCAATATTTACATATTCACCACTCTGGTAATTCTGCGCCATGATTACCTCGTCAACTAAGCTCGGAGCTATCCTGGCCCTTTTCACCACTTCATTGAGCACCAGAGCAGCCAAATCATATGCTGGTATAGTTCGTAAAGAACCACCCAAATTACCCACAGGTGTCCGCACAGCACCGGCTATAATTACTTCCTTCAATTCGCCCCCAACGGTAATTAATTTACTAGAAGTGTAGCATATCACCCACCGCTCGGTAAGGACTATCCCTATTTGAACTAGATCAAGGAGAGCACAGAGAGCATTGACAAAGGCTTTCCTCAATGGTATGGTGAATACCAAGGATTCTGAAAACGCGGGATGATGATGGATTACAAACGTGAGTTACTCAAAGGCAACACCGAGTGTTTGCTTCTTTGCCTGATTAATTCTCAATCTATGTACGGTTACCATCTCATAAAGGAACTGAATAGGCGTAGCAACGGGTATTTTCATTTCAAGGAAGGAACTCTCTATCCAGCACTACACCGACTGGAGAAAGAAAAGCTTATCACGGGTAACTGGGAAAAGTCACCCGCTGGGCAAGAAAGGCGATATTACCATATAACGGGGAAGGGACGCCGAGCTTTATTCCAAAAATTGAGTGTGTGGGAGGATTTCTCTACTGCGATCAGAGCAGTCGTACAACCGAGAACAAGCTAGTATAACCGTGGCAGACAAATTAGCTAGTTACCTGGAGAGCCTCAAGAACTGTCTGAAGATTGATTCTGCAGTTAAAGACGAGGCCATCCGAGAAATTTCTACCCACCTTGAAGATGCAAGCCAAGAGCTGAAAGAAGGCGGGCTTAACGAAGAAGAGGCATTAACACTCGCCACCGACAAGTTCGGCTCAGCTCAGTTGATAGCGCAAGAAATATGTGAAGTACATAACCAAGGGAGCTGGCAGGACGCTTTTTTCACCGCCTTACCACATTTTTTGGTAGCCATGCTCTTTGCCTCCTACTACTGGCAGAACACGATTTGCCTGTTACTGGTATTGATAGCAACAACTTGTGTGGTCATCTATGGTTGGCGGCATAACCAGCCACTGTGGCTCTTCCCCTGGCTGGGATACTATCTACTGCCAGTAATGGTTACCGGTATTCTTTTAATCTATTTGCCCCAAGGTTGGACCTGGTTAGCAGCACTGGTGTATATCCCATTAGTTTTGTTTATTGTTGCCTATATAGTAAGGCAAACGACAAATCGAGACTGGCTTTATGTATTGCTTATGCTTATTCCCATTCTTGTGGTATTTATGTGGCTGACTTCCTCAAGCACTGGAGGGCAATTTTTGCCCAGTAGCACGCAGCTTCAGGCGAACACACTGTGGTTAACGCTTAGTTTCTTCACCCTGGCTATAGCAACCATTGCCTTCGTGCGGGTAAAACAACGGTGGCAAAAAGCAGTCGCTCTGTTGATTCCAGCAAGCCTGATACTACTTGCAGTAACCTTTGTAAATCGCGAAAGCATTGGCCTGGGTGCTGGGAGTATCTTAATCCTTTCCCTTCTCATCCTAGTCATGCCAGCGTGGATACAGTTGAAGCCAGCACTACGCTGAGTTAAGTTCGTTAGTTCAGTTCTAGAGGTGACCTTGCCTCGGCGGCTAGGTTTGATTCCACAAACTTGTTTGTGCTTGAAAAGTTTCAGGATAAGATAATCCTAGATGCTCATAAGCAGGTTTAGTAACCACCCTGCCCCGGGGAGTGCGCTCTAAGAAGCCTAACTGGAGAAGGTAAGGCTCATAAACATCCATAATCGTATCGGCATCTTCGTTAATAGAAGCAGCAATAGTCTCCAAACCCACAGGACCACCACCAAACTTATCAATAATGGTACGTAATACTTTGCAATCTATGTCATCCAAGCCTATGGAATCCACTTTAAGCTTTGAAAGCCCCTCAAGAGCTATTTCCTTGGTTACCACCCCATCAGCCATGACCTGAGCATAGTCTCGCACTCTTTTCAATAGGCGGTTGGCCACCCTGGGAGTCCCTCGAGCACGCTGAGCAATCTGTTCCAACCCTTCCTCCATAGCAGATACCTTCAGAAAAGCAGCACTGCGTTTTAGGATCAGCTTTATAGCTAATTCATCATAGAAATCAAGATGGTACGTGGCTCCAAATCTGTCACGAAGCGGAGGGCTCAACAAGGCAGAACGCGTTGTAGCCCCAATTAAGGTAAAACGAGGTAGCTTCAACCGTAAGCTTCTGGCTGCTGGACCTTTGCCCAAGAAAATATCAAAAACAAACTCTTCCATTGCCGGGTAAAGCTTTTCCTCCACTAAATGGCTAAGCCGGTGAATTTCATCAATAAAAAGAATACCGCCGCTCTGCAAGCTAGTAACAATAGCCGCCAGGTCCCCAGGACGCTCTATGGCAGGTCCCGAGCTTACCTTGACGTTAACTCCCATCTCAACAGCGATAATGTGAGCCAGTGTGGTTTTGCCCAGTCCAGGAGGGCCACAGAAAAGAATATGGTCTAAAGGGTCGCCCCTTTTTTGTGCCGCTGCAATGGCTATGTTTAGATTCTCTTTAACTTCCTGTTGACCAACAAATTCACTAAGATGCTTGGGGCGAAGAGCTAAATCAATGGGTACATCCTCAGAGACCTGCTTGCCTGAAACTGGCCTCATTCTTCATTTCCCTCCTCATCGGACGAAGCCTGAGTGCCTAGTTGCAAGCCAACCAGACTTTGTCGGGCACCTAACGCCCCAGCCGGGATAACTCTACCAAGAATAACATTTTCCTTTAAACCACGAAGCCTGTCTACCCCCCCTGCGATCGCTGCATCGCGAAGGACATGATCCGTTTCCTGAAAAGAAGCAGCAGCTAACCAGCTATCTTTATGCAAGCTAATCCTGGTCATCCCCAAAAGAACTGCGTTTGCTATCGCTGGCTCACCGCCTTCAGCCAGTACTTTTGCATTCACTTCTTCATAATTGAATCGGTCAATCAACTCCTCAGGCAACAGCTCTGTATCTCCACTGGAAGTAACCCTGACTTTGCTTAACATCTGACGGACGATAATGGCAATGTGCTTATCATGTATATTCACTCCCTGGGAGCGATATACCTTTTGTACTTCATTTATCAAATAATGCTGGACTGCTTCCTTGCCCATAACCCGCAAGACGGTATGGGGATCAACGGTTCCCTCGGTAAGGCGTTCACCTGCTTTCACCTCATCACCAGATTTAACAAGCAAACGCAAGTCAGGTGGTGCAAAATACTCCTTTTCCTCCCTTTCCCTCCGTCTGATGTAAAGACTCTCATTCTCAATCACGACTTGTCCCGCAGCTTTTGCTACTATAGCCTTTGATTTCACTGCCGGCAATTCCCCCTCAGCCTCACTCGGGGATACTTCAGGATGAAAGAGTACAGTACCAGCGTCAACCAGCTGCCCCTCCTCCACAGCTAATTTCGCTTCGGGAGGAAGTAGATATTCGTCCTGATAAAGCTCTGAACTAACTACTCTAATCACGTTCTCTTCTTCACTGGCAACCACTTCAGCAATGCCATCGATCTCAGAGACGATGGCACTACGTTTTGGCAGCCTTGCTTCAAGAAGTTCCTCCACGCGAGGCAACCCACTGGTGATATCAGTACCTACCACACCCCCGGTATGGAAAGTTCGCAGGGTAAGCTGGGTGCCTGGTTCGCCAATGCTCTGAGCAGCAATAATGCCTACAGCAATGTTAAGCTCTACCAGCTTCCTTTTCGATAAGTCTCTACCATAACACCTTCGACAAAGACCGAATCGAGAATGGCAACTAAGAGGAGACCTTACGTATACTTGAGTAATATCAGCCTCAATGATCTCCTTAACTTTCTGTTCATCAATTTCCTCATCGTGGTCAACGATAACCCTCCCTGTGCCAGGCTCAACGATCCTACTTGCAGCAAGATAACCAATAATCCGTTCCCCAAATGGAGGCAAGTATTCTTCTTCAACTCCCTTTAATATCCAAACCCCTTCAGTGGTACCACAATCCTCTTTAGTTATAATGACGTCCTGAGCTATATCTACAAGACGTCTGGTAAGGTAACCACTGTCCGACGTTCTCAAGGCAGTATCTGCTAACCCTTTACGAGCACCATGAGTGGAGATAAAGTATTCCATAGCTGATAAGCCGTCACGAAAACTGGACTTAATGGGAAAGTCTATTATCCTTCCCGATGGGTCAGCCATTAACCCACGTATTCCTGCCATCTGTGTTATCTGAGAGATATTCCCCCTCGCTCCTGAGTGAGCCATCATGTAGATTCCTCCAAGAGGGTCTAAGGATTGCGCTACACGGTCACTAATCTCATAAGTGGTTTTCATCCATGTCTGAACAGTATTTTCATAACGCTCATCTTCAGTAATCAATCCCTGATTGAATTGTTCCTCCACAAGAGCAATTTGCTCCTCGGCCTTTTTGAGAAGCTTATTCTTATCAGCGGGCTCACTGATATCGTCTATTGCAATAGAAATACCTGACTTTGTAGCGTAGTAAAACCCCAACTGTTTGAGATCATCAAGGATAGGAGCTGTAGCCTCTTCACCCAGCAAGCGAATACACTCAGACACCAATGATTTTAAGGATGCTTTGTCCATCGTTTTATCATAAGCACGCAGCTCTGGAGGCAAAATCTCATTAAATAAGACCCTTCCCACAGTGGTCTCTATTTTTCCTGACTGCTCATCTTGTACTGTAATCTGAGCACCAAGCTCAATAAAACCCCACTCGTGAACAAGCTTAGCCTCCTCAAAACTACTGAACAATTTTCCAGTTCCTTTAGCCCCAGGCTTAATCATAGTGAGATAATAGCACCCGAAGACTATATCTAAACTGGGCACTGTTATCGGCTCACCAGAACTTGGCGACAGCATATTGTGAGTACTAAGCATAAATTTCCTGGATTCTTCCACCGCTGCTCTGGATAGAGGAAGATGGACTGCCATTTGGTCACCATCAAAATCAGCGTTAAAGGCAGCACAAACCAAAGGGTGAATTTGAATGGCATCACCATCAATTAACACCGGTTCGAAAGCCTGGATGCTCAACCGATGTAGTGTAGGAGCACGATTGAGTAACACTGGACGCTCTTTGACTACTTCGTTGAGCAAATCCCAGACTTCTGGATTACCCCTTTCCACCAAGGTTCGAGCTATCTTTAAGTTATTAGCATAGCCCGACTCAATAAGCCTATTCATCACAAAAGGTTTAAATAGCTCTAAAGCCATGCGCCTTGGCAATCCACATTGGTGAAGCTTGAGATTGGGACCAACAACGATTACTGACCGTCCACTATAATCCACCCTCTTTCCTAAGAGATTCTGACGAAACCGACCTTGTTTCCCTTTCAGCATAGCCGATAGAGATTTCAGTACATGCTTGGTTCCAGTAGTGACCGGACGTCCTCTCCTTCCATTATCAATAAGAGCGTCGACGGCTTCCTGTAGCATGCGCTTTTCATTACGGATAATAACCTCTGGCGCACCTAATGCTATGAGACGCCTGAGACGATTATTGCGATTAATGATACGACGATAGAGGTCGTTAACATCACTGATAACAAAGCGACCGCCATCCAGCTGAACTACAGGACGAAGCGCCGGAGGCAATACCGGAAGCACAGTCACAATCATCCATTCAGGTTTATTTCCACTAGCTTTGAAGGCTCCCACCAGTTGTAGTCGCTTGCTTAACCTCTTACGATTTTGCCCAGAGGCACTCCGTAATTCGCCGAGAAGTTGGCCATACAAACTATCAACGTCAACGTCCCTCAGTATCTCTGAGATGGCTTCAGCTCCGGTGCCAACTCGTAGAATATCACCATATTTATCCCTAAGTTCCTGATATCTCTCCTCGGTAAGTATTTCATGTTTCTTCAGACTTTTTACTTCCTCCCTCCTCGCTTTCCATTCCTGTTCAATCTCTGCCCTATCCTCCTCGATCTTAGCCCTTAGCTGATTTATCTCCTTGATTAAGTCTTCATCTTCGGGAGCTGCCTTCAATTTGGCTTGCAACTTCCCAATTTGCTTGTTCACCTTCTTTTCTTGCTCGGCTATTCTTCGCTTTCTATCTTTATCAAGCTGCACAATCTTCTTCTCACGAACTTCCTCATCAATGGAAATAACGATATATCGCGCAAAGTAGATGACTCCCTCCAAGTTTCGAGGCGTGACATCGAGGAGGAGACTGATCGGGCTGGGCACAAGCTTGGTAAACCAGATATGGGCAATCGGTGCTGCTAACTCGATAATCCCCATGCGCTCCCTTCGCATACTAGATGGACCAACTTCAACACCGCATTTCTCACAGATGACGCCTTTGTACCGTACCTTTTTATATCGCCCACAATGACACTCATAGTCTTTGACAGGACCAAAAATCTTCTCACAGAATAAGCCGTGCCTCTCTGGCTTTAATGTGCGGTAATTTATGGTCTCCGCCTTAGTTACTTCGCCATGAGACCAACTCCTGATCTGCTCTGGCGAGGCAAGGCTTATCCTAATAGCGTCAAAATCATCAAAATCAGACATTTCTTTTTACACCTCGATTTCTTACTCCGGCTTTGAATCTTCCGAAGTGTCCACTGTAGAGAAGCTTGTCGGCTTCCTTCCTTCATTAAGCAACTCCACGGCAAGGCTTAAGCTACGCAGTTCCATAAACAGCACCTTACATGCTTCGGGGATGCCAGGATGGTGAACATCTTCGCCTTTAACGATAGCCTCGTAAGCTTTAGAGCGACCAACAATATCATCCGATTTTATACTAAGCATTTCTTGAAGTGTATAAGCTGCACCGTGACCTTCCAACGCCCACACCTCCATTTCCCCGAAGCGCTGACCTCCAAATCGAGCTTTCCCGCCTAAAGGTTGTTGGGTGACAAGCGAATATGGTCCGGTAGAGCGAGCATGCACCTTGTCTGAAACAAGGTGTATCAACTTCATTATATAAACAACACCAACAGTCACAGCCTGGTGAAAAGACTTCCCAGTTCGGCCATCTCTGAGCTCCATTTTCCCAAAGGTAGGTGGATAAACTCTTCGTTCTTTGTAAGTCTTCTGCACTTCTCGTTCCAATTCACCCCCACTCAAATCCCGAGAATTTATGCCCAAATCTTCAAGCCATAAACGCAAAGCAGCTTCTCTTGCCTTTCCTTTATGTTTCCCAGCGATCACTTCCTCTATCTCTCCCCTATCAAGTCCTCGAGCAGTGAGCCAAGCATCAATTTCCTCAAAATCAGCTACCCCTCCGGTCAAGCCATCTTGATATAGAGAGACAGCACCAGCTTTCCATGCTATCCAAGACATGGCTAAATAATCTTCAATCCCGGCAATGTCAATTCCATCAAAAATGGGATTAACCGCTTTGAAGCCCAAAATGCGAGCTGCCCAGCCTAAATGAGCTTCCAAAACCTGTCCAATATTCATTCGAGATGGAACACCTAGAGGATTAAGGACAATATCTACAGGTGTGCCATCAGATAAGTAAGGCATATCTTCTTCAGGCAATATGATCGAAACAATGCCTTTATTGCCATGCCTGCCTGACATTTTATCGCCCACTGCTAGCTTGCGTTTCTTCGCAACCCATACCCATATAATCTTATTTACTCCGATTGGCATTTCGGTATGGATACCACGAGAGCGTACCTTTATATCGATCACCTTCCCCTCCTCACCAGCCGGCACTCTAAGAGAACTATCCTTTACCTGGCGTGTCTTTTCCCCGAATATCGCTCTTAGTAACTTCTCCTCCGCGGAAGGCTCAGTCTCGCCCTTAGGGGTAATTTTCCCCACCAATATATCATTGGAACTTACTTCAGCTCCTATGCGTATAATGCCCTGCTCATCAAGCTCGCTAAGGCTTTCTTCACTTACATTTGGTATATCTCTGGTAATCTCTTCAGGACCAAGCTTCGTGTCACGCGCCTCAATTTCATGTTTCTCTATATGAATAGAGGTGAAAACATCGTCTGTGACTAGCCTTTTGCTAATAATAATGGCATCCTCAAAATTATATCCTCGCCAACTCATAAAGGCACAAACAACATTTTGCCCCAAAGCAAGCTCCCCTCCCTCCATTGCACAACTATTAACGAGTGACTGTCCCTTCTTAACCTTGTCCCCCTTACTTACTACGGAACACTGGTTAATGCACGTTCCTTGATTGGTTCTAACAAACTTGTTCAACTCATAAACATGCTCTTTGTTTTTCTCATCCTTAATTATGATTTGCGAACTAGTGGCTGAAGTCACTACGCCATCACAGGGAGAAAATATTGCCTCTGCACTGTATTTAGCTACCTCCTTTTCCATGCCTGTGGCCACCAAGGGGGCTTGGGGAAATAACAAAGGCACAGCTTGGCGTTGCATGTTGCACCCCATTAAAGCCCGATTGGCATCATCGTGTTCCAGAAATGGAATAAGAGAGGCAGCAACACTGAATATCTGTTTGGGAGAGACATCCATAAAATCTACCTTATCAGCATATCCCTTAAAATATTTGCTACCTTTCTTAACTTCAACCCTTTGCTGGATAAACTCACTCCTGCTATTAACAGGAGCATTAGCCTGAGCAATGGCATATTGCTCCTCTTCATCAGCAGTCAAGCGAGTAATCTGCTCAGAAACAAAGGGGATTATTTTAACTGTTTGTATGGGGAGAGAGGCAAGCTTATCAGCGATTCCCTTAGTGATCAATGTACCTGAGTGAATTACAACCTTACCACTATGGTCTGTCACATCTTCCCGTATTGTTCTTCCCAACAACTCATCTTCAATATTTGGAACCTCATGAATGACCTTACGGTAGGGGGTCTCTATAAAACCGTACTTATTTACCGAGGCGTAAGTAGCTAACGAACCAATGAGTCCGATGTTTGGTCCCTCCGGTGTCTCTATAGGGCAAATACGGCCATAATGTGAATGATGCACATCTCGAACTTCAAAGCCAGCCTGTTCCCTCGATAACCCTCCAGGCCCCATGGCAGAGAGACGCCGTTTATGAGTTAGTTCAGCCAATGGATTAGTTTGATCCATGAATTGAGATAGCTGAGACCTGCCAAAGAACTCCCTCATAGTGGCTACTATCGGCCGAATGTTAATTAACGAGGCTGGAGTCGCTTCCTCAGGACCAAGAATGCTCATCCTTTCCTTGATAGCTTTCTCTAACCGCAGTAACCCAATCTGAAATTGCCTCTGTATTAGGGCACCTACTGTTTGTGCCCGCCGATTGCCAAGGTGATCGATGTCATCAGGGATATCTTCATGCTTATTGATCAAGATAATATGACGGACTATTCCCACCAGATCTTCAGGGGTCAAGCCAAGCTGCTCTTGAGCAAGGTCAAGTCCTAATTTCTTATTAAGCTTGTAGCGACCTATTTTCCCCAAGCTATAACGCCGTGGATTGAACAAAAAGTTATTCAGCAATGCTTGAGCACTCTCAAGGCTAGGAGGATCACCAGAAGAAAATTTACGGTAAATATCAACCAAGGCATCAGCTCTAGTCCTAATCAAAGGATCTCGCTCTATTGTGGAGCGAATGAATGAATGATCAGGCAAATTATCTACATCTCGGAATTCGTTAATTAGCTTTTCGTCAGTTTCAAAACCTATAGCACGCAATAAAGTGGTGACAACCATTTTCCTCTTCCCACCTAACCTTACTGAGATAACATTACTGCTGGAGGTCTCAAAATCAAGCCACGAGCCATGCTCAGCAACAAGCTTGGCAAAGCATAACTCACGCCCACTAGTAGGATCCTTCTGTAAAGTGAAATAAACGCCAGGAAAGCGGCTCAGTTGGCTTACTACTACCCGTTCCACTCCAGAAATAATAAAAGTCCCTCTATTAGTCATTAGCGGAAAATCGCCAAAGAATAATTCCTGTTGCTTAATTTCTCCCGTCTCCTTGACTATTAGCTGAACGGTGACATTGAGAGGAGAAGAGTAGGTTATGCCTCGCGCAAGACACTCTTCAACAGAGTGTTTGGGTTCACTGAACTCGTAACCACCAAAGTGTAGCTCCAATTTATTACGCGTATAGTCCAAGATAGGGGAAATTTCCTCAAAAAACCCCTTCAAACCCTCTTCCTGGAAACAACGAAACGAATCAAACTGAACCCGAACAAGAGGAGGAACCTCAACAACCTCGGGAAGTTTAGCAAAGGACTTTGTTAAACTATATCTAGGCATCGACAATACAGGCACGATTCTTACTCCTTAAAATAAAATCCAAAAAGCTACCCTAAGGCATTCAAAGTGTTGTAATATATTTAGTGAGGGAATTTAGACCTGATAAAAATTGAAAGGCAAGAAAAAACATGAAACAAACTCGTAGTCTAGCACCCTGAAAAATTTTTGTCAAGGCCCTCCCCAGAAAAACTATGATTGAACACACGATAAAATTTGGCACAGACGGATGGAGAGGAATTATAGCCGAAGACTTTACCTTTAACAATGTGCGCATTTGCTCCCAAGGTATAGCTAATCACCTCACTAGAAACGGATTAAATCAAAAAGGACTGATCATTGGCTATGACACACGTTTTGCCTCCGAAGACTTTGCTGCCGCCGCTGCCGAGGTGATTGCTGGCAACGGTATTAAAACCCACTTATGCCTTAGACCAGCCCCCACACCAGTGATAAGCTACGCTGTTACCGCCGCTAAAGCTGCTGGGGCTATCATCATCACCGCAAGCCACAATCCAGGACAGTGGAATGGACTCAAATACAGGTCAAAGGAGGGCGCCAGTGTTTCAGACGAGGTCATTAGCAAGATAGAAAAAGAAATTGCCTCTGCTGCCCATAGTGGGGAAATCAAAAAAATTGCACTGGATAAGGCTTTGAAGAGAGGGTTGATAGATTATCTAGACCCTCGCCCTATCTACCTCGATAATCTAAAACAGCTTATTAATGTTGAAGATCTGCGTCGCCAGAAGTTGAACATAATTGTCGACTCCATGTATGGGGCAGGAGCAGGATATTTTGAGACAATTCTCAAAGGTGGAAATGTGAAAATTACTGAAATTCATGCTGAGAGAAATCCTCTTTTCCCAAACATGCAACCTGAACCTATCGCCAAAAACTTAACCAGACTTTCTCAACTGATAGTCGGGCAGAAGGCTGATATTGGGCTGGCTACCGATGGAGATGCTGACCGCATTGGTATCATAGATGAGAGGGGGACATTTCTAAACCAACATCAGGTCTTCGCTCTGCTATGTCTCTATTTATTGGAAGTTTGCGGTGAGCGAAGTCCTATGGTAAAGACACTGACTTCTACCAGCATGCTTTCCCGCCTCGGACAGATTTTCGGTGTTCCTGTCCACGAAACCCCTGTGGGATTCAAATATGTCGCTCCGCTAATGATACAAAAGAAAGCAATGATTGGCGGTGAGGAAAGCGGAGGCTATGGCTTCCGAGGGCATATTCCAGAGAGAGATGCCATCCTAGCTGGACTTTACTTCCTCGATTTTATGGTCAAAACAGGCAAGACACCTTCCCAACTGCTCGATTATCTTTACAGTAAAGTTGGTCCTCATTACTACGACCGCACCGACTTTCACATCCCTAAAAGCAAACGCCAAACAATTTTCAATCGGCTTGCTTCGCTTTCCGTGAATACCATAGCTGACACAAAAGTAAGCAAGATAGACACCACCGATGGTTTTCGCTTTCTTCTCGATGACGAATCATGGCTGCTTATCAGATTTTCAGGTACAGAGCCATTGGTTCGCATTTATGCCGAAGCTGGAAGCCCTGAGAAAGTAACAAAACTACTGCAGGAAGGTAACAAGCTAGCAGGATTATGATAGACCTTGACGACTTGGAGATATACCAACGCTATGATCCCGATGGGATGCGAAATCACATCCACCAGCTGCCCCAGCAATTGCGAGAGGCATGGCAAAAAAGTAGCGAATTCACTTTGCCAGCCAATTTCGCCAGCATCGATAAAATAATCGTTTGCGGTATGGGTGGTTCAGCTATAGGCGCAGAATTACTAAGAAAATTCGCCTCTAGTTCAGCCAAGCCAGTTATCCTTGTTCATCGAGATTACGACTTGCCAGCTTCTGTTGATTCCAAAACTCTGATTATTGCCTCCAGTTACTCAGGAAACACGGAGGAGACGTTGTCCAGCTTCACTCAAGCCATGGATAAAGACTGCCCCAAAATGGCCATCACCACTGGTGGCAAACTAAAGGATTTAGCACAAACAAGACAGATTCCAGTTTTCACCATAGATTACGTCTGTCAACCCAGAGCGGCCTTGGGTTATAGCTTCATACCGCTAATATCACTGCTGGCAAGATTGGGATTTATAGAAGGTAAGTCAGCCTGGGTAGAGGAAGCAATTCAAACGCTTGAAGCACTTCTAGACAAACTAGCGGAAAATGTACCTACATCCCGCAATTCAGCCAAGCAGCTTGCTCAAAGGTTATTTGGCAAGCTGATAGTCATCTATGGCGCTGGTATCCTCTCCCCGGTAGCACAACGCTGGAAGGGACAATTCAACGAAAATAGCAAAACCTGGGCCTTTTATGAGACTTTCTCTGAACTCAATCACAATTCTGTGGTTGGTTATGAATTCCCCAAGAAAATGGCAGATAACACATTTGTAATTTTGCTTCGCTCACCATCCTTACACCCAAGAATCCTGGCCCGTTATCAAATAACCAGTGAAATTCTACAGAAAGCCAAAGTCAAGCACGAGATTATCGATAGCCAGGGCAAAGAGAAGCTGGCTCAAATGATGAGTCTTGTATTCCTCGGAGATTGGACAAGTTATTACTTAGCAATGCTGAATCAAGTTGACCCTACACCGGTGAAAATGATCTCTTATTTAAAAGAGCGGCTTGCTAGCATGAAGTAATTTAACTGCTGGCGGAGGGAGTGGGATTTGAACCCACGACCCCGATTTCTCAGGGTAACCGCTTAGCAGGCGGCCGCACTAGACCACTATGCGATCCCTCCCACTGGAGCTGAGGGGATTCGAACCCCTGACCTCCTCCGTGCAAGGGAGGCGCTCTCCCAGTTGAGCTACAGCCCCAAAAGGTTATAACTTATTGTATCAAATTGTGCCATGAAGACAAATTGCAACAGCTTATACAGAAAAGAAGCTTAGAACTGAGTAAACAAGCAAGATTGTGTGTTAAAATCAAGGAGGTAAACCACACAATGGATTACCAGGTGATGTCCAGATGCCAAGCATAACATTTCCAGTGGCATTAGCTGCAGGGTTATTGTCCTTCCTATCGCCGTGTGTCCTGCCATTGGTTCCAGTATATATAGCTAACATAGCTGGTAGCTCAGTTCTAACGGCGAGTCCCCCAAGCCGACGATATATTTTTCTACACACCCTCAGTTTCGTAGCTGGCTTCTCCCTGGTTTTCGTCATCCTGGGAGCTTCCATGGGCTTACTGGGTGCTATGGTACCACTGGGGCCACTGCGCAATATAGCTGGTGCACTACTCATTCTATTTGGTTTATTCTTGATAGCGGCAACTAAAGTGTCCTGGTTGAACTACGAGAAACACCTTCTCCCCAACCGAGCTCGAGGAACAGGATATTTGAGGTCTCTCTCGATAGGAGCAATATTTTCCCTTGCCTGGATTCCTTGTGTTGGTCCAGTGCTGGGAGGAATATTGACTTTAGCCTTGAGCTCCCAGACTGTGTGGCAGGGAGTCTATCTTCTACTGGCTTATTCCCTAGGGCTTGGGCTCCCTTTCATCGCTGTTGGTCTGGCTTTAGGGGCACTTTCACCATATCTCAGGTGGTTTAACCGCCATGCCTACCTTACTTCGATAGTGAGCGGAGCATTGCTGATTGCTATAGGAATCCTGATACTAACTGGCAAGCTAGCCTATCTCAGTATGCTTTAGAAGCAGTTTGCCATGACTAACAAAAGATTTAGAAAGTGGTTAGTGAAGGCGGGGCTGATTATTGCTATGTTGTCCTTAATCGGAGGCGCTACATCCTGTACGGGTACAGGGCCTGAAGTAGGAAAACAAGCACCGGACTTCACGTTAGGCACCATGGCAGGGACGGAAATAACTCTGTCTGAATTGCGCGGGACGCCAGTGGTGCTTAATTTCTGGGCTATCGATTGTCCCGCATGTCAGGACCAATTGGTCTACCTTGAACAGGCAGCCGAACAGAGCGATGGTGAGATAGCAATAATAGCAGTCGACATCGGGGACCCTCTTTCACGCATAAAGCAATTCTTTGGCGACTACAAGCTACACTTCACCGTAGCCCTGGACAAAGATGCACAGGTATCCTACAAGTACAATGTGCGATATACCCCCACCACCTTTTTCATAGATAGCAACGGGGTTATTCGTGCTATAAAAATAGGCGCCAGCGAAACGGAGCTATGGGCTGGCATAGAGACCATCCGTGGACCTACTCCTTGAATTTCCTGAAAATCAGCGAGGCGTTGGCTCCACCAAAGCCAAAAGAGTTGGACAAAGCTACATTAACCTCGGCTTTCCGGGCTACATTGGGGACATAATCCAGGTCACATTCCGGGTCTGGAGTATCGTAATTTATGGTGGGCGGAATAATACTATCCCGAATGGTAAGAGCGGTGAAAATAGCTTCTACGGCACCTGTCGCCCCCAATAAATGCCCCATCATGGATTTATTGGAGCTTACCGCCACCTTTTGGGCATGTTCCCCTAAAGCAGCCTTTATAGCCTTAGTTTCGGCTAAATCATTGAGCATAGTAGAAGTTCCATGAGCATTGATGTAGTCAACTTCTTGAGGCAGGATGCCAGCATCATTTAAAGCAAGCCTTATACACCGTGCTTGATTCTCCCAATCAGGCTCAGTGATATGCAACCCATCGATGTTGGAGCCATAGCCGAGAAGCTCGGCATAAGTCTCTGCACCTCGCTTTAGAGCAAAGCCAAGCTCTTCAAGAATCAAAATGCCTGCTCCTTCACCAAGAACAAAGCCATCGCGGTTTTTGTCAAATGGACGGCTCGCCTTTTCAGGTTCATCATTCCTCCTCGATATAGCTCTCATTCTATCCAATCCAGCAATGGCGAGAGGTATAATATAGGTATCGCTCCCCCCAGTAATCACAGCATCAGCCTCACCATATTGAATAAGCCTGAAGGCATCACCAATGGCATGGCTTCCAGTAGCGCAGGCGGTAGCTACACATTTACTTGGCCCTTTAGCACCAAAGACAATGGAGACCTCTCCCACAGCCATGTTGGGAAGAAAGCCAGGGAGAAAAAAGGGGGAAACGCTATCAGGACCTTGTTCCTTGAGGTCACTCAAATTCTTCTCATAGGTGATCATCCCCGCAACGCACGTGCCTATAACCGTCCCAACTTTATCAGCATTGCTGTCGCTGATAGATAATCCAGCATCATCCAGAGCCATTCTGGTAGCCACCAGGGTGTAATGAATAAAAGCGTCGGTCCTCCTTATCTTCTTTCTGTCCAGAAAGTCCTCGGCGTGGAAATCCTTTACCTCAGCAGCAATCTGGCACTTAAAACCTGAAGAGTCGAATTTAGTAATTCGAGCTACCCCTGATTTCCCCTGACACAATGCTTGCCATGACTTGCCGGCCCCAGTGCCCAAAGGAGTTATCGCACCAACTCCGGTAATGACCACCCTTCTTTTATTCACCATTTAGCCATCAGCCTTCAGCCTTCAGCTTTCAGTTTGCGGCTAATTGCTGAATGCTGAGTGCTGATTACTGACTGCTCCTTTTTCGCCTTTTCCTGGACTTGCAAATCCATATCTTCAACCACAATATCTATCATCAATTATAAAACACAAGGCTATCACCCGCCCCCTACTAACCGTTGTATCTTGGTCAGTTCCAATTTCAATGCGTCCACCAAATTTGACTGCACAGCCAGTTTTACCTGATGCATGGATTCAGCCACTTGTGGGGCTTTGGAGCGACCGTGTCCGGTCCATACCAGTCCGTTTATACCATAAACTAACCCTCCACCTCTTACATCAACCACGTTGGTCAAACTAAACAAATCCTTACAAACAGCATCGATTTCTGTCTTTGAGAGAAGCTTATCCAGAGTAACCCTTAATCGCTCAATTATAGACCTGCTCAACCCCTCACAGAATTTTATCAGAACATTGCCTGTAAACCCATCACAAATAACAACGTTTGCCTTTCCTGCAGGAAGATCATGACCTTCTATATTCCCGATGAAATTCAGCTTGCTCTTCTTAAGAAGTTGGTAAGCTCCCCTTACCAGATTATTGCCCTTCCCCTCTTCAGCGCCATTGCTGAGCAATGCCACGGTTGGGTTGGCAATGTGAAGCATCTTCTTAGCATAAACACAACCCATAGCAACAAAATTCAATAATTCACGCGGATTACAATCAACATTAGCTCCTGCATCAAATATTACCGTATCAGGGACGAACCCGAGGAGATCCCCGCCAACAGTCGGCCGCCTGAGGCCTTCCAGAGTGCCCAGGGTTAGTATGGCACTCACCATGACCGCTCCTGTAGGACCCATACTTACCAGGGCATCTGCCTCGCCCTTTCTCACTAATTGAGTGGCAACCAGAATAGAGGCATCGGGCTTGTGACGTAAAGCCATTGCGGGAGGCTCACCATCAAGTATCACATCGCTTGCATGCCTCACACGGATAGGAAGCCCTGAAATACCATATCTCTCCATTTCTTTCCGAATAGCATCCTCTCGACCCACCAAAATTATCTCAATTCCCTCCCTCTTGGCTCCTTCAATCGCACCCCGGACTATCTCCTGAGGAGCATAATCACCACCCATGGCATCTACAGCCACAGTCACCACTCCGTTACCTGTATCTGTCACCAATTTTACTCTTCCCTGCTCGACACTAGGACTTTGAACTGTACATCAAAATCATGCCTTGCAAACTAATTGCCTATTATACCATCTTTGTCAACAACACGGTGTAGCTCCGAATGTCTGGACAACATGGTAAAATAGTTGGGTATGAAGATAGTATCTCATGAGAAATACAAGCGGGTTTATACCTATGACCCGGCATCTGAGGCGGGAAGGATAGAGAACATTCTTGAGGCACTGAAGGGTTATGAATTCGTCCAGCCTGAACCTGCTGCTGAGGACGATCTTCTCCTGGTTCATACTCAATCTTTGATCGACTCAGTGAAAAGGGATGAACTTGTTTTTGAAGTAGCCAGCCTAGCTGCCGGCGGGGCGATAAAAGCCGCCCAGATTGCTCTAAATGAGCCAGCCTTTGGACTGATAAGGCCGCCAGGACACCACGCCAGCAGGGACTTCAATGGCGGCTTTTGTTTTTTCAACAATATGGCTATCGCTATCACAAAATTAATTCAGGATAAAAAGATAAATAAAGCCTTGATAGTGGATATTGACCTTCATTACGGCAATGGCACCTATGACATCTTCGGCGGCAATGAGAATATCATATTTTTGAACATGGTATGCCAGGAAAGGCAAGAATACTTATCTCAGCTAAGCGAAAGCCTGGGAAAGACAAAAGGCTATGACATTATTGGGGTCAGCGCTGGATTTGATACCTATGAGAAGGATTGGGGAAGGAGTCTCAAAACCAAGGACTATAAGACCATAGGTAGCATGATAAAGGAGGCTGCCAAATCTTGCCATGGCAGGAGGTTTGCTTTACTCGAAGGTGGCTATTACATCCCTGATTTGGGCAAGAATGTGAAGTCCTTTGTGGAAGGCTTGGGATAAGCTGAGGCAAATTAAATTACAAATTGCATTCCAGTCTGTAAAGGTGAAAACCTCTCCCTGAAGGTAAGGTAAAGCTCCACTTGTGCTTTAAATCCGGTGCAATGACCAGCACATATCCACTCTGGGTTTAACTTAGAAAGTTCTTCACTTGTTCTTTTTATCCTGTCATCGGATGCATCGATAAGATGCAGACCGCCAATAATACCCTCTATTTTCTCGCAGTCAGTCAACTCCATGGCATGCCTGGCAATATTAACGATTCCAGCATGGCTACAACCGGTTACAATCACCAGGCCCTTCCCGTTAACATTTGCCACCACAGATATATCATCGAGCATTTGGTCATCCACGACTTCCCCACCCTCTATCGTCTTCAGCGCTATCCCTACTTCCTCAAAGTCAGTTTGCCTTTTCACCTCCCCGGTGGTGGTAATGCCCGACATGAGCTTCACAGGGTCTCTAGTGAGAAGAAGGCTGCCACCAGCTTTTTCTATCTCCTCTCTGGAATCGCCGGGCATAATGCCCACATGCCTGAGATAAGGCTCGGTAACGAAATTCAATCGAAAGATGTCCCGATGAGCGATTACCTGAATATCCCTTCTGCCTATTTCCCTGAGCATCTTTGCTACTCCTTGTGTATGGTCATAATGGCAATGAGTTAGAACAACAGCATCAATAATCGCGGGCGAGATATTCATGAGTTTCATGTTGTTAAGAAGAGCTTGTGAATTTTGACCCACATCAACCAGGATTCTCATTACATCGGAGCCTTTTGCCCCTTCCAGAAGAAAGGAAACTCCGTGTTGCCCCAGATAATGACTTTCATAAAGTACAGAGTCCTCCGTCAAGACTGTGATCTTCAGACTATTCAGCTCGCCAATTCCTGCCACGTCTTCTCTTTCCAACGTCACCCATGATAAAGCAAAGCGCTACCACAACTACAGTGTGATAGCGCTCCACTCCACAAATAGCAATCAGAAGTAGCTGTTAATGTTACCTACGAAGCCCAGGTAACTACCTCTATCGCAGCATTTACATAACCGGTTTCAGTTGTAGGATCTTCCACCACTTCCCAAATTTCAAATAGACCGGAGGTACGATCGCCCAATTCGTTGAAAGAGATAGGACCAGTAGCACCTTCGAATTCCAGCTCGGTCAGGGCGACCCTTATGGCTTCACCATCGTAAACACCAGCAGCTTCGATCCCGTTTGCAGCTGACCATACTGCGTCATACATAGTGTCACAATATACCTGAGGTGCTTCTCCATATGCCAGTTCATACGCCGCACTGAATTCATCGTACTTTGAACCTGCGCCAACAGTTCTGGTAGCAGCAACAAACGCCTTCTCCATAAACTCAGCAGACTTCGGATCTGCAAACAAACCCGAGCCATAGTTACCATCACAGCCTAACCAGTCAATCTCATCCAGGCCTATATCCAAAGCTTGCTTGAACACTACGATACCGTCATCACAGTAGGTGCAGGCAAAAACCACATCAGGGTCACTATCTTTAATCTGCTGTAATTCGGTACGATAGTCTTTCGTGCCTTCATCATAGTGTATTGATATCACCTGCTCTCCCTGCCATCCCACTTCGTCAAGCCGCTCAACAACAGCTGTTTCTAAACCTTTACCGTAAGTGTTATCCAGTACTATGGTAGCCAGCTTGGTATAACCTTCATCCGCGATAATGTCGGCTAATACCATGCCTTGGGCATCATCACGGAGGCATGTACGGAAGAACCACTCTGTTCCCTCCTCTTCGGAAAGCTGGATCCCTGTAGCCGATGGAGTAATCAACGGCACATCTTGTTCGTCTGCATATGGGATTGAAAGTAAAGAAGCTCCAGTGATCATGGGCCCGGTGATTACCTCCACACCATCTACCAAAACCAGCTTTTTAACCCTGTCAAAGCCTGTCGCTGGGTCTGTAGCGCCATCCTCTTCCACTAATTCCACCTGTTTCCCCAGCACTCCACCAGCAGCGTTGATTTCATCTGCCGCTAGCCTGGCACCATTCAATATCCTGACACCCATGGAACCCAGGTCACCTGTCAAGTCCAGTAAAACGCCTATCTTGATTGTTTCAGCCGGACCAGGCCCACAGGCTACCGCTGGAACAAGAAGCGCCAAGACGGCCACCACCATCAACAACTTTTTAATCATATGTCACCTCCCTTTACGTCTAAAAGTTATTGGCTAATTATGCAGAGAGGCTAAATCTGTGTCAATACCCTTTAGCCTCTAAACCTAAATATCGCTGTTTGGAAGATTCTTCAGCAAACAAAGAGGCTGCGTCACCCTGCATAGCACAGGCGCCTTCAACCAGAACATAGCCTCGACTGGAGACACTTAAAGCTTTCTTGACATTCTGTTCCACCATTACTATAGCTGTGCCTGTCTCTTTTATCTTTCTTAATTTGGATAGAATGATTGAAACTGGCCTGGGCGACAAGGAAGCCAACGGCTCATCAAGCAACAAGACCTTGGGCTGCGCCATCATTGCCCTGGCTATGGCTAACATCTGTCTTTCACCACCGCTTAAATTTCCCGCTAAAGCATTTTTTCTCACCTCAAGCTCAGGAAACATCCCAAAAATCTCCCTTATGCCAGCCTTTACGGAAGCTCTTCCTTTCCTGTGATAGGCTCCCATGTCTAAGTTTTCACTTATGGTGAGATTAGGGAAGACATTGTTTACCTGAGGAACATAACCTATACCCATGCTTACTGCCCTATCAGAAGCTATCCCCGTGATGTCTTCCCCTTGATAGAAAATGCTACCTTCAAAAAGCTTGGCGAAGCCAAGAATGCTTTTGAGCAAGGTTGACTTGCCACTGCCATTAGGACCAACAATAGCCACGATCTCACCTTCATCCACATTCACAGAGACACCGTGGACAATAACGACATCCCCGTAGCCAGCATTGATATTTTCAACCATGAAGACGGGAGCCATTTATTCCTCTCCTAAATATGCTTCATAAAAGGCAGGGCTATCAACCACCTCATGAGGCTCCCCTTGAGCTACAATCCTTCCCTTATCCATGACATAGACCCAGTTAGCGAACTCGAATAATAGCTCCAGGCGGTGCTCCACAATGAAAAAGGTTATGCCATTACGAGAAAAATCCTTTAGCCTTTGAAATATGTGCTTCCCCAGTATGGGGTTTATTCCCGCCGCCGGCTCATCTAAAAGCAAAAGCTTGGGCTTCGCCATAAGCCCTCTACCAACTTCGAGGAGCTTTCTTTGCCCACCGGAAAGCTCGCCAGCAAGGGAAAAAGCCCACTTCTCCAGGTCCACAAGCTTGAGAATATCTAAAGCTTCATCAATCAGACCCTCTTCTTGCTTCTGCCAGCTTTTTCTCCAGAAAAGGCTATATAGACACTTATCGCCCTGGTGACCTCGTGCTGCCACAAGCATGTTATCAAGAACACTCATTCGATCAAAAAGCCGGGGTAATTGGAATGCATTCACCACTCCTTGCCGATAAACATCATGAGGAGCGAGATTGTTGATACACTTGCCATTAAAGTAAATAGCCCCATGGTCAGGCTTATAAAGCCCGAGGATGGTGTTAAATAAAGTGGTCTTACCACTGCCATTAGGACCCACCAACCCCCAAATACCGCCTTCCCCGATGTCCAGATTTACCTCATTGACAGCGTAAAGACCGTCAAAGTGCTTGCTGACTTCCCTTATTTTCAACAACGCTTCTTCCATTACCGACTAATCCTCTTCTTCGATGAGTCTCACATTATATTATGATATACACACAAAAATAAGTAAAATTTGGAGGGATAGGTTTACGCAGCCCCTTTAGTCAAGGAGCCACATAAAGATGAAGAGATAAACACCAAAATGCTTACTTACTTGCTTTGTTATTAACAACGCCTTTTCCATACCTGACCAACTCCAAGGCCTTTGTCTTTATCGGACTTTCCTTTAACAAGCCCTGTGGTCTATAGAATAAAACAAGGATAATTAACGCACCAAATAGAATATACTGCAAGTTAATAGGGTCGATGGGCAAAATCGGTTTAGCTAAATTTGTCCCATATTTGAAAAGCTCCACTAATACAGCACCTAACAATACCCCCCAGTTGTTAGCCGGTCCTCCCAAAAGAACCATTATCCAGACCGTGAATGTAACCATAGGCACAAACATACCGGGGAGAACATAGTGAAGATACTGAACATAAAGTCCACCAGCTAATCCTGCCATAGCTGAACCTATCATAAATATTTGAGCTCTATATTTGGCCCTATCCTTACCTAATGCTTCAGCAGCAACCTCATCGTCCCTTATAGCACGCACCACCCTGCCATAAGGTGAGTTAGCCAATAGTTGAGCTACGACAAAGCAAATGAGCAAGCAAAAGTAGACCAGTCCTATATTCACTAGAACACCAACATAGGGAGAGGCACCTGCTATAGTAATAGCTGGAGCAACGCTTATCCCCCAATCACCCCCAGCAAAATCCTCAGATTTAACAATCAATCTCAATATCTCACCAAAAGCCAAAACCGATATAGCTAAATAGTCCACCCTTAACCTTAAAGTGGGTAAGGAAACAAGCAAACCAAAAAGGGCCGAAATTAGGGCACCAACAATGAGACAAATAGTGAAGGGAATGCCAATTTGAGAGAGAAGAGCATAAGTGTAAGCGCCGATGAGGAAAAAGGCTACCTTGCCAAAGTTGGCAAGCCCGGCAAAGCCAAACTCTAGATTTAGAGATAAAGCAACTATGCCAAAGATGCCCACAAAAACAAGGAAGTCAAGAAAATAAAGCCCCAAATTAAGCCTTCCTGAACAGCATAGCCAATCCCTGCGGCTTGATAATCAAAGTTATTATCAGAATCACGAAAGGTATAGCCATACGATATGTTGTTGAAAGCCCCAGAGCTACCAGCGCTACTACTCCGATGTTCTCAGCTAAACCGACGATAAAGGCTGCGGCTATGGCACCGTAAAAGTTACCAATGCCGCCAAGTATGACCACAGCGAACATAGGCAATATAATATCCCACCCGGTCATTGGCCAAATCTGAGTGTCTGCACCACGAAATATGCCGGCAATAGCCGCCAGTCCACCGCCTACAAACCACGTTATCCAGATCACCCGGTCAATATTGATGCCCGAGGCTAAGGCAAGCTCGGGATTACTCGAGGTAGCTCTAATGGCTTTGCCTATCTTGGTTCTGGTTAAAATAAGATGCATGACAAACGCCAGCGTTACAGCAGTAAAGATAAGAAATAGCCACAGCCCAGTCACCCTTATTGGGCCTAAATCGAAGGCGGGCCAGCTAGTGGTGAAATACAGAGGCCTCCAACTCCAGATAGCACCAATAGAATGTCTCAGAATAAAACCCAGGGCGATAGAAGCCACCATGAGATGGATTATGGTGGCTCCCCTCTTGGCCAGCGGCTGAAAGATACCCCGATAACAGAGAAAGGCCACTATCCCGCTAACCAGAAAGACGACAATGAAAGCTAGCGGCAAGCCCAATCCTAGTTGATCAGCAACGAAATAGCCAATAAAGGCGCCTAAGGTGATGAATTCAGCATGGGCAAAATTAGGGAAACCGGAAAGACCATACGTCATGGTAAGGCCCACAGCCCCAAGCAAATAAATGCTCCCGGTCAATACTGAATTGAACAGAATTTGCGCCCAGTTGACTGTCATCTAAAATAAATGGCTTTTTAGCTCGGTTAAATTAGCTAGAGAGCCTTGCTGACTATTCCCTGCTCTATCAAGGTGAAAAGCATTAATGCCTACCTGGCTGGAATTAAGGAAATCAAATTGCCAGTTGTCGCCAACATGGACAATTTGGGCAGGATTTACTCCTATTGATTCACATACATAGTCATAAAATTTGGGAGTTTTTAGCTGCTTACACAGTGAAACCGAAGAAAAGATGCGAGCAAAATAATCTTTAATGCCCTCCAATTGAGGTTCCAGTAGCTTTAACGGTGTGCCTGAAGCAACAATTAGCTTGTATCGCCCTTCCAGAGAGGAAAGAACCTCCATTACCTCGGGGTAATAGCTTATCTTAGCCTGGCAACGCTGAATCGCAGATTCAGCGGAATCTAATCGGAAATATCTGAACCAGTATTCTATATCATACCACTCCAGTCTCTGGTCACCTACTTTATCGTATTCCCGCGCAACAATTTCCTTAGCACTAGCAAGCTCAACACCGTTCTTCTCAGCATAAAGCAAAGGTATAACTTCATGCCAGATAGCCTGGCTGAAACCAGGAGTTACCAGCGTCCCTTCAGCATCGAAGGAAATTACCTCAACCTGGTTCATTTAAGTTGTTAATGCTATCACAGTTGTAAATCACCGTCTATGTATTTGCCAACTGGCTCTCGATGAAGATAAAATATCCACAATGGTATACCAGTGCGACGCATCCTCTCCTTTTATCATTGCGCGGCATTCCCCTCTCTCTGTCATTGCGAGCCATCACGACGTAATAAAACAGAGCAACGAACATCACTGGCACTGGAAAACATAGTTGGGGCAGATTGTGACCAATGCGATGCCTGTGTCTTAGCCTGCCCCCAGGTGGATACTACTATTAAAAACTATATCGTTAACCACCGCATGATTGAAGTTATGTCGCGGCTGGAACAGCGAATAGGAGATGAAGACGAGCCTGATTTAGACCTGTATTTAGAGGAGGCCCTCAGCTAATAGCCAATCCAAAAACCATTTGTGTAGTATGATAGACATTATCAGAGCCAAGAAATTTAGTCGTATGAAAAGAATGACTGCGGCTGTCCTGGTTATCGTTACTTTAATGTTTGTAGGATGCTCACAGTACGAACATGAGGAACCAATAGGATATTATCAACAGAAAGTCCCTCTTAAAGTTTGTGGTTATGGCTATGAAATAGGTGATGTGGTTTTGGTTGATACCGAGAAAGTACTAGAAGTGGGCGATATAGTGCTGTATGATGCCAAGATAAATAAATGCGATTGTATGGCTTTTGGGCCGGGCGTTTATCTTGCAAAGATTATTGGGCTGCCAGGTGATAAAGTCAACTTCAGTGAATATTCCTATGAGGCAAATGGATATACAGTTACCTTTGAGCGCGAATATGAATCTCTCAATGTGATGTGGGGAAATGATACGTATGAAAATGTATCAAACATGCAGCTCACAGTACCTAACAGCGAGTACTTAGCTGATGAGTTTATTGGTTACGAATGTCCACCAGGGGAATATGATGAATATGGAAGTATCGCTTATAATCGGTTCACCATTAAGCGAGAGGCAATAAAGGGAGTCGTCTTGAGAAAGGTAGGGCATGATAAAGAATTTGAGGAATACTGGAAAAATGTGGTGTATTAGAGGGCCACGCAGACACTGTGGTTGTTTTAAACTGAACCAACCACAGGCAAAAATCAAAATGCAAAATGACAAAGCAAAAGTTAAAGATTGAAGCATGTTTGATTTTTTATCTTTGATTTTTTTAACATGGATTTCAAGATACCTGAAGATTTAAAGATGGTCCAAAGCCTGGTAAGGGACTTCGTTACCAACCAGTTGAAGCCCCTAGAGAGGGACATTTTGGGGCGAGCCGCTGACTTGAGTGATGCCAAAATGTATCTTCCCCCGGAAAAAGAACACGAACTAATGGAGATGGTCAAAGAGATGGGCTTGTGGGGGGTAGGCGTGCCGGAGGAACTTGGTGGCGCTGGCTTAAGTATCCTGGGAAACTGCCTTGTTGAGGAAGAGTTAGCGCAAACGATCGTTCCTTTCGAGTTTGGCGATGTTACCCCGCTCCTGTTTGAGTGCAACGAACAACAGAAACAAGAATACCTCTTGCCTGTACTTAACAAGCAAAAATACGCTTACCTGGCATTGATGGAGCCGGGACACGAAGCATCTGACATTGAAAAAATGGAAATGAGGGCAGAGAAAGCGAATAGCTATTACGCAATTAGCGGCAAAAAAGTGTCCTTCTCCAGAGGGGGTAAGGATTACTTTGCCCTGGTTTTCGGTAAGCTTGTCCAGGGCAGAAGAAGTGCTGAGAAGGACCCGAGGGAGGGAGTAACTTGTTTCCTGATAGATAAGGATACTCCGGGATTTACCGTTACTGCCGGCAGGGAAAAGACAGGATGGGAAGCAGGAATGAGGGAGCCCGTTTATTTGAGCTTCGATAATTGCAAAGTACCCTGCGAAAATGTGTTAGGGGAAGAGGGAAAGGCCTTTCATCTTGGCAAGAAATGGCTTCCGGCAAGGCGAATTATGAGGGGTGCCAGGTGCGTAGGAGCAGCACAACGGATACTCGAGGAATCAACCACACAGGCTCAAACTTGGACATCGTTTGGGCAAACTATCTCTGGTCGCCCAAGCATCCAGGCAGCACTGGGTGATATAGCTACAAATATCCACGCCTCCAGACTTATGGTTTACGAAGCTGCCTGGAAAGCAGATCAAGGAAAACCAATACAACGAGAGGCAGCTATGGTGAAATTGTTCGCCACCCAGATGATTCACTTCATTGCCGACAATGCTGCTCATATCTTCAATGCACCACCCTATGTTGCTGGGGTACCTATGGAAAGGTTTTGCCGCAATGCATTGGCGATGAGCTCTACCAATTTAGCCTTGCAACTCCAGAGAAATATCATCGCCAGAGATATACTGAAAGGATTAAAAATTTGAATTCGCCATGTCATTGCGAGCCGAAGCGAAGCAATCTCGGTGGGAAAGCAACTCAGATTGCTTCGGCACTGATGTGCCTCGCAATGACAATAAGGTAAAAAGGGGAGGTTGTTATGGCTCAAGTTAAAAAAGTTACACTCCCGCTGACCGATGAGACTTTGAAGGAGCTTAGGGCGGGAGATAACCTTCTGCTCACCGGCGTGATGTATGTAGGTCGTGACGCTGCCCATAAGAGGATAGTTGAGGCTATGGAGCAAGGAAAACCCTTGCCTGTTGATATCAAGGGACAGACGATATATTTCATGGGCCCTTCCCCACCAAGACCAGGAAGACCAATAGGCTCTGCTGGTCCTACCACCAGTGGTCGTATGGATGCCTATTCACCTCGTTTGATAGCCGCAGGCTTGAAAGGGATGATCGGCAAGGGATCGAGGTCAGAAGCGGTGAAGGACGCTATGGTGAAATATAAAGCAGTATATTTAGGAGCCATAGGTGGCGCAGGTGCTCTTATCTCTAAGAGCATCAAGAAAGCAGAGGTAGTGGCCTACGAAGACCTTGGTGCTGAAGCACTCCGGCGCCTTGAAGTAGAGGACTTTCCCGTCACTGTGATAAACGACATCTATGGCGGCGACCTCTACGAGGAGGGAAAGGCTAAATATCGGGCGAAAGCCTCTTAAGGAAGGGGGCCTAGCAAAGTTTCTACCGCCGGGCCTGCCTGAAAGCGTACTATTTCACAAGTTCTTTGTAGGCAGCCATCAAATTTCTGGTCAGCTTTCCTGGTTTGCCCGTGCCGATGGGTTCGCCATTAAGCCGGGTTAGGGGCATGACCTCTATTATGGAATTGGTAACAAAGACCTCCTCAGCCCTACTCAGCTCCCCCATCTCTACCTGCCTTTCCACTGTCTTAATATTTAAATCCCGAGCTATCTCCAAGACTACCTCTCTGGTAATACCTGGCAAGATGCCACTTTCCAGGGAAGGGGTGCTAAGCTCGCCCTTGCTCACCAGGAAAATATTGGCAGTGCTGCCTTCGGCTATGTAACCCAGTTCATTAAGCATGATAGCTTCATCGCAGCCAGCTGCTTTGGCTTCCATCCTGGCTAAGATGTTACTTACATAGCAAGT
>Ga0209979_1000922_pt1 | contig 35336 bp, 38 predicted proteins | sample AnhtaG_FD_183114 | JGI IMG/M metagenome (GOLD analysis project Ga0209979, IMG submission 183114) | Deep subsurface microbial communities from Anholt, Denmark to uncover new lineages of life (NeLLi) - Anholt_01485 metaG (SPAdes) (version 2) | ecosystem: Environmental > Aquatic > Marine > Oceanic... | reverse complement strand
CACCAAGCAGCGCCTTTCTTTTGGGTAAGAATCGCTGCGATATGCCAATATTGAATTTAATGAACTTAAAAGCCCCCAGTAGTTGTAGCCCGAGCAAGATAGCCACTGGAGGCAGGACATAATTCCAGAAGCTGCCGACATCACCAAACAGGCGACCCATGGCGCCGGCTATTATTCCTAGAACGGTAAAGGTTATGGTTAGACCAAGGGTAAAGACCAGTGAATACTGAACAGCCTTCTTCTGTGAGCCTTCAGCATAACCACCAACGAAGCCGATAACCAGTGGTATCATCGCCAGGACGCAGGGGCTGGCACTGGAGATTATGCCTCCCAGAAAGCAGGCAGGAAAGGCAAGCCAGCCCTGGTTCTGAATAATCTCACCGATATTGCTCAGCAGACCTTCCAACTAGTCTATCCCCATTTTCTTTAATTGGGCGCTTATTTCTTCCTTGGCCCAAAACCCCATGTGCCTTGTTATTTCCTTACCACTACTATCAAAGAATATCTGGGTTGGTATTGCCATAATCTGGTATTCACGAGCAAGGTCTAGTTGCTCATAGACTTCAACGATCACCACGTTGAGCTTCTCTTCATACTCCTTTGCCAGTTCCTCTAGAATTGGCTTCATTTCTTTGCAGGGAATACAGGTACTTGAGCCGAACTCAGCCAGTGTAGGCTTGCCGTTACCGAGAACTTGTGTTAGTGGTATTGAGGAAGGGTCTGGCGGGCTTCCTGAGCAGGCAGCAGTAACGAGTAGCAGAGCCACGAAAATTGCCAATACGAGGGGCAAGGCCTTATTCATCATTCAAATTTCCTTTTCTTCTCACTCCGGGAGAGATTAGCTTCTACTTCTTAGCCTTTTCTTCCTTATCGAGAGCAGTGGTGATGAACTGGGCGACCTCTGCCTTGGTGGGCACCCGCCCGGAGCAGACCAGTTCCTCATTAAGCACCAGGCCTGGAGTTTGGAGTATGGGATATTCCATTATCTTCTTGACGTCTCTAACATGCTCCAGGCTGAAGTCTATACCTAGTTCCTTGACCACTTCCCTGGTTGTTTGTTCCACTTGGTCACACCTGGCGCATCCCGGTCCGAGAATTTTGATTTTCATTTCCTACCTCCTACTTTTATTTATTGGGTGATAAGCCCAAAGATATATCCGGTGATGGTAGCCATCACTACCACTAGGGCAATATAAGTCAGCGTCTTTCTCGTTCCTATAATGCTGCGGATGACCAGCATATTGGGAAGCGAGAGGGCTGGGCCAGCTAGGAGCAGTGCCAGTGCTGGACCCTTGCCCATGCCCAAATCCATGAATGCTCTGATAATAGGGACTTCGGTGAGGGTAGCGAAGTACATTAGTGCTCCCAAGAAAGAGGCAATGAAACTGGCAAAGAGACTGTTTCCACCCACATAGGATGTTACCACAGATTCAGGGAGTAATACCTTGATGATTCCGGCAACAAATACGCCGCCCACGAGCCAGGGCACAATGAGGCGCCCAAAATGTAGGGTCTCCTTCATCCATTGTGCAATCTCACTCTTCCTAAACCAACGCCACAGAATTACAGCTAGAACAGCCAGCAGGATACCAGTAGCAATCCAGTTCTTCGAAGCGGTGAAGACCAGGATACCCACCATAGAGCCGAAGAAAAGCACCTGTTGCCAGAGGCTCTTGGCTTCTGGGTCAGCGGCCAGCGTTGCAAAGGCCTGAGCGTCCTTTTGTGTCTCCTCTTTCCGATGAATGAAGGCCATGATGAGGCCGATGCCAGTGGCAAAGACAATGGCACCTATGGCACGTGCTGCTCCCAGGTCATAGCCCAGAAGTCTGGCTGAATAGACGATGGCGAGGACATTGATAGCCGGCCCGGAATAGAGAAAAGCAATAGCAGGTCCCAGTCCTGCACCTCTCTTATAGATACCACCAAACAGAGGTAGTACCGTGCATGAGCAAACGGCGAGGATTGTCCCTGATATCGAGGCTACGCTATAAGATAAAACTTTTTTCGTCTGAGGACCAAAGTACTTCAGGACCGCTGCTTGTGAGACGAATACAGCAATGGCCCCAGCTATAAAGAAGGCGGGAATCAGGCAAGTGAGCACATGTGCTGATAAATATTCTAATAGGGCATCAAGCCCTCCCTGTAGTATAGAGATTAGCACGTTCATATCATCGGCCCTTTGTTTGCATACTCGCACACTTAGTTACATATACGGATACGCTACACAAAAGATTTTTTACTTGCGCAATGGTCTTGGCCCAACTCGCACGGCATGGTTTAAGCTCTCCCTATCCTGAGCTAGTACCTCATTGCTGATAGGGGAGTCTCTCAGCAGCTTGGCCAGGGCTGTAGCGTAGCGATTGGCTGTCTGCCAGTTCACGGAATAAACTATCCACACTCTATCCCGCCTTACCGTTAAGAAACCGGCGTCCTGAAGGATGCCAAGGTTGCGTGAAGCCCGGGACTGGGATATATCCAGGGCTTGCATAACCTCGCAGACACAACATTCCCTCTCCAGTAGAATTTTCAAAATTCTAAGCCTCGTCTCATCGGAGAGAGCCTTCATTGCCTTAATTAAGTCCTGCATGGCTTCCCTTTCAAGTATAAGCGAATATGCGCATACTTACATATATTATATTAACAGTTTTTTCTCTGGCGGTCAATACTTTGTTACCTTTTGCCCTTAATAAATGCTCCTTTCAACTACCCTGCGCCAATGTTATAATGAGCGGTAGATGATAGATATTTTGGCTGAACTTAATCCGGCGCAGAGGGAAGCCGTTGAGGCGATTGGTGGGCCGTTGCTGATTTTAGCTGGTCCGGGCAGTGGTAAGACCAGGGTTATTGCCCATCGGGTGGCTTACCTTGTTAAGGTTTGCGGGGTTAACCCCCACCGCATTATGGCAGTTACCTTTACCAATAAAGCCGCCAGGGAGATGGAGGCAAGGCTTCGTCGTCTGGTCAGCGGTTCGGTAAGAGATTTAACCCTGGGCACCTTTCACGCCATTTGTGCCCGCATCCTGCGCCGGGATGGTAAGGCTATGGGCATCGACTCTAGGTTTGTAATCTATGATGAAGACGACCAGATAAGCTTGATAAAACGAGGTATTCAGCAAGTAGGTCTTGACCCCAAGCAATATGTTCCTCGAGCTATAGCCTCAGCCATTACCGCAGCTAAGAGCCGTCTATTGACCCCCCAGGATTATGCGCAGCGTAGCCGTAGCTACTTTGATGAGGTGGTGGGGCGGGTCTATGAGCGCTATCAGCAGCTATTGGGTGAAAGCAATGCTCTGGACTTTGATGATTTGTTAATGAAAACGGTGCAGCTATTTAAGGTAAGCCCTGAGCTTTTGTCTAGATACCAGGCAAGATACCTGCACCTCTTGGTCGATGAGTTTCAGGATACTAACCTGGTTCAGTATGAGCTAATCAAGCAACTAGCCGGGAAATTTCGCAATATATGTGTTGTCGGCGACCCGGACCAGTCAATCTACTCGTGGCGGTCTGCTGACCTGCGCAATATCCTTAATTTTGAAAAAGATTACCCCGAGGCTAAAGTGGTGTTGCTGGAGCAGAATTATCGTTCGACGAAGAAGATTCTGGAAACGGCGTCTTACGTAATCTCAGCCAACGAGCAGCGAAAGCCCAAGGACTTATGGACGAACAATGAGTCAGGTGAGCTAACCACGGTGGTTGAGACATACACCGAGCAGGAAGAAGCTCAGTTTGTGGTTAATGAGATTGAGCGCCTGGTGGGGCAGGACAAGCTTAATCTAGGCGACTGTGCGGTGATGTATCGCACCAATGCCCAGTCAAGAGCCCTTGAGGAGGCATTTGTTCGCTATGGGATGCCCTATAAGCTGGTGGCTAGCACCCGATTCTATGAGAGGCGGGAGGTAAAGGATATTATTGCCTACTTCAGGCTTATCCAGAATCCTTATGATAGCGTTAGCCTGCTCCGAATAATCAATGTTCCGGGGCGAGGTATCGGGCAGCGCAGCCTGAGTCAGCTATCTAACTGGGCAAAGTCAATGGGTGTGTCTCAGTATGAGGCGTTAAAACTTATAACTGAGCCAGAAGGAGATGAGCATCAGCCTCCCTTTAGCTCTCGTATCAGCAAAGCACTGGCTGGCTTCCTAAAATTGATTGATGGATTCAGAGCCCGCAGTCAGGAGCTAGATGTGGTTGATTTATTTGACGCGGTGGTAGAAGGCTCTGGTTATAAGGAATATATATTAAGTCAAATGGACGGGGAGGAGCGCTGGGATAATATCCTTGAGCTTCGCACTGTAGCCCAGCAGTATCGTGATTTGAAACCGCCTGATGGTTTAACTGCCTTTCTTGAGGGGGTAACCCTGGTATCTGATGTTGATGGGCTTGATGAGAGTGTGGCAGGGGTAACCCTGATTACCCTGCATCAAGCCAAGGGGCTGGAATTTCCGGTGGTGTTTATTGTTGGTGTGGAAGAGGGCATCTTGCCCCACTTTAAATCATTTGATGACCCGGAGCAGATGGAGGAGGAGAGGCGGTTGTGTTATGTAGGTATAACCAGAGCCAAGCAGAGGGTTTATCTGGTTCGTGCCTTTCGCCGTAGCCTGAGGGGGAGCAGCGCGGTAAATAAACCATCGCGCTTCTTGGAAGACATACCCCGGCACCTAATAACTGGCGGTGGTTTGTGGCGGGGAGAAGACAGCCAGATAGCGGCCAGTGTGTATTCCTGGAACAAGGCTTCGGCTCCCGGGGTTACTACCCCGGAATTAAGGGCTGGCGACCATGTTCATCACACCCAATTTGGTGATGGAGTGGTGGTAAGCTGCCAGCCGGTAGAGGGTGATAAGGAAATAGTAGTTGCTTTTAGAGGGGCAGTAAAAAAGCTCTTACTCAGCTTGGCCAAGCTAGAGAAGGTGTGAAAGTTATATATAAATGTACGAAACTCTTATTTAAGCTAGATCCCACGACTGATTGAGATTTATAACAAATTTTCGCCCCATGCTAATTCCCTTGAAAGCCGTATACCTGGGTGTTAGTATGTCATAAATGAGTTGATAAATATATACAATAAGCTATATATCAGCAGGATAGTGAATTAAATGTCGTACCATGTATTTTCAATAAAAGAAAGGCCAGACTTACGGGAGGCGCACGATAAAACTGCTGGTAGTGTTTGGCCAGAATTCATGCTTCATGATCCCATCTTAAATGATAATTGGGGGGATTTATTCCAGAACTTCCCCGAGTGTCAGATAACCTTTTTACAGAATGATGAAATAATAGGGATTGCAAACAGTCTTCCGTTTTACTGGGATATGCCATTCGAGAAGTTGCCCGAGAAAGGTTGGGATTGGGTATTATTAAAGGGTCTTGAGGATAAAAAGAGGAATATTGAACCTAATATTCTAAATGGTCTTCAAATAACTGTGGATAGAAATCATCAAGGCAAGGGTCTAAGTTCCATTATTATTCGAGAGCTAATCTCTATAGCCCGACAGAAAGGGTATAAACACATGACCATTCCGGTAAGGCCAACTCTAAAGAGTAAATATCCTCTAATACCCACACCAAAATACATTGAATGGAAAAGGGAAGATGGACTTCCCTTTGATCCATGGATTCGTGTACATGTCAAATTGGGTGCCCGTATTATTAAACCCTGTCATAAGGCCATGTATATACCTGGGAGCATATCTGACTGGGAACAATGGACTGGAATGAAGTTCCCAGATTCGGGCGAATATATAATTGACGGGGCGTTAGTTCCGATTAAAATTGATTACACAAAAGGGATAGGAGAATATATTGAGCCGAATGTTTGGATGGTTCATGACATTACACTATGAATGCTAGCTAATGTGGATATCTACTCTTAAAAAAGTACTGTGATTATTCCAATCAGTTTCGCGGATTTCTCAATTTCCTTAAAAACCCTTGACATTTTACACGGAAGCGTGTATAATTTTATAAATGACTATTAAACTTTTAGACCCCAAAGTAGTTTCGCGGATTGCGGCTGGGGAGGTGGTGGAGAGACCAGCCTCGGTGGTAAAGGAGCTGGTGGAGAACTCACTGGATGCCGACTCAAGCCAGATTTCTATTGAGGCCAGGGGTGGTGGGATAAGCCTGGTCAGGGTAACAGATAATGGGGCTGGGATTCCATCGGGGGAGGTAGAACTTGCCTTCAATAGGTATGCTACCAGCAAGATAGGTAATCTTGACGATTTAAAGTCTATCTCCAGCCTCGGCTTTCGTGGGGAGGCGCTGCCCAGCATAGCCGCCGTGGCTGAGGTTGATATTGTTACCTGCGCTGCTGGCGAATCGGCAGGCAATTATCTCAGCTTGAGGGATGGCACTATAGTTGATAGGGGAAGCCAGGGGCGCTCTCAGGGGACTACGGTTACCGTCCGTGGCCTCTTTCGTAAGGTGCCGGCAAGACTAAAATTTCTCAAGTCGCCGGCTACAGAGAATAGCCATATAGCTAATGTAGTCAGCCAGTATGCCCTTGCCTTCCCCGAGGTTAAATTTGCCTTGCTTATTGACGGGCGGGCAGTGCTAAGGGCACCGGGTAGTGGTCAATTGATAGATACTGTGGCTCAGGTTTATGGTTTGGAGGTAGCCCAAAATATGCTGGAGATTGGGAGTGGGGGCAAAGAGTGGGAAAGCGGGATAGCCACTTCATCACTGTCGGTAACGGGTATGGTAGGCTCACCGGCCATTAGCCGTTCCAATCGGAGTTATCTCAGCCTCTTTGTCAACCGCCGTTGGATAAGCAGCCGACTGCTGGCTTGGGCGGTAGAGGAGGCTTATCATGGGCTTCTGATGCAGGGGAAACATCCGGTGGCTATTATTAATATTTCACTGCCTCCTGATGAGGTGGATGTTAATATGCATCCCACCAAAACCGAGGTGAAATTCCAGAGTGAGCACATAGTTTTTGGTGCTGTCCAGAAGACAGTCCGACGGGCTTTAATTGAACTAGCGCCAGTGCCTAAAATTGAGGAGGTGGCTACCGCATATGGAGCACCCTCAGGGACGAGGCAGGTATTACGGACATCACCTATAGGTGGTGACAGCCCTACCACTTCGCCAGCGATTCCCCAGACTCCTGCGGTATCTCTACCTGTTCTAAGAGTATTAGGTCAGCTCTTGAGTAGCTATATTGTAGCTGAAGGACCTGATGGGTTGTATCTTATCGACCAGCATGCTGCCCATGAACGTATCCTTTTTGAAAAGATTGAAAACCAGAGGTTTCAGCAAGAAATAGAGGTTCAGGGGCTACTTGAGCCAGTAACATTTGAGGTTAATCCCACACAAGAGGAAGTTCTGAAATCCCACTCTGAAGACCTGGCTGAATTCGGTTTCTCCATCGAGCCTTTTGGTGATAAAACCTACCTGGTTCGGGCTGTGCCCGCTTTGCTTTATCAGAAAGATTGGGCAGGAATGGTCAGGGAGTTATTGGATTCCCTTTCTGGAGGGGATAAGAGGGATTGGCGGGAAGAGATAGCTATATCTATGGCTTGCCACAGTGCGGTGAGGGCTGGGCAAGCACTAACTGATGACGAAATGCGTGAACTTATACGGCAACTAGAGCAAGCCGCCCTTCCCCATACCTGTCCCCACGGTAGACCAACAATGATTCGCCTCAACTCAGCGCAGTTGGGGAGGGAGTTTGGCCGAAGCTAGCTGCTGCCGGGTTTAACCAGGGGGATGTGGGCAGCGCAGAGAGGGCAATCCTGCGGCGTGTAGGTTGGAGTGATTGAGCGGAGGCAACTAAAAAGGGGAACGCCAAATTCTACCCCTTGCTCGGAGCGGTCAACCAGTACCCCTATGCCGATTACTATACCACCTTGCTTGGTTACTGCCGCCATAACTTGGCGTGTGGAGTTGCCGGTAGTAAGGATGTCATCGACAGTGAGGACTCGCTCTCCAGGGTTAATGCTGAAGCCTCGCCTAAAAGCCCTTTCTGCAGCACCCTCCTTTTCAGCAAATATGCCGCGTACTCCCAGCTGCCTAGCTGTTTCAAAGGCTAGGATTATGCCACCAGTAGTTGGTCCGGCCACCACCTGAATCTCTTGCTCACGGAAGTGGTCAGCAATCATACGGCAGAGCTGTTCGGTGTAAATAGGGGATTCTAAGACTCTAAACTTCTCCCAGTAGATGGGGGAATGTAACCCGGAGGCGAGCAGGAAGTGTCCCTTAAGTATAGCCCCTGATTTTTGAAAGATTTCCTCTACATTATTCATTAACCTCGTCTCCTCTTCCCCTTGCTGAGTCGATTATGCGACCTCTCCTTTTGAAGGGACTGCTTCAGTCTATCCTTGATAAATGAGCTTCAGCAGCACAATTATTTACTCTCGGAGCTTTCTAGTTGCTCGTTAAGGGAGTAATTAGGAACGAGCCCCCACTCACCTGGTGGCCAGATTGATAACCAGGCTTTGCCGATTATATTTTGGCGTGGCACTGTCCAGCCATTGTGAGAATCATTGGCATTATTGCGGTTGTCACCGAGAACAAAATATTCATTCTCGGGGATTTTTTTCTGTTGGAGGTTATAGGCAGGAGGTTCTTTAATATAGGGCTCATCCAGTTTTAAACCATTAACATATACCGCCCCATTTTTTACCTCTATAGTGTCGCCGGGTAAAGCAATGATGCGCTTAATAAAAGGGGTCGCCTCTGGGTTGTAGGGTGGAGGTGGGCGTAATATGATTACATCACCTCTTTCGGGTTCATGGAAATAATAAACGACTTTATTGATTAATATTTGTTGCTCATCCTGTAGGCCGGGCTCCATACAATAGCCGTCTACACTAGACTTCTGGACTGTGGTCTGTATTAGCAGGGAAATTACTACAGCCGCTACAACGATTAGTAGAATATCACGGAAAAAGGCTCTCAATTTATTAGTTGCTCCCTCCCAGGTTTAATCCTAATTATACCCTATCTAGCTTTATCCTTCTAGTGTGGACTGTGAAAAACGAACTCATTAACCTATGTTGCACTTTTTTGGAAGGGGGTGCTAGAATGAAAATAGCATGGACTATATGGAGCGGGCGCTTTCCTTAGCTAAGTTAGCCTTGGGGCAAGTTAGTCCTAACCCGGCGGTAGGGGCAGTAGTGGTGAAAAATGACATAGTTGTCGGGCAAGGCTATACCCAGCCACCTGGCTCCTCGCATGCCGAGGTAGTAGCCCTAAAGCAGGCAGGTAAGGAGACCCAAGGTGGCGTGATGTATGTTACTTTGGAACCATGCTGTCATTATGGTCGCACTCCACCATGCACTCAGGCAATCATTGCTGCCGACATCGCTGAGGTTCACTTGGCTGTGCTTGATGCCAATCCCTTAGTTTCAGGGCGAGGAAAAGATGAATTGGAGAAGGAAGGCATTAAGGTATATCTGGGCGAGCATGAGGAAGAGGCTAAAAGGGTTAATGAGGCCTATACTAAATTTATTACTACCGGTATGCCCTTCGTTACGGCAAAATTTGCCATAAGCTTGGATGGGAAGATTGCCACTAGGAGTGGTGATTCTAAGTGGATTAGCGGTGACGAGGCGAGGAAGTATGTTCATAATTTGCGTTATACTTCTGATGCTATTATGGCCGGAGTGAATACTGTGCTGGTTGACGACCCTCACCTTACCGCTAGGAGTTGTGGTGGTAGAGGAGGAACCGCCAGAAAGCAACCACTTCGGGTAATTGTGGATGGTAAAGGGCGCACGCCATTAACTGCCCAGCTATTTAGTGAGCCGGGTAAGACACTTCTGGCATTGGGCAAGTTTGTTACGCCAGAGGAGAAAGCAGCTTTCGCTCAGGTTGGTGCTGAACTACTAGAATTGCCCTCAGAAGGGGGGCTGGTAGATTTGGGAAAATTGTTAAAAGCATTAGGTGAGCGGGGAATTACCAGTGTTTTAGTGGAGGGTGGTGGGATTCTTCTCGGCTCTCTGTTTGACGGTAAGCTTGTCGATAAGGTGATTGCTTTCATTACCCCTATTATCATTGGCGGGAAGGAGGCAAAGACGGCGGTTAGTGGTAAAGGGGTTGATAAAGTGGTAGACTCACTTAAATTGAGGCATGTTAGCTTGGAAAAGCTTGGCGAAGATTTGATGGTTAGCGGGTATGTTAAGGAGTGAGAATGTTTACCGGGATTGTAGAAGAGGTAGGTAGAGTTACTTCAGCCCAATTGGGGAAGCTCGTTATCTCCGCTAGTGAGGTTCTTCAGGGGATAGAGCTGGGCGGGAGTATTGCTGTCAATGGCGTATGCCTGACCATAACCAGTTTTGATACTAGCTCGTTCTCTGTTGACATAATGCTAGAGACATTAAAGCGGACTAACCTTGGTCTACTGAGTGTTGGGGATGAGGTTAATCTAGAACGACCTCTAACTCTGGAAAAGCCGTTAGGCGGGCACTTAGTCCAGGGTCATGTGGATGATGCGGGAAGGGTAGCCTCTGTTAGGTGGGATGGTGAGGCAATGCTCATTAGATTTGAAGCCCCTCATGAGGTGATGGGCTATGTAGTGGAGAAAGGTTTTATTGCTGTTGACGGCGTTAGTTTGACTGTTGTAACTAAAGATGCCAGCTCATTTCAGGTTTCTGTTGTTGACTTTACCCGGAAACATACTACTCTAGGTAGCCGGCGAGTGGGAGACCTGGTTAATCTGGAGGTAGATATTATTGCCAAATATGTGGAACAACTTAGCCACCCTCGCCGTTCAGGTATAACTGTTAGTTTTTTACAGGAGCACGGCTTTTTAGTAGGTTAATTTATGGCTTCGTTTATCAAGGGAGGTTTAATGAATAATTTATTCTGTTTTCAATTGTGGAGGGGGTAAGCATGGGCTTATCAAGCATTGCTGAAGCTATTGAGGATATAAAGGCAGGCAAGTTTATTATTATTGTTGATGATGAGGATAGAGAAAATGAAGGTGATCTAGTCATAGCCGCTGAGAAGGTTACTGCTGAAGCTATTAACTTTATGACATTGTATGCCAGGGGATTGATTTGCTTGCCTATCATAGGCAAGCGATTAGATGAATTGAAGATTCCTTTGATGGTGGGGGAGAATACCTCAAGATTTTCTACCGCTTTTACTGTCTCTGTTGAAGCTAAGCGTAGGGTAAGCACAGGTATCTCAGCAGCGGACAGGGCAGAGACAATAAAGGCAATAATTGACCTAGCTACTAACGCTGAGGATATAGTTCGGCCGGGACATATGTTTCCCCTTCGGGCTAGAGAGGGCGGCGTTCTGGTGCGGTCAGGGCACACTGAGGCCATAGTTGATTTAGCCAGGCTAGCTGGCCTTTATCCGGCCGGCGTTATTTGCGAGATTTTGAATGAAGATGGCGCTGTGGCACGGCTACCTCAATTAGAGGTAATGTCGGAGCAGCATGGGATTAAGATTGTGACTATAGCTGACCTCATTACCTATCGCCGTCGCCATGAAAGGTTGGTGCACCGGGTAACTGAGGCTAAGTTACCAACAAAATACGGTGAGTTTACGGCTATTGCCTATAAAAGTGATATAGACCCTGATGAACACTTGGCCTTAGTAATGGGAGATATATCCACTGAGGAGCCAGTGTTAGTCCGTGTTCATAGTGAGTGTGTTACCGGTGATGTGTTTAATAGCCTTCGTTGTGATTGCGGGGAGCAGATTGCTCTAGCCATGCAAAGTATTGCTGAGGAGGGACGAGGTGTTTTCCTGTATATGAGGCAGGAGGGACGAGGCATCGGCTTTCGTAATAAGATTCGTGCCTATGCTCTTCAAGATAAAGGACTGGACACAGTGGAGGCTAATCTGTCCTTAGGCTTTGCCCCAGACCTGCGGGACTACGGCATAGGTGCCCAGATCCTGGCTGAACTGGGTTTGCATGGCATCCGACTGCTCACCAACAATCCCAAAAAGGTGGTAGGTTTGGAAGGTTATGGGCTCAAGGTGGTGGAGACAATACCTATTATCACCTCTCCCAATCCGTATAACCGTGATTATCTGGAGACAAAGCAGAAAAAATTAGGTCATCTCTTACAAAGACCAGATAACGATAATTAGTCTAGCTATGATAAAGGGCAGGGCTAGTTAAGCAATCTTATAATAAGGAGGAAGTAGTGAACAAGCATTTTGAAGGTGTGCTGCTGGGGAAGGGACTAAAGTTTGGACTGGTTGTCTCCCGCTTTAACGAGTTTATCACTAAAAAACTACTTGAGGGGGCACAGGATGCCTTGCTTCGCCACGGTGTTAATCAGGAAGATATAGAGATTGCCTGGGTACCGGGCTCGTTTGAAATTCCACTAGTAGCTAAGAAATTAGCCCAGACTAAGCGGTATGATGCCGTTATCTGCCTTGGCGTTGTGGTTCGCGGTGGAACACCTCACTTTGAATATATTGCCGCTGAGGTAACTAAGGGCATTGCTAAGGTGAGTTTAGACACCGGCTTGCCGGTTATTTATGGCGTAATCACCGCTGATACCCTAGAGCAAGCTATTGAGCGGGCAGGAACTAAAATGGGGAATAAGGGCTTTGATGCGGCAGTGACTGCCATTGAGATGGCTAACCTGCTCAAGGGCATAGGCTAGTGGCTGGAAATGGATCTTTAAAGTATAGAGTGCGAAAATAATTCGGTCACTCAGTAACCTTGTAGATTATATCTCCTCTTCTTACCCGCTCGCTAACTTTGACTCCAATGGCGTCCCCGGCTTTAGCCTGCGTAACATCTACATTGTCAATCTGCATTGAGTCAATAATAAGTTCCATATCAGTGGTGTAACCCTTAATATGGATTTTGTCACCCTGTTTCAAGGTTGCTGTTAGCTCAATGCCGGCTACTACAGGTCTGGCAAAGAAGTCAGATACCTTTCCGATTTCTACCTCAGGCATTTGGGCACCTCCTTTTAAGTTTAATGGGGAATAGGGCTATTCTGTTGCCTTTAGTATACGCTATCTGGTCTGGGTAAATCAATATTTAAAATCTTTGACACAGTTACGTCTGTTACATATAATTAATCTACTTGTAGTCTACTGGAGGGCGAAGCCTTGGTCGAGAATAATAAATCTGATTCAGTAAACCAGGAACAGACGCTGGACATTGAACGTGTTAAACGGCGTCTGGATATGTTAGACCAGCGTTTAGATAATATCGACTCGATGGTTACCGCTGTTGCTGAACGAATAATGAATCAACCTATCACTCTTAATATAACCTGCCCCTACTGTGGTAAGAATATAGAGATTACCATCATAGGCAGTGAGAAGCCAAGGGCATAACCTGGATATATGAAGTTCTAGAGCATAGGCAAGTATTTCTTTAGTTCATACTCAGTTACCTGGGTGCGATATTGACCCCATTCAATCTTCTTATTTTTGATGAAGCTATCAAAGACATGGTCGCCAAGGGTTTTTCTCACCAATTGGCTATTTTCAGTTAAGCTTATAGCCTCAGACAGGTTCCGGGGCAGGCTGCCTATGCCCCTTTGCTCCCGCTGCTCGCTACTCATCTCAAAAACATTCTCTTCAATAGGGTCAGCCAGTTGATATTCTTTCTCAATGCCTTCCAGACCAGCGGCAAGCATCACGCTAAAAGCCAGATAGGGATTGCAGGCAGGGTCTGGAACCCTAAACTCAACTCTAGTAGAGGTTTCCTTCCCCGGCTGATACTCAGGGACTCTAATCATGTCTGACCTATTTCTCCTTGCCCAGGAAAGATATACTGGTGCCTCATAGCCAGGAACCAGGCGCTTATAGGAGTTAACCCATTGGCTAACTACCGCTGCAATTTCTGGGGCATGCTTTAGTAGCCCAGCAGTGTAGTGCTTGGCTATTTTTGATAGATAATAGGGGTCATTTTCATTAAAGAAGGCATTCCTGTTGCCCTTAAACAGTGACTGGTGCACATGCATCCCACTGCCGCAAATGCCGAAGATGGGCTTGGGCATAAAGGTGGCATAGATACCATGCTTCAAAGCTACTTGTTTAATCACCAATCGGCAGGTCATGATATTGTCGGCCATAGTCAAGGCATCAGTATAGTGCAGGTCTATCTCATGCTGACTTGTCGCCGCTTCGTGGTGGCTATACTGAACACTGATACCCATCTGTTCCAGGATGAGTATGGTTTCCATCCTTAAGTCACTAGCCATGTCGGGAGGAGTCAAATCAAAATAGCCTCCTTCATCCAGAGTGTGTGTCCCCCCGGCATTTTGGAAGTAGAAATATTCTAATTCTGGACCTACATTGAAGGTATAACCCTGGTCAGTTGCCTGCTTGAGGTTTTTCTTTAACACATATCGGGGGTCACCCTCAAAGGGCTGCCCACCGGGTCTCAGGATGTCACAAAACATTCGGGCTACAGGATGCTCTGGTAGACTCCAGGGTAGGATTTGGAAGGTGGTAGGGTCGGGGAGGGCTAGCATATCACTCTCATCAATTCTAGCAAAGCCTTCAATGGAAGAGCCATCAAATCCCACACCATCCACCAAGGCAGTTTCTATTTCCCTTGGGGTAATGGAGAAACTCTTAAGAAAGCCCAAAATATCAGTGAACCATAGACTTATTAACTTGATATCCTTATCCTTGGTTGATTTGATGACATATTCTTTAGCTTTTTCCTTCCCGTTAGGCATTTTATAGTCCTCCTTATTGATTATTTGTCCGCTTATCTGATAAAGTGGCATATAAACCTTGACTTACATTCCTTATTCCTGCTTAGTTCTTTAGTAGATAACATTTTATAAAGTATACACTGGGTTATGTCAAAATTCTAGGGATATGTTCAAGCTTGACACACAACCGATAATTAGTAAGGGGGGCAAGTATGGAAATAGCCGCCAGAATTGACCGAACTAAATACGATGTCTTTCGATGGAGGTATGAGCTTAGTATACCAAAGAAGTTAACTCTGGCGCTTGGCTTAGCTTGTCTTACTGGCTTGGTTGCTCAAATTAGAATTATGCTTCCATGGAGTCCGGTACCAGTGACAGGACAAACCTTGGCTGTGCTCCTCGCTGGTGTGCTATTGGGGAGGTGGTGGGGAGGCATAAGCTTGGCTATCTATGCCGGACTCGGCATTGCAGGAGTTCCCTGGTTTGCTGGCTGGGGCAGCGGCCTGGGCTACCTTGCTGGCCCCACCGGGGGATATATAATCGGTTTTATTCTGGCCGCTCTTTTCTTGGGTCACTTTACTGATACCTACATTAGGTCAAGAAGCTTTTTGAGCATGCTGGCGCTCATGCTCTTTGCCAACTTTATTCTCATCTATATTCCAGGGCTCTTTCAACTTGGGTTATGGCTCAACTTGGTGAAAGGAGAACCAGTAACCTTTACCACCCTCCTCAGCATGGGAGCTCTTCCCTTCATAGCCGGTGATATTACTAAGGCTGTTATAGCGGCTGCCATAGCTAGAGGAGTAACACCTAAATCGGCCTACAACGGGGAGGTAGATAGAGGCAAGTGGGCGAATTGGCGCATCCCTTAAAATATAGTAAGTTGAGCTGCGTCACTAATCATATAGACGAGTCCGCAGCTAGACAACAGCCAGAAGCAGGGTTTAGAATGGGTATGGAATATATGTTGGTAAGTTGAGAAGCTCAATGGAGGGAGTAGGATGGACAGACGAGGAAATGTAATAATCGTGGAGAAGCCAAGGTTGAGGCACCCCTATATGGTTTGTGGCATCAGCGGGTGGGTTGATGGAGGGGAGGCGGCTACAGGAAGCATCCAATACCTAGTAAGGAAATTGGAGGCGAGGGGATTCGCTGAGATACCCATCGACAAGTTCCATATATTCCAAGTGCCAGGTCAACTTTCGCTGAGACCTCACATAAGAATTGAGGATGGCATTCTTAAAGAGCATCGCTTTCCCCAAAACCAGTTCTTCTACTGGGTTAACCCTAATGCAAATAATGATTTGATTCTTTTCCTGGGCACGGAACCGAATCTAAACTGGGAGGAATACGCAGATGCTATTCTAGGCGTAGCTGAGGAGTTTGCCGTGATTAGAATCTACCTCCTAGGTGGTGTACTTGACAAGACCCCGCATACTAGGGAACCCGGTGTTTCTTGCGCGTGCAGTTCTGACCAGCTCAAGGAAGAGATGCGGAAATACAGTGTGCAGTTCAGCAACTACGAAGGCCCGGGTAGCTTCGCCACAACGCTGCTCCATATTTGCCAGGACAGGCGGGGGCAGATGGTGAGCATCACTGCCAGAGCCACCTACTACCCCGAGTTCAATGTCGTCATCCCCCATAACCCTAAGACGATAAGAGCGGTGGTAAGGAGGCTAAACCATCTGCTCTGCCTTAATCTGGATGTTTCAGACCTTGATAAACAGGCTGAGGAGTTCGAGGCAAAACTTAGCTTCATGGCTAGTCAAAATCCTAAGTTCCAGGCTTATATTGAGGAGCTGGAAAAGGACTTTACCGAGGTCAAATACGAGGAGCCCTTGGAGATTTCAGCTGACGAAGCCGTACGGCTCGCTGAGGAGTTCTTGAAGAGAAAGAGGGAAGATTAGAAGTTTGCTCTTATTGGTATGAGAAAAATAGACCTAATTTGTACGAAATGTAAAACGACCTTTCCTGTCGAACGGCTTTATCCTCGTTGTGATATTTGTAATGAGCCTTTGGAAGTAGAAAAAGTAGTAACCGGTAGGATAAATAGAGGTAACGTTCTTAACCAGACTATTCTGGAAAGGTATGCTGATTTTTTCCCTTTTGCCAAAATAGATAAAACAATATCACTTTATGAGGGTTTTACGCCGTTAGTCAGGTCATTAGGACTTGCCTCTGAATTAAGCATCAAAAATATCTTCTTTAAAAATGAAAGCCAGAATCCTACATGGTCTTTTAAAGATAGAGGAACAGTGGCTGGTATTCAACATGCTATTAGTCTGGGGTATAAACGAATCGGGACTGTATCAACTGGTAATATGGCTGTTTCAGTAGCTGCTTATGGCGCTAGAGTAGGTTTGGAAACATTTATCTTAGTCAGTGCCAGCCTTCCGCCTGAAAAACTCAATCCAATTGCTATTCATAATCCAATTTTGATAAAAGTAGATGGAGATTATGGAGAACTTTACTTTGATAGTCTTGAGATTGGAAAACAAAATAACATTTATTTTATTAATTCTGATGTACCTTTTAGAGTTGAGGGGTCCAAAACAATTGCTTTTGAGATTTGCGAACAAATGAATTTTGAGGTTCCTGGCTATGTGGTTGTCCCAACCAGTTCGGGGGGAAACATAAGAGGTATCCTAAAAGGATTTGAGGAGTTCAGGCTCTGTGGGTTAATTAACAAAGTACCAAAAATGATTTGCGCTCAAGCCAGTGGTTGTTCACCAATTTATAATGCCTATAGTAGCCATGCCGAAGTCATATCGCCGGTCGAAAACCCGCATACGATTGCCCATGCTATTGAAAATCCGTATCCTCCTAGCGGAAACGAAGTCTTGAGAAGGATAAAAGAGAATAGGGGAACTTGCGTTGCCGTGACGGATGAGGAAACCCTCCAGGCGCAAAAACAGCTAGCGAAAATAGGCATCTTTGGACAACCGGCTTCTGCCGTTCCACTAGCTTCAGTGAAAAAACTTAGGGAGCAAAGCTTTTTAGACGAAAATGACACTGTTGTTTGTATTGTAACCGGAGGTGGCTTGAAAGATACGACTGTTTTTGAGAACCTTGAGCTAAAAATTGTTAATTCGAGGTTGGAAAATTTGAATGAATTGATTGGAAGTGAGCGGCAAAGAATAGATGCAGCCGCCTCTAACCGCCGAGGTTTTTTAGAGAATTAAAAATAGAGTATAATAGAGATGAAAGAAGATGGCTTCACAAGTCTTTTATCGTAAGTGGCGTCCCCAAACTTTAGCTGAGGTAGTCGGTCAAGAACAGGTAACACAGACACTACTCAATGCCCTAAATAATGGTCGTGTATCTCATGCCTACCTTTTTTGTGGTCCACGAGGAACAGGTAAGACCAGCACCGGGCGCATCCTGGCTAAAGCAGTGAACTGCCTTACCAATGGCAAGGGTGAGCCATGTAATACTTGCCCTATGTGCCAGGCAATAACCGAGGGTAGGGCTCTGGATATGATTGAGATTGATGCTGCCAGCAATCGTGGCATTGATGACATCCGAGGCCTCCGCGAGAGGGTCAACTATGCTCCCAATCAGGCTCGTTACAAGGTCTATATCATAGACGAGGTTCATATGCTTACCAAAGAAGCCTCCAACGCCTTGCTCAAGACGCTTGAGGAACCGCCGCCCCATGTTATCTTCGTCTTAGCCACCACTGAAGCCCATAAAATCATACCTACCATTCTGTCGCGATGCCAGCGCTTTGATTTCCGCCGTATCTCCCAGACAGACGTAATTTCAAAACTGACCCGCATTTGTAACACAGAGGGTATTAACATGGAGCCAGAGGCACTACAGCTTATTGCTAAGGCGGCCACCGGTAGCTTACGAGATGCCGAAAACCTGCTGGAACAGCTGACTACCTACTACGGCTCTGATGTTGGACTAAATCAGGTTCAGGCTATCCTGGGTATCACCGGCGACTGGCGAACCAAAGAGCTGGTAAAGCACATTATAAATAATGATGTTTCTGCCGGGGTGATAACTATAAACAGTGTCAATAGCGATGGGCTGGATTTAAAGCAATTCAACCGGGAGCTTGTGGAATACCTCAGAGGATTGCTTCTAATAAAGAGCGGCTCTAGTGAAGCTGTAGACCTCACTGCCGAGGACATAGCTGAACTGAAGGACTTAGCTGCTAGAGCTTCCCTGTCTCAGATATTGAATGCAGTCAAACTCTTTGGTCAACTTGAGCTTGGTTTTGATAACTACTCTACCTTACCCTTGGAGCTAGCCCTGGTTGACTGTGCCCTATCTTCGGAAGGGGAGGGAGGAGGCCCTACCCGTCAAATTGAATACGAAACTCCCCAGCCCGTAAAAGCGGTTACCCCATCCTATCCTAAACAGCCTACAGCCAAACCCGAGTCAGCTATTGTTCCCCCACCAGCAGTGCCGGAGGCTGCTGCTACTATTACCCCGCCGGCAGTGCCGGAGGCTACCACTACTATCACTCCACCAGAACCCGGCAGTGAACTGGAACAGCTGAGGCTAAACTGGAAACAGGTTGTCGCTCAAGCTCCGGAAGATACCAAAAAAACCCCGGCTATTGCCATTCTTAGAAGTGCTGGTGTTAAGCCAGTGTCTTTTGAAGATAATACTGTAGTCTTAGCCTTTAGATATCCCCTTCATAAGGAGAAGATGGGGGAACCTGAAAATCAACAGGTAGCTGAAAAAATTATCAGCAACTTCCTGGGGCGTCCCTGCCGTGTGCGCTGTGTTTATGAGCCAGAGGATAATCACTTGGTGCAGGAAGCGCAAAGAATGGGTGCCCAAGTTACCAGCGTGGAGGAAAAATGAATTTTTCTATTTTAAATCAGGCTCGGGAACTCAAATCAAAACTAGACAAGGCGCAAAAAGAGTTAAGCGACACTATTGTAGAAGCAGACTCGGGCAAAGGCGCAGTTAAGGTTATCATTAATGGTCAGCAAAAAATACAGTCAATAAAAATATCACCCGAAGTGATAGACCCCGATAAGGCAGAACACTTAGAAGAATTGGTGTTAAAGGCGGTAAGTGAAGCCATTGCCAAATCTCAAAAACTGGCTGCCAAACAGCTAAAAGGGTTAACTGGTGGTCTTAAAATCCCAGGGCTGACCTAATTTTAGGAGAGCTAATATTGAATCAAGGGCTCATACCTACCGCCGAAGCGGTATATAAGCTTATTCAGGAACTCAATAAACTACCTGGCATTGGACCCAAGAGTGCCCAGCGTCTTACCTACTACCTGCTGCGTGCTCCTGAAGAGCAAGCCAGATTATTAGCTGAAGCCATCCTGTCAGTAAAACAGAGGGTTACACTATGCTCTATTTGTTTTAATGTTACCGAGTCCGACCCCTGCCTCATCTGTCGCAGTAACCAACGCAACCCTAGTAAGATTTGCATCGTTGAGCAGCCACAGGATATTTTGGCTCTGGAGCATACCAGGATTTATAACGGGCTGTATCATGTGCTTCATGGTGCCATCTCACCAACCGAGGGAGTGGGAACTGGCGATATAAAAATCAACGAGCTTATGAAGCGGTTGCAAGACGGCTCAGTAAATGAGGTCATCTTAGCTACTAACCCCAATCTTGAGGGTGAGCAAACGGCTATGTATCTAAATAAGCTGATTTCACCCCTGGGCATCCGGGTTACCCGCCTCGCCAGGGGGCTACCCTTTGGTACTGAACTGGAATATGCCGATGATGTTACCCTGACCCGAGCCATTGAAGGCAGGCAGGAGTTTTAGCCACCTTGCCAGCTTGTCTTCATATTTTTCTGCTTAAGGGAGAAAGGTATTGATAATAGAGCATAAAGAGGAAATAAGCTCGGATTTTGAAGGAGCGATTATTGATATTGAGACTTGGGGAGAATTTAACGATCGATATAACGATTCAAGGCGATATAAGGGTATCCAGCTAGTCATTTTTGGATTTATCGATAGACACGCTCTTCACGTATTCTGTGCAAGGGGAATGGAAGCAATCAGCGAGCTAAGAGAAATAACAGAGAGGATTATAGATAACTTGGAGAGACCTTTTTACGCATTTAGTAGTGAATTTGAGAGAGGCGTTTTCTTCCATCAGCTTGGTAAGAAGATTGATTTTGACGGAGAACTCCAGAGGGGACGTGAATCTAAAGCAAAAGCCCGTAAACGTTTAGGTATCCCCAACTATGACGACCCATTTTATGATAGGGGATTATGGTGTATGAATGCGTGGTATAATAGGGAGTTTGATGCAGCAATAGCACACAATAGAGCATGTTGTTTAAAAGAGAGGGACATTTTAATAAAGGAAGGCTTTAGAAAACCAGACGAATTAGAATTTGTTAAACAAGAGTAGTTTAAAATGCCAAAACCACGAACTTATCAGACAGAAGCGATTATTATCAAGAAGATTAAGCTGGGTGAGGCGGATAGAATCCTTACCCTCTATACCCCACACCTGGGTAAGATTCAAGCCGTAGCCAAGGGGGTCAGACGCCCCAGAAGCAAGCTGGCTGGACACCTTGAGCTTCTCACCCATAGCCAGGTATCGCTGGCTCGCGGGCGAAATCTGGACACTATAACCGGGAGTCAAACCATTGATAGCTTCCTACCCTTGAAGAGCGACCTGTGGCTTACCTCCTGTGCCCTCTATGTTACTGAGTTAATTAACCAGTTTACCGCTGACCATATTGAAAACTATCCCCTGTTCCAGCTACTGCTTGAGACAATGCATCGGCTATGCCAGGCTGGAGATATTGAACTGGTTTTGCACTATTTTGAACTGCGCCTCCTTGATGAAGTTGGCTACCGACCTCAGCTTCAGCAGTGTGTCTCTTGCCACTCACCATTAAAACCGGTCACCAACGCCTTCTCCCCCAGGGCTGGTGGTGTGCTGTGCCCCAAGTGCAGCCGTAGCCAGCCTTTGACCTACCCCCTGTCGGTTAACGCGCTAAAAGTGCTAAGGCTACTGCAGAGTAGCGACTATGATACTGCCAGCAAGCTAAAAATGAACCCAGAACTATCTCATGAGCTGGATGAGATGATGTCCCATTATCTTGAATACCTCCTGGAACGAGAGGTGAAGTCAGCCGCCTGGCTGGATATTTTAAGAGAGCAGGCAAAACAAACAGCACCTAGCTAAGAGGTTATTGGCTAAGGAGATACAGAGGGATAGGGTTATTAGATAAAAACTAAACGGGGTGAAGCTGATAAACAATCTCATAACCAAATGGCTTTACTACGGGACACAAAAAGGTAGATAATATAGGACTGAGAGTCTGGAACTCCCAGTCTTTTTGCTATATCATAAGGGAATAGGATAGAGATGACATCTAGATTAGAACGCATAGCTCAACAACGGCGGCAAAAGCTTGATAGGATTCGGACTCGTGGCATTGAGCCGTATCCTCATCGCTATCACCGCAGCCACACTACTCAGGAGGCGGTAGCACTGCTCAAGCGGAATGAGGAAGGCTTGACCAAGGAGGAAGAAGTCAGTGTTGCCGGGCGTATTATGGCTAATCGACCTATGGGCAAAATCTCCTTCCTTGATATTCGTGATGGCTCAGGAAAGATTCAGCTATTGTTCCAGGACATAGACCAGTTTGATGAAGAGCTCCGTGAGCTGTTTAAGGATTTAGATATAGGCGATATTATCGGGGCTAATGGTAGGCTCTTCCGGACAAAAAGTGGAGAACCTACTGTTTGGGTAGAAGATTTCACCCTGCTGGCTAAGTCACTCCGACCCCTGCCGGAAAAGTGGCATGGGCTTAGCGATATTGATAAGCGATACCGACAGCGCTACCTGGACCTCATCGCCAATACCGAGGTTAAGGAAACTTTTCAGGTGCGTAGCCAGGTTATTACCGCTATACGCCAATTCCTCAACCAGCGAGGCTTTTTAGAGGTAGAAACGCCAGTGCTGCAGCCATCGGCCGGGGGTGCCTTGGCTCTACCCTTTATTACTCACCACCATACCCTTGACCAGGATTTCTACCTGCGTATTGCCCTTGAGCTTCACCTTAAGCGGCTAATTATCGGCGGCTTTGATAAGGTGTATGAGCTGGGTCGCATTTTTCGCAATGAGGGCATTTCCACCAAGCACAACCCCGAGTTCACCATGCTGGAGAGCTACCAAGCCTATGCTGACTACAATGATGTAATGAATATGCTTGAGGAAATGGTGTCCAGCATCGTTAGAGAAATTACCGGTGGATATACCATCAAGTTTGGTGATGACACCATTGACTTCAAGCCGCCGTGGCAACGTTTAGAACTGCGCCAGGCGGTTATTGACTACAGTGGCATTGATTTTGTGCAATATCCTAATGCCGATTCGCTAAGGGCTAAGATGCAGGAGCTAGAATTAGAGGTTGACCCCCAGAAGAACTGGGGCCGGCTGGTCGATGGGCTTATTTCAACCTTTGTTGAACCAAACCTCCTTAAGCCCACCTTCACTCTGGACTATCCGGTTTCAATGTCGCCCTTAGCTAAGACCAAGCCCGATAACGACCGTGTGGTAGAGCGCTTTGAAGCCTTTGTCGGAGGTATGGAGATTGCCAACGCCTTCACTGAACTCAATGACCCTATAGAGCAGAGGCAGCGCTTTCAAAAGCAGCTAGAAGGACGCCAGAAAGAAGGTGAGATAGCGGAGACTATTGACGAAGACTTTCTGCTGGCGCTGGAGTATGGTATGCCGCCTACCGGCGGGCTCGGTGTTGGCATCGACCGCCTGGTGATGCTACTTACTGGTCAGCAATCAATTCGTGAGGTAATCCTGTTCCCTCAGCTCAGGGAGAAACCATAAAGGAGGGAAAAATGATAGACAAAGCTTTAGCCCCTGTATGCGGACTATATTGTGGAGCCTGCGAGTATTTTAAGAAGCAATGCCAGGGATGTGGACACGTGAACGGTAAGCCATTCTGGACAGCTCAAATAAAGGATAAGATTTGCCCGCTTTATAATTGTTGCATTAATCAAAAGCAGCTAGAGCATTGTGGACTGTGTAATGAATTTCTATGCGAGACATTTACCGAGTTACGTGACCCTTCTCTAGGTGAAGAAGAGGCAAGGCAAGCCCTTCTTGCGCGACAGAATGAGCTTGTGAAGAGAAAGGAAATCGGAACAGAAAGGTGGCTTGAGGAGAAAATATAAGGAGAGTTTAAGAGAGGCGAAGCCTCTCTTGTATAACCCATTCCCCTCCCTTATCAAGGGAGGGGAATAAAGGGGGTGGGTTGTTAATCAATCATAAGGACAAAACTTATGCTTGACATAAAGTTTATCCGTGAAAATATAGACCTGGTGCGGCAGGCAGTAGCCAATCGTCAGGATAGTGCTCCTTTGGATGAAATCTTGCAGCTTGACTCGGAGCGCCGGCACAAGGTGCTTGAGCTGGAAGGCTTCAGGCATGACCGAAAAGAGACTGCCCGAGAAAGAAAAATGGGTAAAGAAACTATAAAAGAGGGGCGTGAGCTGCGTGCCAAGATAAAGAAGCTAGAGGAAGAGGTCAGGAGCCTGGATAAGCAACTGGAAGAACTTCTGCTGCAGGTGCCCAATATCCCACACTCCTCAGTGCCTTTAGGTAAGGATGAAACGGATAATGTGGTGGTGCGCTCGTGGGGAGAGTTACCAAGTTTTGATTTCCAGCCAGCCCCCCACTGGAAATTGGGTGAATCCCTGGACATTATTGATTTTGAAAGAGGGGTAAAGCTATCAGGCACCCGCTTCTATGTGCTCAAAGGGCTGGGCGCCCGACTGCAAAGAGCCCTTATCTCCTTTATGTTAGACCTCCACACCACTAAGCACGGCTACCAGGAGGTATATCCACCATTTATGGTCAAGAGGGAATGTATGGTTGGTGCCAGCAACCTGCCTAAATTTGCCGATAACCTATATCATGATGAAGAAGACGACCTCTGGTTCGTGCCTACGGCTGAGGTGCCACTTACTAATCTGCACCGTGATGAAATTATACCGCCCGGAATCTTACCTATCTATTATGCTGCCTACACTGCCTGTTTTCGTCGGGAAAAAATGTCAGCTGGGAAGGATACCCGGGGCATAAAACGGGGTCACCAGTTTGACAAGGTTGAGCTGTATAAATTCACCGAGCCATCCACCTCTGACCAGGAGCTAGAAAAACTGGTCAATAATGCCGAACAGGTTTGCCAAAAGCTAGGGCTACCCTATCGGGTAAAACAGCTTTGCACTGCTGATTTAGGCTTTGCTGCTACCAAAGCCTATGATATTGACATGTGGGCTCCTGGCTGTGACGAGTGGCTGGAGGCAAGCTCCTGCTCCAACTGTGGTGATTTCCAAGCCCGGCGAGCTAATATCCGCTATCGTTCATCCCCCGATGCCAAACCCCAATTTGTCCACACTCTGAATGGCTCGGGGCTAGCCCTGCCCCGGGTTCTCATTGCTATAATGGAGAATTACCAGCAAGCTGATGGCAGCATCTTAATCCCTGAAGCTCTCCAGCCCTATGTTGGAGAGAAGGTAATCAAATAAAAAAGGAGGAGTTACTGTATGGATGCTATGGAAGCAATTTTTACCCGAAGGAGTATCCGGAAATACACAAAGCAACCAGTATCTGATGAAGTGCTAAAGGAGCTTCTGGAAGCGGCTATGTATGCCCCGTCAGCCAATAAGAAGCAACCCTGGTGCTTTGTCGTAATCAACGACCGCAAGATTCTGAACGAAATCCCAAAGTATCACACTTATGCCCAAATGCTAAAGGAAGCACCAGCGGCCATTCTGGTTTGTTGCGACTCGGATTTACAGTCAGGAGAGTTTGGGGTTCAGGACTGCTCAGCGGCTACCCAGAATATTCTACTGGCGGCTCATGCTAAAGGATTAGGGGCGGTCTGGATTGGTCTATATCCCGCAGGACGAGAGGCTGCAGCTACCAAAAACCTACTGAACCTTCCGGAACACATTATACCTTTTTCCCTAATCTCTATCGGCTATCCAGCGGAACAGAAGCCGCAGCCAGACCGCTATAGGGCTGACCGAGTTCACTATAACCAGTGGTAATAGCACCCTAGTTTCAACCTCTGGGGAGGACTATTTAGCCTGCAGGCAACAACACCGGGCAGAGGGTAATCAAATAGACGCTTAGAAGCGCATAGAATGATGCTGTTGACACCTATACTAGAAAACAACATAATCTCTATAAAAACCGAGGAAACAGAAGGAGGTAGCGATATGGCAGAAAGTTATGACGTGGCCGTCAAGGTGGTATCTCAAAAAGGCACCTGTGCTGCTGAGCACAAGGTCGGGGATGAATGGATCATTAAAGGTAAGACACCGGAAGGGATATGCCTCTCCGCTTTCAATTCCCTATTTCTATCCGCCCAGATACTGAGGTTCGGTGGGGCATTCCCTTGGGAAAGTAACCCTGATGTTACCACTGTAGCCTGTCCTGACGCAGGAAACCCTGTAGTCCTTGAATTAAGACGGTTGCGGAAATAGTTGAACTGCTTTGATTCTGGAGGGGTGTCCGAGTGGTCTATGGTGACGGTCTTGAAAACCGTTGTTCCCGCAAGGGGACCGTGGGTTCGAATCCCACCCCCTCCGCCACTAGTCACGCGCAATAGAGACGCTGTTTAACATAACCAGCCCTTGAGGGCTTAGGTTATACCCTTTAACATAGGGCTTGACCAGAATATGGTTTTTGCCAAACCATAAAGGTAAGCAGGCAGCATCCTCAACCAGCTTTTGCTCAGCTTGTTGATATAGCGCCAGGCTCAGGTTGCTATCTGGCTCAACACCTGCCATCTCCAGTAGGGCATCTATCTCGGGGTGGCTATACTCGCCATAGTTATTATCAGCACCACTTTGAAACAAAATGTCTAAGAAATTCTGTGGATGCGGGTAGTCAGCTACCCAACCCATATAAAACATCTCGTCTTTCTCCTGCCTGAGGTGATAAAGAAACCTCTCCGGTTCTAACTGCCTTACCTTTACCTCAACCCCCAGGTTGTTTCGCCACTCAGAAATGATAGCTTCCAGCCCTTGCGATATTAATCCTCCCCAGCCCATAGTAGTAATAGTGATAGGTGGCAACTTAGATACATCACCATATTTGGATACTTTGATTAACTCCTTTGCCTCAGTTACATCATAGTCTAACCCCGATAAATCTTCATTGAACCCGGGCATACCTGGCGGTAGGATACCATCTGCCGGCTGCACCATACCCCTAAACACCAAAGAAACTAATTTATCCTTATCAATAGCCTGAGAGAAGGCACGGCGAATATTAACATCGTCAAAGGGTGGCTTACTAAAGTTAAAGCCAATATAGTGAAAGCTTAGCTCAGGGACTACCTGCAGCTCTTCATAAAAGGGACCGGCTTTATCGGTAACCTTATCAATATAATCAATATAGATGCTGGTGACATCAATCTTACCAGTCTCATACATATTCATCGGCACACCACCCCACAGATAAAAAGCAACAAAATTTACCTTAGCCAACTTGCCGTAGTAAAGGTCGTTCTTCTCCAAAACAAGCAAGCTATTTTCATCCCACTGCCTGAGCTTAAACGGACCAGTGCCATTCGGTTGCCGCCACCACTCCCTTCCTGATTCCACATTGGCTCTATCCACGACAAAGGCGGTAGGGTAGGTCAACTTGGATAGGAAATAAGACTTGGGCGCATCTATAGTTACCTCAAGGGTGTAATCACCAATAACCCTGACGCCGCTAATTTCCTTAGTTTTACCGGCTAATACTTCCCTTACCCCAACGATATCACCCAGGTAGGTGTCTGCAGTTAGAGAGCGGGTGTCAGGGTCGCAGGCACGCTCCCAGGAATACTCAAAGTCCTTAGCCTTAACCTCCCTGCCATTATGAAACTTCACATCATGCTGTAGATAAAAGGTATAGGTCCTGCCGTCACCGCTGACCTGCCACCTCTGGGCAATATCCGGTGCTGGCTCCAGGTTATCATCAAGGCAAACCAAACCGCTGAATAGCTGCATGATATATTCGTGGGAAGTCATTTCACCGGAAACCGCCGGGTCAAGCGTCCATGGGTCAATGCCATATAGATTCAGGGTGTTTTCTTCAGTAGGGGTTACCTCTGCTTCCTGCTCAGGCTGGCAACCAACAATAAGCAGGCTACATAACAATACTACTGAAAGAAGTATGTATAGGATTCTTTTCATGCTGATAATCCTCCTTCCACCCGAGTTTCAAAACGAAGGTTATTTATCAAAAGGGATTGAAGGGCAAAACCCTTCAATAACTACTCTTCCCTCCTCTCCTTTGTAGGAGTACACAATTGATGATAGCAAAGTTATCTTTTGTTTTATATGATAACTAGGCATATTCCGGTAACACCTGTAAATATACCTATCAAATTAAGCCGTGTTAGCTTTTCCTTGAGGATGAAGACGGAAAAAGGTAATAGGAAAAGGGGAGAGGTTGCTGATAGCACCACTGCCTTCCCTGCGCCAATCAACTGAATTGCGATTATAAAAAAGACCATTCCCACGCCATAGTCGATGAACCCCGATGTGAGGGCAAGAGCCAGGCTACGGGAGCCATACTTTCTTAGTTGTAGTGCTCCCCTTTTCCTTCGGCTGAGAGCGAAGGGAAGAAGCACAATAGCTGCGGAGGATATCCTAGTAGCTGCTGCAACTAGAGGGTCCATCTCCATGACTCCTAGCTTAAGAGTCACTGCGGCTACTGCCCATGTTGCCCCCGCGATTAGGGCCAATACTATACCCTTCCCTCTGATTCTCCTTGGTGTAGAATTTATACCTGGTGTCATCCGTGTAGACATTATCAGATAAATACCTAGCAACACAAAGAATGTCCCCAGTCCGGTGACCCAGGTAAAGGATTCCCCCAAGAGCGAAACCGCCAAGAACATGGTGAAAACGGGGTTAGAACATTGGGCTATGGGAAAAGCTTGGGAAACATTGAGATACGATAAGCTTTTAATATACATAGTGTCTCCGATAGCTAGGCCGATGACACCGGGGATTATCAAATAGACCAGAGGTATCAAAGGAGTATTTACGAGCTCGGCACCTCTCCCCGAGAGGAGAATAACGGCAAGCAGGAGTAGGGAAGCGGCACATAGTCGCAGCGTGTTTAGAGAGAGGGCATCTATTCTGGTGGTGAGAGATTTAAGAATAGCGCTGGTTCCTGCCCAGGACAAAGCGGCGGTTAAGGCGTATACGGCACCCATCATACTTTACTTCCTATTTTGTAGAAATTTGCCTTAAAACAAGCCTTGTCTTTTCAGGCTCAGGTATTTTTTATCACAAATAATGATATGGTCTAACACCTCTATGCCTACAATCTCCCCTGCCTGGGCTAACCTTTTGGTTAGCTCTATATCGTCTTCTGAGGCTTCAGGGTCGCCTGAGGGGTGATTATGGACAAAAATAACCGAGGCAGCACTGGCTGATATTGCCTCTTTGAAGACCTCCCTGGGGTGAACAATGCTGGTATCCAGGCTACCAATTGAGATTTCGGAGACTTTTATTAGCTGACTCCTGGTATCCAGCAGAAGTGCCAGAAAGTGCTCCTTCTTTTTACCCCTTAGCCGGCTCCTCACCACGCTGACTACATCGTCAGGGGTCTTAACCAGGGGCTTGTCTCCAGCCGCTGAATAATCCTCCAGCCGGTTAGCTAGCTCAAAAGCAGCCTTAATCTGAGACGCCTTGGCAATGCCAATCCCCTTTACCTGGGATAGCTCCTCTACAGAGGCATTAGCAATTCCTCTAAGATTGCCAAACTGGCTTAGCAGCCTCTGAGTGGTTATCATCACCGACTCGCCAGCAATACCGCGACCCAAAATCAAAGCCAGAATCTCTTGTGCTGACAGGGCTTCTACCCCAAATTTCTGCAACCTTTCCCTGGGTCGCTCAGAAGTAGGCAAATCATGAATGGTAAATGACTTCTTCACCAATCTCGCCTCCATATCCGGCTTTCAGTAGCCAGACCTAATGTTAAGAGAAGGGCTGTAGCTAAGGTAGCTAATGTCTCAATCAGTGCTGGGTGCCTCCCCTTGTCCTCAATCGACTGGGCTGACATAGTAACATAATCCTGCCACAAGGTATCCAGACTATCCATATCAAAGCCATAAACCTTCTCTAAAGCTCCATCATAACTACTACCCTGTCTGAAGGTAAGAAGTAGCTCAAGCATCCTAGTCTGTCCGTATTTACTAATAAGAAAATCAACCAAACTATAGCTCTGAGCATAGGAAAGGTAAGACTGTTCAGCATAAGCCGAAAAGGGACTGGATAGGCTACGCACCGAGATAAGACTATTCTCAGCTATTGCTCTATTGAGATAGGTTGTATATTCCAGCCCCAGCATCCCCTCAGTATGCATGGCTAAACCCTCATCAAGCCAGGTAGGTAGGTCATTATAGGGATTAAGTGTCATCTGGTGTATGACCAGGTGTGTCAGCTCATGGGCAATTGCCCTTTTCCCCCAGTCAAGGTTATCTGAAGCTATGCCAATAGCTATAATGCCATATCTGGTAAAGGCTACTCCCCCTGTCCATTCTTGAGGATAAATCATCGCCCCCCGCAAATCTTGGGTATTGGCGTAGATGTAGAGCTTAACTGGCTTCTCAAGCTCAGCACCAGTGTCCTCAGCCAGCCGAGCTAGGGCTTGCTGAGCTGATAGCATTATCTCCTGGGCAAAGGACTCATCCCCTTTATACCAATATATCGTTACCTCCCCCTCAGTTAAGCTATGCCAGGAATAACGATTGTCATCAAACTGGACTCGGCTTGAAGCCGTTTCAATCCAACCACCGCTAGCATCCTCCACTGCCCACCAATAATCCACACTAGACCCGGGGGGTAACCCACCCGTTTTCCTCATATCCCAGGTCCACTCAACATCAACAGTGGTAGCAGGTGCAAATTCAATATAGACCTCGCTGGTTACCTGAGCAAAACTGGCTCGCTCAACGGTGTAGCAGAGGCGAATATCAGTAATATTAACATCACTTTGGGCGGCTAAATTGAAACTAAGCCTAGAAGGAAACTCTGCCTGAGCTGAGCTATCTAATATCGTTAGCCCGCTCTGGGCTTGAACCGAGACGGGACTCAGTATGCTCAGAAACAGGCAAATAACTAGGGCTAATATACTAGCCTTCTTAATCATCTATCCTTACCCATACTGGAGCGGAGGTAGGCGGTTATGAAGCCATCTAATTCCCCATCTAATACTGCGTCGGTATCGCTGGTTTGATAGTCAGTTCTGTGGTCTTTTACCATCTTATACGGGTGAAGGACATAACTTCTAATCTGGTTACCCCAACCAGCGGTTACACGTTTTCCCCTAAGTTTTGCTCTTTCTTCAGCCCGCTCAGCCAACTCCAACTCTAACAGGCGAGCTTGAAGTATTTTTAGGGCGGTTTCTTTGTTCTGGTGCTGAGAACGCTCACTCTGGCAGGTAACTACCAGTCTCGTGGGCAGATGAGTCAATCTGACAGCGCTACTTGTCTTCTGCATATGCTGCCCTCCTGGTCCGCTGGACCTAAACGCATCGACCTTCAAATCGTCAGGTTCTATCTTGACATCAATGTCGGCCTCGGCTTCAGGCATAACCTCTACCAGGACGAAGGAGGTATGCCGGGCATGGTCAGCATTAAAGGGGGAAAGACGAACCAGCCGATGGACGCCATGCTCTGATTTTAAATAGCCACAGGCGTAATCGCCGCTAACCCCAATAACGGCGCTCTTTATCCCAGCCTCATCACCTGGGGAACTATCTAAAATCTCAGCCTTATAACCACGCCGCTCAGCCCAACGAAGGTACATTCTTAGTAGCATCTCTGCCCAATCTTGAGATTCGGTGCCCCCGGCTCCAGCGTGAATAGCCAGAATAGCATTCCTGGCATCATACTCGCTACTAAAAGCCATCTCTAGTTCCAGCTCATCAAGCCGGGAGGCTATCGCTTCAATCTCAGACTGAATCTCTGTCTGAAGTGAAGTATCCTCTTCGGCCAGGGAGATTAATTCAGTAATGTCAGTCGTCTTTTTCTCCAGCCCCCGCCACTGTCCCACCATCTTCTGTGCCTCAGACAGCTGGCGCATAATATTCTGTGCTTTAGGCTGGTCTGACCAGAAATCAGGCTGAGCTGACTCTTTCTCTAACCTAGTGATTTCCTCTTCTCTGGCGGCAATGTCAAAGATGCACCAGTGCCATAGCCACTCTAGCCTGTAAATCCTTTAATTTATCGCTTAATTCTTGCATCTGATATCCTCGTAATTCTTACCCCAAAAACCCTCCTTGATAGCCAGCCTTAGGCACCATAAGGTCCCTTTCTGGCTTCAGATTCCCCCCAGCCGCCAGGTGAGCCAGCCGAGTAGGCTCGGGTAAGCGATAACCGTGGCAACACTTCATGACCCAGTAAATAGCAGTGTTTAGGTCAACCTTATGACCTATGGAAACATAAATAGGCTTCACCCCGAGCTTGGTTCGCAGAACTGCCCCTATAATCTCACCCCTGTCTACCATCTCAGCATAGCTACCTGGCTCATTTCCAAGCGCTTCGTGGTTGCCACATAATATAGACTTGGCGCAACCAATTGTGGGCATATTTAACCAGAGCCCTAGGTGAGAAGCCAGCCCCAATCGTCGGGGGTGGGCAATCCCTTGACCATCAACGAGGATAAGGTCGGGAGTAATAGCAAGTTTCTGACAAGCCGCCAGGGTTAATGGTGACTCCCTGAACGAGAGGAGCCCCGGGATGTAAGGAAAATCAAGCTTGCCTCGAGCTACTTTTGTCTCCACCACTCTAAGTTCGGGATACTGTAAGACGACCACTGCGCCGGTAGCCATTCCTTCTCCTTTTCCCACTGATATATCCACACCAGCTATAAAGCGTGGAATGGTAACCTCACTTCTTTTAGACACCTGTACTGCTAGTCTCTGTTGTATCTCTAAAGCCTGAGCGGTGCTGACCTGCCAACTGTGTAAACGCTCCACCTTCACATAACGATTATACCTTTAGTAGGCTCTGCTGACAACCGTTGTTTTAACCAGATTATTTAGCAACCTATCCCCCTGCCCCCTTCCCTTATTAAGGGAAGGGGAAGAGACATTAGAGAGGGGCAAAGGGGGTGAGGTTGATAAACATTATATTTCCAACCATTGTTGACAGCAGCATAGTTATAGGGCATAATAACTTATAGACAAGGCTAAGCAAGAATGGTAAAGATTAGATTACGACGAGTAGGAAGCAAGAAAAAACCGAGTTATCGACTAGTAGTAGCTGATGCTAGAGCACCCCGTGATGGAGCATTCATTAGCATTATTGGATACTACAATCCCCTGACTGACCCAGAAACAGTAGTTATAAATGAGGAAAAAGCACTAAACTGGCTTAAACAAGGAGCTCAGCCGACAGCTACTGCCGCCAGATTACTAGCCAAAGCTGGCATTATAGAAGAGTCCGAAGCAAGGAAAGAGAAAATCAAGGCCGGCGTCGCAGCCGAACCCAAAGCACGCAAGAAGAAAACCAAGACTGGCGCCAGAGAAAAACCCAAAGCCAGCGTCACAGAAGAATCCGAAACAAGTGAGGAACCAACCGAAACAATCAAGGAGGAACCCAAAGCCAGCGTCACAGAAGAACCCGAAACAAGTGAGGAACTAACTGAAACAATCAAGGAGGAACCCAAAGCCAGTACTACAGAAGAACCCGAAACAAGTGAGGAACTAACTGAAACAATCAAGGAGGAACCCAAAGCCAGTACTACAGAAGAACCCGAAACAAGTGAGGAACCAACCGAAACAATCAAGGAGAAGACATGAAAGAACTAGTAGAATTCATCGCCAAATCAATTGTCAATGCCCCTGATGATGTGGTAGTCACTGAGGAAGAGACTGAGGAGGGCATAATGCTTAAGTTACAGGTTGCCGATGACGATAAAGGGAGGGTTATCGGTAAGCAAGGTCGGATAGCTGAAGCCATACGTAGCTTAATTAGAGTAAAGGCAGCTAAAGCAGGCACCAGAGTTAGCCTTGAGATTCTCTAAAAGTAACTTAGATAATTAGGTTTACCAAGGATAATCACGCAGGGCTTTCTGAAATAGAAATAAATCTGAGGAGGCCCGTTGTCACTAAGACAGCAAGCATGGGTCCGGGTAACTAGCCGGAGAGGATAGCACCTTCACTGAACAGTTGGAGATTATCAATGGATTCTGCTCCTGAAACCAAGTTCTGGCTTATATGTCCTGTGTGCCACCAAGCCAACCCACTGGGAACAAAGTTCTGTAAACATTGTTGGGGGGCAGCTCTTCATACAGTTAGCCCGGTAGCCTCTCAGGATTTGGAGCAAGTATTAAAACGGAGGCTGTTCCGTTCGAAGTGCAGAAGGGCGATTAAGGCAATCACTATCAGCCTTGTTTCCCTAATCGCCCTAGTTTCTGCTGTGTACGCCGGTTTATACTATTTCACCGACATAGTGTCTAAGCCGCCTCAGAGTGTAAACTCCAGCTCTCTCCCCGGAGAGTGGGCTATGTTTCGCCATGACTTGAGTCGCTCCGGCACTGCTGACTCAAGCGGTATCTTGCCTCAGGGCAAGCTGAAATGGGTTTTCTCTACAGGCGCTCCAATCCACTCATCGCCGGCGGTAGCGGATGGCACTGTTTACGTTGGCTCACGAGACTTCAAGCTCTATGCTCTGGATGCAGCCACTGGAGCTAAACGCTGGGAATACAAGGTGGGGGGTTGGGTCGAGTCCTCACCGGCAATTGTCAACGGTGTGGTCTATTTCGGCTCAAACGACGGCAGGCTATATGCACTTGACGCAAATAGCGGTGAGAAGCTTTGGGATTTCAAGGCCAAGTATCCCATCAAGTCTTCCCCGGCGGTGGCAGATGGTGTAGTTTACTTTGGTGCTGGTGATTATTATGTCTATGCTTTGGACGCAGTAACGGGGAGAAAGCTCTGGGACTTAGAGACAGAAGGCCGCGTTAACTCCTCACCTACGGTGGCTAACGGCATCGTCTACGTTGGGTCAGGGAGTAATTTCTGCTATGCCTTAAATGCGCTGAGCGGAAGGCTTCGCCTCCAATTTAAGTCATATTCCCCGGTTTTCTCTTCCCCGGCGGTAAGTGGTGAAACCGTCTATTTCATCACCGCTAGCGGCTACCTATACGCCGTTGATGGTAATGCCCGAACCTGGCTCTGGGAACACGAAATCAAACCCTATTGGATACAACTATGGGCATTCGGTTTGCCAGTGCCTACGCCTCCACCTCAATCTGGCTTTCTATGGGTGCTCAGGCTAGGTAGAACAGCCCATTCATCTCCCATCGTGACGGACGATACCTTGTATATAGGCTCGGACAACAAACTACTCGCCATAGACCTCCAAAGTCAACAAAAGCGTTGGGAATTCGAAGCCGAGGGTGTAATAAGCTCATCACCGGCACTGGTAGACACCACCATCTATGTAGGCAGTGAAGATGGTAGGCTGTATGCTGTGGATGCAACCACTGGCGAGAAGCTTTGGGACATCCTCACCGGGGGCAAAATCACTTCATCCCCGGCCGTGGCCGACGGAACAGTTTACATAAGCTCACATGATGGTAATCTGTATGCCATTAAGTAGTAATGAAATCATCCGACTTAGAATTTATAACTATCGGCCGAATTCTAACCTCCTCGGGTATCAAGGGTAAGCTAAAGGTAAAGGTAATAACTGATTTCCCACAACGCTTTGCCCCTGCTTCAACGGTCTATATTAATCGGCAGCCTATGACTA
>Ga0209979_1000921_pt1 | contig 35375 bp, 43 predicted proteins | sample AnhtaG_FD_183114 | JGI IMG/M metagenome (GOLD analysis project Ga0209979, IMG submission 183114) | Deep subsurface microbial communities from Anholt, Denmark to uncover new lineages of life (NeLLi) - Anholt_01485 metaG (SPAdes) (version 2) | ecosystem: Environmental > Aquatic > Marine > Oceanic... | reverse complement strand
AGGAAGAAAAGAAGCACAGGATTGAGAGTTTGAAACATGGTGATGAGCTGCCAAGCGGTGTGCTGCAAATGGTAAAAATTTACGTTGCAATTAAAAGGTCGCTGTCAATTGGCGACAAAATGGCTGGTCGCCACGGCAACAAGGGCGTCATCGCCAAGATTATGCCCGAGGAGGATATGCCGTTTCTCGAGGATGGTACGCCTCTTGACATATTGCTGAATCCTCTCGGCGTTCCGAGCCGAATGAATGTTGGCCAGATTCTCGAAACGCATCTCGGCTGGGTGGCGAAGGTGTTGGGCTTTAATGCTATTACGCCGGTGTTCGATGGGGCTAACGAAAATAACATCCATGAATTGACCGAAGAGGCGAACGAGCTTATGAACAATCGAAAAGTACAGCTCGAAGAGGAAAAACAAGTACCGCCGGCTGATGAATTTTTCATTGATGTGCCGAAAACCCTCAAGACACAATTGTATGACGGCAGGACAGGTGAACCTTTTGACCAGTCTGCAACTATCGGATACATCTATATGATGAAACTGCATCATCTTGTCGATGACAAGATTCACGCAAGAGCTACAGGGCCGTATAGCCTGATTACTCAACAGCCGTTAGGTGGTAAGGCCAGAACCGGCGGACAGAGATTCGGTGAGATGGAAGTCTGGGCTCTGGAAGGATATGGGGCTGCTTATACGCTCCAGGAAATGCTCACCGTAAAAAGCGATGACGTTGAAGGACGAACCAAAATCTATGAATCAATGGTCAAAGGACAAAACACTCTTGAAGCCGGAACACCTCTGTCCTTTGACGTATTGTGTAATGAAATAAGAGGATTAGGGTTGAATATTCAGCTTGAAAAGAAACGGCTTGGAAGCACCGCACTTTAAGTGATTAGTGAATTACCAATTGTCAAGTGTCAATGGTAAGGGGCCTTAAATGTTAGGAAGTATTTACGATCGGATTAATGACTACGGTTCGGTCAAGATTTCATTGGCCGGTCCAAATGATATTCGCAGCTGGTCTTTTGGCGAAGTACGAAAGCCCGAGACCATCAACTATCGTACATATCGGCCGGAGAAGGACGGTTTGTTTTGTGAGCGAATCTTCGGGCCCGAACGCGATTGGGAGTGTGCCTGCGGAAAGTACAAAGGTACTAAGTTTAAGGGTATAATTTGCGACCGATGTGGGGTCAAAGTTACCCATAGTCGCGTCCGAAGAAAGCGAATGGGACATATCAATCTGGCGGCACCGGTTGTCCATATTTGGTTCTTCAAGGCTATACCAAATCGGCTCGGAAACCTTTTGGCAATGAAATCCGCTGACCTGGAGAAAATTATCTATTTCCAGGAATATGTCGTAACGGACCGTGGACAAAGCCCATTGAAAACCGGGCAACTGCTCAGCGAGGAAGAATACAGAGAAGCTGAAAACAAATACGGTAAAGCGTTCAAGGCGGGAATGGGCGCCGAAGCCATCAAGGCTCTGCTGGAGAACCTCGACCTCGATGGAGTCGGCATCCAGCTCCGGGATGCCATAGCGAAGACAAACAGTAAGCAAAAGATAAAAGACCTCACAAAACGGCTTAAGATTATTAACCAGGTCAAAAACAGTAGAAATAAAGCACAGTGGATGGTTCTTGAGGTAGCACCTGTTATTCCGCCGGATTTGAGGCCGTTGGTTCTGCTGGAAAGAGATAATTTCGCTACCAGTGATTTGAATGACCTGTACAGGAGAATTATCAATCGCAACAACCGATTAAAGAAACTAATGGACCTGAATGCTCCCGAGGTGATTATCCGCAATGAGAAACGGATGCTTCAGCAGGCGGTAGATTCGCTGCTTGATAACGGCCGCTGCCGGCGTTCTGTTCTGGGCAGTAATAATCGGCCTCTGAAATCGTTGACCGATATGATTAAGGGCAAGCAGGGACGATTCCGTGAGAACCTGCTTGGCAAGCGTGTGGATTACTCGGCTCGGTCGGTAATTGTGGTAGGTCCTGATTTAAAACTTTATCAGTGTGGTTTGCCGAAGAAAATAGCTCTGGAGCTGTATCAGCCTTTCATTATTCGCAAACTTAAACAGCGTGGCCTGGCTGATACGATTAAAAGCGCTAAGAGAATGATTGAACGACGTGACGAACAGGTCTGGGATGTCCTCGAAGAAGTTATTCATCAGCATCCTGTCCTGCTCAACCGTGCGCCGACCCTCCATCGCATGGGCGTTCAGGCCTTTGAGCCGGTACTGGTCGAAGGTAATGCCATTATGCTTCATCCGTTGGCCTGCAGGGGGTTCAATGCTGACTTCGACGGCGACCAGATGGCGGTGCATTTGCCGTTAAGTATCGAAGCCCAGGCTGAGACGCATATTTTAATGATGACCACCTCCAATATTTTTTCACCTGCCAATGGTTCGCCGATGGTCGGACCATCACAGGATATGGTGATGGGCAATTATTATTTGACCTATGCAGAACCTCGTGATACCTCCGAGAAAAAAGAACTTAGGCTGTTCCGAGATACTTTCGAAGCTATTATGGCCTTGGAAATAGGCAAAATCGATTTGCAGAGAAAAATTATAGTCCGACTTGGTGATGTCAGGGTCATTGGAGATTCAGGACCGAACGATTCTACCGTCGTTGAAACAACTGCTGGAAGGTGCGTATTCAACGATATGCTTCCGGCAGGAATGCCGTTTTACAATATGACGATGTCGCAAAAGATGTTGAGCCGGGTGATTGGTGACTGTTTCAAATTCACAGGCTCGGCAGAAACAGTGGATCTGCTCGACAGAATAAAAAATCTGGGATTCAAATATGCTACTCTTGCCGGGTTGAGCTTTGGTATTATGGACCTCAAAATACCGGAAAAGAAGGCACAGATTATTGAACAGACTGAAAAGAAGGTCAGAAAAATTCATAAGAACTACGATGACGGAGTGTTGACCGAGGGCGAAAGATATAATCAGGTTGTGGATGCCTGGACCAATGCTCGAGTCGATGTAACAAACGAAATGATGAGAGGGCTTAAAGAGGATACTAAAGAAGACGGCTCGCCGTACCTCAATCCAATATACCTGATGAGCGATTCCGGTGCAAGAGGAAGCGTTGACCAGATTCAGCAGCTTGCGGGAATGAGAGCACTAATGGCAAAGCCAAGCGGTGAAATTATCGAAACGCCAATTAAGGCAAACTTCAGAGAGGGATTGACAGTACTTGAGTACTTTAGCTCTACGCACGGGGCGCGTAAGGGACTGGCTGATACCGCACTAAAGACAGCTAATTCCGGTTATCTTACAAGAAAACTTATCGATGTCGCACAAAACGTAATTGTTATTGAACGAGACTGCCAGACACTACAGGGAATAACTAAAAGCACGGTCAGCAGAGGTGAGCAAATCGATGTTCCACTTTCGCAGCTTATTATCGGCAGAACCGCAAGAGACAATATTCGTAACCCGATTACAGATGAAATGATTGTGCGCGAGAATGAGGTCATAAACTCTGAAGCAGCAGCAAAGATTGAAGCTCTGGGACTTGATGCCATCAGAATCAGAAGTGCCCTGACCTGTGACAGTCCGTTTGGGGTTTGTGCAAAGTGTTACGGATGGGATATGAGTACCGGAAAATTGGTTGAAGAAGGTTCGGCGGTTGGCATTATTGCAGCACAGTCCATCGGGGAACCAGGTACACAGTTGACGCTGCGGACGTTCCATACCGGCGGGGTGGCTTCGCGAGCTATTCTTGAGCGTGAACAGAAAGCCACACATGCAGGGAAGGTGGAGTATCGCGATATCAATGCAGTCGCCATCAAGTCCGACGTTGGTGGAAAGGAAACAACTGTGGTAGTCGCACTGAAACGTAACGGCGAAATAGCTATTCTTGACGTAAAAGACAGGGAACTCGACAGGTTCAAAGTGCCCTACGGTGCCATTGTTTTGGTCAAGGACGGTCGAAAGGTTAAAGCCGGAGCGCTATTATTCAGATGGGACCCACACCGTACACCGATTTTAGCGGAGGTGGCCGGGCTGATACGGTTTGTTGATATTATTGAAGGCGAGACGATCGGAATTGAGGAAGAGCGAAAAGGCCAGGTTGGCAAACCCATCGTAATCGAGCATAAAGGCGATAAGCATCCACAAATCATTATAGAAGACCAGGATGGCAAGATACTCGACGTTCACTACCTGCCTGCAGGGGCCAGAATCGAGGTTAGCGAGGGTCAGCGTGTTCAGGCAGGCCAATTGCTTGCTCATCAGCCCAGAGCCACCAGCGGCACCCAGGACATCACAGGGGGTCTGCCCAGAGTTACCGAAGTGTTTGAGGCACGCAAACCCAAAGACCCTGCCGCAATGGCTGAGATTAGCGGCCGGGTCGAGCTGAGAAGCGATAAACGCAAGGGAAAAATGACGATTACAATTCGCTCCGAGTCCGAACAAGGTAAGGTGATAATGGAAAAGGAACACCACGTTCCGCGCGACAGACACCTTAATGTTCACACCGGTGATTTGGCTGAAGCAGGTGATGCCCTGACGGACGGCCCGTTGGTGCCACATGATATTCTGCGAATTAAAGGTGAAGAGGCACTGCAGAGATATTTGACGACAGAGATTCAAAATGTCTATCGCTCACAAAATGTGAATATTAACGACAAACACATTGAAATAATCTGCTCTCAAATGATGCGAAAGGTCGAAATTGAATCTGTGGGTGATAGTCCGTTTCTGCCGGACGAGGTCGTTGATAAATTCGTATTCAAAAAAGAGAATGAAAAATTGACCAATAGCGTCAAGATTACCAATGTTGGAGATGCGACCGATTTAGAGGTTGAACAAATTGTCAACAAGAAGGAGCTGTCTGGTATTAACGAAAAGGTTGAATTGATTGGCGGTGCCGGGGCCTCGGGCAGAAAACCAAAACCCGCAACCGCCAAGACATTGCTTTTGGGGATTACGAAGGCTTCCCTGTGGTCGGAGAGCTTTATTGCGGCAGCCAGCTTCCAGGAAACAACTAAGGTCTTGACTGAAGCGGCTTTGGCGGGTAGGGTGGATGAGCTTCACGGATTGAAGGAAAACGTAATACTCGGTCACCTGATACCGGCCGGCACGGCTTTCAAGCCGTATCTTGATATAAAGGTCAAGCACCTTGTGGAAGCTCCGCTGCCGAAGGAATTCGAAGAGGCCGGGGAAATCAAGGAGTACAAAGATGCCGAGGCAAAGGCTGAAGCCGCCGTCAGGGAAGCTTTGGGAATCAAATGATTATTTTCTATTGACTATTGAAAAAAAGTGGAAAGCACAAAAGACACAAAGAATAAGATATAGTTACAGAGGACACAAAAAACGAGTTAGTACGGCATACGGTAACACATGAAATGGGACATTCTAAAAAAGAAGGATAGAAATAGGTGGCTGTCCCGAATTACCCTCTTATTAAATATGAAAAAGTATATTTTAGCTATTTGTGTAATATATTTCCTTATCACTCTATGTGTATGTCCGAATACAACAGCATCAGTGCCTGTCATCGATCATGCAAAAATACTCAATTCGAAGGGCTATCCAACTGATACAACAGAACAGATTATCGAAGCAACTAAAAGTAAAAGCTATTTCATACGCTACGTTGCATTAATCTTGCTTACAGAACGTACAGGAAAAAAGGCTATCCCAGAGCTACGAAAGGGACTGAATGACGAGCGAATGGAAGTCCGTTGGCGTGCAGCCCATTTACTTGGAACTCTTGGGGATAAGGTAGGCCTCGAGAGGATGCGAGAAGACCTTAAACACTACGCTCCGAACAGCGGTGCGTTTATAACGCCCGATCCCAACGTACAAGACCAAATGAGGGAATCAGAACAGAAGAAAAATCTTCGCCTTTACTATGGGCTTCATGCTGCGAAAGTCCTTGCAGAGCTCAATGATCGTAGGGGATATGAATTAGCCGTGAGAATGGCCCTCACTGGGGAATGGGCAGCGCAAAGGTCTGAGGCAATTCGCGTTTTGGTTGAGATCGCCAAAACCGAGAAAGAAACTCTTGCCAAAGAAAAGATTGACCCGGTTTCCGATCTGTGCGCTATAGCCCAATTCGAAAAGGTCCGAAGTGTCTTTCGCACACTCACGAGTTCTGTCGAGGAACTAGGCGGAGATAGTGCCGTACAGATTCTGGAGACCGCAATTAACTCACCTCATCAATCAGAATTAATGCGCAACGTAGCAAGAATAAGACTTGAAAGAGTAAGAGCCAAAATCAAAGCGGCCGAGAAAAAAACAAAGATTAAGGAGGTTGTTGAGGCCCGTGGTCGGCCTGGTTGAAAAACTGAAAAATCCGCAAAAGGCAAGTAGCCGGGGCAAATAATTTTATTTGAAGAATCCACAGTTTTTTCTGTGCTGTGTAAACAAAAATCGAAAATTGGAAATAAGAATTATGCCAACTATAAATCAGTTAGTTAGACGTCCGCGGGCGAAATCGAAAGGTCACAAGCGAGTATCCGATATTAGCGGTTCACCGCAGAAAAGAGGTGTGTGCCTGATAGTAAGGACCCAGACGCCTAAGAAGCCGAACTCGGCTTTGCGGAAAATCGCACGTGTCCGGCTGACCAACGGCAAGGAAGTTACGGCTTATATACCGGGCATCGACCACAATCTTCAGGAGCACAGCACGGTTACGATTCGCGGAGGCCGGGTCAGAGACCTGCCGGGAGTGCGGTATCATATTGTCCGTGGTGTCCTTGACTGTGCCGGCGTGACTAATCGAAAACAAGGCAGAAGTAAATATGGTGCAAAAAAGGCAAAATAGTTAAAAGAGTAAATCCTAAATCCTAATCTCTAAGCACTAAACAAATTCAAATTACCAAAATTCAAATTACCAAAACAGTAAGTTTTGAAAATTTGAACATTTGAATTTCGTATTTGTTTAGTATTTCGGATTTAGATATTAGGATTTATACGAGGTACGAGGAAAGTAATGTCTAAAAAGTTTACCGCTTCAAAGCAGCAATTAAAACCGGACCCGAAGTTTAACAATAAGCTGGCTTCCAAGTTCATTAACTGTTTGATGTGGGACGGCAAGAAAAGCACTGCGCAGCAAGTCTTTTATGATGCTATGGACATCATCAGGAAGAACGTCAAGGACGCTGAGGCCATTGAAGTATTCGAGAAGGCGATAAACAACGTAAAGCCGTTAATTGAGGTTCGCAGCAAGCGTATCGGCGGAGCCAGTTATCAGGTGCCGATGCAGGTAAGTGCAAAAAGGCAGCAGTCGCTTGCCTTCAGGTGGATATTGGCCTCAGCCAGGGGCAAAAAGGGCAAACCTATGTGCCAGCGTTTGGCTTCTGAATTGATAGATGCTTATAACGAACACGGTAGTGCAATGACCACCCGGGAGAATATCCACAGAATGGCAGAGGCGAATAAGGCCTTTGCGCACTTTGCCTGGTAAGAGCTGTCGTTTGTAACTGCCACGGTGTGTTTGTGAAAATAACCGTGGCAGTTTTTTTATATCGTATTGCGGCGTGCGTATTGCCGTGAAGGGGCAGGCCTGTGTGCCTGCCCAGGGCAACCACTCGTCTCGGCGAAGGCCGAGGCCGTAGCAGGACATCGGGTTGCCCCTACATGAGAGACGAGATACGAATTATGGCGAGCACTTTGGAAAAATTACGCAATATCGGGATTATGGCTCATATCGACGCCGGCAAAACGACGGTAACCGAGCGTATTCTTTTCTATACGGGCAAAACCTACAAAATGGGAGAGGTCCACAACGGCACTGCGGTTATGGACTTTATGGAAGAGGAGCAAAAAAGGGGCATTACTATCACTTCAGCGGCGACAAAATGTCCCTGGAGGGGCTTTGAAATCAATCTTATCGATACGCCGGGCCACATTGACTTTACCGCTGAGGTCGAAAGGTCGTTGCGTGTTCTCGATGGAGCCGTAGCTGTGTTTGACGGCAGCGAAGGCGTGCAGGCCCAGAGCGAGACCGTCTGGAGACAGGGGCAAAAATACGACCTGCCTTGTCTTTGCTTCGTGAATAAGATGGACAAAGTAGGCGCCGATTTTGAGATGACCGTTGAAAGTATTCGCGATAAGCTCCTTGCCAACCCGATTTTGGTGCAGATTCCCATTGGTGCCGAGGACTCTTTCGCCGGAGTGATAGACCTGATAAAGATGCAGGCGGTTTTCTATAAGGCTGAGAAGATGGGGGCAACTTTTGAAGAGACTGAAATTCCCTCCGAATTGAAACACATTACCCAGCAGCAAAGACACCAGATGATTGAGCTTGCAGCCGAGTATGACAACGAGCTTATGGACAGCTATGTTCACGATAAGCCGGCCGATATTGAAATGATTAACAGAGCAATCAGAAAAGGAACCTTGAGCAACAAGCTTCATCCGGTATTTGTAGGCTCTGCCTTGAAGTATATTGGTGTGCAAAGGCTGCTTGACGGCGTCCTGGCGTATCTGCCTTCTCCATTAGATAAACCTGTCTTGACCGGCCACAAACCGTCCGATAAAAATAAGAAAATATCCATCAAGTGCGACCCAAATGGCAGTATGGTCGCGCTGGCGTTCAAAATTACCAGCGATGTTCACGGCGATTTGAATTTTCTGAGGATATATCAGGGCAAATTGAAGTCCGGCAGAAGGGTTCTGAATACAAATCGCAACAAGCGTGAGAATATCACCCGGATATTTGAGATGCACGCCAAAGAACGGAAAATTTTGGACTCAGCCGACGCTGGCGATATCGTAGCAGTTGTAGGACTCAAACAGACACTTACGGGCGATACGATTTGTGACCCCAAGAAGCCCGTTTGCCTGCCGAGTATAACATTTCCACAGACGGTTATTAATATGTCGATAGAGCCCAGAACCGCTGCAGAAAAGGTAAAATTGGCAGATGCGCTGGCCGACCTGAAGCGCGAGGACCCGACTTTTGAATGTAAGATAGACGGCGAAACGGGCCAAACAATCATCAGTGGAATGGGAGAATTGCACTTAGAGATACTTCAGCACAAGCTGGTAAGAGACAAAGGAGTTAACGTCAGGGTCGGCAAGCCACGTGTGGCATATAAGGAAGCTATCACAAAATCGGCCCAGGCCGAGGGTAAATTCATACGCCAGACAGGCGGTCACGGCCAATATGGGCACGTTGTTTTACAGATTGAGCCGCTTTTAACTGAGGACGGTCATTGGAGCCGTGGTATTGAGTTCCAGAGCGAGGTCCCCCGCAATATAGTGCCGAGAGAGTACATCCCTGACGTTGAAAGTGGCAGCAGAGATGCTTTGGGCAGCGGTGTATTGGCGGGCTATCCTCTTGTAGGAGTGAAAGTTACGCTAATTGACGGCTCATTTCATTCTGTGGATTCCTCGGGGCTGGCTTTTGAGCAAGCCGCCGCAATTGCAGTTGAAAAAGCGGTCAAAGAGGCAGAACCGGTTTTGCTTGAGCCGGTAATGCGGCTTCAAGTAGTAGTGCCCCAGGCTAATTTTGGGATTGTCCAGGGTAATTTACTTGCAAAAAGGGGACTAATCACTAATTGTCATACGCATGGAAATATGCAAGTAATCGATGCCAAGGCGCCTCTCGTGGAATTGTTCGGGTATTCCAGCGACATTAGAAGCATAACAGCCGGCAGGGGGACCTTTACTATAGAGCCGTTGAGCTATGAAAAGGTTCCGGAACAGATTGCCGAGCAAATTATTTTTTAAAAAATTGTAAATTTTTTGAATTTTAGCAAGAATTTTTATCGACATTTTGTTGACAGCAATTGATTTATGTGATATGTTCACCAGTTTTCAGCCGTAGCGAGCATTGTCAAGGATGGCTTTGCGTAATTTTTAGTTAGGCTGTGGCATACCTGTGATTTTATGGTCAGGGATGGTTTATTAACTCTTTTTAGGCTTAGGGGTGTCCCGAGAGCCAGCGCAAGGCTTTGGATGGGCTGTAGCTGCCCCGAGCCCGAATCCTTAAGGAAGGCTAATTTGATAATTGATTATTGAAGGACGAAATCGCAAATAGCAACTCAGCGGTCAATAATCAATTAAAGGGCCTTTCCTGCCAGAAATCAAATAAGATACGTTTGGCTGATAGCAGAAAAAGTATAGGCTAAAAGCGGATTTGTTGTTTTTCGTTGTATAAGTTGATATACTTCAAGCCTTTATAGGCTTGAGTAGAGGAACGTTATGGCTGCTGAAACCGAAAGAATAAGAATTAAGATGGAGTCCTACGACCACAGAGCTCTTGATGCATCCGCCAAGGAAATAGTGGAGCACGCTCGAAAGACCAATGCCCGTGTCAGTGGTCCGGTGCCTCTGCCCACACGTGTAGAAAGATATACAGTTTTGCGCAGTCCACACATCGACAAGAAATCGCGTGAGCAGTTCGAGCTGAGGACCCATAAACGTCTGATTGATATTCACGAGGCCAACGCCCGAACGGTTGAAGTGTTGAACCGTTTGGTAGTGCCGGCGGGAGTCTTTGTAAGGATAAAAGCCTGATTTGAGAAAAGTGCCTAAAATGCCTAAAGTTTGGAGTGCCTAAAGTTGTGGAGTTTTTTTTAACTTTAGTTCACTTTAGGCACTTTAGCTCACTGAGATACGAAGTTATGGCGATGTTGTTAGGAAAAAAAGTTGGAATGACCCAGGTCTATGACGAATTGGGCAAATTAGTGCCGATTACGGTCATACAGGCGGGCCCGTGCGTCGTTATGCAGGTAAAAACAACTGAGACTGACGGCTATAACGCGGTTCAGCTTGGTTTTGATGAGGTAAAGCCGGTGCGCAGGAAGAATCCGCAAATCGGGCATGCTCAGAAAGCCAACACGACCCCGAAGAAATTTATCAAAGAGATGCGATTAGCCGACGATGCCGAACAGCCATACGAAGTTGGAAATTCCGTGACGGTTTCGGTCTTTGCGGAAGAGGAATTTGTCGATGTCGTGGGCACCAGCAAGGGCAAAGGCTTTGCCGGCGTTATGAAGCGGCATGGCTTTGGCGGTTTCCCCGCCTCGCACGGCACGGAACGAAAACACAGGGCACCCGGCTCGATATCGAGTTTCGCAAGTGACGCCGGACATGGTCCAGGCCCTAAAAGGGGCAAGAAAATGGCAGGGCATTTGGGCAACTGTCGGGTTACTACGAAAAACCATAAGCTGGTAGAGATAGACGAAGAGAAGAACTTATTGGTCGTCAAGGGTTCTGTGCCCGGCCCAGCCGGCTGTTATTGTATTGTACGCAGTGCCAAAAAAGTTCAATAGTTGATTAGCGAATTAGTATTAGCGAATTGGTTAATTAGTTTCTGTTGCGAAAACAGTATTTGTCATTCCCGCGAAAGCGGGAATCCAGCTTTTTCGCTCTGGACCCCTGCTTTCGCAGGGGTGACATCGTCGGTTTTTGATTTCCACAACGGATACTAATTAGTGAGTGGTAATTATTTGAGCGATTAGCCGATTACGAGATACGAGAAAATGATTGATTTGGCGGTTTACAACACAGATGGGCAGGAAGTCGAGAGCCTGAAAGTTGATGAGGCGGTTTTCGGCGGCTCAGTCAGATACCCGCTGCTTAAGCAGGCCATTGTTATGTATCACGCTAACAAGCGTGTGGGAACTGCCGCCAACAAGGGCAGAAGTATGGTCGCCGGTTCGAGCAGAAAGCTCTTTCGGCAAAAGGGTACGGGAAATGCCCGCGTTGGTAACATCAGAACCGGCAAACGTGTCGGCGGCGGCGTTACCTTTGCCAAGAGCCTCAGAGATTTCGGCAAACGTATGCCTAAAAAGCAAAGAAGATTAGCCAGGGACTCGGCGATATTGGCAAAGCTTTTGAGTAACAATGTTGTGGTTGTTGACGGACTAAATTTTGAAAAGCCAAAAACAAAAGATTTTATAGGTATTCTGAATAACTTAAAAATTGAACGCAGTTGTCTCGTAACGATTAGCTCTGAAGACGTAAATCTTTGCAAATCAGCTAATAATATTCCAAAGGTAGCTGTTATGCCTGTGGATGAATTGAACGCCGGTGATATTTGCAATTATCGCAAAATGCTGTTTACCAAAGAGGCGTTTTTAGCTGTTTTGAACAGAGACCAGGCAAGCGAAAATTAACGGGTATTGGTGTGGACGATTATAACGTAATAATTCGGCCTTTGATTACAGAGCAGGGAATGCACTTTGCGAATACAAAAGGTGCGTATTCTTTTGAGGTAAATAAAAGGGCCAATAAGACACAGATAAAAAACGCTGTGGAAAGAATATACAATGTCAAGGTCCAAAAGGTAAGAACAGCTAACCGCAAAGGCAAACAACGTCGCAGAGGCAGAACGTTCGGAGAGACGTCGAGCTGGAAAAAAGCTGTTGTATTTCTGGACCCTGATTTCCATATAGATTTGTTCTAAATGAGTTATGTGTTATGAGTTCATAGTTCATAGACAAAAGACGATGAACTACGAACTATTAACTATGAGCTATTATTATGGGTATTCGAGTTTATAAACCAACAAGTGCCGGTCGGAGAAACAGTTCGGTCAATGATTACGCCGAGCTGACTACCGACAAGCCCGAGAAGTCGCTTTGCAAGCGGATTAAGAAGAACGGCGGAAGAAACCATCATGGTGTTACCACCAGTCGGTTCAGAGGCGGCGGCGCAAGAAGAATTTACCGTATTATCGATTTTAAGCGTAATAAGGACGGCGTCCCTGCGAAAGTGGCGACGATTGAATACGACCCTAACAGAAATTGTTTTATATCACTGCTGCACTACGCCGACGGCGAAAAGAGGTATATATTAGCGCCGTTTGGTATAAAGACCGGGGACCGGGTGGAAAGCGGCCTTTCCTGTGAGCCTAAGATTGGTAATACGATGCCGATGTCTGCTGTTCCTGCGGGTATGGAGATTCATAATATCGAGATGAGAGCCGGCCAGGGCGGAAAGCTGGTCAGAGGTGCCGGCAACGCTGCAAGAATTGTGGCAAAAGAAGGTAACTGGGTTACGCTCGTTTTGCCGAGCGGTGAGATGCGGACGATTCGTAAGGAATGCCGGGCAACAATTGGCCGAGTGAGTAACCCCGACCACCAGAATGTACGCATTGGCAAGGCCGGGCGAAAGCGGCATATGGGCCGAAGACCACACGTAAGAGGTTGTGCGATGAACCCAGTTGCTCACCCAATGGGCGGTGGAGAAGGCCATCGAAGCGGCGGGCGGCATCCCTGTTCGCCTACCGGTGTGCTGGCAAAAGGTGGGAAAACCAGGAACCCGCGAAATCCAAGTAACAAGAGGATTATTCGAAGACGCAAAAGTAAAAGGCAAAAACAGTTGAATATATGATTGAGTCGTGCGAAAAACGCACGCGATGTGAGATACGAGAAATGGGAAGATCTCTTAAAAAAGGACCATACGTTGACGACAAGCTCTTTGGCAAGGTCAACAAGCAAATTGCCTCCGGCTCTCGCGAGCCGATAAAGACCTGGGCGAGAAGATGTACGATAGTTCCGGAGTTCGTGGGTTTTACGTTTATGGTTCACAACGGCAAGATATTTCATAAGGTCTTTGTTACCGAGGATATGGTAGGGCATAAATTAGGTGAATTTTCGCCAACACGGACGTTTAAGGGACATTCGAGTAAGAAGATAAAGTAATATACGTGAAGCGCTGTTCGTGAAGCGAAATGCGGGATTGATATGCTAAGTGCTGATAAGTTACAGGAGCTTTGTCGGGAACGGCAGATGAATATAGAGCAGTTGGCCGACCGGCTTGCCGGAGCCAGGCTTAGTAAGAAGCAAGCGGTAGCAGCTATTAAGAACTGGCAAAAAGGCCTGTTCAAACCGGAACCGCGTGCGGATGATATTCGCCGTCTGGCGGGCGCTTTTTCTGTCGAGGTAAATGATATAGCTGACTGGCGTTCGTCTTATCGCTTTGCACCAATGTCGGCGCGCAAGGCCCGGCTGGTTACGCAGTTGATAGTCGGTCGAAGTGTTCAGGACGCAATGGATATCCTGAAGTTCACGAGAAAACGTGCCGCAGTGATGATTGACAAGGTTTTAAGGAGTGCTGTTGCTGATGCCGACGAGCAGCAGGTTGACGTTGATAATCTTTATGTAAGCTCGGCCCGCGTCGATGATGCGGGAATTCGCATCGGCACAAAAAGATGGATACCAAAAGACAGAGGCAGAGCGCATCCTATTCGCAAAAAGGCCTGTCACATACATATAACAGTAACACAAGTGTAAAGTGAAAAAGGAAAGGATAAATACGAAATTAGAAATCCGAAGCACGAAACTATGAAAAGCACGAAGCACAGAATTCGGAGCAAAATCAAGTGAACTAAAGTGCCTAAAGTGAGCTAAAGTGAACTAAAGTTATCTTTTTTTAACTTTAGGCACTCTAAACTTTAGTCACTTTGATATTGTTTCGGATTTCGATATTCGGAATTAGGGTTTATACGAGATTATGGGCCAGAAAGTATCGCCAATAGGTTTTAGAACGGGAATAACGCTTGGCTGGCAGAGCACCTGGTTTGCTTCGAAAGCCAATTACGGTGATTTTCTTGTCGAGGACCAGAAGATTCGTCGGTATGTCGATGGGAGATTTAACCGTCGTATGCCCAAAGGTGCAGTGGCAAAGACTGAAATAATCCGGACGCGCAACGAGGTAAAAGTAACACTGCACAGCGCTCGGCCCGGTGTGGTCATCGGCCCAAGGGGTGGTGAGGTCGATAGGTTTCGGGAAGAGCTAGAAGACATGACAGGTCGAAAGATAAGTGTCAACGTCATCGAGATAAAAGAGCCGGACCTCAACGCTACATTAGTGGCTGAATCAATTGCTGAGCAGTTAAGTAAGCGAGCTTCATTTAGGCGTACGATGAAGCAGTATTGCGAATTGGCGATGAACGCCGGCGCCAAAGGAGTTAAGATTATCTGCTCGGGACGGCTTGCAGGCTCGGAGATGGCCAGGAAGGAAACGCAGAAGCTTGGCAGTATTCCGCTGCATACTCTGGATGCTAATGTAGATTACGCCGTGGCAACATCAAGGACAACATACGGAGCAATCGGCATCAAAGTTTGGATTTATAAAGGCAAATTCGGTGAAGAAATTGCGCAAATGCCCCGCCGTCATCGTCGGCGTCCACCAAGGCGGATTGGCCCGGCGATGAGGGACGGCGGCAGGGCCAGAGCCGTGCCGACACAGGACAGCAAGAAAAAAGCTGCTTCACCTAAGGTGGCTGCTTCACCTAAGGTGGCTGCTTCGCCGCCAGAGCCGGACGAAGGCCGGCCAGAGGATACAAAGGCAAGTTGAAAAACAGCTCTTTTTGCGAAAGAAGGTGCTTTCTTAAGTACACGTTTTACAAGGGTCAAAAAAAATGGCAATGATGCCAAAAAGAGTTAAATATCGTAAAAGCCAACGCGGCAAAATGAAGGGCAATGCCTCGAGGACTAATTTTGTAGCGTTTGGTGAATACGGCTTACAAGCTTTGGAGACGAGCTGGATAACCGCAAGGAACATTGAAGCAGGCCGAGTTGCAGCCACTCACTTTTTGCATCGCGAAGGCAAGGTCTATATCAGGATATTTCCGCATAAGCCGGTAAGTTCCAAGCCGCTGGAAACGCGAATGGGCAAAGGTAAAGGCGAGCCGGAATTTTGGGTCGCCAGAGTCAGGCCCGGACAGGTTTGCTTTGAGATAGGCGGAGTAACCGAAGAGGTGGCAAAGCAAGCGCTGGTCAGGGTCGCTCATAAAATGCCGATTCGGTGCAGGTTCGTTAAGCGAAGACATTTATTGTAAGAGAACAACTTCAGATGAAAGCGCAGCATTACAGAGAGATGAGCAAGGATGAGCTCGAGAGCAAACTGGAAGAGCTCGAAAGGCATTTGTTTGATTTGCGCTCGCAGGCGGTTACGGAAAAGCTTGAGAACTCCAAAGCCGTAATTAACGTCAGGCGTGATATTGCAAGGGTTAAAACGATAATGCGGGAAAGCAGGTAGCGTTTTATCTGCTGATGATTGATGAGTCGGAAATCGAAGATGCAGGAACGAAAATTAAAAACTTTAACCGGCGTGGTAGTGAGCAACAGTGGCGACAAAAGCGTCAAAGTTACGATTGACTTCAAGGTCAAACATCCAAAGTACGGCAAATACATCAAGCGCAGGACGAAAATTGGTGTTCACGACGAGCACAATCAGAGCGGTGTTGGTGACGTCGTTGAAATTGCTGAGTGCAGGCCTCGCAGCAAAACCAAGAGTTGGCGTCTTGTCAGGGTTGTCCAAAGAGCAGTTGAAGTGTGAGTTGAGATACAGGATAATGATTCAGCAGGAAACAATGTTGGATATAGCCGACAATTCAGGTGTCAAGTCGGCGTTGTGCATTAAGGTTCTTGGAAGAGGTGGGTCCCGCGGCAGGAAGACCCGGCCGGTCGCCGGCGTGGGAGATGTTGTTTGTGTTGCGATAAAAAAATCGCTGCCCAACTGCCAGTTGGATGACAAGAAAGTGCATAAGTGTGTTATTATACGCACTAAGAGCCCTATAAAACGCACTGATGGCAGTTATGTAAGGTTCGATAGCAATGCCGCAGTGATGATTGATGGTGATGGTAATCCGATAGGGACCAGGATTTTTGGCGCGGTGGCTCGCGAGCTTCGCGAAAAAAACTATATGAAAATTATCTCGTTAGCCAGCGAGGTAGTCTGAATGATTGAGGCGGCATACGACATACGATATACGAGATACGAATTATGGCGTTGCATATAAAAAAAGGTGATATAGTCGAAATTATATCTGGTGACCACAAAGGCGCTACCGGCAGAGTACTGCGAGTGATACCTGAGAAGCAGCGTGTAGTGGTTCAGGGTCACAACATAGCAAAAAAGCATGTTCGGCCTTCGCGTAAAAATCCGCAGGGAGGCCGAATCAATGTTGAACAGCCGATACATATAAGTAATGTTTTGCCGGTAAATCCGAAAAGTTCGAGAGGCAGCAGGGTTCGTTATCAGGTGAACGAGGATGGTGGCAAAAAACGCCTTGCCGCCGATGGCACCGAAATCGGCGTTATTAGAAAGACAAAATAGTGAGTTAGCAACTTGTAGTTATTTAGTATCCGTTGCAGAAAACAAAAACCGACGGTGTCACCCCTGCGAAAGCAGGGGTCCAGAGCGAAAGAGCTGGATTCCCGCTTTCGCGGGAATGACGAATACTGTTTTCGCAACAGGAACTATTCAACCGGTTAGCCGGTTAGAGATACGGGATGGCGCGTTTAAAAGATTTATATAAGTCAAAGATACTTCCGGAGCTGACTAAGGAGTTCAGCTACAAAAACCCTATGGCTGTGCCGCAGATGGAAAAAGTCATTATCTCTATGGGTGTAGGCAGAGCGACGCAGGACAAGAAATTTCTGGAATCAGCCAAAAAGGATTTGATGATGATTACCGGCCAAATGCCTGTGGCCTGTAAAGCTAAAAAGAGTGTCTCGAATTTCAAGGTTCGTGAAGGGACGGAAACCGGTTTGAAGGTTACGGTTCGCGGCGTGAGAATGTACGAATTTATGGACAGACTCATTAGTCTTGCAATCCCGCGGGTAAGAGACTTTCGAGGCCTTGACCTAAAAAGCTTTGACGGCAGAGGCAATTACTCAATGGGTCTGGTTGAGCAGAGCGTTTTTCCGGAAGTTAACCCGGCAAAGATAGAGTTTCAGCAGGGTATGAACATAACTTTTGTAACGACGGCAAATACCGACGAGGAAGGAAGGAAATTGCTTCAGCTTTTTGGTATGCCGTTCAAGGGCTTAACAGCGACCGGGCAAGAAGAATAGAGCCTGCAGAAAGATACGGGAAATTGGAGCGTGTAGATGTCAACTAAAGCACTGGAAAACAAGGCGGAAAAGAAACAAAAATTTCGCGTCAGACAATATACGCGTTGCCAGCTTTGTGGCAGAGCCAAAGCAGTATATCGCAAGTTCAAAATTTGCCGGATTTGTTTTAGAACATTAGCTAACGAAGGAAAAATACCGGGAGTAAGAAAAGCCAGTTGGTAAAATCGTCGTGCGTATATCGTATTGCGTATCTCGTGAAAGGAAATACGACATACGATATACGACATACGAAATACGAGATACGAATTACGAGATACGAAATACGAGATACGAATTATGAGTTTAAGTGACCCAATAGCTGATATGTTGACGAGAATTCGCAATGCTATGCGAATAAACAGAAACCAGGTTAATATTAAGGCATCAAATATTTGTGAAGGCATAGCGGCTGTTTTGAAGAGGGAAGGTTACATCGAGGATTTCGACCGAATCGACGACAGCAAGCAGGGAATACTAAGGATTATATTAAAGTATGACCAGGACGGCCATTCTATTATTAACGAAATAACGAGGACAAGCAAGCCCGGCCGCCGAGTTTATTCATCTGTTGACAAATTGCCGCGCGTTTTAGCCGGTATGGGTATAGCAATCGTTTCGACAAGTAAAGGTGTAATGAGTGACAGAAGCTGCCGCGAAGCTAAGGTCGGCGGCGAGATACTTTGTACGGTAAGCTGATGAGTCGTATTGGAAAAAAAGCTATTGATATTCCTAAAGGCGTAAAGGTTGAGCAGAAAGGCCGGTGTATCAAGGTCTCAGGCCCGCTCGGCGAGCTCCAGATGGACTGTCATCCCCGGATAAAGGTAAAAATTGACGATACCGAGGGGAAAATATTAGTCGAAAATAAACGGCCCCAGGACCGCCAGAATAGGCAGTTGCACGGCACAATGCGTGCCTTGATTGCCAATATGGTTATCGGTGTCAGCAAAGGTTTTGAGAAGAAAATGGAAATATACGGCACCGGCTATAATCTCAAAGAGCAGGGCGGAAAGCTGGTTTTTCAGGTTGGCTTTTGCCATCCGGTAGAGCTGGTAATACCGAAGGGTATAAAAGTGAATATTGATGTCGGTGCTACCAGGGGCAATGACGTCCCTGCAAGGTTCACGGTTTCGGGAATAGACAAATGTCTGCTAGGACAGTTCGCTGCGGATATACGAAAGATAAGGCCGCCGGAGCCCTATAAAGGAAAGGGCATCCGTTATGCCGACGAACACGTGCGACGCAAGGTCGGCAAAGCATTTGCTTCGGGAGCGGCATAAGATTTACGATTGACAATTGAATATTGACTATTGAAAGGGTTCCAATTTCGTAATAAGTCGCGAAATGGGAACCCAAAAAGAAGTCAGAATTCGCAATCAATAGAAAATAGTAAATAGTCAATAGTAAATGGCAGTTGGGATTTGGTTCTTATGAAAACTGAGATGTTAAAAAAAGCGACACTGAGGCGTAAGTATCACGTGCGGAAAAAGGTCTTTGGTACACCAGACAGACCTCGACTGCTGGTATTTCGCTCGAACAGGCATATTTACGCCCAGATTATAGATGACGTCGCAGGAGCGACACTTGCCTCGGCAAGTACAAGGACGAAAGGACTGCGGGACCAATTGCCCCATGCCGGCAATAAAAAAGCTGCTGAAATAGTAGGCGAAGCGGTCGCAAAACAGGCACTTGGTGTTGGGATTAAGTGTGTTTGCTTTGATAGAAATCGATGTAAGTTTCATGGCAGAGTCAGGGCTCTTGCCGAAGCGGCGAGAAAAGCCGGGCTGGTCTTTTAACACGATAGTCAATATGAGATTGTTTGGAGAAAAAATTGGCAGTAGAACGCGTTAACCCCGTTAGAAGCAAGGCTCCGGAAGGAAGTGCTGCGCCTTTGGTGCGGACTTCTAACGGGGTTAAACTTTCGGACCAGGAAGAAAAGCCGTTGGAAGATACGGTTGTAAAGGTATTTCGCTGTGCCAAGGTGGTTAAGGGCGGTCGGCGATTCAGCTTTGCCGCATTGGTTGTGATTGGTGACCGGGCAGGCACGGTTGGTGTCGGTTATGGTAAGGCTAATGAGGTCCCGCAGGCGGTCGAGAAAGGTATAAAAGACGCCAAAAAATCTTTGCACAAGATAGCTTTGGTCGGCCGAACGATTCCACACTCGATAAACGGCAAATACAGGGCTACAAAGGTAGTATTGGTTCCGGCCAGTCCCGGTACTGGGGTTATCGCCGGTTCCAGTGCACGAGCAGTGCTCGAATATGCCGGCGTGCAGGATGTTCTTACGAAAGTTTACGGAAGCACTTCTGCTAAAAATGTGGTCAAAGCTACGCTGGACGGATTGTTGAAATTGCGCAACAAAGAAATGGTTGAATCTCTTCGTGGTGTGGCGATTAATGCTTAACGGTTGCTGATTAACGATTGGGTGATTTGAATGTTGAATCATGAAATAACTTCTGTTGCGGGTAAACATAGGCGTCGTCGCCGTATAGGCAGGGGCACCGGCACCGGCCACGGTAAAACCTGTGGCCGAGGACACAAAGGTGGCGGCAGCAGGGCCGGCTCGACTTCCGTTACGCTCCATGAAGGCGGCCAGATGCCTTTGTTTCGACGACTGCCTAAACGCGGTTTTAGTAATTATAAATTCGCAATACGCTGCGAAATCGTAAATGTCTCGCAATTGGAAAGATTCCAGGATGGTGCTGATGTAGGCGTAGAGCAATTATCCAACGCCGGACTGATTGACAACGCCAAAAGCAAAATCAAGATTCTCGGCAAGGGAGACCTGACAAAAAAGCTGCAGGTAACAGCTCACAAATTCAGCAAAACAGCCCAGCAGAAGATTGTGGCTTCCGGCGGCGCGGCAAAAGTTATTTGATTGTTGTCCGCATATTCTATCATGCGGAAGGAAATATGAAACTGACATATCCGTTTCCCAGAGGCGGGTACAGAATATTGGATGAGAAATAATGCTTGGAACGGTAATTAACATATTCAGAATCCCGGACCTGCGCAATAAGGTTCTTTTTACTCTGGCGCTGCTGATAATATACAGGATTGGTTTCCATATCCCTGTTCCCGGCTTTGACCAGAAAAAGATAATTGAAATCGCCCAATCAAGAGACACCGAGAGTCCCTTGGGCAGAGCTGCAGAATACATGCAGATGTTTACCGGTGGAAGGCTGGATAAGAGCAGCTTGTTTGGGCTGGGGATTATGCCTTATATTACCTCATCGATTATCCTTATGCTGTTAGGTGAGGTCGTTCCCGCTTTGAAGAAGCTGCGCCAGGAGGGCCAAACCGGCCACAAAAAGATACAGGAGTACACGCGCTACCTGACTGTGCTGATATGCGTTGTCCAGTCGGTAATGTTTATGAAGTTGTTGGGAGGGCAGGGATTGACCTATGCGGGCATGTACCGTGAGGCAATGATAATGGGTATGGTTGGCATGACGGCCGGCACCATCTTTTTGATGTGGCTCGGTGAGCAGATAGATGAATACGGCATAGGCAACGGTATAAGTTTGATAATTATGGCCGGCATTGTCTCCAGAATGCCCTGGGCAGTCTGGACGCTTTTGCAGAATGTTGACTTAAAGCTCGGTGCAGCCCCCGGCACGGTAGGACCGGCAAAGATATTGTTCCTGATAGCAGCGTTTGTATTCGTTGTTGCCGGTGCGATATTAATAACTCAAGGCCAGCGACGAATACCGATTCAGCAGGCAAAACAAATGCGAGGCCGGAGGATGACTATGGGAGGAAGACATTATTTGCCGCTTCGCGTCAATCATGGGGGAGTGATGCCGATAATCTTCGCATCGAGTTTTATGATGTTCCCGCCAATCATAATTGGCCAACTGGCAAAAATCCCGAGATTTAGTAATTCGGAGGTACTTTATACTTTGCAGGAGGCCCTGGGTCCCCGTGCTTTTACATACAATGTCCTGTATATGCTGTTGATATTTTTATTTGCTTATTTTTGGGTAACGGTGCAGTTTCAGCCAAAGGAGATGGCCAAGAACCTGCGGGATTCGGGAAGCTTCATCCCCGGCCTTCGCCCGGGACGAAGAACCGCTGACTATCTGGAAACGGTAATGACCAGAATAACTTATTTTGGAGCCGCATTTTTAGCCATAATTGCCGTTGTACCGTCGCTGATTTCAATATTATTGGGAATTGATTGGCGGATAGCAACGTTCTTAGGTGGAACTGGTTTATTGATAGTTGTTAGTGTCTCGCTGGACCTGGTTCAGAAAATCGAAGCCAACCTTTTGATGCGCAGCTATGAGGGTTTCAGCGGGGCTGGCAGGATAAAAGGAGCGTATGGATGAGAATAGTCTTGTTAGGTGCACCGGGCGCAGGCAAAGGAACACAGTGTAAGAATATCGTCGCCCAATATGGTCTGCTCCATTTATCCAGCGGTGACATTCTGCGGCAGGAACGGACCGCAGGCAGCGAATTAGGGAAAAAGGCCGGCAGTTTCATGGATTCAGGTGCTCTTGTGCCGGATGGAATAATAATTGAGATGATGACCGAAGCTATAAAAAAGGCCCCTGTCGCCGGTTTTTTGCTGGATGGTTTTCCAAGAACCGTTAACCAGGCAGTCGAGCTTGATGAGTCATTGGCCGGTAACGGGATGAGAATAGACGTTGTTTTGAACCTCCGGATAGATGACAACGTAGTAGCAAAGCGAATGACCGGAAGAAGAAGCTGTCCTAAGTGTGGGGCGGTTTACCATATTGAACACTTGAAGCCTAAAGTCGAAGGCCTATGCGATAATGATGGCGTCGAGCTTGTTCAACGGCCTGATGACAGCCCCGAGGTGGTGGCTAATCGTCTTAAAACATACCATCAGCAGACAGAACCGCTGGTGGATTATTATAGAAACAACGGCACTGTTTATGACTTCGATGCCGACAGAAAGCCCGACGAGATAAGGGCTTCGATATTTGAGAATCTGGACGCCCTGGTCAAAACGTGAAGCGCTGGAAAGTGTATCGAAACACGAGATGAGATACGAAATTAAATGGCTATAACGCTTCGCAGCCGAAGAGAAATTGAGTTGATGCGTAAAGCAGGTGCTGTTGTAGCAGATGTTCTTTTAAAACTAAAAGAGATTGCAGAGCCGGGAGTAACCACCGCGCAGTTGGACGGTGTAGCTGTGCAAATGACTGCTGATGCCGGAGCACAGGCTTTGTTCAAGGGTGTCCGTACCCCGACTTCTAAAATCCCGTTTCCGGGTGCAATTTGCACCTCGATAAATGAGCAGGTCGTTCACGGGATTCCTTCGGAGAATACAAAGCTTAAGCTCGGCGATATCCTCAGCGTTGATTTCGGCGTTAGACTTGACTGCTATTGTGCAGATGCAGCAATTACGATTGCCATCGGCCGGATTTCAGAGGATAGACGCAGGCTGATGGACATAACAAAACATGTTCTTGGTATAGCAATAGCAAAATCTGCGCCGGCTGTTAAATGGAGTCAGGTAGCTGCTGAGATGCAGCAATACACTGAATCCGCCGGGTTTTCGGTGGTAAAAGATTTTGTCGGGCACGGCATTGGCAGAAAAATGCATGAAGATCCGAGAGTGCCCAACTTTGTCAACAACGACTTGTTGGCAAATGACATTGTTTTGGCCGAAGGAATGGTTCTGGCTGTTGAGCCGATGATTAACACCGGCTCCGGTGCCGTGAAAACACTGAGGAACGGATGGACAGTGGTAACAAAAGACAAGAAATGCTCGGCTCATTTTGAACATACAATTGCGATAACGGAAAATGGTTGTGAGGTTTTGACCAAAAAAAAGTAGTGAGTCGTATCTCGAATGAATCGCGAGTTACGAGCCACAAAGTAAGGAAACGCGAAACAGGAAAAAATGGCAAAGAAGGACACAATAAGATTGCAAGCCAAAGTGACCGATGCTTTGCCGAATGCGATGTTTAGAGTTGAATTGGAGAACGGCCACAAGGTTTTGGCGCATGTTTCGGGCAAAATGCGGATGCATTATATTCGGATTTTGCCGGGTGACACAGTCATAGTTGAAATGTCACCGTATGATTTAAATAGAGGCCGAATAGTTCTCCGACATTAGTCTCGCACTATAGCCGTAAAAGCAGGTACGTAAAATGAAAGTTCGAAGTTCTGTAAAGCGTATATGTGAGAATTGCAAGATTGTTCGTCGCAAAGGCGTTGTGCGAGTGATTTGTACGAACCCGCGACATAAACAACGCCAGGGTTGACCTTGTCGTCAGTGGTGAGTGGTTAATTAGTGAGTGGTTAATTGGTGAGTGGTGAGTAGAAAGTAAGCCAAGTTTAATTAACCAATTAACCAATAACTGGATACGAAAAGGAGCTGATATGCCACGTATAGTTGGTGTTGATATTCCGAATGACAAATCTATATGGATATCGCTGACCTATATTGTTGGTATAGGTAAATACACCTCGGAACAGATTTTGAAAGAGGCTGGTATCGAAAGAAGTACAAAGGCCGGCAAGCTCAGCGAAGATGAGCTTAGCCGGATAACGCAGATTATCGACCGCAATTACATCGTGGAAGGTCAGCTTCGCAGGCAGGTTTCACAGAATATAGCTCGCTTGCGTGATATAAATTGTTACAGAGGCATTCGCCACAGAAGGGGTTTGCCTGTTCGGGGCCAGTGCACCCAAAGTAATGCACGCACCCGCAAAGGCCCAAGAAAAACAGTCGCGGGCAAGAAGGGTGTAAAGGAAAAACGCTAAGAGAAAATAACATATACGTTATATACTGATTAGAGGAATTATCTGAATAATGGCGAAAAGAACAAAGCGAAAAGTAAGGAAAAATGTCGTCCGGGCTATTGTGCATATAAAGGCGACATTCAATAATACGTTGATTACGATTACGGATTTGGATGGCAATACGGTTTGCTCGGGTTCAGCCGGCTGTGTAGGTTTCAAAGGCTCTCGCAAAAGTACGCCTTTTGCCGCTCAAAGGGCTGCACAGCGCTGCGCCAGTGCCGCTATGCGTAATGGTGTGCGCGAAGTCGAAATCAGGGTTAAGGGGCCTGGTTCAGGTCGTGAATCCGCCATCTCAGCCCTGCAGCAAGCGGGATTACGTATCGCTTCGATAGAGGACGTTACTCCCCTGCCGCACAATGGATGCAGACCGCCGAAACGAAGGAGAGTATAAAAAATAAAATCCGAAGCACAAGATGATAACTTGGTAACTGGTGAATGGTGAGTAGTGAGTGGTGAGTATTCAACTGGCCAATTAACCAATCACTAATTAACCAATTAACTTATCCTGTTTCGGATTTCGATATTCGAATTTTAGTTTGGAATTATAGTTTTTAGCTTTTGGAGATAAATAAAAAGAATGGGACGTTATCTGGATTCATCTTGTAAACACTGCCGTCGCGAAGGAATGAAGCTTATGCTCAAGGGCATCAGATGTGAGACGGCTAAGTGTCCTATCGAAAAGAAACAGCGAAATTTGGCTCCCGGGATGCACGGGTGGCGCAGAGGCAGAGTAAGTGAATACGGTGTTCGGCTGCGCGAAAAGCAAAAGGTCAAGAGATATTACGGACTTTTTGAGCGGCAGTTTATGAGGTATTTCCACGAGGCCGAGCGGTTAAAAGGCAATACAGGCGAAACCCTGCTGCAATTGCTGGAAAGACGTTTGGATAATGTGGTCTATAAGTTAAATTTTGTACCGTCGCGCAAGGCTGCAAGGCAGTTGATTGTTCACGGCCATATTTATGTAAACGGACGCAAGGTGAATGTCAGCAATTATATTACGAAAATCGGCGACAAGATAACAATCAAAGGTTCCGAAAAAAGCGTCAAAAAAGTAAAGGAGCAATTGGAAAGCAACCCGAATTTTACCACACAAAGCTGGTTGCAATTAGCCCGGGAAAAACCCGAAGCTACTATTGTTGCAATGCCCACTCGGGATGATGTCCAGATTCCTGTTGAAGAGCAGTTGGTTGTGGAATTCTGCTCGAGATAGTTGTAAAGCAGTTTAAGTTTTTAGTGTCGAGCTTTGACCCCTGCCGGCAACAAGCAGGGGTAAAAACTCAAAACTTACATAGGAGACATATATGCGAGTTACATGGCGTGGTTTGGAATTGCCGACTCGTGTTGAACAAGACACGATCGTATCGAGCGATAAGTATGGCCGATTCTTTATTGAGCCTTTCGAGAGGGGTTTCGGCACCACTATTGGGAACAGTCTCAGACGCATATTGCTTTCCTCTTTGGAAGGTAGTGCCGTAACATCTATCAAAATAGCGGGTGTCAGCCATGAATTCAGCTCGATAAATGGAGTGATGGAGGATGTTACCGATATTGTTTTGAATGTCAAGAGTCTTGTCATTCGACTCCAGGGCCAGGAGCCAAGGACAATGAGTGTCTCGGCAAATAAAGCCGGCGTTATAACGGCGGCTGATATAGTTGCTGACCCTGCCATTGAAGTGGTGAACAAAGAAATGGTGTTGGCTACTTTGACGGAAAAAGTAAAATTTGAAATGGAAATGGTAGTTGAGAACGGTCGTGGTTATGTGCCGGCTTCCGAACGCATCGCTGCTGCAGACAGGTTCGACCAGGAAGTCGGAAGAATAATGCTCGATGCCGTGTATTCACCGGTTACGAGAGTGCGCTACACGACCGAAAATACGCGCGTGGGTCAGCGAACTAATTATGACAAGCTGATTCTGGAGATTTGGACCAACGGAACAATCACACCTGAAATGGCGCTTGTGGAGGCCGCTAAAATTTTGCGTAAGCACGTCAATCCGTTTGTGCAGTATTTCGAGCTTGGAGAACAGACCGTCGCTGCCTCTGAGATTATTGAGGCAGAGGCCCAGGAACAAGTGGTGGACGAGGAATTAGTCCAAAAACTGAATATGCCGATTCAGGAGCTGGAGCTCTCAGTAAGAGCAAGCAACTGTCTTGAATCAGCAAAAACCGAAACAGTTGGCGAGTTGGTGAAGATGACGGAAGCTGATTTGCTGAAGATTCGCAGCTTCGGCAAGACTTCTCTGCGGGAAATCAGGAGAAAACTCGCCGACATTGGCTTGTCTTTAGGAATGACCGATATATAAATAAACTCAATTTTGCAAAACTTCAATGAGGAATTTGAATAGATGCGTCATAGAGTAGCAGGACGTCGGTTAAGTCGAACAAAGGAGCATCGTCTGGCTATGCGACGAAATTTGGTCGCTTCGCTCATCCAGCACGAGACGATTTCGACCACAATAGAAAAGGCTAAAGAGGTAAAGCCCTTTGCCGAGAAGTTGATTTCGTTGGCTAAGAAAGGCACGTTGTCAGCCAGACGCCGGGCCATTGCCCTTCTTGGAAATCGCGACATCATAGATTATGAGGATGGCCAAGCAGTCAAAACCGGCACGGTAATTGGAAAGTTGTTCAGCGAACTTGGCCCCAGATACCTCGATAGGCCTGGGGGTTATACAAGAATTATTCGGCTGTCTTTGAGAAGGCTGGGTGATAACGGCCAGCTTGTTTTGCTGCAGCTCATAGGCGCCGACGAGAGCTCAAAAAAACATGGCAAAGCTACAGCCAAGAAACGCTCACGCAAAAAAGCAAAAGAAACTGTAGAAGTTGAAGAGATTGACGAAACCCGGGAGACTACAGAAACCGGAGATCAGACAGACCAGTCCAATCAATAATAGCAGATGGTAGGTAGCGGATAGAAAATAGCGAGAAGTATAAAAGCAAAAAAACGCAGCTCGTCCCGGCGAAGACCGTAGCGGGGCACTAAACACAATACGAGATACGATAGAATGAGCGCCGATGATTGTCTTTTTTGTAAAATGGTAGCCGGGCAGATTCCGGTTACGAAGATTTACGAAGACGAAGTTGTCCTCGCTTTTTTGGACATTGGCCCCATAAGTGATGGCCATACTTTAGTGATTCCAAAGCAGCACTTTGAAAAGTTACACGATTGTCCGCCTGAGCTTTTAGGCCAGGTCGGTTCACGGCTCGGCAAAATCGCTGAGGCTGTAGCTGCCGCGATGAATTCCGACGGCTATAATGTGTTGTGCAATAATGGCAGGGCGGCAGGCCAGCTTATTGAGCATTTGCATTTTCATATAATCCCTCGCAATACCAACGACGGCGTATTTCACCGCTGGCCGGCTTACGAATATGAGAAGGGAAAAATCGAAATAATTGCCGAGAAGATTCGAGAAAATTTGTAATTTATTTTTGTTCTTCTTGAATAAAACCTTATTTGCAGTATATATTTGTTAATGATCGCGGGGTAGAGCAGTCTGGTAGCTCGTCGGGCCCATAACCCGGAGGTCGCAGGTTCGAATCCTGCCCCCGCTATTAAGACCTGGAGTTATCTCCAGGTCTTCTTGTGCGCTAGCAAGCGGAAGATGGTTCATTCGGGATTTATTAAAAGGGGATTTCATCGTGGACGACAGTGAAACAGCCCCCAGGAGACGTCGAAAACTAAAAGTTTCTCATATACTGATTGTACTGCTGCTTATCGCTGTTTGTGCCTTTGCCGGGTTTAGATTGAGCGTGAGGTTGAAGCTGCGGGCCAGGATTGATGCCATACGGGCTGCCGGCTATCCTGTAACTTTGGCCGAGCTGAACGAGTGGTACACGATACCCGAAGGTGCTGAGAATGCCGCCGATACGCTCATCGAGGCCTTCTTATGCTATTACGAATGGAACCGGACGGAACTTGAATCTTTGCCTGTAGCCGGTCAAGCAGAGCTCCCTGCTCGTACAGAACCATTAGCTGAAGAAACCAAGGGGCTTGTTGCTCAATATCTTGCCGACAACCAGCAGGCCCTTGAACTGCTGCATAAAGCTGCTCCAATGGAGCACAGTCGTTATCCTGTGGATTTCAGTGTTGGCCTTGGATATCGGATGTATCACATTAGAGACTTACGCAAGGGTGCCATATTGCTCAAACTGGAGGCGGTTTTACACGCAGAAAACAACAAATCTCAGTTAGCTGCTCGTTCTGTAACGTCCATTTTTGGTATCGCGCATTCTCTTGCGGAAGAACCTATACTCTTCTCGCAACTTGTTCGCACTGTCTGCCGGGGGCTTGCTGTATCGAGTCTCGAACGCGTCATCAACAGAGTTGAGTTTACAGATGAGCAATTGGTTGAGCTTGGCAAGGCCGTTGCTAATGCCGAGAACCTTTCGGCTATGTCATGGGCATTCGCCGGTGAACGATGCAGGGGAATCTATGTTTTCAAAAACCCCACGACTTTTAGTTCAGACCTTGTTGGCAGAAAGATGCTGCAGTCTGCTCCTATCCTTGAATTCTACAAGGCCTTGGGGCTGGCTGACAGGGACGCAATTATTTACCTCGAGTTTATGAACGACTATATGGACACTACCGGCCTTCCTCTGCACCAGCGCCAGGAAGCGGCCGATGTCATACAGACTAAACTTAACAGAACATCGAAAACCCATATACTCTTGCACATGTTTCGACCTGACTACTCCTGGGTTACGAGGTCGTATTTAAGGAACATCGCCCAGCTTCGCACCGCCCAGGTTAGCCTTGCAGTCCAGCGTTATCGCCTGGCCACTGGCAATCTTCCGGATACTCTGGCGGACTTTGTGCCAACGTACCTTGATGCCGTTCCCGAAGACCCTTTTGACGGCAGGACTCTGCGGTACGAAAAACTTGAGACCGGCTTCGTAGTTTACAGTGTCGGTGAGGACAGAAGGGACGACGGCGGTAAAGAAAGACTGCCAATAGGCAAAAGAAAGAAGGCGCCATCCAGTTGGGATATAACCTTTATAGTCGAGAGGTAATAAGTGGATAAATAGAAAAAGATGGTTCATTTAGAATTCATTAAAAGGAGATTTCATCGTGGACGACAGCGAAACAGCCCACAAAAGACGTCGAAAACTGAAATTTTCTCATATACTGATTGTGCTGTTGCTTATCGCTGTTTGTGCCTTTGTCGTGTTTCGATTGAGTGTGAGGTCGAAACTGCGGGCCAGGATTGAAACCATCCGGGCTGCCGGCTATCCTGTAACTTTGGCCGAGCTGAACGAGTGGTACACGATACCCGAAGATGCTGAGAATGCTGCCGATACGCTCATAGAGGCATTCTTATGCTATTATGAATGGAATAAAACAGAACTTGAATCTTTGCCTGTATTCGGTCGAGCAGAACTTCCTGTAAGGGTCCATCGACTTCTGGATGCTAAAAATTGCGATTAAAAGGCTATTGGCGAAGAGACATTAGTGATAGGATTTACAAATGAAGACCTGAATAACTACACTGGCACTCAATTGAGACAAAAGAAATGAGCAGTAAAGTGAGACGGTTATAAACTTGCTTTGGTCTTCTTTGATCCATCGCTCATTGATAATGGAATAGAGATTGAAGCATCATATCGGGATAAGGGTGTCAGGCTGCTTCCCTGAGTTCAATAACGGGCAGTTTCCCGTGCTCATCCATGAAGGATATGATCAACTCCAGCTTGCTACCACATTCGCCTTTGACTGGAACCACAGGGTGTGGTCCATGACCAGGGCAAAGCACCAGCAAAAAGGCCAGATTTGAAACAGAGATCCGGGTGTCCAGGGCACCCAGAAGCCGATGGCAGTGGGAGTGACACTCAAATCCACATGCCAGAGGTGATTGGGATATTTGGCACGGACAACCTGGGTCTTTTCCGGCTTGACGATCACTTGAACCTGACTGTCGGGTGTATCCTGACCCTTGTCCTGTATAAACCGGCCCACGGTTGTGGTTGCCAGATGCAGGCCTGCCTGTGAGAGGATCTGAGCGATCTTTTTCTTGCCGAGGATAGGACAAAGGGCCTTGAATCTCTGGACAATATACCGGACAAAGTCAGGGAACTTGTTGACCGGTTGATTGAGTTGAAGCAGGGCCTTGTGTCCTTTTTCATCCCTGCGTTTCTGCCAGGAGGCGATGGTGGTTTCACTGACCAGAAAGACCTTGGCAGCCTGTGTATTGGACATGCCTGTGACGGATTTCAATTCCAGGATCCGCATACGCTCCGGTGGGGAGTAATAGGGCCGGTGTTTGGGATCGAGCCGGTTCATTCGGGCATCTTTAATCGCTATCATCTCTTTGAGCTGGGCGTTTTCCATCTTCAGGCGTTTAAGTTCCGCCGCGATTCTTATCGGCAGATGGTCATTCTCCGATAACTGGCTCAGTGTCAAGGTGATGGACTTGAAGGCCAGGGACAAGGTATGGATCACCGCGGATTTGATGGATTGCTTCCATTTCTTGGGCAATGGCAGACCGGTTGAGCACAGATCCGATGACATCCTGGATATCCTCCTATTATATAATAAAGCCTATCTCATCTATAATCGGCTGGTTTTCTGTTCAATTTAATAGGGAATAGGAGCAAGGTAGCTTTTTAGAACTTGGGGATTTTCAGGAAAGGAGAGAGTTTCGTAACTCATTATGAATGAAGAGATAACGAAGAGTTTTAGAGAGATTCCTTCGTGTCCAGAACTCGTTGGACACCTACACTATCCACTGCCTAAACTGAAGAGTTCGTCAAATACCCTTATAATCCAAGGGTTTACCTGGCTTCCCTCAAGGATTTTCCTGACAGAAAACAATAGTTTTCGTACTTTAGATATAGAATTATTCTGGGCAAAGTTTTCCACTACAAGACCGATAAATATGACAGAGTAAGGAGTTTAATGCTGTTTTCTATTATGAGAGCTATTATATGTAACATTATAACTTTTTATGAGATGCGTGCAAAAGCGCTGAGCGTTTTTGTAGCCAACACACAAAAGATCTTAAAGGAATCAGAGAGAAAAGGGAAAGCTGATGACCAAGCAGAAAAAATAGAGAATTTCATAAAGAATTTAACCATGGAAGTAAATAATATGCTCACGAGATTTTACTTCCAGAAAGAACATGAGCAGATGACAGACGACCAAAGAAAGGCTTTAGTGGATTTCGTTAATTTTGTTGAGACTCTGACAAAAAGTGTACAGTCGTTGCTGAGGCGTTATCAGAAGAGCCAAACGTTTGAGGAAAAAATCGACAAAGAGATGAAAGAGCTCGAAGCCCACTTCAAGCAGAGACTAAAAGAGTTTGATGAGGCTTTGAGCGAGACGAGCGATACACTAACAAATCATCTGAGTAAATATGTTTGTGATATAGCTGCCGGTATCAGAGGGCGCTTAAAGGCCTTGGCTTTGGTCTGTCAGAGATGGAAATGGACCCGAGACAATACGGGCACGGAGCTAACTGTCGACAACAAGATTAACTTGGACGTTAGTAGTAGTCTAACGAAACCGTTGGCACATAGCATTAAGGATGATTCTCTAAGAGAGTCTATTGACCCACAGGACCGCCAATTAGAGGCCCTCTTAAATGAACCAAATATGATAGGTATAAATGAAGCGAACAGTGACAGCGAAAAATCAGAACGTCAAATATGTTTAAAAGTATAAATAGATGCAAGAGGTGGAAAACCAATCTATTCTGGCCGTGCTGGATGAAAGGCTTCATCGGTTTATCGATACCGTTGGCGAAGTTCCTTATGTAGCCCTACCTCCAGAGCGGCCACAGATTATTTGCTTTGCCGGGAAGGTCAAAGCATTAAGCGGATATGACGCTAATGATATATTAACTGACAGGCAGCTTTGGATAGATATGATCCATCCTGACGACCGAGAACGGGTTTTTGCTGCATTTGCCAGGTGTAAAAACGAGGGAGCTCAGTTTGAAATAGAGTATCGGATTGTTCATAAGGATGGTTCACTGCGTTATGTTATTGATAAAGGTGAGCCCGTTTTTAATAACAAGGGCGAAATAATTCAAATTGAGGGGGTAATAACACCTATCGGCGAGTGCAATGTGCAGTTGTTGTCAGAGATTTGGAAAGTAAAAGAGTTTAATAATATGATGGAAATCTCTCTAACCGGGGGTTATTGACGCCGGCTACAAAGAGTATAAAGCCCTTTCTAATGGGTTATGACCTGCCATCGTTTTACGTAGCAGCCTGTCGTTCCGTCCACAACATAAAACAGCGTTTACAGTGCTGACATGAGGGATTGATGGCATAGAGGAACTATTGAGAGACAAAAGTAGAAAAGATATCGCCAGTATAAACCACCACAATCCACAGTTCTACTCTGGTTTTTTCAAGCATTTTCCTGGAGCAAAACCAGGATTATCATTGTTTACTTCATGTTCTGCACAGCCGATAGGAGAAATATGTTGGTTTTAAGCAGACAAAAAGATGAGTCAATTATGATCGGGGATAATATTAAGATTACTGTCGTTGATGTCCGCAATAGCAATAATGGGGTCCATGATGATGCGACTCATTTGGGCATAACCGCACCTAAAAGCATATCGGTTCACCGCGAGGAGGTATACGAAGCAATTCAGCGCGAAAAGGCTGAGGAACGTGCAGCAGCCAAGAATAAGGCGGTGAATAATAGAACCGACAATAATCCAGTTGGAATCGATGGCATAGATAATATAGATGAAGTTCAAGAGTCTGCGAGGACAGTGGAGTTAGTATCAGGTATACCTGTGTAGTGTGTGTTTTTTAAATGAATGTTTGATAACTTTTGGAAAAGAATGAAAGTGAGGTGAATTAAAATGGCAGTAGAAAAAGCAATCGCATCATCCAGCTTGGTAGAAGTGGTTGACCGAATCCTGGACAAAGGCATAGTAGTCGATGCTTGGGTGAGAATTTCACTCGTCGGCATTGAGCTGTTGGCCATTGAAGCCAGAATCACGATTGCGTCTGTTGAGACCTTCCTGAAGTATGCCGAGGCAGTGGGTCTTTTACCAACAGCCGCGTAACTACTCCCGGCCTAAGGGACAAGATGTCCTTGGGAGTATAGAGGCGATTAAATGCCCCTCTATAGAGCTTTTGCTTCAATCCCGAGCATATCTCCGGAATTATATGTAACTTGTTCTTTAAGATATTAATAACCCTTTTTAGTTGATGTTTTTACCATCCCAGCCTAACGGGACAAGATGTCCTTGGGAGTATAGAGGCGATTAAATGCCCCTCTATAGAGCTTTTGCTTAAATCCCGAGCATATCTCTGAAATTATAGATAACTTATTTTTTTAGACAGAAGTGAAATGGAAGACACAGAACAGATTCTCAATATAGTTGAAAAAATAGTTGGTTCATACGAATCAAAGGTGAAAGTGGTCACTTCTTTAATGAGAGAGGTCAATCAAAGGATTCGCAACTTCCACACAGAGCAGGAACAAATGGCTGACAGCTTAAAGCATATCTTGGCTAAAAACGAATGTTTAAGGAAGAAAGATTTTGATGCGATAATGGCCGGGATCCAAAACCAGCAGGAGGCAAGAGAACAAGAAGTCAGCCGGATGATAGAGGATTTTTGCAAAGAGGAAGAAGAGACGGCAGCCAAACTCAAAGATATTCTTATGGTAAGAAGCTGCTCGGCGTTAGAGGACTTTAGGGTTTTGAAAGAGAGGATGCTGAACCGACCCAAGGAGAGAGAGAGAAGAATCAGCCGTATCTTGAAGGATTTTCACCGTGACCAAGAAGAACTAAATACGGCCCTGAGGATGTTATTGGAAAAGGGTCCTTCCGTCCGGATTAAGGACCTTCGGGCAATGGTGAAGGCGTTTCATATCGACCGTAAAGATGAAAATACCAGGATAGACAGGATATTAGAAGAATTTGAGAATGTAAAAGATGAAATAAGTAACCAGTGGCAAGGAGTAATGGCCAGGGCTGGTAGTTGAGGTTCGTAAGGAAATTAAAACAAGAGTGAAAAAACAGTAACAATTTAGGAGATTAGAAAATGTCAAATGCAGATGATTTCAAATCCCTGGCGGGAGATATGGCCAATGCTTGCAAGGATAGGATGAAGAGGGTCTCCGCCATAAAAAGGGAAACAAAGCAAACAATGAAAACTCTTCACGGTGAGAATGAAACCATAAAGGATGAGGCTCACAAGCTCATTAGCCAGGCTAGTAAGGAAGACAAAGCGCGAGCCTCAGATATGGGCAAGTTCTTAGGTGAGTGCTGCAAGGAAGACAAGGCCAGAGTTGCAGATGTTTCCAAGCTAATGGCAGATGCTGATGAATTGGTCAAGACGATTGCCGGAGACAACAAAAGGTTGAAACAAGATGCCGATAAATTGGTGACTGCACTTCATGGAGACAACAGGAAGTTGGCCGGTGACGCGCAAGCACTCGTAAAGAAATTTACCGGCGAAAGTAAAACCCGGGCTGGCGAGGTTTCCAAGCTTCTTAAAGGTTTTAGCGCAGAAGATAAAGCGAGAGCTGCTGAGATAGACGGACTCTTGACAGGTTTTCACAAAGAGATGGAAGAGACTGCCGCAGCTTGGAAGGGTCTGTTGTCCACGATGGCTACTACCAGCAGAAAAGAAAAACCATCTCCTATAGCGAAAACAGCAGCAAAGGCAGGAACGATGCAAATGGCTGGGGCCGGAAAGAAGATGTCTGCTAAAAAAGGTGGTAAAAAAAGAAGGAAGTCCAGTTAAGGCCGAAGAGAAGAAGCCTCTTAAAACCCGAAAAGGCAAAGAACTAAGAAAGCGAAGGTGAAA
>Ga0209979_1000920_pt1 | contig 35413 bp, 26 predicted proteins | sample AnhtaG_FD_183114 | JGI IMG/M metagenome (GOLD analysis project Ga0209979, IMG submission 183114) | Deep subsurface microbial communities from Anholt, Denmark to uncover new lineages of life (NeLLi) - Anholt_01485 metaG (SPAdes) (version 2) | ecosystem: Environmental > Aquatic > Marine > Oceanic... | reverse complement strand
CGGACTCGCAATGACAAACGAGAGGGCAGCAGATTTGCGTCACTTGTACCTGCCTGCACCCCCGTGCTTTCTTGCGAAAGCAAGAACGGGGGTAACGCAGGCACAGGTGCGGTTACGCAAGTGCAGGTACTTCGGGGCTTATACCGATTGATTCGGTATAAGCCCCCTTTTTTAATTGATTATTGCAGAAGACGGAGGATATTTCGTTTGATTATTTGTTATTGATTATTTATTATTTTTGAGATTCTTCCCCTTCGGCTTCGCTCAGGGCTGAAGGCTTTTTGCGCTCAGAATGACAATAGGGTCAAGCACGGCGGTCTTATCAGAGTTTCTTGGTGAGTGAACACGGTAATATCCAAAAAGTGGATTTCTCGGCAACCTTTGCCTGTATTGGTGCGCTGAGCTTCTGGGCATTGGGGCCAATCTTTATAAAATACCTGACGGGGTATGTGGATTCGTGGACGCAAAACCTGCTGCGATATTCAGTGGCTTGTCTGGTCTGGCTGCCATTTCTTGTCTTTTCCATCAGGACAAAACGGCTCGATACAAGGGTCTGGCGAAGGGCTGCTGTGCCGGCTGCGGCAAATGTTGTTATGCAGAGTTTGTTCGCCTGTGCTTTCTATTATATTGGTCCGGCCTTTATGGTTCTGCTGACGAAATCGTCTATCATCTGGATAGCGAGTTTTTCGTTAATATTCTTCCCCGAAGAAAGGACGTTGGTCAAAAGCAAACGTTTCTGGTCAGGGCTGGCACTTTCGGCGATGGGGGTAGTCGGCGTGCTTTATTATAAGGAAGATTTCGCTGCGGCCGGGACCCTGACGGGTATAGTTTTTGCTCTTGCGATGGCGTTTATGTGGGCGGTATATATAATTTCTGCGCGAATCGCTTTTAAAGATATTGACTCTCGGCACGGCTTTTCAGTGATAAGCATATATACGGTTGGTGGGCTTTTTTTGCTCGCACTTTTATTTGGTCAGATAGGGGACTGCGTGAAAATGGGCGCCTGGCCTTGGGCGTGTGTTGTGATTTCAGGGGCGACGGCCATAGCATTATCCCATACGCTGTACTATTCGGCGATGAGGCGTATAGGGGCGACTATCCCAGGGCTTGTTATGCTGGCGCAGCCGTTTATCGTCCTTGCGATTTCCTATGTGGTCTTCAGGGAATCGTTGAATGGCTTTCAATTGCTTTTCGGTGTGGTTTTGTTAGCAGGTTCGGGTCTTGCTATCTGGTCACAGGGGCATCTGAAACGTACAGGTTAAATTGTATCTTGTATCTTATGGCGATTCGGCGTCATAAATATTTCATTTTTTGGCGAAAAACCGTAACACTTAGCTTAAATTGTTGTCTTTATTGTGTATATACGGTATTCTATATTGCAGGGATATTTGGGATATAGTCTATCGTACCAAATGGCACATTCAGTTTTGGATGATGGCTTGTTGAGGAGTTGTCCTTTGTATATGAGATAGGAGAGATATAAAATGAAAAAGTTAATTATTGGCTTTGTTGTACTGGCTGTTCTGGTCGTGGCAATCTATTTCCTGATACAGAGCTCAAAGACTCAACAGCCAGCGTCCACGGAAAGCGAAGTTGAAAAGATTGTGGAGGCTTTTCCTGAGCCGTCACCGGGGGCGATTGTATTTGATATGAAGTATCGTGGCTTAAGCGGCAGAAAGGACGAACTGCGCTATCACTCATATTCGGGATACGGTTCGCGTGAAAATGAGACTCCATTTATCAAAGAGCTGAAAAAGGACATCAAGGAACTTCATACCGTATATAATCCGGAATTCGGAAAAGCTCAATGGTCTGCCCTCGAAATTAAAGACAACAAGGCCGTGGCATTTTATTTTGACCTCAATTCGGACGGTAAGGTTTCTGATAATGAGAAAATACTGCCTGTAAATATTGAAGAAAATCCAAATATGAGAAGTACAGAGTTCGTGACGCCTGATTTTATTGTAAGAACGGGCGAGGGCCGCTATGTGCCGTATCGAGCTTTATTGCAGGTCAATTTTTACGGGCAGTCTTCACGTCCAAATTGTATGTGGAGTCCTTCGTGCGTTCTGGAAGGGGTATCCACTATAGATGAAAAGCCGACAAAGCTGATTCTTTATACGAGAGGTTTTTCCTGCTCATTCAACGAATTCGGCGGGTGTTCATATTCTCTTGTTGCCAATGAAGAGAAGACGGGGTCGTTTGTACCCAGGCATATTTTAAGCAGTATTATAAACAACAACGGACAATTTTACCATCTAAAGCTCTACGGTAGTCACGAAGAGGGCAAGAGAATCCGTGCGGTACTTGAAAAGTATACCGGCACTACGGGTGAACTGGCGGTTACAATGACTGGAAATACAAACCTTCATACAAAATTAAGCTACACGAGCATTGTAGGGAGCAAAGATACGACTATCCGATTTAACGTTCCTTCGGTTGTGGGCGAATTGCCGACAGGAGCTTACAAACTCTATAGCAGCTATGTGTCCTATGGTACGGAAAAAGATGATGAGTGGCGGTTAAACTTTAAGAAAGGGCCTGAGTTTATAATTGAAGCCGATAAGACGAGTAACATCGAACTTGGCAAACCTGTGCTTTCTATCAGTGCGATTGATGAAAAGAAACGTTATCAGAGTGATGTTAAGGAACAAACGGTTTATTCCAGGGGTGCGAATGTATTTATTTCGCGAATAGTTAAAGGGATGACCGGCGAACTTTACGGCATCTTTTCTCAAAGAGAAGATAAATCCGGGAGATATGAGGACATACAACCAGAGATAAGGATTGTGGATTCTGACGGTAAGGAAGTGGCTGCTGCCAAGATTAAATATGGGTGAGGCGGGACCTGTGGGTTTTCGTGGCGAAACCAGGACGTTCGGCCGGGACGTTACACGGTCACAATAACGCAGGAGACAGGTCCGATAGCAGGTAAGATCGAAGGAAAATTGGAAATAACTATAGAATAGTCAAACAACAGAGCGGTAAAACTAAATGGAATACAAAATGGGCTGTGGACATAAACTCACAGCCCATAGTTTTAGGCGTATACGATTTCGTACCGTTGGCTTGAGCAGAAAATAGTTCTCTTGCCACTGTTCGGTTGCTCGGCCTGGGTAAGTCAAGTATGAAAGGTTGAAATGCGGGCTGAGGATGAATGTAAAATCCTTGAGCTGTCCGATTGACAATGTCTGTCTTTAGGCCTTAAGATATATAAGCTCGTTGAGCAGCATATATAAAGCAACTATGCTTATGAAGATTTGCAAATAGATACACACGAGGAGACAAGAATGAATAAAGCCCTGAACATTGTAGTTATATTAATCACAGTCTTTGCATTTTTTCAGACTCAGGTTTTGGCCCAGACTCGTGAAAGGGCGGAAGTTCCCGTCGAATACAAATGGAAACTGGAAGACCTTTATGCTTCTGACCAGGCGTGGGATAAGGCCAAGCAGGAGCTGGCTGCTCAGTTTGATGAAATTACCAGGTACCAAGGCAAATTAGCAGGCTTCCCTTCTGAATTGCTGGCTTGTCTGGAGTTTGACAGCCGAGTCTCCAAAGAATTTGGACGCCTGTACAGCTATGCGAGTATGAAATCCGACCAGGACACACGCAATTCGAAGTATCTGGCAATGAAGCAGGAGATGCAGCAGCTTGGTACAGATTACAATTCCAAGGCGGCATTTATTACGCCGGAAATTGCCAGGATGGATAAAGAGACAATCGATACGTTTATTGGGCAAGAACGTGGTTTGAAAATCTATAAGATGGGTTTGTATGACATCCAGCGGATGAAGGCCCATACCCTATCAGAAAAGGAGGAGAAAATATTGGCGGAGGCGGGTTTATTAGCCAGTGGCCCATCCACGATTTATGGTGTCTTCAGTAACGCAGAGCTGCCTTATCCCGAGATTACATTAAGTGACGGCACTACGGCCAAGCTCACCAAGGCCGGGTATGCCCGCCATCGGGCTTCGACCAATCGAAAAGACCGCGAAGCAGTATTTCAGGCATTCTGGGAGACATTTACCAAATTCAAAGGGACTTTCGGTACGCAGCTTTATGCGAATGTGAAGAAGGATATGTTCTATACCCGCACGCGCGGCTATGAGTCTTCGCTGGAAAGTGCATTGGATGCAGATAATATTCCGACGGAAGTATATATGGCTCTTATTGAAAACGTTACCGATAATCTTGATTCATTCCACCGTTATCTGGATCTGAAAAAACGAATGTTGGGCGTAGAGACGTTAAAATATTCAGACGTATATGCGCCGGTGGTTAAAGGTATTGATTTGAAATATACGTTCGATGAAGCCAAAAAGCTTGTGCTTGATTCGGTAAAACCGTTAGGGAGCAGCTATGGTCGTGTGGTTGAAAAGGCCTTTGATGAACGATGGATAGATGTTTATCCGACACCGGGTAAGCGGGCGGGCGGCTATTGTAACGGCAGCGCCTACGATGTTCATCCTTACATCCTTTTGAATTACAACGGCCAATATGATGATGTGAGCACGTTAGCTCACGAGTTAGGTCATACGATGCACAGTTATTACTCCAACAAAACCCAGCCCTATCCGACAGCCGACTATTCGACTTTTGTTGCAGAAGTGGCTTCTACTTTTAATGAGGCCCTGCTGATTGACAAAATGTTCAAAGAAATCAAAGATGATGATACTCGGTTGTCTTTGCTAATGAATTACCTGGATGGAATCAAGGGAACGGTTTTCCGACAGACCCAGTTCGCAGAGTTCGAGCTGCGTATTCACGAAAAGGCCGAGCGTGGTGAGCCGTTGACAGGAGATGTGCTGAGCGAAATTTACGGTGAGATACTTAAGAAATATTACGGCCACGACAAGGGCCTCTGCCATATCGATGACCTGTATGCGGTCGAATGGGCATACGTGCCACATTTTTATTATAACTTCTATGTGTATCAGTATTCGACATCCTTTACTGCGTCCACGGCCTTGGCTGAAAAAGTGTTGGGCAAAGAAAAGGGCGCGGTCGGAAAATACATTGAATTTATATCATCGGGTGGCAGCGATTATCCGATTGAGCTTTTGAAAGAAGCGGGAGTTGATATGACGGGCGCTGAGCCATTTAATAAAACGATGACGGCAATGAATCGAACTATGGATGAAATCGAGGCGATTTTGGATAAAAAAGGCAGGTAATATGAAATATGAATTAGCTTTGTAGAAAACATCAGGCCAGAGGTCGTCATTGTGAGCGAAGCGAAGCAATCTCAAACGCGACGATGGTTTTTTGCCTACTACGCAAGAGATTGCCACGGCCCTTCGGACCTCGCAATGACATTTTGTAAAAGTTTTCTACGAAGCAATGTGGATTATTAAAAGGAAAGGGTAGGTAAATGGAAAAACATATCACTCTTGTAGCAGCGCTCAACATCGGGTTTGGTGTCATGGGATTATTATTTGCATGTCTGGCTTTTTTGGTTATTGCCGGTGGAGGACTTATTTCAGGAGACCCGGACGCAATGATAATCACCATGATAGTTGCCTCTGCGATAACTATCTTTTTTATTATAATATCCTTACCGGATATTATCGGGGGAATTGGTCTTCTAAAGCGCAGGAGCTGGGCGAGGATTCTGGTTATGATAATTGCCGTTTTGGATTTGTTCCTGATTCCAATTGGAACCGTTATTGGTGTTTACACTCTCTGGGTTTTGTTGAACGATGAGACGGCCAAGTTATTTGCGCAAAGCTCCGTCTGATAGATGGCTTGGCCTGACAGGTTATTTCAAAGAGTCAAAGAACCTTTTGAATCTGGGCTGATATTTGTCGGTAATGTCGAATGAGCTAATTATACCTTTCGCTTTGCCGACGATTGATTTTCTTTCCACAAATCCAAAATATCTTGAATCCCTGCTATTGTCTCTGTTATCGCCCATAACAAAGTAGCTGTCCTGCGGTACTGTAATAGGGCCGAAGTTTCGAACTGCTGCAATTGAAGGGGTGCTCATTACCGCATGAGCAAGTCCATCCAAATCTTCCATCGCCAATATACATTTTTCTTTCAGTTTGCCGGACAGATGTTCTGTGTATTTCGAATCGATTTTTGTATAGCTGGCTGGTTCTCCGTTTAGAAGAAGTGTATTGTTTCTTAATTCGATTGTGTCACCCGGCTGTCCTATTACTCTCTTGACTAATCGAGTTTCGTCTTCAGGAGAGAAACAAACTACTATGTCGCCTCTTTGGGGGTCCGACCATTTTGCAAGCCGATGCAAAGTAAGAGGAAATCTCAAGTCATAGGCTATTTTATCGACGTAGATCAAATCACCTTCCAGTATAGTAGGATTCATAGAACCGGTCGGGACCCAATTCCAGTCTGCCAGACTTGATTTTGCAGGCACTACTACAAAAACTATTAAAAAAATGGTCATTCGCCATTCTTTCCAGAGCTTGTAAATAAATCTTTTCGCTTTTTGTATTTTCATTTTTTCTCAATAAATTATTATCGGTTAAGAGGGTCTAATTCTATACGTGAAAAATTCGTCAATGTTCTTTATTTGTTCATTTTGGCACCGATATTCGCTTTTGCCGGCCGGCAATCTGTCCCCGGCAAGAATGCATCATCCTTTAACTTCCAATTCTCTCAGAGCATCGTCCTTCTTCAGTTTCTCTTGCAGCTTTTTGAAACTCTCAGGCGGTACAAGCTTATCCTGGTTCATCGATTCGGCTTTCTTAATCGCTTTAATGGCGTCGCCGTATCGGTCCGGCCCGAGTTTAATCAGTAATTTCGCATAAGCAAGCCAGCAACGTGCACACTCATGGCCTTTCAGCAGCAATTCGAAACAGAGCTTTGCTTGGTCCAGCTGCTTAACCTTTACCAATGCATCCGCAAGACGACGCCGATGCTGATAAGGCACGTCTTTACTGAGTGAAACAGCCTTTTTCGCCGCCTGAACTTCCTCTTGATGTTTGCCTGTTTTCGAAAGGACAGCCGAGAACTCAAACCAAAAATCAGCGTTCTCAGGATACTTCTCGACAAGCCGTCGTGCAAAGATTTCCGCCTCGCTTGCATCCCGGCCTTTCAGAATTCTAACTAATCCCACCAGCACAAACGAATTATCCGGCTCAAGCTCAATAGCCTTTTTGAACTCGACAGCAGCCTCATTATTCCGATTATTCCTTAAAAGAAAGTTCCCGTAGCTCGCATGTGCCGTAAAGCTCTGCGGAGCCAGTTTCAAAGCTTCTTTGTAGCTTGATTCGGCGAGTTTTGTTGCCTGTTTATCAATGTCTTTATTTGCTTCTGCAAACGAGGCTAATAACAAATGAATGTTTACTGACTGTGGGCGTAAACGAACCAGCTTTTTCGCCTTGGAGGCAGCCAAAGGAACACCCTGATTAGCCAACGCTTCAAGGCAGTCTATCAATACGGAAAACGCTTTCTCAGCATCTGTCTTTCTTTTAATTATCTCATTATTTTGTTTTTCCGGATTAACACCAACCTTTCTCAAGAGTGAATAAATTGAACCAACGTTACAACCCCTGAGGTAGTCAAGAAACACCTTTTGGCCGGTCTGCTTTTGATGGGAGCTTCCAAATACGCCCGCCAACTTGCCTGTGTTGGAAAGAATCATAGGTGAACCGCTCCAGCCACGTCTGATAAATCTGCTTCCCCCAGTAACGACTGCCTCTTTACCACCGGCATCATCCAATTTGACGATGGGTAATCGTTCCCAAAAGACGTTTTTGTAGAACTTCTGTTTTGCCCTGACCTCTTTTGGCGGTGGATAAGCCGCTATAATTATCTGCTTAGCGTCGGACAGCTCTTTCATAGTTGCAAGTTCCAAGGCAGGATGCCCCTCCCAGCTTACCTGGAGAATTGCAAGGTCCGCCTCATCATCCACAGCTAAAATCTCCGCCTCAAAAATATCACCGTAATACCGGCTTATCACCTTAGGTTTAATCAAAACGCCTTTTCTGCTGTCTTCAATTATGTCAGTTAAGCAATGTGCTGCCGTCACGAGCAGGGAGCCATCGCCAATAACAAAAGCGACACGGTTTGGCCCACGGTAACTAAATGCTGTTTGCTTTATTCCAAGATATAATATTTGGACAATTGCATGGTGGTTGAATAATCCCGCTCTGTCCTTTGCTGCCACTAATTTACGAGTTCCCCTCAATTTCATAATAGCTGCGGCTTGTTCAGGGTTTTGGCCATAGTTGTCTTCAATAGTATTATCTGCGCCATTGTCCCCAAGTAAGGAAACCATTTTTTTGTTTCCTGCGACTGTGGCAATATACATAGCGGTCATACCTGAATCCAAATCCCTCTCATTAACATTTGCCCCATTAGCCAGGAGAATCTTTGCCACGTTTACGCGGCCGAGAGCTGCTGCCATTTGTAACGGGCTCTGAGGAAAGGCTGGAATTTTTAAATTAACATCCGCGCCATGCTTTAGAAGGAGCTTGGCCGCATTTTCACGTCCTTTCTCAACAGCGGCAAACAACGCAGTTTCATCAAATTTACCATTTTGTCCATCTACCTCTGCACCTGAAGAAACCAACTGTTCGATAACACCAACTCGATTATTCAGGGCAGCGAGATATAAGGCAGAACAGTTGTTGTTATCACGTGCCTCAAGGTTTGCACCACACTTTAGTAACAACTTTACGGCATCATCCCGTCCATAAACAGCCGCTATGTGTAAAGGCGTTCGTCCCTGCTCGTCCTTCGTATCAGGATCAGCTCCGCTGTCAAGTAGTTGTTCAATTTCTTTTACATTCCCGCGTCGAGCAGCCTTGTGAATCGGCATCTCATTTTCTTTTGTCGTGTCACTAAAAGAATCGATTAGACGTCCGACAAGAAACGGGACACCGAAAAAGGTGATTGCCAAGTTGCACAGCCATATCCCAACCGCAAAGCCAATAATGATTGCCAGGATGGTATTACGCAAATTGCGTCTCATCTAATAGGTCTCCGTAGAGAGCGAAAATTCAGGAAATCTGCATCATAGCTGCGGACTTTCTTTTTAGAGAGGCTTAGCTATCTTGATATATTTGAGCAGCCCTTGGTTTTCTTTAAGATACCAAATCTGTCCTGAAAATGCAACTGTCAAGGATGTATCTTACACAAAGTAAAACCAACTCTGCTGAAGGGCTTTGTACAAATGGTTGGTGAGGAGGAAACGTGAGGAATATGCGTTTGTGAAAATGCTCCTTGTTACGGTTGTGTCTGTTACGGGAATTTGGTATTTTAGTGAAATATCGAGGCTTGGCTACGTGGCTAAGTATATCAAAGGGAAGATTTCGGCTGAAAATACGCTCTTGCCGGGTGGCCCAGTTAGGGTTGTTTTTGGCAGGAGAAATTGGTGTGCACGCCCGTTCAAAATCGTTAGTATTTCTTGACTTTTTGGTTGGTTGCAGGTAATCTATTTGCGAACAAGATTTAGTGTTAAGGACAACAGAGAACTCATGAAGGAAGTCAAGAAACCACAGGAGCAATTCGAGGACATGCAAATCCTCGATGAGCTGAAGAATTCATATCTCAACTACGCGATGAGCGTGATAGTTTCGCGTGCTTTGCCGGACGTTCGCGATGGCCTGAAACCTTCGCAAAGGCGGATACTGGTTGCGATGAACGATTTGAGCCTCGGGCCGCGAAGCAAGCACCGCAAGTGCGCTAAAATCGTCGGCGATACCGGCGGCAACTACCACCCCCACGGCGACCAGGCCACGTATGGAACATTAGTGCGGATGGGTCAGGAGTGGAATATGCGTTATCCGCTGATTGACCCGCAGGGCAACTTCGGTAGTATCGATTCTGACCCGCCGGCGGCTATGCGATATACCGAGGCAAGAATGGCAGCGCCGGCTATGGAAATGCTCGAAGATATTAAGCATGATACCGTCGATTTTGTGCCGAACTATGATGAGACCCGTGATGAGCCGACGGTTTTGCCTTCGAAGTTTCCGAATCTGTTGGTCAACGGCTCTACCGGAATTGCAGTCGGAATGGCAACTAATATCCCTCCTCATAACATTGCCGAGATTTGTGACGCTTTGCTGTTAGTCGTTGAGGATCCGGACTGCGGGTTTAAGGACATTATGAAGGTCCTGCCCGGCCCTGATTTCCCAACAGGTGGAATCATTTGTGGCAAAAGAGGCATCATTGACGCTTACACGACCGGTCGCGGCCATTTGACGGTCAGGGGCAAAGTAGATATCGAGACAACCAAAAGAGGCAGGGAAAGAATCGTAATAACCGAAATACCCTATATGGTCGTCAAGACCACGATTGTTTCGAAGATTGCGGCTTGTGTCCACAATAATACGCTTCCGGAAGTAGCCGACATCAGAGATGAATCGGACCGCCATGGGCTGCGGATTGTCGTGGACCTGAAAAAAGATGCTGATGTCGAAATCGTGCTGAACAAGCTGTACCGCTACACTTCTTTACAGAGCACTTTTGCTATCGCCAATATCGCACTGGTTGATAACAGGCCTGAAACCCTCAATATAAGAGAGATGCTCGACTGCTTTATTGGCCATCGCAAGGTCGTCGTCCGCAGGCGGAGCAGATTCCTGCTGAAAAGATGCAGAAACAGGGCCCATATTCTCGAAGGTCTTATCTTAGCTGTTAGTGACATTGATGACATCATCGACTTGATAAAAAAGTCACCCGATGCCCCGACCGCAAAGCTGAACCTGATGAAAAAGCCTTTGCGGTTAGTCCAGTTAGCTACGCTGAAGAAAATCCTTCCCAAGGCTTTTGTTAAGGAAAAAAGTAAAGGCAAGCATTTCCTCACCGGTCCGCAGGCCGATGCGATTTTGACAATGCAACTGCAAAGGCTCACAGGTCTGGAGATGGAAAAGTTAGCCAAAGAGTACGCTGACCTGACCGAACAGATAGAGGGTTACGAGGCAGTATTGGCCAACGAGGAGCTTTTGCTGGATATCATTCGCGAAGACATCTACGAAATAAAGGAAAAATACGGTGACGTTAGGCGGACGAAAATCACGGCCAAGGTTGAGCAGCTCGATGTGGAGGACTTGATTGCCGAAGAGGAAGTTATCGTTACGGTAAGTCACAGCGGATACATTAAGCGGCTGCCGATTGATACATACCGCAAGCAGGGTAGGGGCGGCAAAGGAATCATCGGCTCGGTTACAAAAGAAGGTGATTTCTTAGAGCATCTGTTCGTTGCCTCGACGCATGATTATCTGCTTATCTTCACTAATCGCGGCAAATGCTATTGGCTGAAGGTCTATGATGTTCCGAGTATGTCCAGACAGAGCAAGGGCAGAAATATCGTCAACCTTCTGAAGCTGGGAAGCCAGCAAGTCGCATCGATAATCAACGTCAGCAGTTTTGACGGCGAAGGCGAGGAGGAAGGGCCGCGGCAGCTCGTTATGGCTACAAAAAACGGCCTTGTGAAAAAGACCAAGCTATCAGCTTACGGCAACCCGAGAAGTACCGGCGTTATTGCTATCAATCTCGACCCTACCGACGATTTGATTGGTGTTGTGCTGACCACAGGGGACGACCATATTATACTCGGCACTCGTGACGGTATGACGATACGCTTTGACGAAAATCAGGTCCGTTCGATGGGCCGTGCCTCGCGAGGCGTCAGAGGGATTAAGCTGCGTTCCGGAGATGCTGTAGTCGATATGGTGATTGTCGAAGAAAAAGCCGCTTTGTTTACAGTCTGCGAAAATGGATACGGCAAGCGAACGGGGCTTGAGAATTACCGGTCTCAGAGCCGAGGCGGAGTTGGTCTGAAAAACATAAAAACGACCGCTCGAAACGGCAAAGTAGTTGCACTCAAAGCAGTTCAGAGCAAGGATGATTTAGTGATGATAACGGCCAGCGGGATGATTATTCGGACCGGACTTGACCAAATCCGTTCGATTGGCAGAAACACGCAGGGTGTGCGTTTAATCAAGCTCAAACCCGGCGATAAACTCGTTGCCGCCGAAAAGATAGTCGCCGAAGATGCGGACAATGCGAAAGGCAAATCCGGCAGTAATAAGAAACCGCAGTCAAAAGCTAAGGCCAAAGCTAAACCAAAGCCGAAAGCTAAATCAAAACCAAAAGCTAAGACGAAGTCTAAAGCCAAAAAGAAAAGCGGCAAAAAAAGAAAATCCTGAATCGATGCTGGATGTTCGTGAAATGGTGAGTGGTTAATTGGTGAGTGGTTAATTGACTACTCACCACTCACTACTCACCACTTGCTATTGTTTCATGTTTCATATTTCGAATTCAGGATTTGTTTTTCAGTAATTGCGAATGTCGATATTCGAATGTTGAGATGGACGAACTGATTTACGTAATTGCGGGCAAAGAAGATTCCCTTGTCAATGCTCATTGCCGGGCACTTCTCGATGAGCTATTGGAGCCGTCGCAAAGGGCGACAGGACTCTTTGACGCCGAGGCTGCTTCGGTCCTGGTTTCAGAGGTGCTGGATGAGCTGCGGACAGTACCGTTTCTCACCGACAAGCGAGTTGTTCTTGTAAAGGGCGCAGACAAATTTATATCTGAAAACCGTCCGCTGCTTGAGAAGTATTTCGATAAACCCTGCTCTACGGGACGACTTATATTGACCGTGAACAATTGGGACTCACGTACAAAACTGGCCAAGAAACTGCCGAAAGTAGGCAAGCTGATTAAGGTTGCCCAGCCTAAGCGTAGTGAACTTCCGCAGCGGCTTATAAAATACGCAAACGATGCACACGATAAAAAGCTCAGCAGGGATGCTGCCGAACTTTTAATCGAGCTGACAGGCGATGAGCTGACGCGCCTGTACAGTGAAGTCGACAAATTAGCTTTATTCGCGGATGCCGAAAAGGTCATAACGCCGAAGCATATAGAAGCGCTCATAGGCCATAATCGCTTATTCAATGCTTTTGCCGTGATTGATGCCGTTATCGCGGGCAATCCTGCCCAGGCAGTTGAGCGCTTAAGGGGCATGTTCGCACAGGACAAATCAACGGAATTTACTGTTGTCGGGGCTTTTGCATATCACTTCCGCAGGATGTTTAACGCCAAAGTGCTGCTTAAAAAAGGTGTTCGCAACGGCGAAGTTGCAGAGAGATTTCGAATATGGAGCCACAAAGACAGATTCTTTGCTCAGCTTCGGCAGATGAGCCTGAAACAAATCGGCGGATATTTGCAGCAATTAGCTGAAACCGACTACGCTATAAAAACCGGCCGAACAAAAGCAAAAGTGGCGATGGAGCAATTGGTATTACAGTTATCTGTCAGCTAAAAAACTCTCAGAAAACATTGGGACAATCGAAGGCCAAAATTCTTAAAAGAAGATGTTGTGCTTAGCAGTCGAATATTTTATTTCATCAAGCCATCTGTCTGACTCGGATTTGCTGTAGCCTAAAAAGGCACTTTCTTTATCGTGATTACTAAACGCCTTGCGTGCCCTGTGCTTGTTTGAATTTGCGTAGCAGTAAACACAGCCGTGCGGGCAGGTGTCATACGTTCCAATATCCGTGCTTTGGGTACAGCCACATTCTTTTCTTGTGGGTTTTTCTTTGTACTGGAGGCCATCGGGAAAGAACAGGCTCTCAATAATACCACCATCAATACAATGGGCTTTGTGGATGTTATCATTTACTAAATAATCACCACAGCAGGAAAACATTCGGATTCCGTAACGCTCTGCGATAGATGCAAGGTCGTTTGCTAATTCGATCTTAAAATCATTACCGTAGTTAGTTATTTTCAGGCCTGTTGTTCTTTCAAGCTCTTCAAAATTGCGTTTTACTTTGCTGTATTCGACTACAAAGCTGAAATAACAACGTTCTACATAACTGGTAAATTCGGATGCGAGCTCTTCAAAGGCACTGATGTAAAAATTTCTGTCATAAGTGCCGACTTCGGCGAGCTCAGCCGAGCCGGAGAGGATGATTGGGTCGAACCGCCAGTTTATATGCCGCGGTGAGTACGTTCTGCTAAGCTGCTTTAGGCTTTCAATCGCCGATTGTTTTTCCACATTATTTTCGAAGACGCTCGGCAGGGCGGTAACGGTATAGTTAAAATAGAATTTGTAACCTAATCCATCAATAATCTTGAGGTTCTCGATAAAGGGACTGAAGTTTTTGGACCAGAAGACAAAACAAATAACGTCCTGAGTCTTGAGCGATACAATATATTTTTTGCCGCCGAATGGATTGACCACACCGGCGAAACCTTCTTTTAACCGCTGCATAAACCAATCACCGTAAAAGGCTGGTATATCGGTTCTGCGCGATACGGAAATAATCCTTTTCATTATAGGCCGATTTTTAAAGCAGGATTTGTTTTTTCACTCGAACATATAAAAACAGAGGACAGGATTTAAGCAAATCCTCTTTGCTGTACCCTATAAAACAAACATTTTGAATTCAAGTCTTTTCTCTATCGGCAAGGACCTCTAACGGCCTTGACGGGTGTGGAGAATTCGAGTAAACTGCTTATAACAATTTTCAGTACGTTGTGTTTAGAAATTGTGAGTTATAGGTGAAAGGAAGGGCAATGGTCGGAAGGATTGCGGTTGCAGTGTTATTGTGTGCTGCTGTGCTGCTGACCGGGGGCGGGTTGGTGGAGAGGCCGGTTGATATTGTCAGAGACGCAAAGCCGGTTGCAGTAATTGTCGTGCACCAAAGCAGCGGGGAATATGCGGAAAATCAGGAAAGAAAGGATGTAAAGAGAAGAAAAAAGAGAAGAGTCGGATTCGAGTGTAGCGATGTGGCTGCGGCCAATGTATTGGCTGACTGGATCGAGAAGATAACCGACGTGAGATTGGAATTGGTCTCTCACGGTCCAAAGGGCAAACCGGCCATTTATGTTGGCGCCGCGGCCGTCGAGGCCGGCTTGAATCTCGCCGATATACACAGTCCGACACAGGAGGCCCTGCGCATCCTCAGTGACGGTAGTGGTAAGATTCTTATTGCCGGGCAGAACGAGACATCGACGACCAAAGCCGTGTGCCGGTTCCTCGAAGAATTGGGCTGTCGGTATTTTATGGATAACGATCTGGGTGAGGTCTATCCGAGGATGAAAACTCTCACTGTTGGTAAGCTCAATATATCTGAGAAGCCTGGTTTTTTGCTTCGCAAGATATGGGGCTCGCAATGGGGCGGCCAAAGACTGTGGAAAATCTGGAATGGGACCGGCGGTACGGCGTTGGCCACCGGACACTCATGGGGCAGGTACGTGGACGAGGGCCTGTTCGAGCGTCACCCGGAATACTTCGCACTGCGCGACGGCCAGCGGAAACAAGGATCATGGTACTGCACGTCGAATCCGGAACTTCGCAAGGTATTTGCCGAGGGTGTTATCACGAGGGGTGGTGACAATCCATCCGTATCTCCACCCGACGGGACCGGATATTGCCAGTGCGATAAATGCCTGGCGCAGGACGATCCTGATAATATTGAGCCCTCATCGGGCAGGCCGAGCGTGACCAACCGCTATGTGGATTTCCTCGATGAAGTGGGCAGGCGGGTGGCCAGCGAAGCTCCGGACCGGCTTTTGAGTTTCTACTGCTACGCGGACTACACTCAGCCGCCGACTTTTGGCCGTAAGCTGTCTCCGAACTTAGTTGCATGGATAGCTCCACTTCGCTACTGCCGTTACCATCGCATAGGCAGCCCAAATTCACCGAGCCGGACGCAGCTTATGAAAGTAATTGACGGCTGGGCCGCCGTGGCAAAACATATCGCTTATCGCACATATAACTTCAACTGCGCCGAGTGTCTGGTGCCAGTTTCGAAGATTAGTGTTTGGAAGCACGACATACCATACCTGAAGAAGAAGGGCTGCATTGGTATTAACTTAGAGTCGCTGGTCAACTGGGAGATTTACGGTCCTCATCTCTACCAGAGCATTCGCCTGGCGTACAATCCTGATGCCGACAGCGATGCGATGATGGACGATTACTTTATGAAGTTCTACAGCCCCGGAGCCGGGGCGTTGATGAAGGAATACTGGCTGAGCATTGACAAGGCGTTTGCCGAGATGAAATGCGAGTCCGGCAGTTTCTTTGCTCTACATCTGGTTTATACCCCTCAGTTTTTGGACAAGCTTGCCGGCTTGTTGAAAGTAGCTTCGTTTGCTGTCCGTAGGGACAAGATATATTCGGCCCGCGTAGCTATGGCCACTGAGGGTCTAAAAAATGCCGCCCAGTATATCCAGATACGCGAGGCGATGAACATGGGAGATTTTAGCAATGCAAAGCGGATTTACGACGAATTGTATGCGCGGAACGAGGTCGAACTAAGCAAGGGCTACGGCAACCATTACACGCTGAATTACCTAAGGCGTTTTATCGGCCGGCACGTAGCTGCCGGGGCCGAGGCAACAGCAGCACCGAACAAGGTTCTGCAGGTGCTGCCGGACCGGATGAAGTTAGGATACGACTACAAGGACACGGGCGTAGAGAGAGGTTACCATAAGAGTGAGTTTGACGATTCAAAGTGGAAGGATGTAGCAACGTACAGCAACACATTGAACGCTCAGGGCCTGCCCGATATAAAGTCGATTATGTGGTACCGCACCTCAATCAAGGTTCCCCGCCGAGACGGACGGCTTAGCTTGTTCTTCACCGAATTGGACGGCTCGGCCGTGAGCGTTTACGTCAACGGCAAAGAGGCAGCCTCGTTAGGCAGGGAGGCGAGCCGAAAGCCATTTGAGGTGAATATCACCGAAGTCATTCGGCCGGGGAAAAATGACCTGGCCTTCAAGATTGACCATAGAAGGATCACAGAGGTTTTTTTAGGTGGGATAGTTCGGCCGATACTGCTAATCGAAAAGCCCGCCCGGTAAGGCTAACCAAATGTGTTGGTGTTTTTCGAGAAATTTGCTTATATTACTGAAGATAATTATACATTGTTGAAAGGAAAGACTATGGTTAGAAGGATTGCAGTTGCAGAGTTGTTGTGTGTTGCTGTGCTGATGACCGGGTGTGGGTTGGTGCATCAGCCGGTGGATGTTGTGAGCGAGCCGTATCTGCTTGATACGGGGCTGGTATCGCGTTCGATTTGTTTTGAGAATCCGAGCGGTGCGCCGGGCGAAGGCGGCAAGGCGGCGAGCAAACTCGGCGTCGGACGAAAGGGGGCCCCCTCGATTTCATTGAAAGCTGGCCAGGAGGTACAGCTTTGCGATATTGAGGGCCCGGGCACCATTCGGCATATTTGGATGACGACACGAAGGGGCCCGCTTAATCTGCGGTCTCTGGTGATTCGCGCCTGGTGGGACAACCAGGAACATACGTGCATCGAATGTCCTATTGGAGATTTTATGGGATTTGCGCATGGCAAGGTGATGCCGTATTACTCAGCGGTGCACTCGTTGGGTCAAAATGCCGGTATGAATATCTGGCTGCCCATGCCGTTTGCGAAACGTGCGAAGATTACGCTGACCAATGAAGGCGAAAAGGACGTGCCGTTGTATTATCAGATTGACTACACAATCGCAGACAAACACCCGGAGGATGTCGGTCGGCTGCATGTCTTGTTCCGCAGGGAAAATCCGACAACAATGAAGAAGGACTTTGTAATGCTGCCGCAGCGAAAGAACAAAGGCCGTTTTATGGGTGCGCTCATTGGCATACGCAACCTAACGCCCGGCCAATGGTGGGGTGAAGGTGAGATAAAGATTTATATGGACGGAGACACGGACTTTCCCACCATTTGCGGCACGGGAAGCGAGGATTACGTGTGCCTGTCCTATGGTATGCAGCAGACGCCGTACCTCTACAACGGTTGCAGTTTGAATGAGAACAATTTCATCTCGATGTATCGCTGGCACCTGCCTGACCCGATTTCGTGGCGGAAGGAGTGCCGCATTACAATTCAGCAGATTGCCTGGAAGAAAGGCCTTGCTGAGACGCAAGACGACTGGTCGTGCGCGACGTTCTGGTATGAGCCGGTCCCCAGTGCCGCGCTGCCCCAGATGCCTGACGTCGAAGCACGAACGATCGACATCTGGAAAGATTAGACATACGTTAATGCCCTTGCGAATATTCGTGCGCAGGTGAAAGGGGAAGATTATGCCGCGCAGATTATCGTTTGTTTTATGTGTTGTGAAAATACAGTTGTTCGTATCTTTCATGATACTAACAACGTCTGGTTGCGACAAGAGAAAGGCTTGTTCTGACCCCGTATTGGATTATCTCAGAGGGATTGTACATCGATCAGGAGACAGAGTTAACATGCGACAACGTGCCCAATTGGCAATGTCAAAGTGGCAAGATGGTGTTACGGATCCCGAACCTTTCCTCATAGATGTGGCTATGATGACAGCGAGTGTTGAAGAGGGAGAAAGAATGCTTCTCATGCTGGTCATATATGATGAAGATGCTGATCATATTGGCTGTGTGGTAGAGGAAGAGTACGTTGATTCAAATGGCGTTACGACGACACTTGAGGAAAAATACCCGGTTTTTACCCATCTTTCGGACTGGGCTGTGGTAGAGTTTAAGTTCTTTCCTGTGCTGGTGCGAGACGAGAACCAACGAAAGCCTGAGGAGCAATGGCAGAAATATGTGAGTACTTCCCTGCAGCAGCTACGGAAAGAATACAAGAAACGATTGAAAAAGACGTATTGCTCTTGGGGTGACACATTACCGCCGGTATGGGTATCTATACCAGAGTCCAATAAAGTGTATGTTCGTTTAGGAGCTTATGACAGAGCTGGTCACCAATCAGAGCAAATCAACTTGGTGTACGAACCAAGAAAAGTACTGCAGTCATTGAAGGAGTGAACCGTTGCCCCAGATGCCTGACGTCGAAGCACGAACAATGGACATCTGGCAGGATTAGCTGTGAGCCGAGGAGATTTGGAATATGATGAGTAGAACTCAGGAACCTGCACGTCTGACGATTTTGTGTTTGTTGGTTGTTTTTGGCTTTTGCACGGTGCTTTGTGCGAAGCGGGAGGGTCCGGTCTACTATGATGTCCAAGACGTTGGCGAGCCGACAGATAAAACATCCTTGATTCAGCCATGGAAGATAGTCTCTCTGGACGCCGAATATGGTGGGCAGTGGGTTGTGGCAGGTGACGTGGACGGCGATGGGGAGGTCGAAATCGTCAGCGCCGAGAACGTGAACAAAAACGACGTTCATTACACCAGTACCGCCGTGGCCCAGGAACTGGACGGGTCAGTTTTGTGGCAGTGGGGTAATCCTGCTATCGGGCGCAAGAATTGGCACCACGATGTGGCCTGCCAGATTCACGACTGGGACGGTGACGGCAGGAACGAAGTTGTCCTTTGTACGAAAGGTTTCCTGGTTGAGCTGGACGGGGCGACCGGTCGGGAACGGAGGCGGATTGACATTGCCGATGACGCTACGGATTGTCTGGTGTTTTGCAATTTGAGCGGTGGCGGTCGGCCAAGTGACGTGCTGGTCAAAAATCGATACCATCAGATTTGGGCCTACGACCACGCGGGTAATCTTCTCTGGACCGTTAAGGACCCGGGTGGCTATCGCACGGCTCATCAGCCGCGGCCTATAGATATCGACGGAGATGGGCGTGATGAGATTATGGCGGGTTATGCGATGCTGAACGCGGATGGTTCGGTGCGCTGGGTGTTTAAGTCGAAGAAGGTTGACCAGGCACGCGGGCATCTTGACTGCTGTCGGGTTGTGCGGCGAGGTGCGAAGCCGGAAGATTTCAAACTGGTGCTGACGTGCTGCGGGGCGAATAATGTGGCTTTGGTGGACGGAACCGGCAGGGTTCTGTGGGAAGCTGCCGGACATCATTTTGAGTCGGTGGATGTGGGAAGAGTCTTTCCTGACGTGGGCGGGCGGCAATTGGTCGTTGATATTGACCATCAGCCCCTTGGAAATAGTCCTCTTTGGGTGCTGAATGAGAAGGGTAATCTTCTTGGCCGGATTGTAACCGACTACAGCCGACATCACTGCCTGCTGGACTGGACGGGTGACGGTGTGGATGAAATCTTGGTTGCCCACAATGGGTGTATCTATGACCATCATGGCAAGCGTATTGGCGTTTTCGCCGTGCCTGGGGGCGACCTGGTGGGCACAAGCAAGGGGGAAAGGAGTATGCTCATCGGTGACATCACTGGTGACGGAGTGTGCGATGTGATGATGGCAGCTCCAGGAAAGGTGTATATTTATGTAAACAGGAAAGGGCAAAAGAGCAAGGGGCCGGTTCGGCTTGGGACCGAATTGAATTTCACTTTGTATTGATATATCAATGACCCAGATTAAGGTAAAAGGAGAAGATTATGTTACGCAGATTATTGGCTATTGTATGTATCGGAGTATTGATGTGGTTGGTCGGCTGTGGGGAATTGGGGCCAGACGCGGAGAAGAGCGGGGCTGGCTTTGTGAAACTGTTTAATGGCAAAGACCTGGGCGGCTGGGAGACGAGCGGTAATGCCAAATGGTTCGTCGAAGACGGCAACCTCGTGGGGACACAGGGTGCGAATAATGCTCCGGGAGACCTGTTTACAACAGAGACTTACAGGGATTTTCTGGTGACCCTTACTTACCGGGCTGAGTGGCCCTGTAATAGCGGCCTCTGGTTCCGGTACCAGTCACCCCAGAAGGCGTACCAGGCCGACATCCTCGAATACAAGAATCCGGTGTGTTATTCGGGCACGCTATACTGTCCCGGCAAGATGTTTCTTGCAATGAATGAGGACAAAAGCATAGTGGACCGCGAGGGCTGGAATACGATAAAGGTTCGTGCCGAGGGAGACCATATCCAGATATGGATTAATGACCATCAAGTTGCTGACGTGCACGATGACACCACTGATTCAGGCAAGATTGGTTTTCAAGTCCATCCGGGAGACGAATTCGGGCCGATGAAGATTGTCGTCCGCGAGCTGCTGCTCAAGCCGCTTTGAGATGGCAATCAGGGCCACCCCCCTTGGTTAATTAGTATCTGTTGCGGAAAACAAAAACCAGTGATGTCACCCCTGCGAAAGCAGGGGTCCAGAGCGAAAAAGCTGGATTCACGCTTGCGCGGGAATGACAAATACTGTTTCCGCAACAGGAACTAATTAATTGGTTAATTGACTACTCACCACTCACTACTCACCAGCTTGGCACGGTCAAGCTGAAGATTCTGCCGGGGTTTCATCCTGGATGTAGCTTTTATCTTTATAGCCCCTGGCGACAAAAATGAAAATAACTGCTGTTACCAGCATCACGATTGTAAAGAACCAGAAATAACTGGGACCGGCAAGCTTGCTGGTGCCGTCTTCATTTTGAATGAAGGCATTGACCACGGCGGTGAAGGCATTTCCGAGTGAAATCGACAGGAGAAAGACCGCCATAATGAATGACTTCATTTTCTTTGTTGCCTGAGTATATGAGAACTCCAGACAGGTGATTGAGACCATTATTTCCGCAGAGGTCAACAGCGCGTATGCAAGGACCATCCACCCGATGCTGGGTGTGCCGCCGGTGACAATTCCGCTTTCAATCAGGGCTGAGACAACGAAAGGTGAGGCTGCCAGAAACAGTCCCAATCCTATTTTGCGCAGTGCCGTCAATGGGAATATCTTGTTTATCGCCGGGTATATAACATAGGAAAAAACAGGAATCAAAATGAGTATCATCAGGGGGTTGAGAGCGACTATCTGGGTAGGCAGCCACTCATGGCCCAGCCAGTTGCGGTTCATCTTCTCGGCCTGTAACATCCAGGCCGAGTCCATTTGGTCGAACAGTGCCCAAAACGGCGCTACAAAGACAAAGATAATGCACAGCTTGCCGATGGCTCTGATTCCTTCGCCGCTGAAGCATTCCTTAACGAATTTGAGGCCGCCGCGTGGTATGTGGACAAATTTTTTACGTCCGAGCCAAAACGCTATTGTAGCCAGCACCATGAAGGCACAGGGAACACCAAACGCGACAGTAGGCCCGTATCTTTCAAGCAATTCAGGGACCAATAGATTGGAGATAAAAGCACCCAGATTAATTGCGAAATAGAACCAGATATAGACTTTTGCCATCAGGTTTTTGTTGGTTTTTCCGAACTGGTCGCCCACATTTGCAGAAACGCAGGGCTTTATTACGCCTGAGCCGATTGCAATCAGAATCAGTCCGGCCGCCAACCCCAAACGGGTGTGATTAACTGCAAGGGCAAAAAAACCAAAACAGTAAAGTACCGAAAAATAGAGGATAGTCCTGTATTTGCCAAGCCAGATGTCAGAGATTAGAGCACCGAGCAGAGGCATGAAATAGACAGCCGAGACAAAGAGGTGAAACCAGGTCTTGCTTTGCTCCGGAGTCATGGGAGCAAGTTGACCGCTGGCGTTCAGCAGCAGACGGGTCATGAAGAATACAAGAATACATCTGGTCCCGTAGAAGGCGAAACGCTCGGCAGCTTCGTTGGTGAGAATATACGGAATGCCTGCGGGCATTTTCTTTGATGGAAGTGGTGCGGTCAGGTACTTGTTCTCGACCATGATGAACTCTCTAACTTTCTTTCTTATATGTGCCAGGGAACCCCACGTGGACCCGTTCGACTGCGCTCAGGGCAAGCTTGGGGCTAAATATTTAGCCTGCGGTTTCACCGCAAGTTTTAACGCTATATAGTACATTTGCAACCGGCCCAGTTCAAAGAAGAAATGGCCGAATGTGAAAAATAGCAGGGCTGAATATTGGCAATTTCAGAACCAGCTTGATTTCAATGGCCGGAGTTGATAATATCCGTCAGACAAAAAAGCTTGTGATAACGAAATGGCAACACTAATGGGAGTATAGAACAATGAAAAGTTTACCGACCCTGTTTATGATGTTGACAATGAGTGTTTTTCTTTTTGGTTGTGCACATAATGCAAAGGAAAAAGAGGTGGAAGGATTCATTACAGCGCACGTGGAAAAAATCAGACCTATGGAGAAAGCGGCGGCTCTTGCTTCCTGGAGTGCTGCAATTAGCGGTAAGCCGGAGGATTATGACAAAGTCAGCGAATTAACATTGAAGATTCGGCAGGTTTACAGCGACCCTCAGGAGTTTGCTTTCCTTAAGGATGTGAAAGAATCCGGACAGGTCAAGAACGCTATATTGGCTCGACAATTAGATGTGCTGTACAACGCTTATTTAGAGAACCAGATAGAGCTGGAGCTGTTGAGGAATATCGTTGATTTGGGCACGGAAATCGAAAAGAACTTCAGTACTTTTCGCGGTACCATCGAGGGAAAAAAGGTTACCGACAATGGAATCAAGGAAATTCTAAAAGCAGAAATAAATTCCTTTAAGAGAAGGCAGGCGTGGCTGGCCAGTAAGCAGGTCGGCGCCGCCGTTGCGGATGATATCGTCCGGTTGGTCAAGCTGCGAAACCAGGCGGCCCAAAAGCTTGGGTTTGATAATTATCATACTCTTTCTCTGGCCACTGCCGAGCAGGATGTCGAAGAGCTGGATCGGATTTTCGAGGAACTCTACGAATTGACCAATGAGCCATTTGCCCAATTAAAAGCTGACCTGGACCGCATACTGGCGGCTAAATACAATGTAGCCATTACGGAGCTTATGCCTTGGCATTATCACGACCCGTTCTTTCAGGAAACACCAATGGTGTATGACCTGGATTTGGATGTGTATTACGAGGATAAAGACATCAAGGAATTAGCAGCAGGATTCTACGCTGGTATTGGGCTGCCGGTTGAGTCCATCCTTGCCAACAGCGACCTGTATGAGCGCGAAGGCAAAAATCCGCACGCTTTTTGTACGGATATTGACCGGGAAGGTGACGTACGCATTCTGTGTAATCTTAAGAATAACGAGTCCTGGATGGAGACTATTTTGCACGAATTGGGCCACGCTGTTTACGACAAATATCACGACCTACAAGTGCCCTTTTTGCTAAGAAGGCCGGCGCACATTTTTACAACAGAAGCGATTGCTATGTTCTTTGGCCGCTTGAGCCGTAATCCCGCCTGGATGCAGCAAATGTTAGAACTATCAGACCAGCAGCGGGCCGAAATCGAAAAAGTAAGTGGCAAATACGCGCAACTCAAACAGCTTATTTTCGCCCGTTGGGATATGGTGATGTACCATTTTGAAAAGCAGCTTTATGCAAATCCTGAGCAGGACCTGAACCGGCTTTGGTGGCGAATGGTTGAGAAATATCAGCTTGTCAATAAGCCGCAGGGCCGTAATGAGCCGGATTGGGCTGCTAAAATCCATTTCACCATTGCCCCGTGTTATTACCACAACTATATGTTGGGTGAATTGTTGGCCTCTCAACTTCATCACCACATCGTCGGCAAAATTCTAAAGCTTGAATCAGATGAAAACCTCGGCTATATTGGCCGGCGTAAGCTCGGTGAGTTTCTGAGTGAAAATGTTTTTGAAGCAGGGGCAGTTTATCATTGGAACGAAATGATTAAGCGGGCGACGGGGGAGGAATTAACGCCGAAATACTTTGTGGAACAGTTTGTCAAATAGCAGGGACGATGAAAAGTAAAAAGATGTTTGAATAGATTTCTCGACTCCGCTTTGCTCCGCTCGAAATGACAATGGGTGCGCTTTTAGATACGCAATACGAGATACGATATGCGATTGACGAGATACAAGCAATTGCCTCTGTAACGAAAGGATAGTAAGAGGGATTTTCTATGAACTCAGAAGGACAGTCGTTGGCGGAAATTACAGTTAAGGCGGTTGTTTTAGGTGTCGTGCTTTCAGTAGTGCTGGCTGGGGCCAACGCTTATCTTGGGCTGTTCGCGGGGATGACGGTCTCGGCGTCGATACCGGCTGCGGTTGTCTCTATGGGTGTGCTGAGACTGTTTCGCCGAAGCAACATCCTGGAGAACAATATCGTCCAGACAGCGGCGTCAGCGGGAGAATCGCTGGCCGCAGGCGTTATATTCACGCTGCCGGCACTGGTGATATTAGGTACGTGGGATAGTTTCAGCTTCAAGTGGGTGGCAATAATCGCGGGGTTCGGCGGAGTCTTAGGCGTGCTGTTCACAATACCACTGCGACGGTCGCTGATTGTTGAAGGCAAGTTGAAGTTTCCCGAAGGTATAGCGACGGCAGAGGTCCTTGAAACGGGACAGCAAGGCGGCAAGGGTGTTTTGTGTATCGCCAAGGCTGCGATTGCGAGCGGACTGTTCAAGGTTGGGGCTGGTGGATTAGGGCTGTGGCCTGAGATAGTCGAAGGTGCCAAAGGGATAGGAGGTTCAGTTGCGTATTTCGGCTCGAACCTGAGTCCGGCGCTACTCTCGGTCGGGTATATAGTGGGATTAAATATCGCGGTTTTGATTTTCATTGGCGGCGCGTGCAACTGGCTCATCGCGATACCAATTTGCGCGGCTGTTCAGGGGCCGCCGGGAGGAGAGGAAATCAGTGCCGTAGATTGGGCGTTCAAAATATGGTCCTCGCAGACTCGGTATATAGGTGTGGGTGGAATGGTGGTAGGTGGATTGTGGACGATTTTTCATTTGCGCAAGTCCCTGTTAAGCGGGATAACCAGCGGCCTCAAGGCGTATCGTGATTTGTCCGGTGAGCAGGCGGAAATAGTTAGGACGGAGAAAGACATGCCGATGAAGTGGATACTGGTCCTTATAGTCGGCTCGGTTGTGCCTTTATTCCTGCTATATCAGGTATTCGTCCAGCAGATAACCGTATCGATTACGATGGCAGCGATAATGTTAGTGACGGGGTTTGTGTTCTCGGCGGTGGCCGGCTATATGGCGGGGCTTGTCGGCTCATCCAATAATCCTATATCCGGCGTAACGATAGCAACTGTGCTGGTTTCATCGCTGCTTTTATTGTGGTTGATGGGCGAAGATGCGGTGAACGGCCCTGCAGCCGCCATCATAATCGGCAGTGTGGTCTGCTGTGCGGCGGCGATAGCGGGCGATAATATGCAGGACCTCAAGGCCGGTTACATTGTAGGGGCTACGCCCTGGAAGCAGCAGGTAATGCAGCTTGTCGGGACGGTATCGGCGGCACTGGTGCTGGCGCCGGTAATGATACTGCTTCAGAAGGCCTACGGTTTTGCCGGCCAGGCCGGTGCCGGGCCCAAAGCCCTGGCCGCACCACAGGCGAATTTAATGGCTTCCGTTGCAAGAGGTGTTTTTAAGGGTGAGTTGCCTTGGAATTATATCTATATAGGAATGGCGGTGGCGGCCGGTGTGATAGCGCTGGATATTTATTTGCAGAACAGGGGCAGTTCATTTCGGACGCCGGTTCTTGCGGTGGCGATTGGGTTTTATCTGCCGTTTGAGTTGTCTGTGCCGATATTTGCGGGCGGGCTTATCCACTATGCTGTCAAGAGATATCATACGAAAAAGAATACCGGCAAGGAACAGGTCGAAGAATCCGGTCGAAATGGGCTGCTGTTTGCTTCGGGCTTGATTACAGGGGAGGCATTGATGGGGATTCTTTTGGCTGTACCGATTATATTGCTCAAGGGTATCGATGTCGAGCTGCCCTATTGGTACATAGATGATGTTATTGTAAATCTATTGAGCGTGCTCGGCATCAGTTTGCCATTCAAGCCACCCGTAGGTGCCGTACTTGGGATAGCTCTGTTACTTGGCGTAGTATATTGGCTGTATCGGACCGCGCTGGGAAGGCGGCAAAAAACTTAAACTTAAAAAATGCACCTGTGCCTGCGTTACCCCCGTTCTTGCTTTCGCACCTGTGCCTGCGTTACCGACAGGTGCAGGCAAGAAAGCACGGGGGTGCAGGCAAGAGGCTGACCTGCTTTGCGGATTAGAGAAGCTGGCTTATGAGTTGAGCTGCCTTCTGAGCGCCGTCCACAGGGATTGGGGGATAATTTACTTCCTTACCAAGATTAGTAATCACCTTATCGGCGAGAATCTCCGGAGTTGTTTGTGAGTACACCATCTTGACTCCAGCCTGATGCCTAACTAATCGTTCTGCAACGTGAATCTGCTGTTCGCAATGATCCGCTAAGGGAAAGTAAAGGAATGGCCGCCTTAGCGCAGTCAATTCGAGCGTAGTAGTGCCGCCTCCCTGAACAATGGCCAAATCACTCGCAGCAAAGTGCTCATAAAGAGCCCGAACATATCCCCTGACTTCTACTGCATCCGGAGCTTCCAGGTCTTCGACAGCAAGGCGGGGACCACGTATCAGAACCATGCGCAAATCAGGGACTTTCTGCTTTATAATCGGATAGGCCTGTCCACAGAGTTCCAACAGTTCCTTGCCGATAGCAGTTCCACCGATAGAACACACAACCAAAGGCTCCCGGCCATACCCTAACTTAGCTCGGACCTTTGCCTTGTCGGTGTATTCTGCCGGGTCAAATGGCAAAATGTATCCTGTGAACTTGTAGTGCGCCTTTGCATGGTCATGACGGTTAGGCAAAAGAAAACCAAAGCCTTTATCAGGGACATCTTCCGGTTCACCTGCGAAAAGGACCAAATTCTTCTGGTCAGAAAGCAGTTTACGGTCGGTCTTTGCCCATATCAGGTTCCATACATAAACTCCCAGCTTTTCAATGGGATTCTTAGTTACTGAATCCAGACCGAGAAAATCGTAAATCATAACAAAGGGAGCCTCTAATCGGACGAGTTTCATCGTCAAGCCAATGCCTATTTCATAGGTCTCATCGCCGATAACAACATCAAATCTTTCCCTGCGGGTTATCTGCTTGAAGATTTTTACGTTGTGCGCCCATTCCCTCCTTGTCTTAGACGCATACTTCAACAGGCTAAGTCCGAAGCCCTTAGCGGCATTTTCAGCAGTAATGTTGTCGTTGGCGTATATGTCAGCTTCTGGAAGAAGCTTCTGGCCGGCCTCTTTGAGCAGTAAGCTTGCCGGTTGTGCAGCCAGCCAGGATAACTCTACTTCTGGGCATTGTATCCGCAATTGCTTGGCTATCGCCAGGTCCCTGGTAACATGTCCCAATCCTATTGACCCGCTGACATACAGAATTTTCTTTGTTGGCATTATTTTGCCTAAATCAATGAGTGCTTGTTTAGAACGTCAATATATCGGAACATCCACATATCGGAACATCCACATTTGACGTGACTATACTTGTTCGGTAATGTCCTTGAATGCAATTGAAGGTCTCTCGGCATTTGCCTTCAATTGACGAATCTTCTCAAGACTATCGACAAATTGTGCCTGGGCCTTGTCCAGATAGGCATTGACCTCATCGATATATCCATCGGCTGAGGCCGACCAAACGCGATTGAGATACCGTTCGCCGGCGGCAAAGCAGCTCATCACATCGGCATAGGCGCCCAGGCCATACGTATGTGCAATGCTCTGCCGCGTTTGGACAAATATGTTCAGGTCTTCGACAAATAGTTCGTCAATGCGATGGCGAACGTCGTAGGTGTTGATGGAGTGCTTGTCTTCGTTGAGCCGGCTCATATTTTCAACTATACGGCTCAGACTGGTCTCAATAGACCGGATGTTTGAAGTCAGCTTTCCTTCCGCCCGGCTTTCTTGCCGTTGGCCAAAGTGAACCAGCGCAATACCCACTGCACCGGCGAACAGCGCAACTATAAAATAGCCCCATCGCACGGTTGCTTCATCTACAACGGCTGCCAGCGAACCGGCTAAGAAACCGACAGTTATTATTAGAAATCCAAGTTTTTTCATCATTAGTTCCTATTTGCCCATTGAGCCGGCGATAACAAAATACAAAGCAAAGCCGACTCCGACCAGTGCTTCTCCCACGATAAGACCTGCGGCGACAGGGATTCCTACCTCTTCGCTGAATTGCGGTCCCTTTTTCCAGTCCACGAAAATCCGCAGCAGCGTTCCGATGCTGTAGGTCAGAACGATAGCAAATGGCAGATAGAACCCGAGGCCGACAAGAATACCCAGCCCCCCGATGCCGCTTGCGCTGAGCAGGGCGCCAAGACCGGCACCCGCGATGTACTTATGCAGGGGGACATCGCCACCTAAGATACCCTGAATCGTGCTCGCCAGGGCTTGGCCCTGAGGTGCAGGCAGACGGTCACTGCCCAGACCGTATGCCTTGTGAAGCACGAATATCAGTGCCATTATCAGGATAGGTCCCAGCCAGGTGGCTAAGAACTGGCCGACCTGCTGTTTTCGGGGCGAGGCGCCTACGAGATAGCCGGTCTTCAGGTCGAGCATCAGGTCGGTGGCCTGTGCCATTGCGACGCACGCAGCCGCTCCGACCATAATCGACGAGACTATCGATGCGGTATCGCCAAGGCCTCTGCTTATGACAATCAGGATAGTTACTGCGATAAGGGTCATTCCGCTCAGCGGCGACCAGTTTGTTCGGCCAATACATTCAGATAAAATAACACCTGCGACCCAAATCCAGATGGTGCCGAGCAGGGCCATCAGTCCTCCTCGAATGATGCCCATCTCCTTTACAGAGGTAATGGAAATGGCGAAAAGTAAAAGCGTCGCACCGGCAATGCCGATATAAAGCAAGCGAATCGGCATCTCGTCTTTGGAGAGGGTTGTCTTCATTTTCGCCGCAGTTTGCATGCTGCGAACCGCACTAACGATAAGCGGCAGCGCCAGAACGATACCAGCCAAAGCACCACCGATGAGCATACCAATACCGACCGGTCTGAATAAGCTCAATCTCATATAATCGGGCATTGTCTGTTCAAGTGTTGCAAGTGTCTGGGGCGTTGGCAGCAGGTTACTCGCCGCCAGAATCGGGGCTAAAATCCAGTAGCAGACGAAACCTCCAATGACGAAGTAAAAACCTCCCCTGCCTGATATAAAGCCGACCCCGACCGTCATCAGAGAGATGTACCAGACGCCGTTCATATATTCCGGCATTCCAATCAGCTTGCCCAGGTTCCAATACTCGAATCCGCTCAGTTCCTTGATTTGGCCCATATACTGGCTAAAGAAATATATGATACCACTTAGAGCCAAACCCGAAAGCAGCAGCAGGGCTTTGTGGACGCCGGCGCCGGGTGATTTCAGGATTGTGGCGACCGCTACGCCGCCGGGATAGGTAAGCCGTTCAAAATCAATCATCTGTTTGCGGAGCGGGATAATAAAAGCGATGCCCAAAATTCCGCCGGCAATGCACGCAAAGACCATCAAGACGGCGTTAAAGTCGGTTCGGCCTAAGATAAATAAAGCCGGGACAGTGAACATCATACCGGCCGAGGCGCCATTGACGGCGGAGGCGATGGTCTGGTTGATGTTGTTCTCGACGATACTGCTTCGACCCATTATGCCGCGCAGAATCCCAAAGCCCAAAATAGCAGCCAGTTCCGAGCCTTCGATGGAAAAGCCAAGTATCAAACTGGCATAGCCAATGCTCAGGGCAATGAGTATCCCCAGACCGTAGCCTACCAGCACTGCGGTCAGGGTAAGCTCCGGATAAGGTCCGGTGCGTATGATTCTTTTTTCGCCGGCTTCTGTTTCTGCCATCAATAACAATCCTTTGTATTCGGTAAAATCTATTTATGCGGCAGCATTGGCTTGGCCCGCTTGACAAACTGTATCGGGACTCCCCATGGGTCTCGCAGCATAACTAATTCGTCGCCGGCTGGGGTGACCTTTATATCTTCGGCAACCGTCGCCCCGGCGGCAACCAATTTATCGCGAATCGCTTTGACATCATCAACCATAAAGGCAATGTGAAGCAGCAGCGGATTCATCGATGGATAATCCGGTACCGCATCCGGCGGATTATTGTAAAGCTCTAACATCATATTGCCGCCGGCATCGGAGATAAAGTACATGTTGGCCGGAGGCGGGCCTTTCCTGACAACCTTCATCCCCAAATTCTCACAATACCACTTGGCCATAGCGGTGGGGTCCTCGACGTTGATTGCAACGTGCTCGAGGCGTATTCGGTTTTTACGTCCGGCAGAGGCAAAACCGCCATCTTTTGTTTTCGTTGACTCAATGCCACAGCCTGCAATAATTGACGCGGCGAACACAAGAGGCACTATTAGTAAACTGTTTGTCTCTAATCTGCATATCATACTACAACTCCTTTCCGTCCCAGACTCTTGGGTTGAGTTAGGTTTTTAGTTTTTCAGTTTTCGTCAAGGCCAGAGCTTTGCACAGTTTTTCTCTATCAGCCGGCATTAACGGAGAGGGCGGGATTCGAACCCGCCCCTCCCATCTAATGCTACAAACCTAAGGTTTTGACCGCAAGCTTTTTTTCTGTAACGAATTACGTGTTACGATAGGTTACTATTCGTACACGATTCCTATACGAATATTTGCAATTTAGTTTGCATTTTCATTTCTTTAGTGATTAAATTGTGGGTATCAAACCCAAGAACGAAGGTATTTTAAGGAGATTCCAAATGAATGAGGAAGGTAATATCAGCGGGGGCAAAGCGGCTCTTTCCACAGGTGGAAAAGACCCAAAAGCAGTCTCACGCAGGACCTTTATCCAGGGGTTAGGTGTGATTGGTGTCGGGTCCATCTTCTTCTCTGCCGGCGTTGCCAAGCAAGCGAAAGGCCAGTCCGTTTCCACTTACGTCGATGGTCTGTCAACCAAACAGCTCACAACCATGTACAGCGATATGTTGAAGATCCGCTTGTGGGAAACAAAGATCAAGGACCTGGCGCTCAAGGGAGGCTTCCGTGGCGTTGCCCACCTATATGTGGGAGAAGAGGCTATCGCCGTGGGTGTCTGCAGTGCCCTGAGACGAGATGACTACATAGCCAGCACTCACCGCGGGCATGGCCACCTGATTGCCAAAGGCGGCGATCTTAACCTGATGTTAGCTGAAATTACTCACAAGGCCACAGGTTACTGTAAAGGTTATGGTGGTTCCTTGCACATAACGGACATGAGTTTGGGCATTTTGGGTATGAACGGGATCGTAGGAACCTCACATCTGTTCGGCGCTGGGGCTGCTTACGGAATCAAGGTAAAGGGAACCGACCAGGTGGTGGTAAGCTTTGGTGGAGACGGCTCCATACAGGGAAGCTTTTTCACCAGTGCCGCAAACAGCGCTGCCACCTATAAACTACCCTGGATTAGCATCATCGAAAACAATCAGTTCCAGATTTGGGTACGATACTCAGACGTTTACGCCATCAGAGATCTTGCTCGAAGGGCAGATGGTTATGGTATTGAGGGACGCGTAGTGGATGGCAACGACGTCTTGGCCATTTATGATGTGGCAAAGTACGCCGTGGAAAAGGCTCGTGCTGGAGGTGGCCCCACTGTCATTGAGTGCAAAACCTACCGATGGTATGACCACTACGGATTTCGAGGTTCCAAAATCGGCAGGGACGGCGCTTTTGGTCTTGGCTATCGCTCCGACAGGGAACTAAAGAAGTGGATGGCCAAAGATCCCATACCACGATTCAGACGGTTCTTGTTGAACGAAAAGGTCCTCACTGAAGAGCGGGCCGATGAGATCGTGGCAGAAGTCAACCAAGCGGTTGAGGATGCTGCTGCATTTGCTAAGGCTCAGCCGGTTCCAAAACCTGAGGATGGCCTGTTGAACGTTTTCGCCGAAGGTGCTGTTCCTCTCCACAAAAACTGAAAAACAAAAGGAGGCAAAGACCATGCCAAAGAGTATGAGCTATGCGATTCTTGAAGCTATTCAAGGGGAGATGCAGCGGGACAAGCTGTTGACTATCTTGTACGAATACCAGCGGCCGGCAGCCCGTTGGGGAAGCAGAACCATCAATCTGGAGACAGAGTTTGGACGCTGGCGAGCAAGATTCAGCGCTATTGACGAGAATTGGATTGTCGGGGGCGTTATGGGGATGTCGATGATTGGTGTTCGAGCAATTGCCCACATACCGAGCATGACCACCCTCATCCCGTACGAATTGATGTTCAACCATGCCGGCAAGCTTCGCCACATGACTGGCGGACAGGCGGCATTTCCTATGGTGCTCTGGGCCGATATGCAAGGAAGATCACCATTTCAAGCTGGCCAGCATGCCGACGCAGGACTCGAATCATGTTATGCCCGGCTTGCCGGACTGAAGGTTGTAATTCCCTCCAATCCGTACGATGCCAAAGGCTTGATGATATCAGCTATCAGAGACGTTGATCCAGTCGTATTCTGCCAGTACCCAGTCCCTGTTTCAGGTCCCGATGTTCCTGATGAACCGTATACTGTTCCAATAGGTCAGGCCGCCGTTCGTACAGAGGGCAAAGATATCACCATCGTCGGCTACGCACCACAGACGGTCGAGATAGCCAAGGCGGTTAAGCAGCTTAAGCAGCGTGGGATCAGCGCCGAATTCATCGACCCTCGGACATTGGCACCCTTGGAGCAGGTTATGGAGACCATCATTGAGTCCGTTAAGAACACTGGTAAGCTCTTGACATCCGACGATGGCTCCTACAACTTCTGCAATTGCACTGAGATTATTGCCAGGTCAGTTGAGGCGGTGCCGGGCGCCAAGTTTAAGAGGCTGGCGTTCCCTGATGCCCCTCCACCAGGTGCTCCGGAAATGATTAACTACATGAGAGTAAACGCTGCTGACATTGTCGCGGCTGCAGAAAAGATGGTACGAGGATAATTGGGTCTTGAACAGGTAAAGGGGTATTTTTTCCTGTGTTGCTGATAGTGGCACGGCCATCTTGGCCGTGTATTCACGGGCTGGAAGCCCGTGCCACACTTCCAGCCAGGTATGCTATGGCAATGGAACAAAAACGGCAAGAAAGGACAAGAGACGGGCAGGAGAATCTACAATCTCAATCTGCACTGAGATGTGAGTATTGCGGATGCGACACGAACGAGGATGTCATCAAAGCGGCGTTTTGGACTGAGACGGGATTAATTGTTATAGAAGATATTCCTGCGTGGTTGTGTGAGGGATGCGGGGAGCAGTTCTTCGACGAAGAAATCACACAAAGGATTCAGCAAGTAATAACATATCCGGCAGGGAAGGCAAAGCGGCGGATTCGAGTGCCTATCTATTCTCTGTCGCAGGTCCGAGTAGCTAAAAAGGAGCACTATCCTCAAGTACCAAATCAGCAGCATCCCCGGTCGCTTGAAATATCTCATCATCAAGCAAAGCAAGCAGTTGAACCAATCGGAGCAAATCAGGACCATCAAGAGACTTTCCTGTGCAAGTACTGTGAATCGGAGACCGTTGAGGATCTGGTCAAATCGGCCTTCTGGGTTGATGGAGGGTTAGTTGTTGTAGAGAACATTCCAGCAAGGGTGTGTCAACAGTGCAGGCAACAGTTCTATGACCACGAGACTGCTGAAAAGATCACCACCTTAGAGAAAGGTAAGCTTCTACCGGGAACGGCAAGACGGGACGTATGGGTCCCTGTCTTTTCTCTATCCGATATAGAGGTGTCCCCGGGCAAAAACCTTCACCAAGAAAAAAGTGACGGCTTGGAACAAATGCCGCCACCTATATCCAAGACAGCCGATCACCAGGACAAGGACAACGGTTAGCATGCTGTGTGCAACAGATAATGGATTAAAGCCGGTATGCTTTATCAATTGACCCACAAACTCATAATTAGTTCCTGTTGCGGAAAACGAAAATCGACGATGTCACCCCTGCGAAAGCAGGGGTCCAGAGCGAAAAACTGGATTCCCGCTTTCGCGGGAATGACAAATACTGTTTCCGCAACAGGTACTAATTAATGGGTCAATAAGACCTACGGCTTTGCCATTTGCTCAGTTCCTTTCTCGGGTACGAGCCCCGATTATGGAGTTGAAATCCTCGATTTCAAGCAGTTTCCTATCTCTGTCAAGAACGCAGAAATTTCGGCTTTCCCAAGTAACAGTCCGCTTGTAGAGGATACACTACTTCATGGGTGCCAAGTCCTGTTCCCAATACAGGGAAGCGTCTGAAAGACACCGACAAATCTTTCAGGATTTGCCATCGGCCTTTATATGCATGTAGTTCTCGAAGACTCGCTAATCGGTCATAGACAGCATCGAAACCTATATAAAGTACACAGATAAATGCCCCAAGTGCCATCAATGCCATTATCCAGCCCCGCCCTTTTAAGAGACTGTCGCGAGCTAAGGACCAGTGTCGTAAAGACTGCTGCGATAAGCATGCTGACCATGCCGCCGCGGCTCAGTGACACGAAGACCGTAGCCGCACCGATAATTATCATTGCCACAAGAAACCATACAACCTTGGCGGCCGGAGAATTGAGGTACTCGAAAACGACTGGTGGCGGATATGCACCTGCTCGGCTTTGCTCAAGAAACGTTTTCGTACCTCCGATACCAGCAATAGGGTGGGGCTTGCCCCACCATTATTTCTATTCCGTCATTTCGACCGAAGTGATGCGCAGCATCACGGAGTGGAGAAATCTATTTAAACATTAAACAGCTTCGCCGAAGGTGAATCAAATAGTTGAAATCGTAGGGTGTGCACTGCACACCGTTTGGCTGTTTCCGCAACAGGAACAAGTTATTAAATTCTCACAGTTTCTGGTTGCTTTTGAGTTGCGTATTTGGTGCAAAATTCGATGCTGGAACTCTCTACCCATCTCCCAAACGAGCGTCACTCAGAGCCAAGGCCGATTCATACTGTTCTGGTAAAGTGTGCTTTTTCC
>Ga0209979_1000917_pt1 | contig 35496 bp, 36 predicted proteins | sample AnhtaG_FD_183114 | JGI IMG/M metagenome (GOLD analysis project Ga0209979, IMG submission 183114) | Deep subsurface microbial communities from Anholt, Denmark to uncover new lineages of life (NeLLi) - Anholt_01485 metaG (SPAdes) (version 2) | ecosystem: Environmental > Aquatic > Marine > Oceanic... | reverse complement strand
TGACCGGGGAGGTTCACCTCCCCGAGGGGGTGGAGATGGTGATGCCTGGAGACAACGTGAACCTGGAGGTGAAGTTGATCGTCCCCGTGGCCTTAGAAGAAGGGTCGCATTTCGCCATCCGAGAGGGGGGGCGGACTGTGGGCGCAGGCGTCCTCACCAAGATCACGGAGTAGAGAGAGGGTAACGAGGGTATGGCCAAGAAAGCGGCAAGGATGGTGATCACCCTGGCCTGCACGGAATGCCAGGAAAGGAACTACACTACCAGCAAGAACAGGAGAAACGATCCCGGGCGGCTGGAGTTGAATAAGTACTGCCCGCGATGCCGCGCCCATACCCTCCATCGAGAAACCAAGTAGCCAAAAGGGTAGATATAAGCGGAGCGGGGCGAGGGCAGAGCAAAGGGCCCCCGCCCCTCATTGTGGAGTATCAAATGGTGAAAGGCAAAAGGGCGAATCCCGTCACCCGATTTCTTCGGGAGACCAGATCTGAGTTGCGGAAGGTGGTATGGCCCAGTCGGCAAGAGGCCACCAACCTGACTATCATCGTCATCGCCGTCACCCTGACCATGGCCGCCTCCCTGGGCTTCATCGACTATGTATTCTCCAAGTTATTGGGGTTGCTGATCAGATAAGATGAAAGAGGATATGGAAGAGGAACGACAAGATATAATAGAAGAAGAGGAACCTGTAGAGGCCAAGGTTCTAACCGAAGAAGCCCCTGAAGTCGCAGGTGAAGCGGAGGAGCCTCAAGAAGAGATCGAGGCTCCAGCGGAGGAAGAGGCCGAAGAAGAGTTGCCTGAAGGCACGGCCTGGTATGTCATACACTGCTACTCAGGGTATGAGAACAAGGTGGAGCGTAACCTGGAGAACCGGATCGAGTCTATGGCCATGCGGGATTACATATACCAGGTCGTCGTTCCCAGCGAGGAGGAGATCGAACTTCGTGATGGTAAGCGGCGCACGGTAGAGAGGAGGATCTTCCCTGGCTACATCCTAGTCCAGATGTTGATGACCGACGATTCCTGGTATGTCGTCCGCAACACCCCCGGGGTCACCGGCTTCGTGGGCTCAGGAAGTAAGCCCATCCCCCTCCGCCAGGAAGAGGTGGACAAGATCTTCAAGCGGATGGAGGCTGATACCCCGAAAATGAGGGTCTCCTTCCGCGTGGGGGACACAGTGAGGATCATCGATGGCCCCTTCACCGACTTCATGGGCACCGTGGATGAGATAAACACCGATAAGGGAAGGGTGAAGGTCTTGCTCTCTTTCTTCGGGCGTGAAACCCCGGTGGAGTTGGATTTCTTACAAGTGGAGAGAGGATAGATGGCTAAAAGAGTGATGGCCGTGATCAAACTTCACATCCCGGCGGGACAAGCCAGCCCCGCTCCACCAGTGGGACCGGCTCTGGGCCAGCACGGGGTCAATATCATGGCTTTCTGCAAAGACTACAACGCCCGTACGGCCAAACAGGCGGGGATGATCATCCCCGTGGAGATCACCGTCTACCAGGATCGTTCCTTTATCTTCGTCACCAAGACCCCGCCGGCTAGTGACCTCCTCAAGAAGGCAGCGGGGATAGAGAAGGGTTCGGGAGAGACCCCTCGAGAGATAGCGGGCAGCGTCACCCGCCAGCAGATACGGGAGATCGCCCAACTCAAGATGAAGGACCTGAACGCCCTCGATCTAGAGGGGGCGGAGCGGATAATCGAGGGCACCGCTCGCAGCATGGGAATCGAGATCGAAGAGGGAGGATAGGTGGCCAAGCGAGGCAAGAGATATCTAGAGGCAGCCAAAGAGGTAGTCCGAACTAAATCGTACTCCCCGTCGGAGGCGATCGAGTTAGTCCAGAAGGCCTCGCCCGTCAACTTCGACGCCACCGTGGAGGTTCACCTCCGCTTGGGGATAGACCCCCGCCACGCCGATCAGCAGGTGAGAGGGGTGGTCCTCTTGCCCCACGGCACGGGGAAAAAGGTCCGCCTGCTGGTCTTCGCCGAGGGAGAAGCGGAGAAGATAGCCCAAGAGGGCGGAGCCGACTACGTAGGAGGCGATGAACTCATCGAGAAGGTAGAGAAAGGATGGCTCGATTTCGACATAGCCATCGCCGCCCAAGGCGAGGTGATGGGGAAGGTAGCCAAACGCCTGGGAAGGGTGTTGGGCCCCCGAGGTCTCATGCCCAACCCTAAGGCAGGCACCGTCGTCCCCGCCGAGGATATACCTCGAGTCATCAAGGAGTTCCGCCTAGGAAGGGTGGAGTTCAAGATCGATAAGACCGCCAACCTCCATGTGCCCATCGGCAAGGTGAGTTTTGAAGCGGAGAAACTGCTAGAGAACCTAGCCTCCCTGATGGAGGCTGTAATCCAGGCCAAGCCGCCTGGCGCTAAAGGGCAGTATATCAAGAAGATAGTCCTCACCTCCACCATGGGGCCAGGGGTCAAGGTCGATCTCCCACAAGCCCTGGCCTTGCGAACGGCATAGAGGTAGGGTATAATTCATCTGTAATCTAATATATGCCCAAGACAGCAGGGGCGCAGAAGCGCTTAATCGCCTGCCGAGGCGGAGATATCTTGGGTCTCTGTGCTCGCGGGCACAGAGGCCTTCTATGTAAGGAGGTGGACTACAATTGGCTATCTCTAGGGAGAAGAAAGAAAAAATCGTAGCCGATCTGGTGGAAGAGTTCTCCCGCTCTCAGGCCCTCATCATGACCGACTATCGAGGGCTGAAGGTGGAGGAGATGAGAACCCTCCGCAACCGGCTGCGAGAGGAGTCCTGCGGCTATCATGTAGTGAAAAATAGTCTGGTCAAATTGGCTATGGAGAAGGTGGGGCTCCCCTTCGAGGAAACGCTTTTCGCTGGGCCCACGGCTATCGGCTTCTGTTACCAGGACGTGGTGGCCCCAGCCAAAGCGCTAGTGAACTACGCTAAGGAGACCAAAACCCTCCTCATACGAGGGGGGCTGATGGGCAGCCGGATTGTCAGCGAAGGGGAGATAATATCCCTTTCTCAACTCCCCTCCCGCGATGAACTCTTGGCCCAAATGATAGCCCAGTTACAGGCACCCTTGGTGGGCTTGGTCAACGTCCTATCTGACAGCCTGAGGGCTCTCATCTACCTATTGCAGGCCAGGGCTGAACAGATGGAACCCCAAGGGTAAGCCATCAATAGTAAGGAGGTGATACGGGATGGCTAAGGAGACCGAAAAGGAGACTAAGAAAAAGACAACAGCGAAGAAAACCAAGAAAACAAAAGCGTTGACCACCGAGCAATTAGTTGAGGCCTACAAAGGCTTGACCAGCGAAGAGAAAGCCAAGTTTTGGGTCCAGGCGGTGAGTCAGATGAACGTCCTGGAACTCAACGCCTCGGTCAAGAGCCTACAAGAGGAGTTCGGGATCACCGCCGTTGCTCCAATGGTGGCTGCGGCCATGCCAGGCATGGCCGCCGCTCCTGTCGAAGAGGAGGAGCAGACGGAGTTCAACGTCGTCCTCAAAGACATAGGCGCCCAGAAGATCCAAGTGATCAAGGCGGTGCGGGAACTAACTGGCCTGGGGCTGCGCGAGTCGAAGGAGATGGTCGAGAGCGCGCCCTCTAACGTGAAAGAGGGGGTGAGCAAAGAGGAGGCGGAAGCCGCCAAGACCAGACTGGAGGAGGCGGGAGCCACGGTGGAGACCACCTAGGAGTTCCACACTTGACCAAAAAGCCACCCTCACTTGTGAGGGTGGCTTTTCTCCTTCCAGTTTATCACTGGATTGGCACCCAAAAGGTTGAGATAAGGCTTGGATCGACTAAGCGATATGCAACCCAGAAGGCAAATGTGTCCATTGACCGCTTATGTGGGAAAAGATCGGCTAACCAATTGGAAAACCGGCCCCTCAACGAGGGGGGTTCCAGCGCTTCTTGAAACAGGGTTGGTCAAGATATGGAAGGGCGCTCCTCTCGCCGTTGAGCCCTCTTCCAGAGGTACCTCAAGAGGATGAGGGCTCCTAGGAACTCCCCGGCCTCAACTATCTGGCTCCAGCGCAAGGGCCCCAGATAGAGGGTCTCATCTCCCCGGGTGAACTCCAAGACGAACCCTCCCAAAGAGTAAAGGAGAAGATAGAGCAGGGCTATAAGACCAGGGAAGGGTCGAGAGATACGCCAAAGCAAGAGCATGAGGAGTATGAATATGAGAAGGCTCAGCCCGCCCATCACCGCCTGAGTGGGGAAACGGAAAACGGTTATGCCGTAGATATCAGGCAGTTCATAAGCCCAGGCCCCACGAGCGGGCAGGCCGTAGGCGCAACCACTCAAGAGACACCCCACCCAACCGATAGCCTGGCCCAAAGCCAACCCGGGCACCAGAAGGTCTGCTAGCCGCCAGAACGACCATCTATACCAGAGGGAATACCCCCAGAGGCCCACCACCCCGCCCAGAAAAGCCCCCTGGAACACCAGCCCTCCTCGCCAGAGGTAGAAAGCCTCCCTCATATGGGAACCAAAATAGGGCCAGTGGAGAAACACGTAGGCCAAGCGCCCCCCTATCACCCCACAGAGCAGAACGACGAGGGCAGCGTCCACCGTGCCCCACAGGTCAGCCTTCCTCCATCTGGCCAAAAGAGAGGTGACCAGGAGACCCAAGATGATCCCCAAATCGACCAGAGCGGTATAGGCGGATATGGTGAGACTACCTATCTCGAAGAAAAAAGGACTCATCTACCCCTGCAACCCCTCCACGGTGCGGGCGTATCTATCCGCCAGCCCTTCGGCTTGGCTATCGGACCCTGACCCAGCATAGACATGCACGTAAGGGTTATCGGGGTCCGGCCGCACACGGATTACCCTTTCCACCTCTCCACCTGTATGGCGCAGACTTTGAACTCTGGGATCTTAGCCACCGGATCCAGGGCTGGGTTGGTCAGGAGGTTGGCCGCCGCCTCAGCGAAATGAAAGGTCATAAAGACCACCCCGGGTGCACACTCCTCGGTGACCTCGACCCGGGCTCTCACCTCCCCCCGACGCGAGGTTATGCGCGCCCAGTCGCCATCCTCTATTCCCCTCTGGGCCGCATCCAGAGGGTTGATCCGTACCCTCTCCTCCGAGACCAACTTATCCAGGCCGGCTACCCGACGGGTCATAGTCCCAGTGTGCCAATGTTCCAGGACCCGGCCAGTGGTGAGGATGAGGGGGTACTCCTCGTCCGGCTCCTCATCGGGGGGTATTTGGTCCACAGGGGTGAAACGGCCCAGACCTCGGGAGAACCTCTCCACGTGCAAGATGGGCGTCCCAGGGTGATCGGTATCGAGACAAGGCCATTGGAGGCCCCCATCTTCCAGCCGTTCGTAACTGACCCCCCCATATATGGGGGACAAGCGAGCCATCTCCTCCATGATCTCCGAGGGGTGGCTATACCCCCACTGGGTAGGGTCCACACCCTCCATCCGCTTGGCTACCTCACAGATTATCTCCCAATCGGCTTTGCTCTCCCCCACCGGTGGTATCGCCCTCCGTATGCGCTGCACCCGCCGCTCGGTATTGGTGATCGTCCCCTCCTTCTCGGCGAAGGAAGCAGCCGGCAGCACCACATGGGCTAACTGGGCCGTCTCCGAGAGGAAGATCTCCTGTACTACCAAGAAATCCAAAGCCTCCAACGCCTCCTGCACGTGGCGGGAATGGGGGTCGGAGAGGATCACGTTCTCCCCCATGATGTATATCCCCCGCACCTTCCCCTCATGGGCCGCGTTGAACATCTCCACCACTGTCAGGCCCGGCTTGCTAGGAAGACTCTGGCCCCACGCTTCCTCGAACTTCTTCCTCGCTACCTCGTCGGTCACCGGCTGATAGCCGGGGAAGACGTCGTAGAGGGCTCCCACATCGCAGGCTCCTTGGACGTTACTATGCCCCCGCAAGGGGTTCACCCCTCCACCAGGAAGGCCCATATTCCCGGTGAGCATAGATAGATTGGCACAAGCCAAGACGTTCTGGTGGCCACTGGTGTGCTGGGTGATCCCCATGGCATAAAGGAGCGCCGCTGGTTTGGAGGTGGCATAGATGCGGGCGGCAACATGGAGGTCGTCGACCTCCACCCCTGTGATCTCCCTCACCCGCTCCGGCGTATAGGCCTCCACCACCTCCCGCCAAGCCTCGAAATTCTCCGTCCGTTGGGCGATGAACCCCCTCTCCTCCAGCCCCTCTTTGAGGATGATATGGGCTAAACCGTTCAAGAGGGCGATATCCGTCCCTGGCCGATGTCGGAGGTGGAGGGTAGCGTATCGGGCCAGATCGATCTTTCGGGGGTCGGCCAAGATGAGCCTGGCTCCCCGCCGCACCGCTCCCCTTAACTCCAGCCCGATGATGGGGTGCTGTTCTGTGGCGTTGGAACCGATGACCAAAAAAGCCTTCGCCTCCGCCAGATCGCCTATGGAGTTGGTCATGGCTCCGCTTCCGAAGGCCGCCACCAACCCGGTCACCGAACTGGCATGACAGAGCCGAGCGCAGTGATCGATATTGTTGTTCCCTATCACCAGACGGGCGAACTTCTGGATCAGATAGTTCTCCTCGTTGGTACATTTAGCCGAGCCGAGGATGGCTATGGCCTCGGGCCCATGCTCCTTTTTGATCTCCAAGAGACGCCTGGCCACTAAATCCAAAGCCTCGTCCCAGGTGGTCTCCACAAACCGGCCATCCTCTTCGATGAGGGGCCTAGTCAAACGGTCGGGGTGGTTAATGAAGTCGTAGCCGAAGCGGCCCTTAACGCAGAGGCGGCCCTTACTGGCCGGGTTCGCCGGGTCCCCCCGCACGCCAACCACCCTCTCTCCACGGGTGAGGAGGTAGAGCCCGCACCCCACACCGCAATAGACGCATACGGTTCGTGTCTCCGTTGAGGGGGTGGCCTCTAGCCTAGCCCGCTCGTATATGGCTCCTACCGGGCATTTGGCTTCACACTGGCCGCAGTTCTCGCATATCGATTCCACCCAAGGCTGGTCGAAATCGGGCGAAACCTTCGTCTCATACCCTCGGTAGGCGAGATCGAGGGCGTGGAGAAATTGGATCTCATCGCAGGTGCGCACGCATTTGGCGCAGAGGATGCACCTTTTCATATCCAGGGTGAAGAAGGGGTTGCTCTCATCGAAGGGGTAGGCAGGCTCCGCCCCCAGGAAACGGCCCTCTTGAGGCATCACATAAGCGGCCACCTTCTGCAGTTCACACCGCTGGTTGGCCGGGCAAGTGAGGCAATCGCCGTGGCCGTTGGCCATGAGGAGTTCCACCAGGGTACGACGCACACTATCGATGAGGGGCGAAGTGGTCCTCACCACCATCCCTTCTCTCGCTTCAGTAGTGCAGGCCGCAGGGAGACCAACCCATCCCTCTATCTCCACGATGCAGAGGCGACAGCCGCCATAAGGCTCCAGGTCATCATCGGCGCAGAGGGCGGGGATATAGATGCCCGCTCCCTCCGCCACCTGGAGCAGCGTCATCCCCTCCTCCGCCTCTACCGGTCTCCCCTCTATCTTTAGGGTGATCTCACCCATAGAGACGCCTACCTATACCCGTTCAGTATGTCGTTCACCCTCTCCGGGGTGAGCCGCCCATAAGCCGTATCATCGATGGTCATCGCTGGCCCCACGCCGCAGAGACCCAAGCAACTGACACCCTCCAAAGTGAACTCTCCATCCTCCGTCGTCTGGCCCACATCGATGCCCAACGCTTGCTTCACCGCCTCCAAGACCTCACCGTTACCTGAGAGTTCGCAAGGCGCGCTCTCGCAGCAGCGTATCAGGTGCTCACCTCGCGGAACGGTGGAGAGGAGAGAATAGAAACTAGCCACTCCATAGAGTTGGCTGGGAGTCATCTGGTAAGCCTGGGCCACGAGCCGGAGAGCCTCCCGGGGCAGGTATCCCCATCGAGCATCCAGGTCGCGCAGGGTCTCCACCAGAGCCTCAGGCTCTCTTCCGTGCTGGGCGATGATCTCCGCCACAGACGCAACATCTGGAGATGGTAAGCCATCCTTACCCTCTCCCGGCTTGATCTTCACCCCTCTATGTTCCATGACCCTGCGCTTCCGTCCCAGTTCCTCTTTGAAATGCTCCAGGGCGCTATCCAAAGGCAGAGCCGCGGCCGTCCCCAAGCCACAGAAGGAGGCCAAACGCAACGCCTCGGCCAGGGCAGCGAGCATCTCCAACGCCCCCTCCCCTCTACCAGATGCCAACCTCTCCAGGATCTCCTGAGCCCTGAGCGTCCCCTCTCGACAAGGGGTACATTTCCCGCATGATTCGGCGCGGAAGAAATTGATCACCGAGGCCAGGAACCAAGCCACGTCTCTCCCCTCATCGGCCACCAAGAGAGCCCCCGAGCCCAAGGAGACGCCTGACCGACTCATGGAGTCATAGTCCAAGGGGATCTCTAACTTGCTCTCAGGCACTACGGTACCAGAACTTCCCCCAGTTTGGACTAATCGAAAGCCGTTCTCGATCCCACCTCCGTAAACCTCTATCGCTTCCTTCAGGGTCAGCCCCAAGGGGGCCTCGAAGGCTAGGGGACGATGAACATCTCCCAGGAGGGTATAGACCTTGGTGCCCGGCGATCTCTCCGTGCCCCACCTCCTGTACCAGTCGGCCCCTTTCCGGACTATGTCGGGGAGAGCGGCCAAGGTCTCCACATTATTCACCACCGTCGGTTCACCCCAAAGGCCATAGGAAGGAGGGTAAGGAGGTCTCATGCGAGGGACGCCCCTCTTCCCCTCCAAAGACTCGATAAGAGCCGTCTCCTCGCCACAGATATAGGCCCCGGCCCCCCGGTGAACTTTAACCTCCAAGGAGAAGTCCGAGCCAAGAACCCCCTCTCCCAGGAGCCCAGTCCCTTGGGCCTGCTGGATAGCCTCTTCTAGCCTCTCCGCCGCCAGAGGGTATTCACCCCGGACGTAGATATAAGCCTCCTGAGCACCTATGGCATAAGCGGCGATGGCCACCCCTTCGATCGCCCCATGGGGGTCCCCCTCCATGATCAGTCTATCTTTGAAGCTCCCGGGCTCCGATTCATCGGCGTTACAGATGAGGTATTTCACCTCGCCCGGCGCGGCGCGGCAGAACTCCCATTTCCTCCCTGTGGGAAAGCCCGCTCCTCCTCGCCCTCGCAACCCCGACTTTGCGACCTCGGCGATCACCTCCTCGGGGGTCAACAGTAGAGCCCGGGCCAACCCCTCGTAGCCATCTCGGATGATATACTCCTCGAGGGAGCCAGGATCGATCTGGCCGCAATGGGCTAAAACCTGTCGCTCTTGCTTGGCCCAGAAGGGCAGATCCTTCCAGGAAGGGATACCCTCTAGGGGCTCCTCGGCGGCTAAAGCCCAATCGGAGCGGGGGTCATCGCCTTTCAGGAAATCGACTACCAGTTCCTGAACAGAAAAAGGGGTCATTTTTCGATAGGTGATACGGGGATAGCCAGGTTTGGCGATGCTCACCAGCACCTCATCGCCGCAAAGGCCAGGACAGCCGGTCTTGCGGAGCCGGGCTTCAAATCCCTCCCGCTGCAGCCTCTCATCCACGGCTTGAAAGACCTCATCAGCCCCCACCGCCAGACTACAACTGCCCAGGGCAATAGAAATCTCCGGTATCTCACCGGAGGACAAAACGCTCTTTTCAGCCCAATCTCTGAGGGCCTCATAACGGTCGAAGGTCATCTCATTCTTCGCCTTCCGCTGGTGAGGAGAATATCTCCTCCACCATCTCGGCTATCTCATCCCGGAGAGGGTAGAGGACGTTAGCGCCGGTATCGGGTAATATGACAGAAACGGCCATCGTCTCATCGATCACTCCGGACTTGATCTCCTCCTTCTCGATCTGGGGGGCTATCTGGGCCAAAGCCAGCACCTCCTGGGGGTCAAGATCGGTATCCACTGTGTAGCCCATAGTTCTCAAGAGGTCCGGAATTCGAGGGATAAGGTCCAAACTGAGAGCCTTCTCCCTGATGGCGAAGAGCACCTCTTGCTGGCGTCGCAACCGCACGAAGTCACTGCCATTATGCCGGGTGCGGGCGTATCGCAAAGCCATCTCCCCATCCATCTGCTGAACCCCGGCCGGTATATAGATAGTCATGTAGCCATAGTTCTCGTCCGGGTACTTATCGTCCCATATCTCCCCTTCCACCTCAACGGTTATGCCCCCTAAGGCGTCTACAATGTCTCTGAACCCTTGGAAGTTGATGCGGATGTAATAGTGGATGGGAACGCCCAGGTTGTACTGAACCGTCTTCTTGGCCAAAGCCGGCCCTCCTCCGGGGTAATTATCCCGATCCCCCATAAAGTGGGCCACGTTGATCCGGTTCAGGCCGTATCCCGGTATCTCCACGTATAGATCTCGGGGGATAGAGAGCATCCCTGCGGTATTAGTGGCCGGGTCCACGGTCACCACTATCATGGTATCGGTGCGACAGGGGCCCACCTCCTGGGGCCGCTGATCCACCCCCAAGAGGAGGATGTTCACCCTCTCTTTCCGGCTCCAATCGGGGACCGGTAGATCGCTTTCCCGCGGCCGGAATATGGGCACATTGACGAAAGTCTGAAGCCCAGCACGAGCCACAACCTCCCGCAACGAGGAATAGAAAAGGTAGCCGCAGAAGATCCCCCCTATGATGAAGATGGTGAAGAGGCCACCGAAGAATATCCCAAACCAAGGGTTGGAGCCTTGACTCTTTGCTTTATAACCCCGCATACTTATACCTCGCCCTTATTCAGCGCATATTATAGCACAATATCAAATCTGGTCAAACCAAAGGACGGGGCTTGACTTTTGAGAGAGGAGAGTTTATATTTGGCCTGTTTTCAGGAAGGGGACATCGTCCCCCCTTAATGAGGAGATGAGATTGTGGGTGAACTGGGCGAGATGCTCCGGGAAGCCAGGGAGCAAAAAGGGGTCTCCCCAGCAGAAGTCGAAGAGGAGACCAAAATCCGCGAGAGGTTCATCAAGGCCCTAGAGGAGGAGGATTACAGTATCCTCCCCGACCGCATCTATACTAAGGGGCTCTTGCAGAACTACGCTCACTACCTGGGGTTAGATACAAGCGAGGTGATGCGCCTCTTCGGCGAAGAAGAGATAGCCCCCACCCCCATCCCCCCAGCCTCTCAAGCCTTGGCCTCCCCTCCCTTCCTCTCCCCCGATCTCATCGTCATCCTGGTCATATTCATGGCTTTGGGGCTTCTCGGTGTCTGGGGCTACCGCCAGTACCTGGCTCCCATCCTCACCCCCCTCTTCTCGGCCACGCCCACTGTGGAAGCCTCTTTCCCCACCCCAGAGCCGACACCTACCAGAACCCCACCGCCCAGCCCTAGCCCCACCTCTACCCCTACCGAGGTGGTCATCACCGGCCTACGTCTGGAGATCGAGATCCTCACCAGGACCTGGCTGGAGGTCATCGTTGACGGAGAAGAGGTCTTCCGAGGGCTTCTCGATGCCGGGGAGACCCAAACTTGGTCCGCAAACGAGGTGATAGCCTTACATGTGGGGAACGCCGCTGGGGTGCGGGCCGTCCTCAACGGCCAGGAGATGCCCCCCCTAGGAGAGGCGGGTGAGGTGGCGGATGTGGAGTGGAGGGCAGAAGAGTTTCTCACCCCCACCCCCGCCATCGGCCCTCCCCTGACCCCCACTCTGACCGAGGAGCCAACCATGACCCCCACTCCGACTGCGACCCCAACCATGACCGCCGCTCCTACCATCACGGCTACCCTCTCCCCCTCGCCTACCCCCACGGAGTGATCCATCCTTGTCTGGCCATCTACAGGGTAACCAGATGCGCTTCTATCTCCTGACCCTAGGCTGTCCCAAGAACGCCGTCGATTCGGAGGGGATGAGCGAACTCCTCCGCCAGGCCGGCTATGAGGCCACGGACCAGGCCTCCCAGGCCGACCTCCTCATCGTCAACACCTGCGGCTTCATCGACCTGGCGAAGGCGGAATCGTTAACCGCTCTCCAGCTCTTCGCCCAAGAGAAGCGGCCCTCCCAATACCTCATCGCCGCCGGTTGCCTCTCGCAACGGTATGGCGCAGACCTACTCCAAGAGGTCCCGGGCATCGACGCCATAATCGGCACCCAGCGGTGGCCGGAGATAGTCGGACTGATAGAGGCTCTATCTACTAGAAGGGAGCAAATCCCCGCTCTCCAGTTGCCCCCCTCGACTACCCGTTGGGTGGCCTCCCACCCCGTGGCTCGCCGCGCCCATTCCCCCACCGCTTGCATAAAGATCGCCGACGGCTGCTCCGCCCCCTGCGCCTTCTGCGCCATCCCCCAGATCAAAGGCCCCTATATGAGCAAGCCCAAAGACGCTATCCTCGAAGAGGCTCGCCAACTAGTAAGCCAGGGGGTGAAGGAACTTATCCTCATCGCCCAGGATACCACCGCCTACGGAAGCGACCGAGGGGCGAAGGACGGCCTCCCGCCTCTCATCGAAGATATCTTAGCCTCCGTCCCAGAACTCCGGTGGCTGCGCATCATGTACACCTACCCCGGCCACCTGTCCCCTCGCCTCATGGAGGTGATGGCCGCCCACCCCCAGGTCTGCCACTATATAGACCTCCCCCTCCAACACGCTCACCCTGGCCTCCTCAAGCGGATGAAGCGCCCCCACAATATGAAGAAGGTGTGGAGGTTGATAGCCGACCTTCGCCGGGCTATGCCGCAGATCGCCATCCGCACCACCTTCATCGTTGGCTACCCCGGGGAGACGGAGGAGGAGTTCGGGGCCCTCCTCGCCTTTCTAGAGGAGATCAGGTTCGACCGCGTGGGAGTCTTCACCCACTCCCCAGAGGAGGGGACGGAGGCCGTGGGACTCCCCGGCCAACTCCCCCAGGAGGTGAAAGACGAACGGCGGTTGCGGGCCATGGAGTTACAGCAGAAGATATCTAAGAAGCAGAACCGGACCTTCATCGGTCGACAACTAGAGGTTTTAGTAGAGGGGCTGGGGGAGGGGATGAGTATAGGGCGGTCCTATCGCGATGCCCCGGAGGTGGACGGCATGGTGCTCATCGAGGCGGAACTCCCCCTAAACCAGTTCGCCCCCGTCCGCATAACGGGGGCCCTGGAATACGACCTCATCGCCGCACCGATCTAGGAGCGCGTCTTTTCCTCTATACCTCCGGTCTTGGATTTGAAAGTATCTATAGCCAAGCGTGGCCGCTCTGAAAGTGACGCAAGGTCTTCATCCCCTAGGCCCGTGATCTTGTCAGTCAGCACTTCGATTTCAACATACTTAGCCACGCTGTCCAGGTCAATGGTCCATTCTGACTTGACGAAATGCTCACCAACAGTACTCGACATAACCTGAGTGAGAAATCCAACTAGGAAGTCGGCAACACCTTCGACCGTAACGATAAGATCCGCTACATAAGCGCGGACCTCCGCGGGGTCCCCCCACTGGTTCCAATGAAATAGCACACTATTAAGGTGTGGGACCTTTTGGAGTGAACCTTGGTTTCTAGCCCTTTGCACCTTCTCCACGCACAGCTCCTGTAGCCGTTGCAGCTGAGAGGAATTCAAGACCAAATTCCCGGGCTCTTCCTGCTCCGAAAGGTAGGTCAGATAAGAAACTACATTGACGGGCGTAAATACGCTCGTCGAGTCAGAGAGTATTCGAACGAGCAGATCGCAAACATCGTGGGGGTCAGGCAACCGCTTGAGCAATGGATACACTACCCACATCAATTCGAGATCCGGGCCAAAGTCGGAGAACCCCCTTTTCTCAACCGGTAACTCATCCCCGATGTTCAACAGTGCCAAGCAAAGAGACTCGATATGGTCAACCGATACTTGGTCAGTATAGTCTTGCATCCGCTCTAGGAATCGTCTCACCCTACCTTGCTCAATCAGTTGACGGAGTGCGCTAGATAGCTGCTCCGGTTGACCTGCCAACTCCAATAGGCTTTCAAGTTCTATCTCCGAAATCTCACCCGCCGGTATTCCCAGCAAGAGATACCTCTCGAACATGTCTGCCGCGCAGATCCGGAGCTCCCTTCGCCACTCCCGGTACGTTCCCGGCCCATATTGTACCCCAATCCGAGGAAATAGCTGCGCCCATATAGCACGCACGGCCTCCCTCTGTGATTCGTCCACTCTAGAGAGAAGATTGTCCAGCCCCTGGCTGACCGGCTGCTGGCGCCATAGTAGTCTCCGCGTTCCCACAAAGAATTCTTTGTTGTGCGCCATGGCCACATAGGCCTTTGGCACGAATACTCGCAGCGCCTCCACTCCTATGAAGTCAATAGGGTTCACTTCACCCGCAACAAGTCCGTAATCCAGCCTCAAGGCATTGATGAACCGCTTAATGGCCCGCACGTTGCCGAAGAATCCCTTTAACCCGGCATGGAACAGGTTAAACCACCTTCGCTCATCCCAGTTGGTCTGTGGGGCTTGACTCAGGACGCCGTCCAACTGTTCAAACAAGATGCGCAAAAGGAACTCGGTTTCCGGTGGGGGCACCTCAAATGCCACTTGGACAATCTTCTCCAGATAGACGTGACCCGAGACCCCGTTTTCCTCTAGCGCTTGCCGTACAACTTCTGGATCAAACGCCAGCACGTAAATAGTGTTAGGAAAGTCGGCATTCAACTTCACGAGTTGAAACATCTGCCTTATCTCAAGCTGGGCTAGGCGGTCCAGGTCATCCATGATTATGATAAGGCGCCTACCTGTTTCGCGAAGGTTCTTATCGATTTGCTGGCGCAGACCAGCGAGGTCCTGACCACGCTGCTTGGCCCACCTTCCAACCATCTGCGCGACTCGGCCAGGTAATTTCGCCAATATCACACCCCACGCACCTCCGCCGAGCGCGCCTAAAGGTTCGAAGAACTGCGCATACTCTGCCAACTGATCCGCAAGCTTCCCCATTACCACAGGCTGCCGCATTCTAAGTGATGCCGCCACCTGGTGAAAAAATGTCGAAATCAACTGACCTTGCCCGGAGAAATACCACGGATTGAACCGGAGCACGATGGGCCGCTCTGTTTCTGGCTGCTCCTCGGCAAATTCCGCCAAGTAGTGTTCGGTTAAGTTCAGAACGGAACTCTTCCCCGATCCCCATGTTCCGTAAAGAGCCACAACTATACTTTCTTCTCCGACCCACGATAGTAAGCTACGAGCCAAGCGCTCTGCAAAACGAGAACGCCTCAAGCGGTCTTCGGCAGGCGTGTGAATCGGTCTGTCTTCCAGATAGATTCCCTCACCTCCTACCTTCTCCATCTCTTACTCCCTCTCCCTTACCTCATACTTATACGTCCCCACCTCCGTAGTGCTTGGAGCCAGGGCGGAGACGACTAGGACCACCTCATCCACCTCGTCCGCATCTATGAGCCACTCCCCCTTCCCCTCCTCGTCCAGTTCTATCTCATGTACCCTTGTCTCCCGCCCCGCGAACTCTATCACCTGCACGATCCACCTCTGGGGAAGGATGTTCTGCATGCGGATGAACCCCTCCGCCTCCCAGCCATCATCGCTCCCTGGACTACCGCCTTCCAGGGCAGGTTCCGCATCGTACTCGTAGTCCAGTTCGGGGATCCAGATGTCGTCCACGGCGAAGCCGGGGTGATTGACCGCGTCGTCGGTGATATATTCGAAGCGGATAAGTACCTCCCCTCCCACGTAGTCGCTCAGATCGACCGCCTCTCGAATCCACCGCGGCTCCTCCCCTCCGCCGCTCATCCCCGTGTAGGCCCAACCGAAACTGTTGCCGTTGGGGTTGTAATCGGTGGTGGAAGGGGCCTGTAGGATATCCCAGGTCTGGCCGCCATCGGTCGAGACCTCCACATAGGCGTAGTCCCAGTTCTCCTCGATGTCATACCAGGCCCAAAACTCCAGGGTGGCGCTCTCCAACCCGCTGAAGTCGAAGGCGCGGGTAAGGGTCGTATCGCTCTCGTCGCTCCGGTTAGACCACCACTGATAGCGACCGCTATGAGCCTCGTTATCCATCACCTTCACCCAGGTGGCCCCTTGGAAATCGATCTCTAGATCCCGCAGGGGCTGAAAGGCGATATAATCGGCCGCATACTGGTGGACGGTCTCCTGCCGCTCCGCCGGATAACTGCTCAGAGGGTAAACATCACTAACCCACATCCGCAACTCCCGATAGCCGTACCATCCATCTTCCAAAGAAGGGTCGTCCAGATAGTTGGCCACTACCCAATCGGCGAAGAGTTCATCGAAACTACATCCCCACTCCAAAAGAACTGCATCCACGCTGGCGATGCCGTTAGCCGGGTGGGCCACCAGGGCGCGCGTCGCCTCCTCGCCGAACCGATCTAAGAAATAAGAGGTGAAGAGGTAAGCAGCGCCATAGTTGGGGGCGGCTTCGCCGGTCTCATCTGGCCAAGAGTTCAGTTGCGTGTCCGGCCACATGGCAAAGGCGATCTCCACGCCGCCGCTCCCATAACCGTTTAGGTAGGATGCCAACTCGGAGAACCCTTCGTTAAGCCAGGTATCTTCGTTCCGGTCGTTGTACCAGTGGATCATATGCTGAAACTCATGGGCCAGGACGCCGTTATAGAAGTCGTTGCCTATGATTACATTATCAGCGTTGATATAGAACATCTCCCTTTCGTTGGAGAATTCGTGCGCTATACGGGGGTACTCATCCGCGCTGGAGTAGTAGCCGGCCACCGAGTCCCCCAGTCCCCGAGCGTGGAGGATATTCAAGTGAGGGTCGCTATCCACCCCGGGCGTCCATTCGCTGCCGAAGAACTCGCGACCTGTGGGATAGGTCTTCTCCTCGAAGATATCTGCCGCCTCCTTGAGGCGGTCCAGGTCGACATCGACCCCCTCCTCCACCCACATATAGAGATGGGGCGTGGCGTAGAGGAGCAGGGCGGTGATCTGGAAATGCTCATCGGTATCCACGTTAGAAACCCAGAAGATCTCCTCATGGCCGATCTCATAGTCCGGGGCGCTCTCTCTAACCACCTCTGGGATCGGCCCCTCCACATGCTTGAGCCGCTTCGCCAGGGCGATGAGGTCTCGCACTGGAACCTCTGTCCTCTCTAACAACTCCCAAGTCTCCACCCCCGCCTGGGGGAGGGGAGTAATCTCTATGGTGGGCGGAGAAGTCGGCGTGGGCTTTGGCGTCTCCAGTGCAGGCCCGGGCTCTGGAGTCTCCAGTACGGGCCTGGGCCAGGTAACCAGCCTATAGGCTACCGGTATCACCGTGAGACAAGAGATGAGGCAGAGACAAAGCGCCACCGAGATCAGAACGAGGATAACGGTTGGTCTTCTCAAAGTCCTCTCCTTCTATTCTATTATCACCTGCAGATCGCAGGGCTGGGGGTAGTTCCCCGTCCTATCTACTACAGTCAACCGCAAAGTGTAACTCCCCGCTGGTAGACCCGAGACATCCCAGACGAGAAGGAGCCCATCGGAGACCGCCTCTCTTCCCTCTTCCAAGTAAGCCCATTCCGAGGGGCTATCCCCGGCAGCGAATTCAACTTTGTAGTACCAAAAATCCTCTATATCGGCCGTCCCCAAGATCTCCACCCTCCCCTCCACCTTATCCCCCATCCCAGGGGAGGTGATCCTGGCCTCGGGGTTAGGGCAGGCCGAGGCTGGAGGAGGCTGTGTGGGGGAAGGTGAGGGGGTGATAAAAGAAGGGATAGTAGGTACCACCCCTGCTGGCCTGGTGGGCCGTTCCAAGGTAGGGGTAGGCGTCACAGGGAGAGGAGATAAAGCAGGAGGAGGCGTGACGAGCATCGATTCCGGCAACTCTTCCCCCCCAAGCCTCCTTAGAGCGGGGGGCAAAGTAACTATAAGAGCCACCGCCCCCACTACTAAGAGTAAAACCCCTACAGCCAAGACGGAGTGATAAGCCCGGCTGGTGGCTGCCTCTTTCTCCGCGGTATGAAGAGCGGTGCCCCTCTCCCGCCAGGCCAGGAGGGTAGCCCGGAGATAGAAGAGCATCACCACTCCACAGGCCAGATATATCCAGAAGGCGATCTTAGCCAAGAACTCGATGAAAACGGTCATACCAGCGCCCTTTACCAGAAAGGGGAACGAAGGCCCTCGTTCCCCTTCACCAACCCCCAGCACCCCCCTTGTCAGATCCTACCTAAGACCCCTTTGATCAAGGCCAGAAGTTTGGGGAGCACCTTCTCCCCTGCTTCTAGTACTTCCTCGTGGAGCCCTTCTTCTTTCTTGATAGGGTGTCCCATCCCTCGGGATCCTGTAAGGACCGCCATATTGCTGATGTGAGAGATGCCCAGAACCCGCATCCCTCCATGTCGAGCCACAACCACCTCCGGGGCGGTGGACATTCCCACCGCATCCGCTCCCATGAGGCGAAGGAAGCGGATCTCCGCCGGCGTCTCAAAGGTGGGGCCTCCCAGCATGACATAGACCCCTTGCCGCAACTCAAGCCCCAGTTCGTGCCCCACCTCAAGGGCGATCTCACGTAGTTCTTTATCGTAAGCCTCAGACATATCCACGAACCGGGGGCCCAACCGTTCATCGTTGGGGCCGAATAGAGGGCTATGACCAGCCATCCCCACCAGGTTGATATGGTCGGTGATGAGCATCAGATCACCCGCTTTGAACCCCTCGTTCAGGCCACCGGCGGCGTTAGTGACGATGAGAATCTCGGCTCCTAGCGCTCGCATCACCCGCACGGGAAGAGTGATCTGCTCCAAGGGGTAACCCTCGTAGAAGTGGGGCCGCCCCTGCATCACCACCACCGCTTTTCCAGCCAGATAACCCAAGAACATTTGCCCCGGATGCCCCTCCACGGTAGCCGGGGGGAAATCGGGGATCTCCTCATAGGGGATAACCAACGGCTCTTCCACTTCCTCAGCCAAGCCGCTCAGCCCGGAGCCGGTGATGATCCCCACCTGAGGCATGTGGTCAACGCGCGCGCGAATATATCGAGTGCTTTCTTCGATTTCCTTTAGGCTATACATCCTAGACCGTCACTTTCGCGTCTATCGGCGAGAGCTATTCCAGCTTGAATTCCGCTTTTAGCACCTCTATCAATGTCCGAAGTTGGTCTTTGTCCATGCTAGAGTCAACCACCAACTGGACATTGACGCTGATCGGAAAGGGCGCGGCCACTGCAGGACCCGCTTCCTCCGCGATCCCTGCTGCGGCTGGCTCTGCGGCAAGTTCTTCGCGCATCTCTCCAGGCAGGCCAGAAACACAGCGAAGAGCACCTTCTGCCTCAACGATGAGGTTGCAATCCTGTCCGGACTGGGTGAAAACTTCAGCACACTTCGCTGCAAATTTCGTCTTTACGCCAAACTCCCGGTCGGCGACACGGGCTAGTATCTCCTGGTTCGGCAGCTCCCCACCCTTGTACTTCTCCCAAAGGCTACGAAAGGTCCAGGGCTTGAGAAACGCTTCGACTAGCCCTCGTTCTTTCTCGCCATTGTCGATAGGTTGCAGAATTGACCTACCCACTTCAGTCAATTCAAGCGGCCCACCAGGCTTTGCACTGATCATTCCGTACCGCTTAGCCGATGCAACCAATGACTTGAAGGACCCTGTGGTGTGTTTCACACCCATGGCCGTTGCCAGTGTCTCGCGATCGGGAAGGCTTCCTTTCCCCCTTGTCAAGATCGTCTGGCCCACCTGTAACGCTCTTGTCAACCTATCTCTCGGGAAGGCGTTTGGACTCTCCTTCTTCGCCTCAGCCATCTTCATACCTCCTTCTAGTACACTAGCTTACCCTTTGCGGCGTAGTACCAGAGGCTCTTGATGGTGAGGATGCACTGCAGTACGTGGGTAAGCGCTATCTCGGGCGACAAGCTCCACCTCTGCTCAAGCCCGGTCGCTTTGGTTTCCTTGCTATCTTTGCCGTGCCCTCTCATGTGCCGATACGCGGCCAGACCATTCATGACATCTTGATGAATGAAAACTTCCAGGCCTCTCAAAATATTAACATGTTTGCTTGCAATCACGCCTTGTGCCCTTAACTTCTCCGCAATACCACGAAGCTGCGTTGCTTTCCCAAGATCAACTTTCCTCTCCCGCGCGACCGTCTTTAGATAATCTTCTAAAACTCTCCCAGCCCGAAAAATAGAATCTCCCGGATCATCTTCATAATTGACGAGAGCCGTGACAAGGTCATCTGCCTCCTCTTGGCTGAGAGACTCATATGGATCATCTCCGAGAACCCACATCAGATACTCCCGGGCTTTTATCTCATCGTCTAAGGCCTGCGATATGTCCACGACCCTTGCAGGTTTTACTTCCTCAAGTTTTTCCACCACGAGTGTTTCTTGGCCTTTTTTCCTCAAAATCCCAGCATAGATTCCCCAACCTCTCAATATTGTATGCAGCAATTCAGGCTTCTTGTCTATGCCAAGTAGAATCGCGGTTCTTGCGGCGGCAGTAACGCCATCACCCTGTCTTAGGAAATGCAAGAACTTCAGAAAGGGCGGATACCTCTGCAGCGCACTCCGAAAATAGTTCCTTTTGGTGCCCTCATCGTAGTAGGGAAATTGCTTAGCAACGGAGGTATCTGCGATCCGATAAGTCCATTGTATGCTGCCTTCTCCCACAAGCTCCAGTTCTAGAGCCGCGACCACTGCTTGTCGCATTTGAGCCACAAGTGCGTCGCTGACCTTGGGCGTGGCGTGCACATATTTGGTGATCTTCTCGATAGTTGCTTCTCCTTCGGGACACTCGGATATGCACTCGATCACTTTCATCATGCGTTCTGCGGCCGCTCTAGGAACGCGAAACTTCTGCTTTCCTTCGCCCATCATAACTTCTCCAGAAGTTCCCCCTTCTCCCTCTGGAACTCCTCCTCGGTGATGATCCCTTTCTTGCGCAGATCATCCAGTTCGGATATAAGCCGCGGTATATCGGCGGCCACAGGGCCTTCCCCGCTTAACACCTCTTCGGCCTTGCATCTGAAAGATTCCAGACGGCTCACCCCTTCCTTCTGGTTCAACATCTCCGTCTTGAACCTCACCGGCCGGGCCACCCGCTCAAAGAGGTTCACCCCTATCTCGCTGGCGGTGAGGATCTGCACGTTGCCATAATCTAGGAGCCTCCCCAAAGCCGACTGCTCCAATACTACATCGTTCACCTTCTCCAAAGAAGAGTCTATGGAGTGCTTGTTGACGATCCCCTCTAGTTGGATCACCCGTCGGTTGGTAACTACGTATACCTCGTTCCACCAGTTGAGGAGGTCAAGGGTCAACTTCCCTAGAGGAAAGACCAAGAGCAGGAGGGCTACCAAGGCCCAAGGGCCAACGAGGCTCACAAGAAGGACGCTTCCTACGATTATGAGTAGCGAAAGCAAAGAATTGATGAGGATGGTGGGCAAAACCACCAGCCAATGCTGTCGCGTCTTGAAGACTATCCCCTCATGCCGCCCCATCAGACTCTCCAGATAACCCATCTCCCTTCCTCCTTAGTCTTTGGCTCGGGGATGCGATCTGTCGTACACCTCTCGCAGCCGCTCGCTGGACACATGGGTATAGATCTGGGTGGTGGAGACGCTGGCGTGTCCCAGAAGTTGTTGCACGTTTATCAGGTCCGCATCGCCGTCCAACATATGGGTGGCGAAGGAGTGGCGCAAGGTATGAGGGGTCACCCCCTCAGGGAGCCCGGCCTCCTTCACGTACCCCTTAACTATGAGCCATAGCCCCTGTCGGGTCAATCCCCTTCCCCGCTGATTGAGGAAGAGAGCCCTCTCCCCCGGGTTTTCCGGTTTCAGGAACCCCCTCCTGCCCCTCTCCACATACTCCCGCAGGGCCTCTACAGCCTGAGCATGGATGGGGATTATCCGCTCTTTCGAGCCCTTTCCCCAACAGCGAACCGAGGCGGAAGCCAGATTCAGATCGTCCAGGTTCAAAGATACCGCTTCACTGGCCCTCATGCCGGTAGCATAGAGCAGGTGCAAGAGAGCGCGGTCCCGCAACCCCTTAGCGCCACCCTCTTTCCTCGGCTGGGCGAGAAGGGTTTTCACCTCCTGGAAGGAGATAACCCTAGGGAGCCGCTTCTCCACCCGGGGGGAGTCGAGGGCGACTGTGGGATCATCGCTGATCTGGCCCTCTCGCCACAAAAAGTGGAAGAAAGACTTAATGGCCGCCACCTTGCGGGCCACGGTGGACGAAGCGTACTGTCGCTCCTCCTTCAGATGCATAATGTAGGAGATGATGTCTGGCTTCTCCACCCCCCCCCAAACCCACCTCCTCCCTTGCGCCAGAGCCATCAAGTGGTCGAGAAATTGGGTAAGGTCGATCTTGTAGGCGGATAATGTGTTGGGAGAGTACCCCTTCTCTACGGAGAGATGCTCCAGGAAGTCATCGATCCTCTCCCCTACTTTCGTCTCCTCCATGAGCCTCTCCTTTGCCCGGCATCAAAAGCAGAACTATTCTATCACAACTTTCCATAAGATCAACTCCTACCAAATACGGTTGCAACTTTATCGCCAAACCCCTCTCCATGGCAGCAGCGATCCCCTGAGCATAAGAGTGGCCAGCAACCCCGCCACTTGTACCTCCCGGCCTTCTAAAACCCCTAGGCGATGAACATCGCATCCCCGAAACTGTAGAAACGGTACCCCCGCCTGATCGCCTCTTGGTAGGCCTCATCGATCAGTTCCTTCCCCGCGAAGGCGGCTACCAAAAGAAGCAAGGTGGAGCGGGGCAGGTGGAAATTGGTGATCAGGGCGTCCACCACCTGAAACCGATAGCCAGGATAGATATAGAGATCCGTCCAGCCCTTATAGGGGGTTATCCGCCCCTCTCTATACGCCGTCTCCAAGACCCGGACAGCGGTCGTCCCTACCGCTATCACCCGTCGCTTCTCTCCCTTAGCCTGGTTGAGAGCCTCGGCCACCGAGGGGGAGAGTTCGCCATACTCCGCCTCTAGCGTGTGCCCCTCCACCTCCTCGGTCCTCACCGGCCGGAAGGTGCCAGGGCCGATGTGCAGAGTAACAAACAGAAACTGAACACCCTTAGCCCTTATCTTCTCCATGAGTTGGGGGGTGAAATGGAGCCCGGCGGTGGGCGCGGCCACCGAACCCTCTCGGCGAGCGTATACCGTCTGATACCGCTCCCCCTCTTTCAAGGGCTCGTGGATATAGGGTGGGAGAGGGATCTCGCCCAGTTGGCAAAGATCTACGGGAGAATCAAACTCCAACAAGCGACCCCTTTCCGTGACTTCCAGAACCTTGGCTCGAACTGAGGAAGGGGGGACACCGAACTCTACCTCGCTCCCCACCCTAACTTTCCGCCCCCTCACCAAACCTTCCCAGAGCCTATCTCCCCGCTTAGCGGTGAGCAACAACTCCACCTTTCCCCCCGTGGGCACCTTATGGCCTACAAGGCGCGCCGGGATGACCCGACTGTCGTTGGCTACCAAGAGGTCGTCCGAATGAAGATAGTCGGCGATATCCCGGAAACGGCGCTCTTCGATCTTCCCCTCCGCTCGACTGATGACCATCAGTCGGGAGGCGTCCCGGGGCTGGAGAGGGCGCTGAGCGATCAGATGGGGAGGTATCTCGTAATCGAATTCCTCGATCTTCACCGCACTACCCCTAAAGGGTGCAAACGAATTATCTGCGGAGAAAGCGCGCCAAAAGGTTGAGGGTTAAGGTGGCCAAGAGGCTGAGGAGAAAACAGGTGGCTAAGGGGATATATATCTCCGCTGTCCCCCGCCGGATATGGATATCTCCTGGAAGCCGCCCTAGAAAGGGGATGCGGCCCGCCAAGATCAGAGCCAAACCGAAGACGATGAGCACTACCCCCAAGATGACCAACATCCGGCCCATATTCGCCATCACCGCCTCAAGCCTCCCAATCCCGGTGGCGGTAGATGGTCAAGAACTGGCGCAGGGCCTCATCCTCCGTCCACTTCCAATCGTCGGCCCTCTCGTATATCGGTGAGCCATCCAGGAAGTTGCCATAAACGATGATCAGATCCGGTCGCCGCCACATGATGTAATCGAAGTCGAACTTCTCATGGCCGGGAACCCCCTGGCCCATAGTCTCCACCTTCATATGAGCCGTATGTTCGTCGTTCACCCCGAACATGTCTAGAGTCTTTAAGTCAGAGTAGTAGGGGATTTGGCCTGCCGCATCGACAGCAATGAAGGTATCGGGGGGGAGATGCTCCCGCAGCCATCTCCCCATCATGACCCTGGCCCGCGTCGCCTTCCTAGCCTGGAAGCGACGGATGAAAAGCTCCTGCTCGCCGCCCAGAGAGGAGAGAGTAAAGAGGGCTAATATCCCTCCCAGGGTGAGGAGGCCACCAACTCCTCTAAAATACCCCTCTCGGCCCCTCCTCTTAAACCAGGTTTGGAGGCTCATATAGGCCTCACCGACCCCCATAGCCACCAGGAGGTAGAGAGCAGGTAAGATGGGAACGAAGAAACGGCCCACCGACCAATCCCCTCCCACATAGACGATGTAAGAGAGATAGACTGAAACCACAAAAACCAGGTAACTCCAGGCAAAATCCACTTTCCTCTTAAGAAGGGGCACCAGGGTAAAAGGTATGAGCAACCATCCAAGATGCACCCCCAAGAAGGTACGCAGGTGGGCGAACCCTCGTGCTATCTGAGCGCTCACCCCTTCGGTAGTCACCTTGGCGTAGAAGGTGTTGGGGAGGAGGTAACCGTAATAGTTATAGCGCCACAGGAAGTAAGGCCCATATAACCCTAGGAAGGAGAAGATCCGAAGCAGGTCAGAACGGGCGAGGAGCCTCCGCTCCACAAGTAGGCGATGAAACGCCCGGTGGAGCAGCGTGACCGCGAAGACCAAGACCCCCTCAGGGCGAGTGAGGGCCGCTAGGGCGAAGAGCAGGCCCGAAAGGAGCGCCAACCTTTCGTCTTCTCCCTCCTGGAGATAGGCGACCATGCCAGAGAGCAACAAGAAGGTGAAGATGGCCGTCTCCATCCCCCCCACAGACCAGAGGGCGAAAGAGCCATCGACAGCCAGGAGGAAGAGAGAGAGACTAACCACCGGAGCCTTCTGAGTGAACTTGCGATAGACTAAGACCATAGTTCCCAGGGCGAAGAGGCCTCCTAGAGCCATGGCCAGGGGCCCAGGCTCGACCCCCACCAAGATGAATGGAGCGAGGAGCACCGTCCAGAGAAAGTTGGTATACCCCTCTACCCTCTCGCCGATGTTGAAGACCAGTCCGTGCCCTCGGGCGAAGTTTTGAGCGTACCGGAAGGAGATGTAGGCGTCGTCCACGGCGTCGCAGCCCAACTCTCTAAAATAGAAAGCCTGGTGGACCAAAAGAACCAGGATGGCGATGACTAGATAGGTCAAAGGTTCCCTTGCCACCCTAGCCACTTTCTGCACAGCACGCACCTTCCCCCGAGGATCCCCTTCTCTTATATCTCTCCCACTCGCTGTAGATGCAGCCACAATAGTCTTGCCTATAGAGGTTGTGCTCCTTCGCCAGACGCCCCCGCTCCGCCCAACCCCGCCGAAAGTTCTCGAAATAGAACTGAAGATTATATTTGGGGCCCAACTCTTCGCCGATCTTCCGTATCAAGGCTTGGTCCTGATGGGGGCTGATGAGCAGAGTGGAGGTGAAGGCGTCATACCCTTCCTGGGCGGCCACCTCCGCCGTCTTCTCCAACCGCATCCGATAATCGATAGAACAGCGATCTCCCTTAGTCTCGTGGCCCGAGATCCGGCGGAGGAACTCCACCATCTCATAGTTCGGCCACCAGATCATAGGGAGACCCACATCTCGAGCGTACTCCTCTATGCATTCCCGCCTTCTCTCATGCTCGGAGAAGGGATGGACGTTGGGGTTGTACCAGAAGCCGGTGACGGAGAACCCCTCCTCCCGAAGGCGACCTGTAGTGTAGGTGCTACAGGGGCCACAACAGATGTGGAGCAGTATTTTTTTTCCCTCGCCTTCTTTAAGAGGCCCCGCGTCTCTCGATTTTGGCCGCCACTCGACCTCGTAGGATAAGCGTATGGTCGGGGGCTCGCCCTCGACCATAGTCGCCTTCCCTTCCTTCAGGAGCCTCTCCGCCTTCTCTTCCGAGCAGGGGGAGAGTTCACGGCCTCTTGCATCTACCACGCGCATCTCAAAATAGCGTCGGCTGTCCTTCCTCATATGGCAGGCCCAGGTGCTCATAGGCCAATTTGGTAGCCACCCGCCCTCTTGGCGTCCGGTCGATGAACCCCAACTGCAAAAGATAGGGCTCATAGACATCCATGATGGTATCCGCCTCCTCGCTGATAGAGGCAGCGATGGTGTCGACCCCTACCGGCCCCCCGTTGAATTTATGGATTATGGTCTCGATGATCTTCCGGTCGACCCCGTCCAAACCTAAGGAATCCACCTCCAGAAGTTTCAACGCTTGGCGGGCCACCTCAGCGGTGATCACGCCATCGGCCCGCACCTGGGCATAATCCCTCACCCTTCTCAGAAGTCGATTGGCCACCCGAGGGGTCCCTCGCCCTCGCCTAGCGATCTCCTGGCACCCCCCCTCCTCAATCTCCACACCCAGGATCTTCGCCGAACGGCGCACGATCTGCTCCATCGCTGAAAGGCCATAGAAGCCCAGCCGGTAGAGCACACCGAAGCGAGCCCTTAAAGGAGAGGTCATAAGGGCTATACGGGTGGTAGCCCCTATCACTGTGAAAGGCTTCAGTCGAAGTCGAAGGGTATGGGCCTTGAGCCCCTTTCCCATGATTATGTCCAGGCAACGGTCCTCCATAGCCGGATAGAGCATCTCCTCCACGGGCCGGGGGAGCCGGTGGGCCTCGTCGATGAAAAGGATGTCTTGTTCGCCCAATCGGCTCACTATAGCCGCGAAGTCGCGGACCCGCTCCACAGCCGGCCCAGAGGTGACGGTGATCTTCACCCCCATCTCATGAGCGATGATATTGGCTAAGGTCGTCTTACCTAACCCTGGAGGGCCACAAAAGAGCACGTGCTCTACCGCCTCTCCTCTCCCCTGAGCAGCCTCCAAGAGTATCCTGATATTCTCCTTCACCCTCTCCTGGCCGATGAACTCCTGTAAGGTCTGGGGGCGGAGAAGGGCCTCTACCGCTATCTCGTCAGTCCTCGGCTTTGGAGAGACGGTTCTTTGCAACACTTTCACCTCTTCCACCCCATTATACCAAAGATAGAGTAGATGGCAAGGCCTCTCTCCCATAAGATGAACAATCAGGAATGGCCGAATTTTCTTCAAAGAACATGAAAAGGCGCGCTTTTCACCTGTTTGGGGCCCCAAATTTCCTCTTTTCTCCGCAAAACTTGCCAGATCCCCTTTGACGGATCCGCGGAAAAGTAGTATATATGATGCGATAAGACAGAGATGATGAAGAGTGCATCGCTTCTCTATTTCTCACTTGTAAGCGGTGCCTTTCCTATTCCTACAGAGGGAAGATCAGTTGAGCGATGATATAGAGAGGTTGAAAGCCCAGCGGAACCAGATAGTAGCCCAGATAAAGCGCCTCCAGGATAGCATCAGAAGCGAGGTGGAGAGGGATCTGGAGGAAGGAGACCCTGCTCTCTATGAACGAGAGAAGAACCTGGCTCTCCTTCAACATTTGGAGCGAGAACTGGGCGCGGTGGAGTACGCCCTCTCCCTAGCGGAGAAGGGGGTCTATGGGATCTGCGAGAATTGCGGGGAAAGGATCGACCCTGCTCGGCTGAAGGCCATACCCCAGGCCACGTTATGTCTCAAGTGCAAAACGGAAATAGAGAGGAAGAGGCGGATATGACTTCTCGCCCTCCTCCCAGGCTACCCCGGGGGATAGCGCCAAAAGCATATCCATCCCCCTCCAGAAAGGCTCTTCTCTAATAGCCACCATTTGATTTTTCGGTGCCGTTACTCTATAATATCTTGTGTGCTCCTTGGGCGCTCAACGACGATATCCGCCCAAGCCGAGGAAGGGGCTTTTTTTACGCTTAAAGAAGGAGGATAGATGGCCGACTTAACGGAGATCCGCTGGCATGGCCGCGGCGGCCAAGGTGTAGTCACCGCCGGCAAGATGCTGGCTGACCTAGCCCTGGACAGCGGTCAATATTTCCAAGCCTTTCCGGACTATGGCCCGGAGCGGGCGGGGGCCCCGGTGCGGGCCTTCACCCGCCTGAGCGGGGAGCCCATCCATATCCATTCCCAGATCCAAGAACCGGATGTGGTCCTGGTCCTTGATCCCTCCCTCATAGGCAGCGTGAATGTCGCCGCGGGGTTGAAGGAAGAGGGTATCTTTATCGTAAATACAGAAGAATCTCCCGCCGAGATCCGAGAGCGGTTGGGTTTCAAGAGGGGAAAAGTCTTCACCGTCAACGCTACCCGCATCGCCATGGATACTTTGGGAAGGGAGATCACCAACACTCCCATGCTGGGGGCCCTGATTAAGGCTACGGGCTTCGTAGCCCTAGAGGATCTGATAGAGAAGACCCGCGAGAGGTTCGGCCATAAGTTCGGCTCCCGCGTGACGGAACAGAACGTGGAGGCCATCGAGCGGGCCTATCGCGAGGTGAGGGAGGGATAAAGTGGTCGATCTGGAAGCGGGATGGCGAGAGATACCCGAAGGGGGCCTGATCGTAGAGGCGGGCAACGCGGTAGAATATATCACCGGTGCCTGGCGGGCCCAGTGCCCGGTCCTCGATCTCGAGAAGTGCACCCACTGCTTATTCTGCTGGATCCATTGTCCCGACTCTTCCATCCTCGTCCAAGAGGAGAGGATGAAGGGCTTCGACCTAGACCATTGCAAAGGCTGCGGCATCTGCGCTCAGGTCTGCCCGGTCGAGGCGATCACTATGGTTACAGAATAACCCTCTATAGGGAGGAGATATGGGCAGATATATGGCTTTGGACGGCAACTCGGCCACCGCAGAAGCGATGCGCCAGATCAACCCCGATGTGGTGGCCGCTTATCCCATCACCCCTCAGACCTCCATAGTCCAAACCTTCTCTGAGTTCACGGCTGATGGGTTAGTGGATACGGAGTTCATCACTGTAGAGAGCGAGCATAGCGCCATGAGCGCCTGCATCGGCGCTTCGGCGGCCGGCGGCCGGGTGATGACCGCCACCTCCTCGGCGGGGCTGGCCTTCATGTGGGAGGTGCTCTATGTCGCCGCCTCCACCAGGCTCCCCATCGTCATGCCGGTGGTGAATCGCGCCCTTTCCGCCCCCATCAACATCCATTGTGACCACTCCGACTCCATGGGGGCTCGAGATGCGGGCTGGATACAACTCTTCTCCGAGAACGCCCAGGAGGCCTACGACAACACCATCCAGGCAGTGCGGATCGCTGAGAGAGAGGAGGTACGCCTCCCGGTGATGGTGATGTCGGACGGCTTCATCACCAGCCACGCCGTGGAGCGGGTGGAGATAGAGGAGGACGAAGCGGTCAAGCGGTTCATCGGCCCTTTCCGACCGACCTACCCTCTCTTAGACATCGATAACCCGGTCACCTACGGCCCCTTGGACTTCTACGACTTCTATATGGAGCACAAGAGACAGCAAGCGGAGGCCATAAAGCGGGCTAAAGAGGCGGTGATAGAGGTGGGAGAGGAGTTCGGTAGAACCTTCGGCCGCCCCTATGGGCTGTTAGAAGAGTATAAGTTGGACGATGCAGAGGTAGCGGTAGTGGTCCTCTCCTCCACGGCGGGAACGACCCGAGGCGTGGTGGACGATCTGCGGGCTGGGGGGATAAAAGCGGGCCTCCTGAAACCCCGCTGCTTCCGGCCCTTCCCCGGCCAAGAGATAGTGGAAGCCTTAGAAGATAAGGCCGTGGTGGGAGTGATGGACCGCTCCGACTCTTTCGGCGCTTTGGGCGGGCCGCTCTTCATAGAGATCTGTGCCGCCTTCCAGGTTCAAGGTGTGACCACCAGAGTGGTCGATTACATCTTCGGCCTCGGCGGCCGGGATACCACCCCTGACCAGATCGAAAGCGTCTTCCGCGATCTCTTGCAAATCGCCGAAACAGGGGAGATCGAACGTCCAGTCAACTGGCTGGGCGTGAGGTAAGGCAAACAAAAAGTCGTTACCGCGGCATTTGGAGGAGAAAGAGATGGCTACAGCGCTCAAGTTGAAAGAACTTTCCAAGAAGGAGGAACGGCTGGCTCCCGGCCATCGCCTCTGCGCGGGGTGTGCCGCTCCCATCATCGCTCGCCAGGTGCTCCTGGCTATCGATGAACCGGTGATCGTGGCCACGGCCACCGGTTGCCTAGAGGTGGGTACCACCATCTACCCCTATACCGCCTGGCGGATCCCCTGGATCCATAACGCCTTCGAGAACGCCGCCTCCACCTTGAGCGGCATAGAGACCATGTACCGTTCCCTAGTGAAACAGGGAAAGATGAAAGAGCGGGACATAAGGTTCGTGGCCTTTGCCGGGGATGGGGGCACCTATGATATCGGCATCCAGGCCCTCTCGGGCGTCTTGGAGCGGGGACACAGGCTTCTCTACATCTGCTACGATAACCAGGCCTACATGAACACCGGAATCCAACGCTCTGGGGCTACCCCCCGTGGCGCTTGGACCACCACCTCGCCAGCGGGGAAGGTTATCCCTGGCAAGCCCCAACATCGCAAAGACCTCACCCCCATCGTGGCCGCTCACGGTATCCCCTACGCCGCCCAGGCCTCTCCCCATCGGTTTAGGGATCTGATGCAGAAGGTGCGGAAAGGGGTAGCGGCCGATGGGCCGGCCTTCATCAATGTCCTCTCCTCCTGCAACCGAGGCTGGCGCCACCCCACCGATACGGCCATGGAGATGTCGCGCCTGGCGGTGGATACCTGCTTCTGGCCCCTCTACGAGGTAGAGAAGGGAGAGTGGAAACTCAACTACCGGCCCAAGGAGAAACTCCCCATCGAAGAGTTTTTAAAACCCCAAGGCCGCTTCCGCCACCTCTTCAAGGAGGAAAACAAATATATCATAGAGGAACTCCAAGCCGAGGTAGATCGGCGGTGGGAGGCGCTCCTCAAGCGCACCGGGGAAGCCTAAAAAGAGAAGGCAGCGGAGACCAAGCCGCTGCCTTTTAATAGAAGGAGGGTAAGATGCCAGTTTTAGAGTCTACCCACCCCCTTATCAAGCATAAGATGACCCTCCTGCGTGACAAGAATACCGAGCCCAAGAAGTTCCGGGAACTGATCAGGGAGATATCGATCCTCCTGGCCTACGAGGCTACGGCGGACCTGGGCCTCCAAGAGGTGGAAGTCACCACCCCCCTGGCCCCAGCCAAGGGGTACCAGTTGACTGAGAAGATCGGGCTAGTGCCCATCCTCCGCGCCGGGCTGGGGATGGTGGAGGGGATCTGGGAGATGATGCCCTCGGCGGAGGTATGGCATATCGGCCTCTACCGGGATCATAAGACTCTAGAACCGGTAGAGTATTATAGTAAACTCCCCGTCCACCCTACAGTGCAGGTCTGCCTAATCTTAGACCCCATGCTAGCCACCGGAGGCTCGGCGGTGGCCACGGTAGATATTCTGAAGAAGTGGGGGGCCAAGCGGATCAAATTCGTGGGCGTCATCGCTGCCCCCGAGGGGGTGAAGAGGCTTACCCAGGCCCACCCCGATGTGGATATCCATATCGCGGCCATCGACGATCACCTGACGGGCGAGCCCCAGAAACCGGGGGACCCCCCAGCGGGCTACATCGTCCCCGGACTGGGGGACGCAGGGGACAGGCAGTTCGGGACGGGGTGATCAGATGAGTACCAAGATACGCCCCACCTGGGATGAATACTTCATGGGGATAGCCGAGCAGGTGGCCGAACGTTCCACCTGCCCCCGGGCCTCGGTGGGGGCGGTGATCGTCAGAGAACGGCGCATCCTCACCACAGGCTATAACGGCGCTCCAGAGGGGTTGCCTCACTGCCTAGAGGCGGGCCCACTGCCGGAGGAGCCTCCACGCCGAGCAGAACGCCATCATCCAGGCGGCTTTGCACGGGGTCTCCACACAAGATGCAACGATGTATATTACCCACCGCCCTTGCAATACGTGCGCCAAGATGATCATCAACGCCGGCCTGAAGAGGGTGATCTACGCCGGGGAGTATCCCGATGAACTAGCCCGCAACTTCCTGGCTGAGGGAGGGCTGGAACTGGTTCGCTTCCCGAACCCTTGACAGGAGACCCCGAGCACCATAGAATGAGGGCAACCTTGGGGGTTGCCCTCTTTCGTAAATAGAAAGGTAGATCGTGCTCTATCTCGCCGTTTTCGCCGTACCTCTTGTCTTGGCTTTCTTTCTTACCCCCTTGGTGGGTCGTCTGGCACGGCGCTGGAGATTTGTGGACTACCCCCGTGAGCCCAGGCGCTTACACGAGGCGCCAACACCAAAATTGGGAGGGATAGCTCTCCTCACCCCCTTCCTGATAGCGGTCGGGCTATCTTTGATCCTACTGCCTCTAACCCTCGAGGCCCGCCCCGACTTGCCCCACGAACTCCGGCGCTTGGCCGGGGTGATAGTCGGTTCCCTTATCGTCTTCCTGGTAGGCATCTACGATGATAAACGGGAACTCTCGCCCTGGCCCCAACTCCTGGCTCAGTTCATGGCCGCAGGGGTGGCCATCTACTCCGGGATCGTCATCTACGAGATCTCCAGCCCCTTCGGAGGGCCCATCCACTTCCCCGCTTGGTTCGCTGTGGCCTTCACCATCTTCTGGCTCATGGGGATGATGAACACGGTTAACTGGTTAGATGGTCTGGACGGCTTAGCGGCGGGAATCACGGTGATCGCTTCCCTCATCTTCTTTGTCCATAGCAATCGTCTGGGCCAGGTGAGCATCGCCCTCCTCCCCCTAGCCTTGGCTGGCTGCGCCTTGGGGTTTCTCCCCTACAACTTCTACCCCGCTCGGGTATTCATGGGCACCTCCGGAGCCCTCTTTCTGGGCTTCGCTCTAGGCACCCTTTCCATCATCGGTGGGGCCAAGGCAGCCACTGCGCTTTTGGTTCTGGGGATCCCCATCTTGGACGTGGCCTGGCAGATCGTGAACCGCCTCCGGCAGCGTCGTTCCCCCTTTCTCGGCGACAGGGGACACCTTCACCACCGCCTGTTGGATATGGGGGTCTCCCACCGCCGTGTAGTCCTCCTCTTCTACCTCCTCTGCGCCTCCTTCGGCGGACTGGCCTTGCTTCTGCCTCCCGGCCTCTACAAGTTGTACGCCCTCTTCGCTCTAGGGGTTGTGGCGGTTACCGTTCTCTTCCTCGCCGCCCAAGAGAGCCAACTCCCTGATTAGTCACCTATACTCCACCTTTTGCCCTCGCACGGCTTCCACCAGCCGCTCCAAAGGGTAAATGAGGAGAAAGAAGAGGCTATCCACCGCCAGGGTGATCAGAAAGGCCAAGGTCAGATACTCCAGCCCCCGGAATATCCAGAAGGTGACCTCCGCTGGGATGCGGGGCACGAAGCCCACCAGGGCGGAGATGAGCATCACCAAGCCGCCGAAGAGGAGAACCGGAAGCCACCCTTGGCGATCCGCCTCACTGGGCAGCATCCCGTTGCTCAGCGAGAAAAGAAGGTAGAGAAGAAACAAAAGGTGGGGGACTCTTGCGTACTCCCCTAGATGGGAGATGAGATGGCGCAGGGCCTCGTCTGGAGAGAAGCCCCAAGGGAAAAAGGGCCACCCCCACCGGGCGGTGAGGAAGATAGCCAGGGTCCCCCCAAAGAGAGGGGCCAGACCAATAACGCTCTTTCGAAAGAGGTCGGTTCGGGCTACAGGGAGGGAGGCGAAAGTTAACGCCTCCCCGCTCCGTCGGGGCCCCAAGGTGAGTCGCCCCGTGGGGACCCTCAAAGCCTTGGCTACCAGCCAATGGCTCAATTCGTGGAGGATCACCCCGGGGAGAAGGAGGAAAAGGGAGAAAAGTGCGGCCTTATCGTGATCTTGAGAAATGAGAAGCCCCAGGCCGTAGAGGTGTTGACTCAGCAAACGCTTGGCCCAGAGCAAGAGCAACAAAGTGGCCACAAACCAAAAAAGAGCCTTCTCCGGGAAGCCGATCTATCCCCTCCTCGCTACCTAGATCGATTCAAAAAGCCTCTCCAAAAAACCAAAGGGGCAACGCTGGCTAGTCTCTTCTCAATCACCTTCTCTCCCGGAACCTGACCCTCTGCCCTCATTCCGCTCTTTATAGTATAAGTCCAACAGTACCTGGGCCAATTTTCGTGAGTCATGGCGCCAGGGGTTCTCTCGATCCACCACGTCTGCGGCAACCACCTGAAGTTCCTGGTGGGGATGCATCTGGGGAGAGACGATCTCGATGGTCAGATGGGAGGGGAGCGGGACCCCCAAGTTGTCGTTTAGGAGCGCATGATCGAAGAGTCTCCCTACATGCTGTTCCAGCGCCTTTATGTGGTCGCCAGCGGTAAAATGATCCGTCTCCCCTTTCTGCGTAGCCACGTTACAGACATACACCTTCAGGGCCCGAGAGGCACGCAAAGCCTCGACGATGCCTGGGACAAGCAGATTGGGAAGGACGCTGGTATAAAGGCTCCCCGGCCCAGCCACTATGAGATCGGCATCGAGGATAGCCTTCACCGCTCCGGGGTAAGCGGGAGCCCCGCCAGGGACCAGATATACCCGCTCGATAGGCTTCCCAGCCTTGGGTATCTGGGACTCACCCTCCACCCGCATCACCCCTTCGGCTTCCTCCTCACCCAGGTCAGCACAGAGGGTCACGTTCTCCAGGGTGGAGGGGAAGATCTGCCCCCGGATGGCCAACACTCGCCCCGATTCCAGGATGGCCCGCTCGAAGTTCCCCGTCACCCCGGCCATAGCGGCGATGAAAAGGTTGCCGAAACTATGCCCATTGAGACCCCTCCCTTCGCTGAAACGGTACTGGAATAGTTGCGTGGTTAGCGATTCCGCATCGGCCAGGGCGGCGATGCAGTTCCTGAAATCGCCAGGGGGCAGGACCCCCAGTTCTCGCCGCAGACGACCAGAACTCCCCCCATCATCGGCCACGGTAACGATAGCGGTGATATTCTCCGTATGCTCTTTCAGCCCCCTGAGCAGCGTGGAGAGCCCCGTGCCCCCGCCGATAGCCACCACCTTGGGACCTCGGCTCCGGTGTCTGTGCCGGTAGATGATGTCCACCAGGTGACTCTCCCCCGGAGAAAGGAAGGCGGAGAGGAGGGATCTATTCAGTTGCATGACCGCCACCACTACGGCGGCGATGCCTACCCCTCCGAAGAGAAAACCCCGCAGGCCGCGGGGGATGAACTGTAAGGTGAGGTAATAGACGATGGGGGGGAAGACCCAAGTGCGGTAGACCTCCACCAATATATACCCCGCCCCCAAACTGAGAACGGTGATACCGCCAAAGAGGAGGAGGAGCCACCGCTTCACATGCATACCGGGCGAGAGCCACTTCAGGGCAGAGCCATATTTGGGTCGAAACCGCACCCCATCATCCCCTATTCACCGTTTTTGTTCATACATCCGCTCTTTCGAGACGCGCCCCAATTCGAGGCCATTCGGTCAGCTCTTAATGACGGCGGATCTAGCGACCTCGGTGTTGGGCAAGATGACCTTGCCAGAAGGGGTATCCAAGACCAGAGATGTTGCTCCAACCTTCTCCACTGTGCCCGAGTGCTCGCCCACGGTGATCTTGTCTTTGGGAGAG
>Ga0209979_1000916_pt1 | contig 35513 bp, 34 predicted proteins | sample AnhtaG_FD_183114 | JGI IMG/M metagenome (GOLD analysis project Ga0209979, IMG submission 183114) | Deep subsurface microbial communities from Anholt, Denmark to uncover new lineages of life (NeLLi) - Anholt_01485 metaG (SPAdes) (version 2) | ecosystem: Environmental > Aquatic > Marine > Oceanic... | reverse complement strand
ACGTAGTGGAGGCGCAGGGATTCGAACCCTGAACCAAGGGATTATGAGTCCCCTGCTCTGACCGTTGAGCTACACCTCCGGGGCCCGGTCGCCCGGAATGGCCATTATCGCACAGCTCCGAAATCACCCTCGTGTGAGCCCGCTCACGATCGGGTTGAGACCCGCGTCACGACTGGCTTTCTTGATAGGCGGATTCACTCACCCTCGCCTGCCGAGCTGGCGGATCCCCGCTCCCCGGTGCCCGGGTTACAACAGAACCATCAGGTCCGGCACGAAAACGGGGTGAACCACCATGAACCGCACGCTGCTCGTCCTCGGCACCATTCTCCGGATGGCCATCCTGCACCCCGCCCTCGCCCTGCCGGCCGTTCAGATACAGGGCGCCGACACCCCACCCAAAGGTCCAAGGATTGGGTGGGTGGCGCCCCCCGGCGGCGCCCACCGGTAACCTCTTCCTCGCTCGCCCCTCGACCCGGCCCTGGGCGAGGGGCGAGCGCCTTGGGTAGGCGGCTCCGCCCGATGGGTGGGTCAGGTGTCGGGTGGCGTGAACTGTTTGGCGATCGCCGCCAGCTCCTCATGGCTCCAGGTCAGCCGGCCCGCCCGGATGTCCTCCACCACTTCGTTCACCCACTCGAGCTCCGCCGCCGTCACCTTGCGGACGTACTCGGTCTCCAGCAAGAAGAGACGCGGCGGCCCCGGATCGAGCCTCAGGTCTCGTTCGAGCGCCTCGAGGGCCATGTGCAGCTGACCGGCTCGGCGCTCGAAAGCGGCGACGACCTCGTCCGGGGTCAGCCCGAAGAGGAACGACAGGGCCGCCGGAAACTCCGGGAACTCGTTGCGCGGCGTCGCCAGCATCTCGGTCAGCCACTCGCGGGCGACTCGGAGACCTTCCCCGGTGAGTTCGTAGACGGTCCTTTCCGGAAAGCGCTGGTCCCGTTCGACCTTGCAGACCGCGACCAAGCCAGCGACGCGCAATCGGTCGATCATCTTGTAGAGACTCGCCCGCTGGCTGACGTCGACGACCTTGTCCTTGCCCCACGCCTTGATGCGGCTCTGGATCGCATAGGGATGCAGCGGCCCCCCAGCGAGCATCCCCAGGAGCGTCAAGGCCAGGGGTGAGGGGCGGATGTCGAGCTTCTCTGCCATGGTGACCCAGTCTACCAGACCTGGTCTTCCATTTAATAGTTGACTTATTACTAGTTCCTGAATTACTATTGCCACGTGAAACACCTGCTCCCCGATCCGCCATCGAACGGCGAAGGAGGTCCTGACATGAGCCTGGAGAACGGCGTTGCCCTGCAGCAGAGAAGGTTCCTGGTCCCGGAGATGGAAGGCGGCGTGGCCCGGTGGTACGACCGGCAGCGCGGGACGGAGAGTCAGCTCGCCACCTATCGGAAACAGGCGGCTCAGTTGACCGCGCACCTGCCTGAAGGGGCCACCATCCTTGAGGTGGCTCCGGGACCTGGCCATCACGCCATCGAGATGGCTCGGAGAGGCCGCTTTCACGTGACGGGGCTGGACATCAGCCACACGATGGTCGAGATCGCCCGTGACAAGGCTGCCATCGCCGGGGTCGCCGTCGATTTCCAGCGCGGGGACGTCACGGCGATGCCCTTCGCGGACGGGGCGTTCGATCTGATCGTCTGCCATGCCGCCTTCAAGAATTTCCGGCAACCCGTCAGGGCCCTGGACGAGATGCACCGCGTGCTTCGCCCGGGCGGCCGAGCCGTCATCCAGGACCTGAGCCAAGACGCTACCCCGGCGGACATCGCCCGGGAGGTGGACGGCATGAACCTGGGAACGCTCAATGGCGCCGTCACCAAGTTCATCCTGAGTTGGCTCCGCCGCCGCGCCCTCCCGACGGCCCAGTTCGAACGACTCATCGCCGAAAGCCGGTTCCGGAAGGGGGAGTTGGTGGCGGACGGGGTGAGCCTGGAAGTGCGACTCACCAGGCCCATGTGAGCCGCCTCACGAACGGGCTGAGATCCGCGTCACAACTTGCTTTCTGGATAGGCGAAATCGCTCACGCGCGACTGCGGACCCAGCGGATCCCTGCCTCCCTGTGCCTGGGTTACAACAGAACCATCAGGTCCGGCAAGGAAACGGGGTGACCACCATGAACCGCACACTGCTCGTCCTCGGCACTATTCTTCGGATGGCCATCATGCACCCCGCCCTCGCCTTGCCGGCCGTTCAGATACAGGTCGCCGACACCCAGCCCCAAGGCCCTCGGATTGAGTCGACGGCGTCCCTTGCTGCCGGAAGCGCCCGGTAGTCCCCCTCTTTCTCAACGCGATCGCCCCTCGACCCGGCCCTGGGCGAGGGGCGATCGGTTTCTTGCTTCAGTGGAGTGATTCCCCCTTGAGCAGCATGTCAATCGCCCACGCAACCCGCTTGGCCCGCGTCTCCGCCCTCTTCGCCGTCTGGATCCGGTAGAGGAAGGCGTACCGATTGGCGGAGTTCAACCCCTCGAAGTAGGCCTTGGCTTCGGGGTGGCGATCCAACTCGATCCGGAGGTCCTCCGGCACCTCGCTGCGGCTCTGGGAGTCGTAGGCCGCCTCCCACGCCCCGTTGCGCTTGGCTTCCTCGATGGCTTGCAGGCCTGACGGGTGCATCTTCTCGGCCTCTATCAGCCGGGCCACGTGCTCGCGGTTGACTTTCGACCACACCGAACGGGCCTTTCGCGGCGAGAATCGTTGTAAGAAGCTTGCGGCGTCGTAGGCGTTCTTCGTGCTGTCGATCCAGCCGTAGCAGAGGGCTTCGTCGAGGGCCTCGGCGTAGGTGATGGTGGCGCGGCCGCTGCCCTTCTTGAAGATCTGGAGCCAGATCCCCTTGGACTCGGCATGGTACAGGTCGAGCCATTCCCGCCACGCGGCCGGCGACTCGAACGGCAGGACGGGCAACTCCTTGTGGATCACCATGGCCTCTCGCTCCTACCGGCTTCCAAGTTGCTTGGTGAAGACCAGATGCGGGATCCCGATGATCTCGAACTCCTCGCCCCGCGACTCCCACCCGTGCCGCCGGTAGAACGCGGCGGCACTCACCCGACCGTTGCACCAGAGGAGGGTCACCCCGCGGGCTTGGGCCGCTCCCTCGAAGGCCTCGAGGAGGTGGCCACCGATGCCACGGTTCCGGTGCGCCTCGTGCACGGCCATCCCCCGAAGGCGATAGGCCGGCTCGTCGGACCCGGCTAGGGGGTCTCGCATGCCCGTCGCACACCCGATGAGCCGATCTCCCTCAAGGGCGGACAGATGGAAGGACTTCGGATCGTCGTCTCCGGGATAAATCGTTTCCTCAGGCGGCCGATCGGGCCGCAGGACGCACCGGCGTAGGGAGCGGATGGTTTCGGCAGGGGCCTCGTGGATCAGCATGTCGGGCATCCTACCATGATGGCCCCTTCTCCCGATCAGCAGGGAGGAGGGATTGAAAGGCGAGGGATCGGGCATGCATGGGTTGCGGATCCCCGAGCCCGTCATGCAAAAAGGAGCCAGCGCCGTGTCGCCCATTCATATCGTCCGGACCGCCTTTGCCCTCGCCGCCTGCGTCGGCGTGGGCGTTCTCGGCTGTACCTCGACCCCGCCGACCTCGACCCCCTCCAATCCGGCGACGGGCGCTTCTGCCGTGCCGATCACGCCGGCCACCCAGACCCAGGCCATCAAGGCGGCGGCCAGCATCCTGCAGGCGGACATCGGCCAGCTGCAGGCCAGCCTGGTGACGCTCACCCCGCTCAGCAGCCTGACCCAGTCGGCCGCCCTCAAGCAGTCGGCCGCCTACCGCACTCAGGGCTCCCAGACCGCGAGCAGCTCGAATACGACCATCACCTGGGATGACACGACCAAGCAGCTGACGGGCTGGACGGCGACCGACTCGGCCGGCACGATCGCCCTGACCGGGGGCGGAAGCAACGCGCGCTCCGCCACCGTCACCCTCACGAAGAGCCCCGACGGGACCACCGGGTCGGCCGCGCTCGCCATCGACGCGGCCACCTGGAGCACCTTCGTCTCGGCGACCGACTCGGCCAACGTGCCCTTCCAGATCGCCTACAACCAGCTTCCCGACCTCAACAGCCTCAATAGCGTGAGCGCCAGCGTGACGGCCGTCCCGAAGGGCATCGTGGCCGAGCAGGTCAGCCTCTCGATCGCCGGTTCGGCCTTCGACCAGATCCCGATCGCAACGAGCTCCCTCCGGCTTCCGACCCACTACGATGTGAGCCTCTCCGTGCCGAAGGTCGCCTTCAAACAGGCCCTCGACATCAAGAAGGCCGGGGCCACGCAGCTGGCCCTCACTCTGGCGGGAACCGTCACGCTCAAGAGCACCAAGACGGGCACGCAGAACTGGAACACGAGCCTGTCGACCACGGTCGACTCGTCGACCAATCAGCCGGCCCCCGTCGCCTTCAGCTTCGAGGACACGAGCATGAAGTTCAAGCTGGTCGGCACGGTCCAGTCGGTGGCCTCTAACTCGGCGACCGTGAACGGGCAGTTCGTGACCTCGGATGGCCAGACGACCCTGGGGACGCTCTCGTTCGATTCGACCAAGGGCCCCAACCCGGTGATCACCTTCGCGGACGGGACCACGCTGACGTTGAAGTCGGACGCCAATGCTGACGCCAACGACAATTGACGGGTGATGTGCTGGGAGGCGTCGCTCGCATGAATCGGTTGCTTGCCGCCTCCTCCGGGTAAGACATACGCAGGATCGCCTCGTTCTTCTCCCGGAGGGACTGCTTTGGCCCGCCCCCCCCACGCGGTCACGAAGCTTCTGCTCGCCATGGCTGGCTGTACCTCGGCCTGCCATGCCGTGGGGGGCGCGCGGGTGCCGGCGATCGCCCCCCAGACCCTCCCCACCTTGGCGGGCCAGGTCCGCTTCGATCGATCACGGACCGTGCAGGCGGCGCTCACGGACGTGGCGAACGCCGCCAGCGTGGCCCTGATCGATGGCGTTGCGGGCAACACGGTGAGCAGCACGGTCTCGGACGCGTCCGGCAGCTTCCAGCTCACCTTCTCCAACTTCACCCCGACCCTGGGCTATCCCTACGTCCTCGAGGCCGTGAAGGGGCTGCCGGTGGGCGGGGCTCCCAATCGGGTCGGGGCGGCCGCGGCCCGCTTGCGGACCCTGGTCTTCTGGAACGGCTCCTGGCAGAGCCTCTCGTCCGGCTCGATCGTGGTCGGCTACGGCACGACGGCCGTCTCGGTCATCGCCAACCTGAAGGCCCTGACGGCGGCCAGCATGTCGGCCCTCATCAACAGCGTGAATCCGGGCGACACGTTCACTCAGCCAGGCTCCTGGTTGTCCAATGCGACCGATTACCAGCCCGTCTTGACGTTCGTGAACAACGCCATCCAGCTCGACCAGGACCCGATCGCTTCCATCGCCTACAGCTCGGCCCTGGCCACCTACTCCCTCTCCACCGGGGTGCCCGTCGTCAATTCCTTCGCCCCGAGCATCCCGACCCCGGGCGGCACCCTGACGTTGAGGGGGGCCTATCTCGACCGCTTGATCGGTCGGAACACCTTCGTGATCGGCGGATGGCCCGCCAGCACGTGGAGCGTCAGCCTCGACCGCACGAGCGCCACCGTCACGGTGCCTGGCTCGGCCTACTCAGGGCCGTTCAACCTGGTCCAGCCGGGAGGCGTCGCTCAGCTGGTCTCTCCTTTCTTGTACCTGCATGGGACGGTCGGGACCTACGCGGGCTCCGGCGCCCAGGGGGATCAGGATGGGCTCGGTCAATCGGCGGTCTTCAGCCGTCCAGAGGGGATCGTGCGGGATAGCGCCGGAAACCTCTACGTCGCGGAGGCCGGGGGCAACTGTATCCGCAAGATCTCCCCGTCGGGCCAGGTCACGACCCTCGCAGGCAGTACCACAGCCGGGTTCCAGAATGGGGTGGGAGCCAACGCTCGCTTCAACAACCCCACTGGCCTTGCCATCGACCCCTCCACCAACAACCTCTACGTTTGCGACTGGAACAACGGCGCCGTCCGCATGATCACTTCCACCGGGGTCGTGACGACGGTGGCCGGCACGGGGACCTCCGGCTACAACGACGGGGCGACCAGCTCCGCGCAGTTCAGCCGCCCCCTCGGGGTCGCCTTCGACCCCGCCACCCAGCGCCTCTACGTCGGGGATTCCTCGAACAACTGTATCCGCCTGATTTCGGCCGGTGTCGTATCGACCCTGGCCGGGAACACGGCCGCGGGCTCGGTGGACGGGGTCGGGACGGCGGCGAGGTTCAACGTCCCGAGCGGGGTCGTGCTCGATGGCTTCGGGAACCTGTACATCGCCGATTACGGGGCCGCCAGGATCCGCTGCCTCAACCTCGCGACCAACTACGTCTCGACCGTCACCGGCGTGGCCGGAGCTGGCTGGCTCGACGGGGCGAGCGGTTCGGCCCGGCTGAACGGCCCGGAATACCTGGGGGCGGACTCTCTGGGCAACATCTACGTGGCTGGAGACAACTCCGTTCGGAAGATCGCCTCTCCGTCGCAGTACGTCAGCACCCTGGCCGGACAAACCGGCGCCAACTTCGCGGACGGCAGCACCAGCAGCGCCCTCTTCAACAACACCCAGCAGCTTGTCGTGGATCCGAGCGGCAACGTGTACGTGACCGACTGGAACGGCAACCGCATCAGGGTGATCACGCCATGAACCGCCTGCGCCTGCTGATTCACGTTTGCCTTGGGCTGGCTATGCTGCTGAGTTCGGCCTGTCATGGCCTTCAGCCGCTCGCCAAACCGGCTGCGATCCTGCCTGCTTACGGAGCCCCTCCCATCGTGGGGCGGGTCGTCGATCTCCTGACCTCCAGACATACCCAGGCCACCCTCACGGAAGTCGCCTCGGCCTCGACCGTGAGCCTGATCAACGCTACGACCGGCTTCACCGTGGCGACGACCATCACCGATGCCAATGGCGGATTCTCGCTGAACTTTTCGAACTCGTTCAGGCCCCAGACCAACCAGCTCTACTACCTGGAAGCCGTCAAGGGCCTGCAGGTCGGGGCCAGTCCAAACCGAGCCGGAGCGTCGCTGGCTCGGGTGCGGACCCTGGTCTTTTACTCGAGCGGATCGTGGAGTACCCTGACTGGCCTCGGGCCCGTGCAGTTGGGGTTGGCCACGACGACCGTGGCGGCGATCGCCGGCCTCCGGAACTTCAACGCCAGCGACCTGAACGCGCTCCTGGGCCAGGTCAATCCGTCGTCCGGAGCCTTCAGCCCCACGGCGAGCATGAGCGCGAGTGACTTCTCGACCGTACGGGCCCTCGTCACCACGGCCCTGACCAACGACCAGGATCCCCTCGAGTCGCTGGCCTACGACTCGGTGGCGGGTCAGTACCTGTTCAAGCCCAGCAACGTGGTCATCTTCGACAACTACCTCGTCAACGGGACTCCGAGCCCGGCGACCGCGAGCCTCTCCGCCCCCTACAACTCCCTGACCTTCTATGGTCAAAATTTCCCGAGCTCGGCGTCAGTGGCGATCGGTCCCGTGCCGGTGGCTACCTGGAGCGTCTCGACCAATCGGACGCAACTGCAGGTCACGATCGCCCCCACGGGCTACAGCGGTCTGCTGAGCGTCACGCAGGGCAGCAGTACGACGTATGGACCGTTCGTGCCGGTGAGCGGGACCGTGGGGACCCTCGCAGGCTCGATCGGGGGCTACGTGGCGTTTGAGCAGCAGAATCCCATCGACGGAACTGGGCCTGCCGCCTGGTTCGCTCAGCCGGCGGGTCTCGCCCGAGATTCCTACGGCAACCTCTACGTGGCGGATGGCATCGGGCACGTGATCCGCCGCGTGTCGCCGCGCGGGGTCGTCTCCACGGTGGCTGGCCTCGGGAATAGCGCCGGCTGGGTGGACGGAGCCCCCGGGGTGTCGAGATTCAACTATCCGTGGAGCCTGGCGATGGATGGGTTCAACAACCTCATTGTCGGCGATACCAACGGCGACACCCGCATCCGAATGGTGTCCGCCGGCGGCTATACGACCACGATCGCCGGGAACGGCACCGCGGGCTTCGCGGATGGCGCGACGGGTTCGGCCCAGTTCAACTACGTAGAGGGAATCGCGGTAGCCAGCCCGAGCGGCACGATCTACCTGGCTGACAACACCAACAACCGAGTTCGCCGGATCTCGGGCGGAACCGTGTCGACCTTCATTGGAAACGGGACGGCCTCGAGCTCGGATGGGGTCGGGACGGCCGCGACGGTCAACTACCCGATCGGCCTCGCGCTGGACGGCAACGGCAACCTCTTCATTGCCGAGTACGGCGGATACGTCATTCGGCGGGTCGTCCTGTCGACGGGCCAGGTCACGAGGTATGCGGGGACGGGCGTGGCTGGTTTCCAGGACGGGGCTTCCTCGTCAGCCCAGTTCCAGCGGTTGACTGAAATGACCATCGACCCGGCCGGCAACCTCTATGTCGTGGATCTTGGCAACAGCCGTATTCGCGAGATCGCCTCCCCCTCCCAGGTCGTGAGTACAGTCGCCGGGACCGGTGGCGGCTTCCTCGACGGGCCCGTGGGAAGCGCTCTCTTCTCCAATCCGCGTGGCATCGTGCGTGACCCGCTCGGGAACCTGTACGTCGCGGATAGCGACAACTTCCGGATCCGCGTCATCTCGCCCTGAGCGGCCCCTCACTCGTCCCAGTCGGCCCGCACCACGCCGGTCAACTGGCCGAGGATCGCCGGGTCGGTGAGCAGGATGCCGAGCTCGCGGTTGTTGTCGAGCGAGTTGGCCGTGAGGTTCTCCGAGCCCACGTAGGCCCGGGCGTCGTCGGCCACGATCGTCTTGGCGTGCAGGTAGTGGGATTGGAGCTGCTTGGCGGGGATCCCCGCGGCCTGCAGCTTGTCGAGGTCTCGGGCCTCGGCCACCTCGACCGTGACCTGGACACCGGCGCGCTGGCGGTCGGCGATCGCCCCGATCACCTCGGGGTCCGAGCAGGTCTCGTCCTGGACGAAGAGGGATTGGCGGGCGCTCCTGATCAGGGTCACGATCTTGGCGCGGGAATTGGTGGGCGAGACGACCAGGCGGGCCTGGTGGGGCGTGGCGGGGCGATCGGCCCAGTCCGCGTCGAACAGGGCCTCGATCTCCTTCACGTCGCCCGGGTCCCGGTCGAAGAAGCCGTACTCACGGTTCTTCGAAAAGGCCGAACGGGTGAAGTTGCCGGTCGAGATCAGGGCGACGCGGTGGTCGACGATGAAGGCCTTCTCGTGGGTGTAGCGGAAGCGGTGCGGGGTGTAGCGCACGGGGATGCCGAGGCGCTGCAACTTGTCGAAGGTCTTGCCGTTGCCCCCGCCGCCCCCGTAGGGATGCGGCTCGACCATGACCCGGACGGTCACCCCGCGGTCCTTGGCGCGCTTGAGCGCCGAGACGATCCGGTCGTCGGAAAGCAGGTAGACGACGAGGTTCAGGCTCTTCCGGGCCTGTTCCATGGCCCCGACCACGGGCTTGATGCCGGCCTCGGGCTCAACGAAGAAGTCCCCGGTCCCCGCCGTGACCTCGCGCGAGCCCTCTGAGACCGTCCCGCGGCCCGGCTCGATGATCTGGGCACCGCCCCCGGAGTCATCCTGCAGGCCCGTCATGGGCGGGGCCGAGGGGGTGGGCTTCTCGCGGTGGTGGTGGTGACGCGCCGTGGCGGCCGAGGCGAACGAGAGGACGATGAGGGCGGCGATCGCCCACGAACGGACGGACAAGGCCATGGCACCTCCGACAAGCGTAGTAATCACGGATAGTGTAGCCCAATTCCCTGCTATGATATAGTCGCCATCCGCCCTTGCCCCTACCGACCCGCAGGAGGACCCCATGACCGCCCCTTCGTCCCTGGCGATCCCGGTCGTCAACCTCGACGACTTCGTCTCGGGCAGCCCCCAGGCCCGCGCCCAGTTCATCCGGACCCTGGGAGGCGGATTGAAGGAGTTCGGCTTCATCACGGTCGGACGCCACGGGATCGACCTGGGCCTGATTCGGGATGCCTACCGGCTCTTCGCCGAGCTGTTCGCGCTGGACGACGCCACCAAGCAGAAGTACAGCGGGATCAAGGGCGGTCAGCGTGGCTATACGGGCTTCGGGGTCGAACACGCCAAAGACCACCCGGTCGGCGACCTCAAGGAGTTCTGGCATATCGGGCCCGAGCTGCCGGCGGGCCATCGCTACGCCTCGGTCTACCCGGCGAACGTCTGGCCGAGCGAGCTACCCGAGCTCAAGCGGGTCACCACGACTCTGTTCAGCCAGCTGAATACCTGCGTCGCGTCGATCCTGCACGCCCTGGCCGACTACTTCGAGCTGCCGCGGGACACCTTTTCGAAGATGGCCGTCGATGGCAACAGCGTCATGCGGGCGATCCACTACCCGCCCCTGCCTGCGGACGCCGATCCGCGCGCCGTGCGAGCGGCGGCGCACGAGGACATCAACCTGATCACGGTCCTCTGCGAGGCGACGAGCTCGGGGCTGGAGCTCTTGACCCGCTCGGGGGAGTGGATGGCGATCGATGCCCTCGAGGGGCAGATCGTCGTGGATGCGGGCGACATGCTGCAGCGGGTGACCAACTACGTGATCCCGGCGACCACCCACCGCGTCGTGAACCCGCCCGGCGACGCCAACCTGCCGCGCTACTCGCTGCCCTTCTTCGTCCACCCCTACCCGGAGTGCGTCCTGGAGGCGCTGCCCTGCTGCGTGACGCCGGACAACCCGGCCAAGTACCCGCCCATCACGGCCGACGAGTTCCTCAACGAGCGGCTGCGCGAGATCGGCCTCCTCAAGTAAGACTTCAGATTGGCTTAAGTTGCCGGTTTCCGGAGGGAGACGAGCCGAACGCTAGGATGGGGGCCAATCAGCCGCCCCACCCAACCGTCAGGAGAGTTCGATGCTCGAGAAAGCCACCCTCTTGGTCAGCAGCTACAACGCCATGGTCATGGTGGCGATCGCCGCCTTCGGCGTGGCGACCGCCACGGTCTGGACCATCGCCGTCAAGCAGCGTCGGAGCCAGTCCGAATCCAAGTAGCTCGAAACGCCGAAGGCGGGTCCCGGCCATGGCCGGGACCCGCCTCGGGATTCGGATCAGGACTTGGCGGACTCTTGCAGCTCGCCGGTGCCCTCGCAGCGGGGGCACTCGACCTCGCGCTCGCCCTCGCAGGCATCGCACACGGTCGTGCCGTAGCCGGCGGGGTGGTCGACCTTGCCGGTGCCGAAGCAATCGCGGCAGGTCACGACGGTGGATCCATTGCAACTGGGACAGGTGGCCATGGGTGACGTCACTCCTTCGACGGCGATCGCCCCCATGATACCTCCGAACTAGCCCCCGGGCGTCCAGCGCGGCCCGGACTCGTCGTCGAGGGCCGCCACCTCGTTGGCCCAACCCGGCGGCGGGTCCGAGTGAATGGCAACCGCGCCGCGGTCGGGGGTGCCGCTCAGCTCGTCGAAGTAGCGGTTGAAGCCCAGGCGGAACTTGAACTCGTTGTACATCTCGCGCTCGGTGAGCGCTTCGGCGATCTGGGCCGGGGTCGCCTCGCCCATGTCGACGAGGATCTCGCCGAGTCGCCGCTGCTGGCTCTCGCCGCTCTGGATGTCGAGGGCCTCCTGGATCCGGTCGAAGGTCGTCACCCGTCGCCGCACCAGGATCTGGCCGAGCAGGTTTTCGGAAAACTGGCTGTAGAGGGCTTCGATGAGGTCCTTGAAGTCGATCGCCCTCAATCCGAGCAGGATCTCGCCGAGCCGCAGGAAGGGCAGGTCCTGCTGGATCTCCAGCGCGCGCTCGATGGTGGAGGGCGTGACGCGGCGAGTACGAACCAGGTACTGCCCGAGCTTCGCGTCGTCGACCATGGCGTGGTTCAAGCGAAACCCCCCTTTCGTTGCCTAACGGGAGTTATACCGCAACGCCCCCCGTCGAAACGGGGGGCGTCGGGAAAAGATCAGAGGCTACTGGTTCCAGATCGTCTGCCAGGCGCCCCAGACCCCGTTCGCGCCGCGGGCGTGCAGGTAGACCACCTCGCGGCCCTGGCTGGCCGAGAGCGGCGCCGAGAGTCGGTTGCCGTTGCCCGAGAGGGGATGGCCGGTCCCTGCGGCGCCCGGCCGGCCCAGGAAGTACTCGGCCTGCGTGACCGGCGCCTTGGGGGTGACGGCGATCGCCCCGTTCACGACCTGCGCGCTCGCGAGCTCGGGGCCGCCCACGGCGTTCGGGTTATCGGCGACCTTGAGGCAGTACAGCATCATGGGCCGGTTCTCGTTCCAGAACTGGGGGACCTTGGAGTAGGCCGGATCGAAGTTGTCCTCGTAGCTGCCGATCTCGACCGTATAGGACAGGGTGTGCAGGAACTCCTGCGTCCAGTCCACGTCGTCGCCGCTGTTGATGTACATCTGGCAGCCCTGGTAGGCGTCGTAGCCCGAGAGCTTGCCGAGTTGCTTGCCGATCGGCTCGAGGCGCGGGTCGGGGGGCGGGGCGTCGGACTTGTCCCAGCTCCACATGACCGAGTTGCTGAACGAGTGGAAGGTCAAGAGGAACACCGGCTTGATGCGGGTCTCGAGGTCCCGCATGGCCTGGGTCTCGGGCTCGGAGAAGGCGCTCTTGCCGCGGAACACGTCCGAATCGGGGTCGCCGCTGTCGCCGGCGGTGCCCCAGGCGGCCGCGTAGTTGCGGTTGAGGTCGACGCCCCGGTTGACGTGGCCACCCGTGATGTTGTTGGTGTTCTTGCGCTGGCTCTCGCCCTGTACCGCCAGGGCATGCCCGTCCGGGTTGACCATCGGCACCAGCCAGATGTCCCGGTTGTCGATGTCGCTCGTGACCTCGGCGTCCTTGCCGTAGTTGTCGGCCAGGTAGTGGACCATGCCGAGGACCATCTCGGGGGTCACGATCTCGCGGGCGTGGTGGCAACCCACGAACAGGACGACCGGCTTGCCCGCCCCGGCCTTCTTGAAGTGGATGGCCCAGATCCGGCGGTCGGCCCGGCTCTGCAGGGTCTCCCAGGTCTTGCCGATGTCCAGGAGCTCACAGAGGTCGCCGTGCTTGGCGGCCACGTCCTTGAGTTCGGCGAGCATGGTGTCGTAGGTGTGGTAACCCTTGTCGAAGTGGTTCTTGAGTACCGCCGTCTTGCGCTTGATGATGCTGACCCCCAGGTCCTTCGCCTTCTGGTACTGGGCCTGGTTGAGGGCTGCCTTGGCGCGCAGGTGGTGGCGATCGACGGACCAGAAGTCCACCCCGGCATTCGCCAGCGCGTTGAGCTGGGTGCGGCTCTGGTAGTGAAGCTCGACGGGCACCAGCTCGTCGGGCGCGCTGAAGGTGATCACCTGGCTCTCACTGTGGAACAGCGGGTTGTCGCCGGGGGTAAGGCCGCAGCTGGCGGCGGCGGCGAGGGTCGCCGCGGTCAGGGCCGCGCGGAAGAAACGCTGGGTCACGGCTGGTCCTCTTCGAAACGGGTGAAGCAGGTTAAGTATACTTTAAATCTTGCTTAACATCAACCCCCTCCTGCCATCCGCTGGGGAGGGCCCGGAGCCGGGTGCCTGCTGGCATCCTGGAGCAGGATTGGTATCATGGCGATCGCCCCGTGACTAGACCGATCCGAGGAGGTCCCGTGAACCGATTTGCCTGGTCCCTGGCGGCTTTGGCCGTCCTGCCGGCCCTGCCCGCCCTGGCTGCCCCGCCCTCCGCCTTCAAGGCCGTCGGCACGGCCGAGACCTTTGCTACGGCCGACTCCCCGGCCCAGTCGACCCCGATCACCTTCTTCTACCAGGGGGGGCACATCCGGATCGACATGCAGCCCCCGGGCAGCCCCAAGTCGATCGTGCTGGCCCAGAAGGGCTCCAAGCTGCTCTACCTGCTCGACCCCTCGCAGAAGGTCGCTTTCCAGGCCAAGACCTCGCAGATGAGCGGGACCGAGGGCATGCCGACCCTCGAGCAGCTCATGGACCTGCGCGGTTGGAAGACCCAGCTCGTCAAGAACGCCACCCGCCTGCCGGGCTCGGAGGTCAAGGCCGGCCAGAAGTGCTCGCTGTGGCGCAAGGTCCAGGGCAAGAACACCCTCAAGATCTGGTTCGCGGACGCGCTCGAGCTGCCCATGCAGATCGACGGCAGCCAGGGCGGCCAGGCCCGGTTCCGGATCGCCCTGAGCCAGGTCTCGCCCGGTAGCCAGCCGTCTCACCTGTTCGCGATCCCGGCCGGCTACCAGAAGACCGCCTTCACGGCCAGCCAGGGCATGCCCCAGCACTAACCAAAGCTTTCCTCAAGCTTAACGAGTTTTTTACTATTAAGCCGACAACTGGGGCGACCTTCGCCCGACAACTCCGGGGTACCCCCCCCCGCGAGCCAGGAGGTCCCCCCGATGTCCGGCATCCAAGCCCAGTCCAGCCCCCCCGCCTCGGTGGTCCGGCCCGCGCCGAAGCCTACCCCGGCCCCGACCACGGCGGCGCCCGCGGCCGCGACGGACGCCTTCCAGCCCAGCAAGGGGTACACGACCCTCCAGAAGCACGTGGCCTACTTCGATACCAACGGCGACGGCAAGGTCACCCTGGCCGAGACCCGTCAGGGGTTGGAGGACCTGGGCCTCGCGAAGCCCCTGGCCTATCCGGCGGCGCTCGCCATCAACGGGTTGCTGGGTTCCCAGACCTCGGGCCACCGGACGTTCGACGTCTCGGTCGCGAACATCAAGGCGGGGAAGCACCCGAGCGACACGGGGGCGATCGACGCCGAGGGGACCTTCCATCCCGAGGTGCTCGACCGGATCTTCCAGAAGTACGACCACGACCACTCGGGCGCGCTCAGCCAGAGCGAGCTAGACGCCTTGGTGGCCGACGACAAGGTCGACGTCAAGGGGAACCTGGGCGCCAAGGGTGAGTTCGGGCTCCTGCTCAAGCTCGCCGCCGACCGCACCAAAGTCGTGAACGGCAAGACCGAACCCGCCATCTCGCGCGAGCGGCTCCAGTCCTTCTACGACGGCACCCTGTTCTACCAGCTCGCCGCGAAGAACGGTCACCCGCACCCGCGGCGGGACTAGCGGAGTTCCGGATCGAGGCAACGGGCGGCTAGAGGCCCTGCCTCAGCAACCCGGACAGCTCGGGATCCGACACGACCTTGTCGGCCCAGATCCGGGTGTGGTAGGCGGCCTTCTCGACGGCCACCACGGCGCGCGCCACGTCGTCTGGCTCGGCGGTGGCCCGGCCCTCGGCCACGGCGAGGGCGATCGCCCCGACCCGCACGCAGGCCTCGACCCACCCTACCATGGCGACGTGGCCCACCACCCCGAGCTCGCTCAGGTACTTCTTGCGATAGAGGACCTGGCGCAGGTACCGGGTCATGAGCTCGTCGTCGCCGACAAAGTCAATTGCCGCCGCCTCCAGCCGTTCGGAAAGCCGCAGCTTGTCGTCGTCACCGAGCACGGCCAGCGGACCCTGCAGGGCCTCTGGCAGGCAGTTCGAGAGCACCAGGAAGGTCGCGAGGTCCCGCCCGTCGTACCCATCCCAGGTCCGACCGGTCGCGGCGCGATCGACAGGCAGGTCGAGCTGCCGGCGCGCCTCGGCGATCGCTCCTCGGACCCGCTCCCGCGGGGAGCGGGACCGATCGGCGAGCAGGCCGAGCAGGGCCTCTTCGAGCACCCGGTAGCGGGAATACACCCAATCCGGCGCCGATGTGCCGGTGGTAACCGTCTCCGGGACCGAGGCCATGGAGCCTCGGTTCAACCGCAGTCGCCGCACCATGTCATCGTATCGCTCTGTCAATAGGGCGCCCCGATTGGCGCGCGCCGTCGGGCAGGTGAAGCTCGTCCAGAGGGCGATCCCCTCGGGCGTGGCCGTGAGGCCGATCGGAAAGGCTGCGCAGACAGGAAGGGGTTGGTAACCGGCTGCTGTGTGGATGGTACAGCGGTCGCCCTGGTGGAAGGCGCAGTGGTCACCGTGGCCGGCCAACCGATCCTGGGCCTCCCCGTTCGCGGCCAGGTGCAGGGTGAACAGGGGCGTGGGAAGCGCGGGGGCGATCGCCCGTGGTTCCAGGGATCCCCATGCCTGGCGGGCCGCCGCGGGGACCCGGATCCCCCAGTGGGACCCGCAGCAATGGCCCGAATCCTCGCAGGTGAAGCGGGTCTCGGGAAGGCTTTCGAGCACCCAGTCCCCGATCGGGAAGGCCCGTCGGTAGGCGAGGTCCAGGGGGGTCAAGAGGAGTTCGCCCGGCTCGGGAACGAGCGCGACCTGACCCAGCTCGGCGGCGACCAGGGCCGGGATCCGACTTGCCGGCAGCGGCTCGGGGGTCGGGAGTACGGTGCAGCCGAGCAAGAGCCAGCCCGGGCCGTCGGTTCGCAACCAAAAAGCCGCGAGGAAGGGACGCCCCTCCGTCCGATCGGTCATGGATACGGTCCAGACGGCTTCCGGATCCGCCAGCTGGAGGTGGCCCGAGCCAGCGACCTCGAAGCGGGGCGGCCGTACGCCCGGCGGTCGGACCGCCTCTAGGGCCAGCGCCCCGATTGCGTCGGCGTAGGACTCGGCCGTCAGGTCGCGGCGCGGCACGAGTCGGGGGCCCACGACGACCCAGGCGTCGGGGTGGTAGCAAGCGAGGTGCGCGGTGAGGTCCTGGCGTTCGTAGAGGGAATCGAGGAACTGAGAGACGAGGGCGATCGCCCGGGTCTCGAGGTCCCCCGCCAGGGGAGCCGTCACGCGCCCGGGCGGCGCAGGCGGGCGATCGCCTCCCGCACGTCAGCCATGAGCTGCTCGCGCTGGTCCGGGCCGTAGGCGGTCGCCCCGATAGGCGCACCGAAGCGAACGGCGGGGTGTTGCCCCAGGGCCACCTTGAGGCTGTTCGGGCGGATCATCTCGAAGGCCCCCTGGATCCCGATCGGGATGATGGTCGCCCCCAGCTCGAGGGCGAGCATGAAGCCGCCCTTCTTGAAGGGCAGCAGGGACCCGTCGCGGCTGCGGGTCCCCTCCGGGAAGATCAGGAGGGGACGACCCTGCTTGATGACCTCGCCCGCCTCCTGCAGGCTCTTGATGGCCCGGGTACGGTTCTTGCGGTCGATCGAGATGAAGCCCGCCGCCTTGAGCGCGGGACCGAACACCGGGACCTTGAACAGCTCGGCCTTGGTCACCATGCGCGGGGGGACCGGGCAAGCGTGGAACAGGAACGGGATGTCGAGCACGCTCTCGTGGTTGGACATGAACAGGTAGGTCTTGCCCGGCTCGAGGTGCTCGAGCCCCTCGATCGAGATGTCGCACTGCCCCAGGCGCACGATCTCGTCCCCCAGCGCCTTCATGCGGCGCTCGATCACGGCGTTGTCGACCCGCTTGAGCAGGCCGTCGATCATGGTGAGCAGGCTCAGCTTAAGCAGGAACAAGAGGCCGCGGAAGGTCAGCATGTAGCTGGTCCGGACCCGCTCGGGGCCGAGGGTGGGGACGGTCGATTCGCGGGACATGACCTGGGGCATGGGGGGTTATTCCTCCGGCTCGGGCAGGTGGTCGAGGAGGGTCTGCACCTCGTCCCGGTACTCCTCATAGTCCTCGATCGTGAGCGGCTCGCCATCGGACTCTTCTTTGAGCGCCTCGGGGTGCTCCCCAAAGTAGGCGATTTCTTCGTCGATGTCCTCGAGCCGCTCCTCGAGCAGGTCGCGCAGGATGATGAGCTGTTCGTTGTTGAGGGTCAGGGTGTGTTTCACGGCGGCGTCCTTTCAGCAGTGGAGGCCATGGTACCAGGTCTCAGGGCTTCAAGCGTTGCTTGTCCTTGGGGGTGACGCAGGTTCCCGTCGCGCGACAGACGAGCTCTGGCTCGGCAAGCACCTCGGCGGCCGATTCGGCGTAGCCGGGACCCTTGAGGGGGCGAATCACCTTGCGGACCTCGAACTCCATGGTCCGTGAGGTGTTGCCCACCTTGGTGATGCGGCCCGTGGCCTCCAGGTAGTCCCCGGCGTAGACGGGTTTCAGGAATTCGACGTTGCTGTAGGCGACGAACAGCCCCTCGTCGCCGTCATGCCGGATCAGGAGCTCGGTCGCGACGTCCCCGAAGAGTTCGAGCATCTTGGCGCCGGCCACCAGCCCCCCGGCGTAGTGGGCATCGTGTTCGCCCAGGCGCAGCCGGATCATCGCGTCGGCCACGACCTAGGCCTCCACTCGCGGCGCGTGGGCGGCGAAGTCGTGGCTGAAGCGCTGGGCGTACTGGTTGAGCAGCTCCTCGACCCGCTGTTGGCTGCTCGAGCGGACGATCAGGCCGGCGTGATTCTTGCGGGCCTGCCGATAGACGATCTCCGGATCGGTGTAGGCCGAGAGGTCCGGCGTCTCCTGGCGCGCCAGGGTGATGATGGCCCCGGCGTAGTCCTGGCGGACCTTGGGCAGGACGTAGGGTTCCTTGCCCTGCGCGATCTCGATCTTGGCCCACTCGTGCCAGAGGCAGAGGTCGGTCGCGTGCCAGACCACGTCGGGGATGCGGGCCGCTCCCACGCGGGCTCCCGCTTCGAGGAAGTAGAATTTCCCGTCCTCGCGGCCCTTGATGTACTCGATGTGGGTGACGCCCCGCACCAGGCCGAGCGACTTGACCACCTGCTTGTTGAGCTTCTGCAGGGCCTTCTCGTCGGCCGAGCCGCGCTCGATCATGCGGGTCGTGAACATGCCCCCGGTCGTGTTGAGGTCGAGCATGGGGGTGCCGTAGCGGGAGCAGCTGGCGAACACGACCTCGCGCTCGGAGACGACCGAGTCGACGTGGAAGACGTCGCCCGGGGTGTACTTCTCGAGCAGGTAGCCGGACTGCTTGTCACCGAGCTTGTCGAGATGGGGCCACAGCTCGTCGCGGTGGGCGATCTTCTTGATGCCGAAGCTCGCGGCCTCCATGCGGGGCTTGAGGACCCAGGGGGCCGGCACCCGGTCCATGTAGGCGTTCACCGCATCGTAGTTGAGGACGTGCACGAACTCGGGGACGGGGATGCCGTCCTCCTGGGTCTTCAAGCGCATGGCGAGCTTGTCGCGGAAGTAGCGCATGGTCGTCTCGCCCATGCCGGGAAGCCGCAGGTGTTCGCGCAGCATGGCCGCCACGTCGACGTCGAAGTCACCCATGGGCACGACCCGGTCGATCCGCTGGTGGCGGGCCAGGTAGCTCACGACGTTCTTGACGACCGTCTCGTCGAACATGTCGGGCACAGCGAAGACGTCGTCGACCACATCGCGGGGCCAGGCCTCGTTGAGCCGCTTGGCGGTGGTCATGACGAGGACGCGGTGACCGAGGCGCTTGGCCTCGATCATGAACGGACGACCGACCAGGGCGACCGCGATGCACAGGATGGTGAGCGGCTGGTTTTCGGACACGACGGCTCCTTCACGGGAAGACCCGCAGCGGGGAGGGGCGAAAGATCAGGGGGGAGCGGTCCGAACGGACCGATCCCTAACAGGATACCAGGTCGACATTGCCTTGTCTCAACGCTGGTAACCGCATGGCCGGTTCGTCGCTTGCAGGACGATGACCTCCCATGGCGAATCAGGGGCTTTCAATTCCCTCATGCGAAGCAGGGGGGGCATCCTTGAAACCACCGGGATCGCCATCACGCATCGGTCACCAGGCGCCTGCTGGACACTAAAAGGTGCCCCGCTGGCCCCCCCGATGCCGCCTCCCTGAACGGGCCCGTCGGGCTCGCCCTCGACTCGGGCGGGGCCCTCTACGTGGCCGACGCCCAGAACGGCCGAATCCGGAAGATCCAGTAGGCAAGACGAAGGGGGGTGGGCGATCGCCCACCCCCCTTGGAAGTCCCTTGGCCTACTTGGAGAAGTCCTTGAGGAAGTTCCGCCAGTGCTCGGCCGCGAAGGCGATCTTGGAGGGATCGTCGTAGGTCGAGTTGTAGGACATGTCGTGGGTCGGGAAGTACACGACGAGGCCGGTCGCCTTGGATACGCCGCTGCCGATGTGGGCCTCGCGGATCACGGTCTTGGCCAGTGCGGCCTGGATGCCCTGCGCGGCCTTCTTGACACCCGACGAGGCCTTGGAGGCGAGGACGTTCTTGCAGAAGTCGCCCAGGTCGGCGCAGTCGTTGTTGTAGAAGGTCTGGGCGCTCTGGCGGGCCTGGTTGAGGGCCGCCTTGTCACTCGCGTTCGACAGGGCCTTGGTGAACACGTCGGCCGCGTTGTTGAGGGCGGGCACCAGGCTCGCGGTCAGGGCATGCACGTCGGAGGCGCCCATGGTGGCCTCCTGCGACGAGCTGTCCGGGTTGTGGATGTGGCCGGGCTGGTAGCTCGCGACGTAGCTGTCGACCAGGGCCGAGGCGACCTGGGCCGGGGTGCTGTTGCCGTTGACCTGCGAGAGCCAGCCCTGGTAATCCCAGCCGGGACCCGGCTCGAGCTGCTCGGAGGCGCAGACGTAGTTGACGGCGTCCTTGACCTGGTAGCTGATCTCGACGTGGCCCATCAGGCAGGCGTCAAAGCCGAGGAAGTCGAGCGGCTGACCGGCGGCCTTGGCCAGGTCGGTCGTGATGCCGGTCAGGTCGGCCGTTTCCATGTGGCCGCCGTCGTTGTCATCCCACGAGAAGCCCTTGTAGACCATGCCCGCCGGGAAGATGGGGTGGGTCTGACGATTCTTCTTGCGGAAGATGCCCGAGCCATGGTCCCAGATGCCGAGGCCGTAGTGCTCGGCGGGGTAGTGCTGGATGGCCCACTCGCCGAAGGCCTTGAGGACGGCCGGATCGCCCGAGTTGATCTCGTGGTTGGACGGGATGAACGGCAGGTCGGTGTTGATCTTGGAGACCAGGGTGTCGTTCATGCCGTTGGGATCCTTCTGGATCTCGTAGACGCCCGAGTCGCCGACCTGGTCCCCGTCGTAGAGGCAGATCACGTTGACGTCGGCCGGGTCGAGGCCCGCCTCCATCTCATTCATGTTCTTCACGGCGAACGGACAGAGGTTGTTGTCGGCCGCCACGTGCATGAGGATCGTCCACTTCTTGGCGCCTTTGGGCAGCTTGTGCCGCGCGCCGAAGCGCAGGGGGCCGTCGGTGGTGTTGAGACCGGGGAGAACCAGGCCGCAGCCTGCGAGAACCGTGCCAGCCGCCACAAGGGCCAACAGCTTTTTCATGGGGGGTGCTACTCCGTGTCGTCGGTGGGATGTGCACCTGGAGCTAAGGTCCTCTTGAAGGTCCTTTAATCCAGCCTTAACCATCACGGTACACCAAGCGGCCAGAAAGCGCCACCCCTTTTTCGAGGCAAGGCTCCGATGATCTAGGGCAATTCGAAGTAGGACTTGACTCGATTGAGGAGCGACTCCCCCGACTGCCGTTCCTGAGCGGATTCCGGCGTCCCCTCTGGCAGCATTTCGCCCATCAGGCGATCGTTCTGGTGCTGGCGCTCGGAGACGATGCGGGCGATCTCGGTGGCGACCGGGGGGTTGGCCTGCAGGATGGTCTTGAAGACGACCCGGTCGATCTCGAGCAATTCGACCGTGTCCTCGGCCACGACCGTCGCCACCCGCGGATGCCCGGTCAGCAACGACATCTCGCCGAACACCTCTCCAGGAGCGATCCGCACGACCTCTCGATCGCCGATCGAGATCCGGGTCGTACCGGCCATGGCGATGAACATGCTCTGGCCCGGTTCGCCCTCCTGGCAGATGGTCTTGCCGGGCCGCACGGTGCGGTGCTGCAGCTGGGTCGACAACATGGCGATCTCTTCGATCTCGAGCGGTCGCAGGATCTCGACCTCGCTCAGGTACTCGAAGAAGCGGATCGACTCCTTGGCCTCGAAGATCTGCTCGCGGGCCATGCGGAACACGTCGCCCTTGTCGGGATCGCCCTGGATGGCCTTGAGGAACCAGTCCAGGGCCTCCTGGCTGCGCCCGATCCGGTGGTGCATGGTCCCGATCAGGTAGGCGACCATGGCCTCCGACATCTGGGTGGTGCTCGCCAGGCCCTGGTTGTAGGCCTCGCCGTAGAGGGCGATCGCCTTTTCCAGGTAGACCTTCTCACGCTTGCGGTCGTTACCATAGCGACAGATCCAGGCGAGCCGCAGCTCGACGCCCGCTCGCACCTCGGGAGGCAGGCTGCGGTGCTGGTAACACTTGAGGGCGAGCTGCAGGCTGAGCATGGCCGCGAACAGGTTGCGCTCGGCCTGCGTGAAGTCGTGCTTCTGGTGGTCCTTGGCGCCGTCGCGCGCGAGCCGGAGCATGTCGCGCTCGCGCGTGGTCAGGCTGCTGAAATGCTCCTTGAGGGCCGCGTAGCCGCAGGAGGGGCAGACCCATGCCGTGTAGTACAGGGGATTGGCCCCCTGGTAGTGGGGGCACATGTCCGGATCTCGCCGCTCCAGGCTCGCCGAGCCGTTCCCCGGCGAGCGGAACTGGAACGAGTGGTTACAGACGGGGCACTTGACCTGCCGGCTGTTGAAGATGAGCTCCATGGTCCATTAAGTACCCGCTTTCGTTGGCTTCCTAAGGGTAGCCTTCGTCTGCTCGTAGCGGGCGACCCCACCGAGGCCGACGCCGTACTCGTTGCCGGCGTTCCAGAGCAGGTAGCCGGTCGCGTGGGCCTCGTCCGCGGCCTGGATCTGCTTGGCGACGTAGTCGGGACCGTAGTGATGGACCATGAACTTAAAGGCCTGGAGCCACGGACGCACGACCACGCCGGTGCCCTTGGTCTTCGCCATGGTGCGCTTCACGCCCTCGTTGACGAAGAAGTAGGGCTCGTCGGCCGGGTACTTGTGACCGAAGAAGGGCGGGTAGAAGTGCGAGGGGTAGACCATCGGGCTGATCACGTCGGCGTACTTGCCGAGCTGGTCGAGCCGCTGGCCGGTGTGCCGCACGTCGATCGCCTCGTCCCAGGCGACCACCCCGAACACGTCGAGACTCACGAGCACGCCCATCGGGTGCAGGGTCTGGTAGGCCTCCTGGAGGAAGCTCGTGATGACCGTGTCCTTGGGGGTCTTGGCCGGGTTGAAGCTGTAGGCGATGTCGGTCAGCTGACCCATCGCCGGGAAGCGGATGTAGTCGAACTGGATCTCGTCGACGCCCATGCCGGCGAGCTCCTTGGCGAGTCCGATCTCGTAGTCCCGCACGGCGCGGTTGTTGGGATCGAGCCACGAGAGCTTGCCCTTCTCGCGCCAGACGCCGCCATGCTTGGAGCGGACCGCGAGGTCCCGCCGGTGCTGGGCCATGTAGTCGTCGTGGAAGAGGGCCTCGCGGGCGACCACGTGCATGCCCATCTGGTGCAGGTGATCGATCAGCTTGGGCACGTCCCGGATGGGCCCGCCCTTGATGGCCCCGGACGACACGGCGAGCGGCACCTTGCTCTGGTAGGCGACATGGCCGTCCATGTCCTTGATGTCGAACACGACCGTGTTGAGGCCGTGCGGCTTCATCTCCTTGACCAGGGTGAACACTCGCTCGGTCGCGGCCGAGGTCTTGGTCACGTAGATCCCGCGGGCCACGAAGGTCTTGGGCACGGCGACCCGGTGGGGCAGGATGGCCTGGGCCCGCACCCCCGGGATCTCGATGCGCTTGCCGACGGGCAACCAACCATGCAGGCCGTTCTTGGCCAGGATGTCCCGCTCGAAGGCCGGGCGGGTGTAGTAGTCCGTCATGTGCAGGTACTGGTTGGCGAGCCAGGTCGGCTGCTGACCCTTCTGCACGGTGTGGAAGATCCGCCCGTTCACGTACTCGCCGCCGGGAGGCAGGGGCTCGTTGTGATAGCCCGGATGGACGTGCAGGCCAGCGGGGGCCGCCGGCGCGGCCTTGGCGGGACCGGCTCCGCCCCCTCCGAGCACGAGGCCAGAGGTTTGGGTGGTCGGTACGGCCCGCTTGCCGCGCAGGGCCGCCGGGCTGAGGCGATCCTTGAGCTTGGAGGGGAAGGTGACGGTCGCCGGGTTGCCATCCGACACGTAGGGCTTGAAGGCCTCGCTCGACCGGGCGGTCGAGCCCGGAGCGCGGTGGAAGTGCCGCTTGAACTCGTCGTCGATCGCCTGGATGCGGGGCACCTTGAGCATGTTGAACTTGCGGTCGAAGGGCGAGGGGGCCGGATCGGCGCCCACGAGGAACACGGCCTCGTTGTGGTAGGCGTGCGCCCCCGAGCCGCCGGCCTTGAGGGCGGCCACCCCGGCGGCATCCTTGGGGTTGATCCCGAAGGGCAGGGCGAGGACGTCGAAGGCATGCGGGTGGCCGAGCTCGCGGTTGAGCTCGTCCTGCGCCCTCACCAGCTCGTTGATGATCTGGCTGGTGGTCAGGTGCTTCATCTCCGGGTGGGAATAGGTGTGGTTTGCGACCTCGCGTCCGGTGTCGATCAGGTACTGCAGCTTGAGCCCGGCCTCGGACGAGACCTCGAAGGCGTTCGGCAGCACGAAGAAGGTCGCCTTCTTGCCGAAGTCGGGGTGCTGGGCCGAGAAGGCGTCGAGGATGCCCACCGCGCTCTGGGGGTCGGAAATGGGTCGGCCGCGGCCATCGCGCCGGACGCGGCCCTGGGCGTCGTGCAGGACCTTGAACTGCTGGCTCGTCGCGTCGTCGAAGGTGAGCACCACGGGCTTCTTGCCGGCCGGCACGTCGAGGTTGCCGCGCGCGAGGTCGACCGCGTTCACCGAGACGTAGCCGTTGTTGTAGAGGAACTCGAGGTCCTGCCGGAAGTGGGCGAAGGTGCGGGTCCAGCGCTCTTCCTTGGTGCCGAAGCGGTGGTACTCGAGGACGGGAACGCGCCCCAGCTCGTTGGGCGCGGCCGAGGGGGCGGCCCAAGCGGGAGGGGAGGCCATCGTGGCCAGGGCCAGGGCGGAGAGGGCAACGGCGGTGCGGATGCTCACGGATGCGGTCCTTCTGGCGGGGAGGAGGGAAAAGGTGCTTACACGTTACCACACCCGGTCACGATCCGCCTCCCTGGCCGATCCCTGACCAAACGAGCGATCGGGTGGACAAGAAGTTTGGCGATGTTGTCCAAAGCAGCCAAGCGGACGGTGGGCCAGAATACGCTTGCCTGTCAACGCCATGGCCGCCCCGGCCGGAGGTCCTGCATGCCCGATTCCCCTGTCCGATACACCCCTTATGGCCCGGCGGCCGATGCCGCGGTCGACGCCCTGATCCAGAGCGCCTGGAATGGCCTGCGCGACAAGAAGCTCCTGCCCGTTTCGGCGATCGCCCACTACCTCGTCGGGGACTACGTACGGGCCGAGGGGTGGGCGGCCATGGAGGGCGAGGCCTGGCTTCCCTACGAGACCCCCCGGCTGCTGCTCCTGCTTCCCGAGGAGTTCGGCCAGGAGGCCCACGACGCGCAGCGGCTGATCGACTCGGCCCTCGAGGACCTGTGCATGGCGGCGGGCTATTCCCTTTCCATCACGGCCGTGGCCCGGGACCAGCTCGCCGAGAGCCGGCACCGGCGCCTCGCCTTCGACCTCGCCACCTCCCGCCGGCTGGTGTGGAGCTATGACCGCCACGACCCGCTCGAAGGCTTCGTGGCGCCCACGGCCGCCCAGCTCGCCGAGGTGGCCCGCGCCGAGTTCGTCGCCATGGAGCCGCTCTGGCGCGAACTGTCGGAGCTCTCCGCGACCGACATGTTCGCCCTGCACCCCGGGATCGTGCGTCTCACCTTCATCCGGGCCATCGAGGCCATCTCGGGATTGGGAGATGCCGTGCTCATGCAAGTGGACCGCTTCCGGGCCCCCCTCGAGTCGCGACTCCTGGGCCTCTTGGAGCTCGCCGAGGAAGGCCGGGTGCGGCCCGAATTTGCGGCCCTCTACGGGGCGGCGATCGCCCTGCGCATCCGCCAGCCCCGCCCCGTCCTCCCCCCCTGGGAGGCCCTCAAGACCCTCGTCACCGAGATCCACGCCTGGAGCCGCTACGTCGCCCACTCCCAGTTCGGAGCCGAGATCGCCCATCCTGCTGCCTGATCAAGGACGGCTCGCCTTCCGGGCTCGCTTTTCCCCCGCCCCCTGGCCCCCGCCCCCAGGGGTGGGGGGTAGAGGAGGCCCTGCATCCGTGCAGGGCATGCAAAGGAGGTCGCCATGGACTTCGAGAACGTCCCCAAGAGTCCTGCAAGCGAGGCCCCGCCCGAGGTGGTCGCCGCCTTCATGCAGTACGTCCAGCAGAATCCCAGCCTGTTCATGGGCAAGCAGGTCTCGGCCAAGGACCTGAAGCCCGCCCCGCAGCACATGTACTTCCGCTGCATCCACTGCGACGGCCAGGTCCTTTCGGGCATGGACCAATGCCCGAGCTGCGGCAAGGCGACCATGCAGACCCTCAAGCGCGGCGACCTCCTGCAGGGCCGTTACATCGTCGAGTCGCAGCTCATGCGCTCGGGCGGCTTCGGCAACCTTTACTCGGTGCTCGACCGGGCGGACGGCGATCGCCCCTACGTCATGAAGCAACTGCAGCACCGGCGCCAGGTGAGCGACAAGGACCGCGCCCTCTTCGAGCGGGAAGGCCGCTTGCTCGCGAGCTTCGACTACCACGGCATCCCCAGGTTCCAGGACTCCTTCTCGCACGACGGGGCCCTCTACCTCGTGCTCGAACGGATCTGGGGGGTGACCCTCGGCCAGTACCTCAAGGTCAAGGGGCCCTTCAGTGAGGACCAGGTCATGGCCCTCTTGCCACAGATGCTCGAGGTCCTGAACTATCTCCACCAGCGCTCGCCGGCCGTCATCCACCGCGACGTCAAGCCCGGCAACTTCATGCTGACCGAGGACGGTCACCTCTACCTGATCGACTTCGGGGCGGCGACCGACATCCTGCCGCGGACCGATGCCGTGGGGGCGACCGGCCTGCCCGAAGAGCTCACGAACGTCTTCACCAAGGGCTTCTCGGCCCCCGAGGTCCTGCTCGGGATGGCCCCCCAGCCCGCCAGTGACCTCTACTCGCTCGGCACGACCCTCCTCTTCCTGCTCACGGGCCGGCACCCCTACACCCACTACGACGCCATGGAGGGCGGCTTCCACACGGCCACCCTGGGCGTCTCGGACGGCCTGCGGGCCGTGATCGATCGGCTCACGGCCTTCCGGGTGGCCGATCGCTATCGGGACGCCGAGGAGGTCCTCTCCGACATGGTTGAGCGCGGCTTCATCCGCCCCAACTCGTGACGAGCGCCTGACAGGACTGTTCCTTCGAGCCGACACGTCGGCCAAACAGAGGTAACATGCCCGGTCCTGTCAGGTGCTCGAAAGCGCCCTGCTCGTCTGTTGACGCCCTTCGGCTCGCCGCTTAATATTTCGTCATCGGCCGGGTAGACGGGCTCGTCGAGCCTGACCGGGCCCGGCGGGGAGGTCTCGATGCTGGCGATGATCGTGAGTGCGACCGTGACGGGATGGCTGCTGGCCCAGATCGGGCTCCGGACCTTCGGGTGGAGGGTGCAACCGCTGCCGATCCGGCTCTCCTAGCGTCCCAACCCCTTGATCGGTTCCCGAGGTCCCCGGCAGGCGCCTGCCGGGGACCAATCGTGCGGGTCCAACCCCGCGCGGAGCCGCTTTGGCGGCCCGGCCCGGCCCGTGGTATGATCGCTCGACCACGGGCCGTGGGCCCGTCACCGCCAAGGCGTCAGGTCGGGCCTCGGGCCCGCCTCCCCAACACGAAGGAGTGTCCCCGTGAGAGTCGTCGTTTGCGTCAAGCACGTCCCCGACACGAACGAGCCCAAGCGCTACCATCCCGAGACCAAGACCCTGATCCGCGACGGGGTGCAGAGCATCATCAATCCGATGGATGACTATGCCCTCGAGCAGGTCCTGCAGTGGAAGGACGCCCAGCCCGACCTCGAGGTCGTCGTCCTGACCATGGGCCCCGAAGCGGCCAAGGATACCATCAAGAAGGCCCTCGCCAAGGGCGCCGACCGGGCCGTGCTCGTGACCGACCCGGCCCTCGCGGGCAGCGACTTCCAGGTGGTGGCGCGGGTGCTCGCGGCGGCCATCCAGAAGATCGGCGACGTCGACCTGGTGGTGGCCGGCGTGCGCAGCTCGGACTCGGACACGTACCAGACGGGGCCGGCGATCGCCGAGTACCTCGGCTGGCCTCAGCTCACTCAGGGCAAGTCGGCCCAGCTCAACGTCGGCGAGCGGTACGTCCAGGTCGAGCGCGAGGTCGAGGGGGCGGTCGAGATCGTCCGCGGCACCCTGCCCGTCCTGGTCACCATCGGCAAGATCGGCACGGAGCCCCGCCTGCCCTCGTTCAAGGGCATCATGGCCGCCAACAAGAAGGAGATCCAGACCCTCTCGGTGGCCGATCTCGGCCTGAGCCCGAGCGAGGTGGGAGCGGCCGGGTCCAAGACCCGCCTCGTGCGGGTGTTCGACCCCGAGGCCCGTCCCGCATCGGTGACCTTCACGGGGGCCGCGGGCGAGGTGACGAACAAGCTCGTCGGCTACCTCCAGTCCGAGAAGTTGATCTAGCGCAAAAGGAGCCTGATTTCCCATGAGCCATACCGGAGTCTGGATCGTCGCCGAGACGGGCGACAACGACCTCAAGCCCACCACCCTCGAGCTCCTGGCCGCTGGCCGCAGCCTGGCCGACACGCTCGGTCAGCCGCTCGTCGCCATCCTGCTCGGTCACGAGGTCACCCCCCTCGCCTCCAAGCTGTTCGCCTACGGGGCCGACAAGGTGGTCGTCGCCGAGCACGCCGCCCTGCAGCAGGTGCGTTCGGAGCCCTACCTCGAGACGATCGCGGCCATCCTCCAGCAGAACCCGGCCGAGATCCTGCTCTTGGGCCACACGGCCCTCGGCAAGGACATCGCGGGCCGCCTCGCCGTCCGCCTGGGTGGGGGCCTCACGACCGACTGCACCCAGCTCAGCCTCGACGGAGGCGAGCTGCAAAAGGTCCATCCGGTCTTCGGCGGCAGCCTGATGACCTGCACGGCCTCGTCGGCGCGGCCGCAGATGGCAACCGTGCGTCCCAAGGCCTTCGCGCGCCTGGCCGAGCAGCCTGGTCGCGCGGGCGAGGTCGTCAACTTCCCCGTGACCGACGCCATGGTCCAGTCGCGCACGGCTGTGCTCGACGTGGTCCGCGAGGCGGCCAAGAAGATCGCCCTGACGGACGCCGAGATCATCGTCTCGGGCGGCCGCGGGATGGGTGGGCCCGAGAACTGGCACCTGATCGAGAATCTGGCCAACGCCCTGGGGGCGGCCCACGGCGCCTCGCGCGCGGTGGTCGACGCCGGCTGGCGGCCCCACTCCGAGCAGGTCGGGCAGACGGGCAAGACCGTCTCCCCCAAGGTTTACGTTGCCTGCGGCATCAGCGGCGCGATCCAGCACCTGGTCGGTATGCGGTCGAGCAAGTACATCATCGCGATCAACACCGACCCGGAGGCTCCCATCATGAAGGTTGCCAACGTCGCGATCGTCGGGGACGTCATGCAGGTGATCCCGCAGCTGATCGAAGAGGTCAAGAAGGTCAAGGCCGGCGCGCCGGTCTAGCCGCCATACCATCTGACTCGCCGAGAATCCCCGGTCCTTTAGGACCGGGGATTCTCGGCTTCCCGGCGGAAGCCGCCCTTTACACCCCTCGCCAGAAGGGTCGCCAGAACTGCCCGTCGCCGGTGACGGACGGGGAGTACCGGCCGGATTCGTCGAGTCGCTGCACCTGGTAGGCCTGCGGGTTCATGGAGAGGTGGACCCAGGCCACGTCGTTGCTGCGGTTGGCGTCCAGGAACTTCTGGGTGGGATCGAAGCGGGTGATCAGGTAATAGTCCCCGGGGGCCAGATTCGTCACGTTGAGGAACTGGTCCGGCACCTGCGCCCCGTACACGTCCGCCCAGCCTACCGAGATGCCCTGCAGGGTCGGGGTGCAGGTCTGGTAACCCCGCCACGCGTTGCCGCTGCCGAAGGGGACGTCATCCTGGATGCAGGCGCTGATCTTCTTCCCTGTCCCGGCCAAGGGGCCTTGGAGCGAGCCGGCGCGCAGCTCGTAGGTCGCCACGTTGTCCACGTGGAAGTGGTGGTGCGTCGGATGGTACTCGAATACCCCGACGTCCTTGGTCATGAGGACCTGGCCGTCAGGGGCGAGGATCTCTTGATAGGCATGGCTGACGCCGCCCTGGTTGTGGGCGCGGATCTGCATGGGGCCCGGCCCCTGGTTGCCGATGGTGGTGCCGAAGCGCAGCTCGATCTGGCCCGCGTTGGGGGTCAGGTAGAGTGACGAGGGGGGCGTGGCGACCAGATCGGGATACCGATCGGTCACGGTGGCGGAGAGGGAGAGGCCGGGCGATCGCCCGCACGCCGCCACGCTCAACCCCACCAGCCCATACCAAGCGAGTTTCATGCCCGTGATCGCTCCTTTGGTCTTCCGGGGGGATCTGCTGACCAATCTAGATCGAGCCCTCGCTCAAGTTGAGGAAGAGTGAGCCAAATTTCAGCCGGCGTGCCTTTCAGGCGCTGGTTTCCGGATCGGCAAGCAGGAGATGCTTCTTGTTGGGGTCATCCCGGCGAGATGGTCGCTCAGGCTGCGATTGCTAGCCTGGTGGGGTTTCGACCACTCGTTCACGCCCAAGGGAGGTCCCATGGAAGCCATCTTGATCGTCTTGCCATCCCCCGACCGGCTGCCATCCCTGCTCTCCGCCATCCGGGCCGCCGGTGCGCCCGGGGCGACCGTTTACGACAGCCAGGGCCAGGAGTTCCTCTCCTGGCTCGGAGCCTATCCGGCCATGGCCCGCCACTGGAGCGTCGAGGGCACCGACCGCGAGACCGGGAAGACCGTCCTCGCCATCGTGCCCGACGAGGTGAAAGTCGCCGTGATAGCGGCGGCCGAGCGCGTTCTCGACGGCTTCGCCAGCCCCTACGCGGGAATGCTGTGCACCTGGCCCATCGGCGAGTTCCGCTGCTACCAGGGCCGCGCCGACGAGCGAACGGCGGTGCGCCCATGACCCTCCTGGTGCTTGGCCTGCTCGTTCTCTTGGGCTTCGTCTGCGCCCGCGCCTGCAAGCAACTGGGTCTTCCCTCGGTGACGGGCTACCTGCTGGTCGGGCTGGTGATGGGCCCCTCCGCCATGCGGATCGTCGGGCCGTCCATGCTCTCGGCGGTCAAGCCATTGAGTACCGTGTGCCTCGCGGCCATCTTCTTCCTGCTCGGCGAGGAGTTCCGCCTGTCCGAGCTGCGGCGCCTCGGGGTGCGCTACCTGGCCCTGACCGTGACCCAGTCGCTCGCGACCTTCGGGCTGGTGGCGGGTCTTTTGCTCCTCCTCCGCACTCCGCTGCCAATTGCCCTGTTGATGGGGGCGATCGCCGGCACCACCGATCCCGCCGCGACCCTCGCCGTGATCCGCGAGATGCGGGCCCGCGGCGAGCTGGTAAAAGCCTTGCTGGCCGTCGTCGCCCTGAATGGCCTGGTCGAGATGGCCCTGTTCAACACCCTCCTGCCGGTGGTCGAGCTGGCCCAGCACGGCCCCGCGGGCCTCACCTGGTCCGCCGTCCTACAGGGCCCGCTCGTCGAGATGGGCGGGTCGAGCCTGCTCGGCCTCGTCCTCGGGGTGGCCCTGCGGGCCTGGAGCCTGACCCCGCAGGGGCGGGACGCCATCAAGCTTCCGACCGTCGGCCTGCTCCTGTTCGGGGCCGGAGCCTGCGAGGCCCTGCACCTGTCGATCCTGCTCGTCATGCTGGTCTTCGGGGCCGTGGTCGCCAACACGGTGCCGGTCAAGACGAGCGTCTTCGACATCGCGAAGTGGCTCGAAGGTCCCCTCCTGGTCCTGTTCTTCACCCTCGCCGGGGCGTCCTTGCACCTCGCCGCCCTGTTCTCGGTGGGCGCCATGGGGCTCGCCTACGTCCTGGGCAGGCTTGGCGGCAAGCTCGTCGGGGGCGGGCTGGGGGCGGCGATCGCCGGCTGCCCCGCCATCTGCCGCAAGTACCTGGGGTGCGGGCTGGTCCCGCAGGCGAGCATGGCGATCGGCCTCACCATGATCGTGCAGGAGCGCTTCCCGAGCCTCGCGGGGCCCATCCTGCCCGTGTCCCTGGGGGCCGTCGTCGTCTTCGAGGTGCTCGGGCCCTTGCTGACCCGCATGGCCATCCTGCGGGCAGGCGAAAGCCCAGAACCACAACGGGCCAGCCGTTGGCTGGACGCCATCTTGCCGAATCCGCGACCTGCACCCTAGGAAAGGTCGTGCAAGAGGCGAAGGCCAACGGCCTTTCCCTCGAAGCGAAGAGCCCCCTCCATTCGGAGGGGGCCCGTTCCTACTGCTTGACCTGGATGTGCAGCTCGCGGAGCTGCTTGGTGTCCACCGGGCTCGGGCAGTTGGCCATGAGGTCCCGCGCTGACTGGGTCTTCGGGAAGGCGATCACGTCCCGGATGTTGTCCCGGCCGATCAGCAGCATGAGGATCCGGTCGAGGCCGAGGGCCAGCCCACCGTGCGGCGGCGTGCCGAAGTCGAACGCCGAGAGCAGGAAGCCGAACTTCTGCTGGATCTCCTCCTCGTTCAGGCCCAGCAGGCGGAAAACCCGCTCCTGCACGTCGCGCTGGAAGATCCGGAGGCTGCCGCCGCCGATCTCGTAGCCGTTCAGCACGAGGTCGTAGGCGATCGCCCGCACCTCCTCGGGATGGCTCTCGAGCCGGTCCAGGTCCTCGTCGCGGGGCCGGGTGAAGGGGTGGTGCATCGAGTAGTAACGGCCATCGGCCTCGTCGTACTCGAACATCGGGAAGTCGGTGATCCAGAGCAAGTCGTAGCGCCCTTCGGGGATCAGCTTGAGGTCCTCACCCAGCTTGAGCCGCAGGCGGCCCAGGATCTCGGCGACCTCCTTGGGCTTGGCGGCCGCGAAGAAGATGAGGTCCCCGGCCTTGGCCTGACAGGTCGCGACGATCCGCTCGATCTCCTCGGGGGCGAGGTTCTTGGCGACCGGGCCCGAGGCCTCGCCGACCTTGAGGTAGGCGAGCCCTTTGGCCCCGAAGGTGCGCACGTAGTCGGTCAGGGCGTCGATCTGGGAGCGCGAGATCTTGCTGCTGCCCTCGGGCACGCAAATCGCCTTGACCTGCGGCGCCTCGGCGAACACCTTGAAGCTCGAGCCTTGGAGCACGGCCGTGAGGTCGACGAGCTCCAGCCCGAATCGGGTGTCGGGCTTGTCGGAGCCGTAGCGGCTCATGGCCTCGTCGAAGGTCATGCGCGGCACCGCGGTGACGGTGGCCCCGGCGATGTCGGCGATCAGCTGGACGACCAGCTTCTCGATGACGCCAATCACCATGTCCTGGCTGGGGAAGCTCATCTCGACGTCGAGCTGGGTGAACTCGGGCTGGCGATCGGCCCGCAGGTCCTCGTCGCGGAAGCAGCGGGCGATCTGGAAGTAGCGGTCGTAACCGGAGACCATCAGGAGCTGCTTGAAGATCTGCGGCGACTGGGGCAGCGCGAAGAATTCGCCCGGATGAACCCGGCTGGGCACCAGGTAGTCGCGGGCCCCTTCGGGCGTGCTCTTGGTCAGGATCGGGGTCTCGAACTCGAGGAAGCCCTGCTCGTCCATGTAGCGCCGGATGATCTGGTTCATGCGGTGGCGCTGGATCATGGCCGCCTGCATGTAGGGCTGGCGCAGATCGAGATAGCGGTGCTTGAGGCGGGTCGTCTCCTCGACCTCGGGATCCCCGGGGGTGATCTGGAAGGGCAGGGGCTTGGCGGCGTTCCAGATGACGAGGCTCTCGGCGAACACCTCGATCTCGCCCGTCGCCATGCGGGGGTTGGCCATCCCCTCGGCGCGCTCGCGCACGATGCCGACCACGCCGATCACGTACTCGTGGCGCAGGCGATCGGCCAGGGCGTGAGCCTCGGCCGAGACTTCCGGGTTGAAGACGACCTGAACGAGACCGGTGCGATCGCGCAGGTCCACGAAGATGACCCCGCCGTGGTCGCGGCGGGACTGCACCCACCCGTAGAGGGTGACGGTGCGGCCCACGTCGCTCTTGCGGGGGGCGCCACAGTAGTGGCTGCGCTCACCGAGGCGGATCTGAGGCATCGCGGTCTTCACGGCCGGCTCCTGTCTATGACGGGCGAAGGGGTCCCGGGGTGGCGGCCCGACTGGGGCCAATTCAGCTATAATGGCGTGTTAACCCCAATTGTAACCTGGCGAGCCCCGATCCCACAAATCCGCCTGAATCGAAGGGAGCCCCTCGTGCCCGAGACCATGACCCGCCCCGTTGCCCGCATCAGCCACCTCAAGGACTTCGTCGGCCAAGAAGTGACGGTCCAGGGCTGGCTCTACAACAAGCGCTCCAAGGGCAAGCTGCAATTCCTGCAGATCCGGGACGGGTCGGGCACCGTGCAGGCCGTCGTCGTCAAGAGCGAGGTCTCGGAGGAGACCTGGGAGGCCGCCGATCGCCTCAGCCAGGAAGCGTCTTGCCTGGTGAGCGGCGTGGTCCGTGCCGATGAGCGGGCCCAGGGGGGGTACGAGCTGACGGCGACGGCCGTGGTGGTCGTGCAGGTGCCCCTGAGCGAGTACCCCATCTCGCCCAAGGAGCACGGCGTCGACTTTCTCATGAACCACCGGCACCTGTGGATCCGCTCGCGGCGCCAGCACGCGATCCTGCGGATCCGCTCGACCATCGAGGCGGCCATGCACGGCTTTTTCGAGCAGCGCGAGTTCGTCCGCTTCGACACGCCCATCCTGACGCCGGCCGCCTGCGAGGGCACCACGACCCTGTTCGAGACCGACTACTTCGACGACAAGGCCTACCTGGCCCAGTCGGGCCAGCTCTACCTCGAGGCGGGGGCCATGGCCTTCGGGAACGTCTACTGCTTCGGGCCGACCTTCCGGGCCGAGAAGTCCAAGACCCGCCGCCACCTGATGGAATTCTGGATGGTCGAGGCCGAGATGGCCTACGTCGAACTTGCGGACAGCATCCAGCTGCAGGAGGACTTCGTCGTCCACGTCGTCAAGCAGGTGCTGGCGAAGAACGCGGCCGATCTGGCCGTGCTGGAGCGGGACACCAGCAAGCTCGAGGCGACCATCCGGGGTGGCTTCCCGCGGATCACCTACGACGAGGCGGTCGAACGGCTCCGGAAGGCCGGGTCGGACATCCAGTGGGGCGAGGACTTCGGGAACGACGACGAGGACATCCTCGCCAACCAGTTCGAGACGCCTTTCTTCGTCACGCACTACCCGACGGCGATCAAGGCCTTCTACATGCAACCCGACCCGAACCGACCCGAGGTGGCCCTGTGCGCCGACATGCTGGCGCCCGAGGGCTACGGCGAGATCATCGGCGGCTCGCAGCGTATCGCCGACTACGACCTGTTCACCCAGCGCATGCGCGAGCACGACCTGTCGGAAGAGGCGTACGGCTGGTACCTGGATCTGCGCCGCTATGGATCCGTGCCGCACAGCGGCTTCGGGCTCGGCATCGAGCGCACGATCCGCTGGGTGTGCGGGCTCGAGCACATCCGGGAGTGCATCCCCTTCCCGCGGTTGTTGACGCGGATCTATCCGTAGGCCGGGCTAAAGTCCGTGCCCACTCCTGCCGACACCATGCTTACCTCTTGTGGTTGAAGCCGGAACGAAGTGGTGAGCGGGCTGGCTTTTAGAGGACTCCGAAAGGGACCGGCCGATTGGCCGGTCCCTTTGGCTCGTGCGCCCGGCACGGGCGCAGACTTGGAGGTGAAAGTCCTCTACGGGGGGTGGTCCCCCTAACCGTTAGCCGAAGGCAAGGGCGTCACCGTGAGGTGGGGTCTGGAGGAAGCCCGAGGCAAAACC
>Ga0209979_1000915_pt1 | contig 35526 bp, 29 predicted proteins | sample AnhtaG_FD_183114 | JGI IMG/M metagenome (GOLD analysis project Ga0209979, IMG submission 183114) | Deep subsurface microbial communities from Anholt, Denmark to uncover new lineages of life (NeLLi) - Anholt_01485 metaG (SPAdes) (version 2) | ecosystem: Environmental > Aquatic > Marine > Oceanic... | reverse complement strand
TAGGCATACCCAGGGTTTTTTGCCTCGTTCGTAAGCCGGCTTTTTTTGAAAAACATGGCTTCCAACTAATCGACAAAACGGAGCTGCCCCAGAAGGTATGGGCGGAATGCTATCGCTGTCCCAAGTTCCCCGACTGCGATGAGGTAGCTCTTATTCGCCACCTTTGAAGCTGTCATCTGCAAGCAAAGCGATGCAATTTTAGCTAAGTAGCAAAAGTATGGTGAAGCCGGAAAAGAAGCTAGCTACCCGACAGATTTATCAGGGACGCGCGGTAAATATACGCGTGGACACCGTGGAGAAAGCTAGCGGCACAAAAACTACCAGAGAGGTGGTAGAGCACAGCGATTGTATAGCTGTAGTGGCCCTTGATGAACAAGATAATGTCCTTCTGGTTCGCCAGTTCCGCCATCCAGTGGACAGGTTTCTTCTGGAAATACCTGCTGGTGGCATTGACCCTGGTGAAGAGCCCATTGACTCTGTACGCCGCGAATTACAGGAGGAAATTGGCTACTTCCCCCAGAAAATAGACAAATTGGGGGGCTTTTATGCCACCCCGGGCTATGGCACGGAGTACCTCCATTGCTTTTTGGCTACCGACCTTGTGCCCGCTCGTCTCGTGGCTGAGGATACTGAAGACATCGAGCTGGTCCGCGTTTCCCCCGATGAGATACCTCGACTTATCGCTTCGGGCGCAATTTGCGATGCCAAAAGCATCGCAGCCCTGCTTATTTTCCTCTTTATACGGCAAGGAAAGTAGGGTCGTTTGTGAGGTGATATCCCAAGTGGCTCACACGCCAAATCGATCCCCTGACGGTGCAGAGAATGTGCTATAATAGCTATAATAATACTATAAGCTAGAGATGTTGGAAAAACTAAACTGTTACGTGAAAAGACTTAGCATCCTTTTGATTATGGTAGCCTTAATTGCCGGGATGGAAGGCTGTCTTTCTCCTTCTTCCCAAAACCTAGAAATACAGACTTGGTATGATCTGGATGCCATCAGAGACACCCTGGGCGGCAGTCATCTTCTGATGAACGACCTCGATTCCACTACTGCCGGTTATGAGGAACTGGCGGGCCCGACAGCCAATCAGGGAAAGGGCTGGCAGCCGATTGGAACTTCTGATAACCTGTTCGCCGGGACTTTCGACGGGCAAGGACACGAGATACGTGACCTGTTTAGCAACCGCCCCGACGAAATGTATGTGGGGCTTTTTGGCGTTGTTGGTGAGGTAGGAGTCGTCCAGAATATCGGCGTGGTGAACGCCGACGTGACTTGCTATGGCGGTGTTGGCGGTCTGGTGGGAGATAATGAGGGCACTGTAAGCAACTCTTATTCCACCGGCAGCGTGAACGGCGTCGGGTGGGTTGGCGGTCTGGTGGGAGTGAATTTGGGCACTGTGAGCAACTCCTATTCCACAAGCAGCGTCACTGGCGATGAGCGTGTTGGTGGCCTGGTGGGATGGAATGAAGACGCCCCTGTGAGCAATTCCTATTCCACCGGCAGCGTCACTGGCCATTACAGTGTCGGCGGTCTGGTGGGAGCAACTTCTGGCACTGTGAGCAACTCCTATTCCACTGGCAGCGTGACTGGTGAGGTGAATGTTGGCGGCATGGTGGGAGAAAATACTGGCACTGTGAGCAACTCCTATTCCACCGGCAGCGTCACTGGCGATTCAAGTGTTGGCGGTCTGGTGGGAGATAATCTGGGCACCGTGAGCAACTCTTTCTGGGACACCGAAACCAGCGGACAAGCTACTCCAGATGGCGGGACAGGCAAGACCACCGTGGAAATGCAGGACATCGCCACCTTTTTAGGCGCAGACTGGAGCATAGTTCTAATCGGAAATTACGTGAACGAGACCTGGTACATCGACGATGGGAACGACTACCCGAGACTGGGCTGGCAGCATGTCTAAAAAGGGGACAACTCTATTTTCGCACCGAGATTGCTTCGTCCCGATAAATCGGGACTCGCAATGACAGTGAGGGGAGGTGCCTCGCAATGACAGAGGGGGAAGTAAACATCACACGGCGAAATTGGCAATAACGGCTTGCCCCAGGGAGACGCCACCATCATTACAGGGTACTTGCCTGTGGGTAAAAACCTGAAAACCGCTGCTTTCCAGTAAACTGACCGTTTTTCTCAACAGTAGACGATTCTGGAATACGCCGCCACTTAAGGCGACCTGTCTGATGCCGGTTTCATCAGCTATCAAGTGACACATCTCATTTGTCATCCGGGCTACGGTATTGTGGAACTTGACTGATATCCTCCCATTTGAGATACCCTGCTGTAAGTCTTCTATTACGGCTGAGAGCAGGTCCCTCAGGCGCACAACTCTTATTCCTTCGTCTTCCACTATGCGGTATGGGTAGCTTTCATTATTACCGGAGATTGCTTCGTCGAGTTCCCTCGCAATGACAGAGGAATAGGCAGCCATCTCCAGTTCCACCGCCGCCTGTCCTTCGTAATCTATCTCACCCCTTATACCCAGCAGGGCTGATATGGCATCAAAAAGGCGTCCCATGCTTGAGCTAAGCGGTGAATTTATCTTTCTCTCTATCTGGCGCTTAATAACCTCCACCTCAAATTGAGTAACTTGCCCCATAGAAGCTAGTTGAGATTGCTTCGCTTCGCTCGCAATGACAGCGTTGAGAGCATCTTCCCCTAATAGAGTAAGAATATAGCCGATGGCGGTGCGGCGGGGTCTTTTTATAGCTGCGGCTCCTCCGGGCAAAGGCAGGTATTCCAGATGTCCCACTCGGCGAAAATTACGGTAGTCGGCTACCAGGAATTCCCCTCCCCAGATATTTCCATCCGCACCCATCCCCGTGCCATCGAAGGCCACGCCTATAACCGGGAACTCCAGCCCATTATCGGCCAGACAACTGGCGATATGGGCATGGTGATGCTGCACAGGAATAAGCTTCATACCGGACTCACCTAACTCCCGGGCATACTTCGTGGCCAGATAATCAGGGTGAAGGTCATGGGCAACGATTTCAGGCTCTATATGGAAAAGTCTTTTATACAGGGATATAGTGTTATCAAAATGTTCCAGGGTTTCCATATTCTCCATATCGCCGATATGCTGCGATAAGAAGGCATAGTTATCTTTGGTCAGGCAGAAAGTATTTTTATCCTCAGCGCCGCAACCAAGCACCTGTCTCGTTTTAAATGGCAGGCGAATGGGATAGGGAGCGTAGCTACGCGCCCGCCTTACAAGCTGGCTTGTGCCCCTTTCCACTATGGCAACGCTGTCGTCGTAGCGGGAATAGATATCCCGATTATGGATTAGAAAGTAATCGGCGATACCGGAAAGCCTCCTTACGGCTTCATCGTTATCTCGGGCGATAGGCTCTTCACTGAGATTGCCGCTGGTCATTACTAAAGGCCGGCCCGTATCTCTGAGCAGTATGTGGTGAAGCGGTGTATATGGCGGCATAACCCCTAAGAACCGCAAATTTGGCGCTACCTCCCGAGACACAGATGAATTCTCCCGCCACCTCATGAGCACGATGGGGCTTTGAGGCGAGGTAAGTAAATTTTCCTCCTCTGGCGAGACATAACAATGTCTTTTCGCTTCGTCGACAGTAGCAACCATTATGGCAAGGGGCTTGGAGGAGCGCTTCTTCCTCTGCCGCAACGTTTTAACTGCGGTGTCATTCGTGGCATCGCAAGCCAGGAGAAAACCCCCCAAGCCCTTAATGGCCACGATTTTCCCTTCTTTAAGGAGCTGACTGGCAGCGGCAATAGGATTCGACTCGGTTACCAGATTGCCCCGGTTATCAACCAGTTCGACCTGGGGACCGCATTTTGGGCAGGCATTGGGCTGGGCATGAAAGCGACGGTCCAGGGGATTATCATATTCCGCCTGGCATTGGGAACACATCTGGAAATAGCGCATGGTTGTTTTGGGGCGGTCATAGGGCATATCTTCAATTATGGTAAAGCGTGGACCGCAACTGGTGCAGTTGGTAAAGGGATAGCGGTAGCGGCGGTCTTCAGGATTTAGCAACTCACCTAGGCAAGCCTGGCACGTAGCGACATCCGGAGAGATAAGCTGATATTTCCCTTCCTGTGCCTGGCTCTGCCGAATTTCAAAGTTTTTATAACCGAGGGGTGGGTGATACTCAATAGTTACGTTCTCGATGCGGGCCAGCGGTGGGGCTTTTGTCTCGAGTGCCAGTTCAAACTGCTCAATAGCTTCTGCTTCACCTTCTATCTCAATCCTGACATCCTCTGAAGTGTTGTAAACCCATCCCTTAAGATTGTGTTTAACAGCCAGTCCATAGACGAAAGGCCTGAAGCCGACGCCCTGAACAATGCCCCGGACGCTAATAGAAGCTAATTTGAGGGATTGCCCTGTTGTTTTTGACATATGAGGCGATTCCTGGGGAATGTGATAATCAGCTTGAAATTTATACTAACACGCCCTCAATTTCGGCCATAATTTCTTCGTTGGTGAAGTGTTCAGGGGTAATTGCCGCGCTGGGGCAAGCAGCAGCACATACGCCACACCGCTTGCACCTAGGGTCATTTATAACTGCTACAGTCTTATCCCCAGATTTCTCTAATCTGATGGCGTCATAGCTGCATAGGGCAACACAGACCCCACATCCGCTACATATCTCTTGATTGAGTTCAATTTTTGGTATCTCAAGCTGAAGCTCTAGCATCACACAAGCTTTACAACTCTTACACGGGCCGCAGTATAGACATCTCACAGCCTCCTCCACTGCCTCTTCCAGGGTAAATCCCTTCTCAAAAGGTTCGAAGTTCAACCTTTTTCCCGCCGGCAACCATATAAGCTCAGGTTGAGGCTTGTAATCTGTAGCCCTGGGAATAGCTGCTTCCTCATACTCCCTCTCTCTCCCTTCCTTAAGGTCTTCGCCTCTAAGGTAGCGGTCTATAGACTCGGCAGCTACAATCCCTTCCCGCATTGCGTCTGACGCATAGCCGATTCGCCTGACATCGCCTCCGATGAAAATACCTTCTTTGCGATTGCTCATCAGAGTCAGTGGGTCGACGTCAATCCTGTCTCTTTCATCCAGTAGACCCACTTGTCGAAAGGGTGTCCTCGGCCAAGTTTGCCCGATGGTGATAAGTAGCACATCGCCCTCAAGATAGATCACGTCACTCCGGTCGAACTTGGGATTGAATCCTCTGTATCCCATCTCGTTGTAGACCCATGTGCACCGAGGGCACTCTATCTTCCGAAATTTGCCATCCTCACCAATTATCTCTTGCACACCGCGTGAATAGACGATCTCGATTCCTTCACCAGTGGCGCCCTCAATTTCTTCAACATCAGCCGGTATCCCATCTTTCGAAGACTTATCCTCATTCTCGAGGCACACCAGGGTAACTTTTCCGCCAAGTCGTCGGGCGGTTCTTGCTGTATCAAAAGCTACGTTACCGCCTCCAATTACTATCACCCTCTTGCCCTCAAAGAGCCGAGGATGAACCCTACCTTGGTTGACGTCAGAGAGGAGGTTCAAACCAAACATTACTCCTTCCAGGTCTGCTCCCGCCACAAGTTTTCCCTCAAATCTAAGGCGTCTTGGAAAGGGGGTGCCGGTAGCAATAAATATGGCCTGGTAACCTCCTTTTCTGAGTTCATCCATGGTTTTCTCCCAATCTCCCATTCTGGGCTCGAATTTAACATCTTTGACATCTATACGAGCAATCCTTAACAAACTATTCACAGTATCATCCAATATATTTTTAGGAAGCCGATATTGAGGAATTAACCTCAGAGCGCCCCCTAAATCCGAACACTTCTCCACCATAGCGACCCGGTAACCCTTCTTGCTCAATGTATAAGCACACATCAGGCTTGCCGGTCCTCCTCCAATTACCGCCACCTTTTCCCCGGTGGGAGGAGGAAACGAGGGTTTTGTTTTCAGATAGGGCAGATAACGCTCGGCGATAAATCGCAAAAGCAATCTTCTTCTCACTGCCCCGGTTTGGTCTTCATAATTGCACTCTTTTTCGCAAAGCCCACAAATATAGCCGCAGATTATTGGAAAGAGGGGGTTTTGGTCATAGACTTCATCACCTATCTTTAATATCTGGCTGGAGGCCTCCTTCTCATCCGGGGGCAGGCATGAAATCATAACGTGGTTGCGCTGAATATCTATCTTAAGAGGACAGCGGACCTGACAAGGAGGCAAATATACCTTCCCGTTAGCTTCATCAATTACTTCCTCAATTCGCGAACCAATTTTATCTATCTCTCTCATCATATTTATCGAACCTCCTTTTGAGTCATATATATTGACCTCGAGAGTCATCCTTTCCAGAACCAAATTGGTAGAGTGCAGGTATCACAGAGAGCAAACAGCACAGCCAATGTTCTCGACGCTTTTGGGCAACTTTTTTCAATTTGAGGCCACCAGTTGTGGGCATAACAATCGCCACATAATACCTCATATCCGAGTTATTAGCAAGCCAAAGTGAGCTATATTTTAGATTGTATGGAAAAAAGTCCTTAAAATTATAGCAAAATTGCAATACAAATTACTAACAAGTCCAGCGCAAGCACGAATGCAAATGACTTTTGCCTTACCCGCACTACAGATGATAAAAGATGGATGGGCTCATTATTAGCCGTCTGGGCTTGCACATTTAGCCATTTACCCGTAAAATGCTTAACGTTGCCCCCATCGTCTAGCGGCCTAGGACATCAGCCTTTCAAGCTGAAGATCAGGGGTCCGAATCCCCTTGGGGGCATTTCCTGCGTTAATCTCTCTTCTAATCATGGTGTCAGAACGCCGGGTCAAGGGGCATTGACTCCATATTCACCCACGAGTATGATTATATAAATCATGCAGCAATTGCTCATAAGTTCGCGCGGTTGGACTTGCCAACGGTGGTGGGAGATGAGCGGTGTTTGAATCGTTCCAAGGCGGCAGGTACAAGGTCGCAAAGAAGCTGGGAGAGGGCGGCAAGGGTATTGTCTTCAAGGCTGAGGACACCAGGCTCGGCCGTACCGTAGCCATTAAAGTTATTAAGGGTGAAGGCCTTGACCAGGAGTCCTTTGCCCGCTTTGAGCAGGAAGCCAAGGCCACCGCTGGCCTTTCTCATCCTAATATTGTCGCCATATACGACATCGGCCAGGAGGGCGAGAGCCATTACCTCATCCTGGAGTTCGTCGATGGCCCTAATCTAAGCGGTTTGATCCGCTCTCAACCTGGTACACGCTGTGATGCCGCTACCACGCTCAGAATCGGCAGCCAAGTCTGCCAGGCACTGGAATATGCGCATTCTCATGGCATCCTCCACCGAGACATCAAACCGGAGAACATCATGATTACCTCTGCGGGGCTGCCCAAGCTGATGGACTTTGGCCTGGCCAGAGCATTAGGTGGACCTAATCTCACACAGAGAGGTGTGATAGTAGGGACCCCCACCTATCTGCCTCCCGAGCAGGCCCTAGGAAAGCACTCCGATACCAGGTCAGACCTCTATTCTTTGGGCTGCGTTCTTTACGAGATGATCACTGGCAGGCCTCCCTTCCACGGAGATGACCCGGTTAAAGTCATTTTCAGCCATATCAACGACCTGCCCATAATGCCCCGAAAACTGGCCCCGGAGATTCCAGAAGCTCTGGAGCAGATCATCCTCAAGCTTCTTGCCAAAGACCCCGACCAGCGCTACCAGTCGGCCAGTGAGCTTTCACAGGCTCTCAAGTCTGTGAAGGAGGCGAGGGAGACTATACCAGCACCTGGTGTAGGTGTGCCAACCGAGGAGAAAGCGGCTGAACGCATGCCCACGCCGGAGCCGCGATGGGCTCAGCCACTGGTGGACCGGGAGCAAGAAATAAAAGCCCTCAGGGCACGTCTGGATGCAATCTTAAGGGGTGAAGGAAGCCTGGTCTTCATCACCGGAGAGGCGGGCATTGGTAAAACCAGGCTCGCTTACGAACTGAGAGGCTACGCCAAACTTCGAGGTGCTCAGTGTCTCATGAGCAAAGGTGGCGAGCGTGAGGGCGCTGTCCCCTACCAGCCCTGGAGCGATATCATCAAGGAATATGTCCGCTGGGCACCATCGCTTCTTCTGTTCAAAGCCGTGGGCACCTTTGCCCCCGAGTTGGCGAAATTAATACCTGAGGTTGGCGAGAAGTTGGGCACCATCCTATCTTCAGCGCCAGCACCCTCTACTCAACAGCATGTCCGCCTCTACGAGGCGGTTACTCAATTCTTTATCAGCATCTCCAAGGAGTCTCCGCTTGTGCTGTTCTTGGATGACCTGCAATGGTTTGATGATGCCTCGATGGGGCTTTTGCACCACATGGCGCGTGCCATCACCGCTGAGCACCTCCTGGTTGTGGGTGCTTATCGTGACCTGGAGTTGGAAGATCAGCGCTCCCTCTCTCGCTCTGTTGCTGAAATAAACCGGGAGAGGCTGTCTTATGCACTTCCCTTAAAGCGACTGGCCTTCGATCATGTTCTTCAAATGATCAGGCAGACGTTCGGCGAGAAGGTTCCCGACGAGCTGCCTGACCTGGTTTATGGCAAGACGGAAGGCAATCCTTTCTTTGTCGAGGAAGTATTACGCTCTTTGGTCGAAGATGGAGCAGTATACCCGGTAGAAAAGGGCTGGGGTGTCAAGGACCTTTCTGATGTACATGTTCCTCGTGGCATAAAGGAGGCAGCCCAGAAAAGGCTGGAGTGCCTTGATGAAGAATCCTGCCACGTCTTGAGTGCGGCGGCGGTGATTGGCAGAGAGTTCAGCTTTCCGGTGCTAAGCGAGGTCACCGGCTTAGGTGAAAACAAATTGATCGACATAATTGATAAGTGCTTGCAGGCTCGCCTCGTGGTCGCCCAGCACATCCTGGGGGAGGAGGTCTACGCCTTCGCCGACACTCAACTCAGAGATGTCCTTTATGAAGGCATCAGTCCAGTCCGAAGGAGCAGACACCATCTGAAGGTGGGGGAAGCGATGGAGAATGTATATGCCAGGAAGATAGACGACCATCTGGAAGCGCTGGCATACCATTTCCTTGAGGGGAATGACTTGTCCAAGGCTATTGATTACTCTCAGAAGGCCGGGGATAAAGCAACCAGGCTGTTCGCCTGGGACCAGGCGAGGCGATATTATGAAACCGCACTGAAGCTGATGGAGAAAAGAGGATAATGATGGAACAGGAGCTTGCCAGGAAGGCGCAGCTATTAGAGAATTTGGTCAGCGTCTCTTTAGCCCAAATGGATTATGATGCTGCCCTTGGCTATACCAGGTCGGCGCTGGAGCTGTATGAGAAGCTGGGCGATAAACAAAAGATAATCCGCGCTCAGATGTATTTCATAAACATATACAGTGCCCTGGGCAGAGAGGATTTGGCCCTTGAACACGTGGAGGCGGCCAGGAGCATGGTAGAAGAGGACCCTGATAGTGTGGCGAAGGGGCTGCTATATCAACGTATGGCACATGTCTATCTCCACCTGGGCCAGCCGGCTACCGCCCTCAGCTGGGCACAGAGGGCTGTGGACTTATTTGCAGGGCTGGGTGTGCCTATGGGCACCCGCTTGAAGGCAGCCTCCAGCCTGGGGATGGCATTAACGTACACCGGACGGGTAGACGAAGGTATAGCCTATAATGAGAATGTCTGGACCCCAGTCGTCAAGAAGGGAAATGCGCTTGTCATCGGCATGCTGGGCCAACAGCTTACCCTCAGCTTGGCTTTGGTGCGGGATGTCCCAATGGCCAGGAAATGGGGGGAGAAAGCTCTGCCCGAGGCGACTAAGTTCGGCATACCTACCATAGAGCTCTTCTTGAGGCGCCCGCTGGCGCTAATATATACGCTATCCGGAGAAGTTGCCAAGGCGGAGGAGTCCTGCCAGGCAGTCAAGACTATACAGGACAAGGACTCAGCGGTAGAAACCGGGGTAACTTGCCCCTTTGAAGACGTTGCCAGCATTGGATTTCACTATCTTCGCCAGGGGGAATGGGACAAGGCCAGGGAGTATCTGGAATGGGCGATAGCTGTCTATAAAGACAGAACCAATCTCGCCGCCGTGAATGCTTGCGGTCTTGTCTTAGGCAGCCTTAATCTGGAAGAGGGCAACTATCCTGAAGCTGAAAAGTTAATGCTGGGGAGCTTAGAAATCTGCCGTAATGGGGGCAACGTGCTTTTTGAGCTGTGGGTGCTTCCGGTGCTGGCTGAGCTTTACCTCAATACGGGCCAGCCTGACAAGGCAGCAGAATACCTGGACAGGGGTTTCGAGCTTATGAAACCAGACCAGAACTGGTATGGCCTGCCAGCTCCCATGTATCTGGCCAGAGGTATGCTGGCCACAGTGCGGAAGGACTGGGATAAAGCGACCGAGTCCTTCGACAAAGCAGTTCAAATCAACCGGCAATACCAGCTCCCCTGGGATGAAGCCAGGACCCTTTATGAGCGAGGATTGATGTACCTGGCTCGCGGCGGCAAGGGAGACCGGGACAAGGCGCATGAGGACCTGGATGAAGCACTTGCCATCTTCCAGAAGGTTGGTGCCAAAAAAGACGTTCAGAAGGTGCTGCGGAAGAAAGAGATGCTGAAGGCCTAGGCCCACTCCCGTTCACCTTGTCAATAGTTAAAAATACCAATTAACCATGTTTTCTTGTTTTGGCAAACGCTTAATATTGACAGCTTCCCTGTGGCTTGTTAGCCTTTATACTAAATGGACAAAAATGAAATGTTGTCTTTATTAAAAACCGGCCCTACCAGCTTCAAAATCAGGGTTGGGGGATAATAACATGGCAAGGATCGAAGTGAATCTTGAAGTGAAACGGCCTGTTCGTGATGTATTTAACTATTGGGTAGACGTGAAGAGTTGGCCAGAGTGGTCACTGTCAATGGATAAATTAGAGTTTGTATCTAACTATCCTATTTGCATTGGGAGCAAAATGAGAGGAGTCACTCGTCATCTGGGTCGACCATGGGCGTGGACAGCTACTGTGGTCGAATATAATCCTTACAAAGTGTGCGCATTTATCATCGAAACCTCAGCCGTAACGCTCACAGAACATGATACCTTTGAGTCCATAAATAGTGGAACAAAAACCCATTCAGTACTCGAAATCAAGGGTAAAGGTTTTATTAAGTTGCTCCTGCCATTGCTTATTGGCAGCTTCAAGAGGTCGGTGACACAAGATCTCGCTAAGTTACAGTACAATTTGGAATCCAGGAAATAAGAGCAATATAAAGAATTCACTACTCAAGGACATACCTTTTGCATCTTTTAATCAAAGCCATACCAGGTGCTCACATTATCCAACGGCTCCCTTTCGGAGCGGAGCTGATTTACAGGGTCATCCCAGTCAGGGTAGCCAACAGATATTCCCAGCACTATAAGCTTGGAATCTGGTATTCCCAACACCTTCCTCAACACATCAGGATACACGACAGCCTGTATTTGAGGAATTGTTCCTAGCCCATACCTGGTAGCCAGCAGCATGATGTTCTCAGCCACCAAACCACAATCGAATACGGGCCAGATATTTAACCCGTCGCCTTGCCGGTAAAAAGAACGGTCAATATAGATATAGATGACGCAAGGAGCTTCGAACAATCTCAGGCCCTGCAAGAGCCACCTCCCCCTCTTCTCCTTATCCTCCCTGCTTATTCCCTTTAGTTCGAGAACTTTCCGGCCCAGAACACGGCGGCGAGTATCATAAGGCTGGGGAAATTCTCGAGGACGAGGGATGTCTGTGTCTGGATTGTGTCCCTCTTCTGCCTTTTTAACAAAGGCTTGTCTTATTTCCTCCAGCTTTTCCCCAGTCACTATGGCGAATTCCCAGGGCTGAGTATTCGCCCAGGAGGGAGCTCGCAAAGCCAGCTCCATTATCTCCTTTAGAATTTCCTGGGGTACAGGGTCGGATTTAAAAGCCCGAGTGCTCTTCCTTTGTTGGATAGCTTCAACGATGTCCATGCCTTGGCTTTCCTCCTTATCTTTTTCAGAATTTCCTGGGGCACAGGGTCGGATTTAAAAACCTATATTTCTCGTGTAGTTAAGGGGGCGATAGTGGCTTTTGCCTTAACTGAGGCCGTAGCTGGCAGCAATGAGAGAAAATCTTCTAGCATCTGAAGTGGTCTCCTTCTGGAATCCCCAAGGAGTCTACTACATCAGATGCCATTATTTCAATTTTTGAGGATATACAAAAGAACAACAACAAATAAGCGTTGTTGCTAAATGTTCAGGGGAAACTCCACCCATAGTCCAGTGCCAAGAGCCTTAAATGACTTGACTCATACCCCCTAAGCGTAAAACAAGTCCTATCCGCCTCTGTCCTTCTTAAGCTCTTCAATAAGACAAGGAAGAACTTCGCATAAGTCGCCAACAACGCCAATGTCAGCCATCTGAAAGATCGGAGCCTGCGGATTCTCATCCACAGCCAGAACCACCTTAGAACCCATAAAGCCGGTAGTGTAGTGCATCGCTCCTGAGGCTCCCAGACTTACGAATAGTCCCGGGCTAACCGTTTTACCGCTCTGCCCTACCATCCGGGCTTCATCAACCCAGCCTTTATCCATGGCTGGTCTGGTGCCAGCAACGGCTCCTCCCAGGATATCAGCCAGTTCCTGCACCTTGGAAAAGTCACCCAGCGCATTCATACCCCAACCCCCACAAACCACAACATCAGCCGACTCCAGTGCTTTACCTTTGGGTGGCTCCTCAACCTCCTCCACAGTCTCTATCCGACTGAAATCTTGATCCCTTACATCAGATTTGACCCTGATTATCTTGCCCTTCTTATTTTCATCCCTTACCGGCTTGGGTAGTACTCCGGGTTTCACAGTGACCACCTGCGGTCTCCTTTGCGGGCAAATGATGTGCATAACCAAATTGCCACCCCATCCAGGAACTACGTGAATGAGATGAGTAACAGCATCAACCTCGCCAACATAAAGGTCGATGCAGTGCGCCGTCAACCCGGTCCCCAACTTAGCCGCAACTTTAGGTGCTAGCTCTTTACCAATCTCAGTGGCACCAATCAAAATTATCTGAGGCCCATGCTCTTTGATAACCCCGGCCAGCAACCTGGTATATGCCTCACTCTGATAATACCGAAACCGGACATCTTCAAGAAGGTAAATCTTTTCAGCACCGTGGAAGACAAACTCCCGGGCAACTTCCTCGACCTCATCCCCCAACAACACCGCAGAAAGGGTCACACCCATTTTTTGAGATAGTGCCGTCCCCTTGCTCAAAAGCTCCAGTGAGACTTCTTCGAGCCTCCCCCGGCGCTGTTCACCAATGACCCATATTTCCCCAGAATTACTCACGCTTTTGCACCTCGCTATATCGCTCCCAGCTCTTTAAGTCGTGCCATAGTCCTTTGAACTTTCTCCTTGGTAGAGCCCTGCATTATTTCGCGCCGCCGTCCTGTCTTATGTTCGTAAACGCCGGCGGCACAGGTTGGTGAGCCTTTGAGGCCGATGCTCTCCGGTGGAGCCCCGATATCTTTCGCTTTCCAGATAATCAGCTCCTTCTGTGCCACCTCCATAATATTCCGCACTGTAGGCAACCGGGGCCTATTAATGTCCCTGGTTACACAAAGCAGAGCCGGTAGCTTCAACCTCACCTTCATGTAGCCGTGCTCCAAAGCACGCTTGACCTCCAGAATCTTTTCGTCAGCAAAAGTGCCTTCCCGAACACCGCTCACCTGAGGAATATCAAGGAGTTCTGCCAGTTGAGGGCCGACCTGGGCAGTACCGCTATCCACCGTCTCGTTACCACAATAGATAAGGTCGAACTTGCCCAGCTTTCGGATAGCATAAAATAAAGTATTGGCGGTTGCCAGAGTATCAGCCCCGGCAAATGCCATATCGCAAAGGAGGATGCCTCTATCCGCACCCATTGCCAGGGCTTCTTCCAGAGCTTTTTGAGCCTGGGGAGGCCCCATGCTTATCACGGTTACCCTCCCCGAAAACCTCTCCTTAACCCTCAGTCCCTCTTCAAGGGCATTGCGGTCCAGCGGATTTATTATTGCCGGGATACCCTCCCGGATAATGCGCCCGCTGCCTACATCTAGCCGGATTTCAGAGAAGTGGTCGGGGTGCGGCACCTGTTTAATACAAACTAAGACTTCAAGCCCCATAGAGCTAGATTACCTTGTAATGGTTGCCCCGATGGTAATCTTCATTACCTCCTGACTACCAGCAGCCACGCCCAGCTCTAGAGCATCTCTCAGTAGACCGATGACACGGTACTCGGGAGACAACCCGTAAGCACCCATGATATCCACTGCCTTATATGCACAGCGGTTGGCAACATCAACAGCATAGAGCTTACACCTGGCTATATCCACTGCCAGGTCCCGGGATGTCTTGCCCTGGTCAAGCTGCCAGGCGGTGCTGTAGCAAAGCCACTTGGCAGCCTCAATCTCCACATTCATATCAGCCAGCATAAACTGTATCGCCTGGAGGGCAGCTATCGGCTTGCCATAGAGGACACGCTCTCTGGCGAACTTCAAAGCTATCTCGTAGCAGCCACGGGCAATGCCCAGGGCTACCCCGGCGGCACCTGTTCTGCCGATAGTGGCAATAGTGGTCAGAGCACAGACAAGACCACGTCCCTCCTCTCCTATGAGGTTTTCCTTAGGTAGGCGACAGTTGGTCAGAGCAAATTCGTTAACCGGCAGAGAACGCAGCCCTATAGTTTCCTCCCTCCGGGTGACTTCAAAGCCAGGTGTGCCCTTTTCCACGATAAATGCACCGAACTTATCCCCGGTTTTGGCAACAAAGCCCACGACATCTGCCGGAGCGACTGCGGTGATCCAGTTCTTTCTACCATTAACGACGTAATCATCGCACTCCAGAGTAGCCTCAGTTTGCATATTGGCTGGGTCAGAACCACCACTAGCCTCAGTCAGGGCAAAAGCACTCACCTTCTCACCTTTACAAAGGGCAGGCAAATACTTTTTCTTTTGCTTGTCATTGCCAAAAGTCTCTATGGCGTACATTAACAGATTGCCCGTCTGATGGAAGAAGCCCATAGGTGGATAAACGCGCGAGATTTCCTCGATGAGAATCATCCGAGCCAGATGACCCATAGCCGTGCCGCCATACTCTTTGGAGTTTATCACTCCAATGAGACCCAATTGCCCTGACCTTTTTACCTGTTCCCAGAAAAATTCACCTTTATTGTCCAGCTCCAAAGCGCGAGGCGCTAGTTCACTGTTAGCAAATTCCTTCACCATATCCCTCAGCATCTCATGCTCTCGACTCAAGTTAAGATCCATTTTTCACCTCCGTTAGCTAGTTTTGCAGATGATCTCACGACAGGCATCCACAGTTCTCTACATTCTCAAACAGAATATAGCAGCCGGGATTTCTCATTTCGGCAATCCCCATTGTAAGTTATTACCACCAAGCATACCATAAGTGCTACCTGTGTATCTCAGCCTCCGCAGATATGGGAAAATCCAGATTTAAAAGCCCGAATGCTCTTCCTTTGATGAATAGCTTCAACAATGCCCATGCCTTGGCTTTCCTCCGTTCTTCTTCTCAGCAGCCAGGACTTACTATTTTAACTCACAATGCGGCAACTTTCACAGTTCTTCGCTTCCAGCACCAACAAGCCTGCTATGGCCATATCTTCGCCAGAGAAAGCTTCTCCTCTCTCTGTCATTGCGAGGAGCGAGATTCCTCGCTTACGCTTCGGAACAGGCTCCGTAACCCCGGTGGGGCAGGTGAAGTTGGAGATGCCGCCCACCTTTCAGGTGCGCGCAATGACAGGAAGGGGAAGGTGGCTTGCAACGACAATATAACCATACCTTCACCCTTTTAGGCAGAGGTTGGAGGGAAAGCTCAATTCAGCGTCTTTTGGTCTAGGCAGCTCTCTTTCTACGCACGAAGAAAATCGCCAGTCCTCCTGCTACCACCACTGCTATAATCCCGCCAATGAGAGCCCAATTGATTGGTGGTTTCTCCTCAAAGTTAGCCGTTATGGAATAGTTGTCGTTAATGGCAATGGTGGTCTGGGCAGCATTAACATTGGCAATGGTGTCCACATCGCCAGTCCAGTTGACAAAGCGGTAGTCATTCTCAGGCTTGGCTTCCAAGTTGAGTACCCTACCAGGATAATAGGGAAAGGTCCCCTCTCCCGGTCGGGTTACCCCACCTCCAGTGGTGCTGAAGGTGATAAGGTAGAGTGCTAGACTTCCCAGATTCCATTTGGCAAACTCAACTTCAAGGCCTGCGGCGACCACGGTGCCGTCGGCCTTAAGCCCCACTGTGTGATAGCTGCCTGCGGCGACCTTGATGATATCCGTCCAGTTGTCGACATCACATTGTCCTTCGTCGTTCAATCCCACGGCGACCACGGTGTCGTCGGCCTTAACTCCCACCGTGTGACCGTAGCCTGCGGCTATCGTGTGATAATATTCGCCTGTGGAAACCTGTTTGATGTCCATCCAGCCGCCGACCTTGCATTGACCGTAGTCGAAATATCCCACGGCGACCACGGTGCCATCGGCCTTAAGCCCCACCGTGTGACCCCAACCCGTGGTGACCTGAGTGATATCCGCCCAGCCACCGACATCACACTGCCCGATTTCGTTGTTTCCCGCGGCCACCACAGTGCCGTCGGCCTTAAGCCCCACCGTTTGACCGTAGCCCGTGGCGACCTGGATGATATCCGTCCAGCCACCGACATCGCACTGCCCATAGGCGCTGTCTCCCACGGCGACCACGGTGCCATCGGCTTTAAGCCCCACCGTGTGATAGCCGCCGACAGCGACCTCGATGATGTGCGTCCAGTTGCCAACATCGCACTGACCGATTTCGTTGTTTCCCACGGCGACCACGGTGCCGTCAGCCTTAACTCCCACCGTGTGACTGTAGCCTGCGGCGACCTGGATTATGTCCATCCAGTTGCCGACATCGCACTGACCGTTGTTGTTATATCCCACGGCGACCACGGTACCATCGGCCTTAACCCCCACCGTGTGACCGTAGCTTGCAGCGACCTTGACGATATCCGTCCAGCCGCCAACATCGCACTGACCATAGTAGTGCCACCCCACGACGATCACGGTGCCGTCGGACTTAAGCCCTACCGTGTGCCAGTAGCCTGCCGCGACCTGGACGATGTCCGTCCAGCCGTCGATATTGCACTGCCAATCGTCGTTGAGTCCCACGGCGACCACGGTGCCGTCGGACTTAAGCCCTACCGTGTGATAGGCGCCGGCGGCGACCTGGATGATGTCCGTCCAGTTGCCGACATCGCACTGACCATCGTCATTGAGTCCCACGACGACCACGGTGCCGTTGGACTTAAGCCCCACCGTGTGACCGTAGCCTGCGGCGACCTGGATAATATTCTTCCAGCCACCGACATCGCACTGACCGTACTCGTCATATCCCGTGGCGACCACGGTGCCATTAGTCTTAACCCCCACTGTGTGATAGATGCCCGCGGCAACCTGGATAATATTCTTCCAGTCGCCGACTTCACACTGACCATACTCTCTATTCCCCACAGCAACCACGGTGCCATCGGACTTAAGCCCCACCGTGTGATAGCCGCCCGCGGCGACCTTGATGATATCCGTCCAGTTGCCGACATTGCACTGCCCAAACTCGTTGTTCCCCACGGCAACCACGGTGCCATCGGACTTAAGCCCCACAGTGTGATAGCCGCCCGCGGCAACCTGGATGATGTCCGTCCAGTTGCCGACATTGCATTGCCTGGAGCTATTGTATCCCTCAGCAACCACGGTGCCGTCGGACTTAAGCCCCACAGTGTGATAGCCGCCTGCGGCAACCATGGGTGTTATCTGCCCTTGAGGCGTATTCAGCGCCATTGCCGAAGCAAGGCTGGACCTATCTACCGCTGAATGAATAATCGAACAGTCATCTGGCAGATACACGGTTGATGAGGCTTCAGCGACTGACGCAGGTAAAACAAAGCTGAAGACCAAAACCATAGAGAGTAGAGCTGGTAAGAGGATTTTTCTATTTTTCATTGTCATCTCCTATCATCCATCAATGTTGTTTAATAATCCCCTATCATTCTGAGGTTACCCTGGGCGTCGAAGAATCCAGAGAGCCTTTCCTTTCGTTTCAGTCAAAGTGAGGGTGACAATTAAACGGTCTCAACAGTTTAGTTTTTCAACGAAATTTCAAGATTTATGGATTATATGGCCTGCCCCTACACACAGTCAATGTTTTTCCTGAGTTTTTTCACAGTTTCGTCCGCCTTTTCACTTCCCCCAGGCACCTTCACCAATAAGGGGCACAAAATAGCAGCCACCTAAGTTTTCTATGTTGTTTCTTTTCTTTAGTTTAGTGACCCTAAGTAATTCTTGCTGCCATCGAGAGCCTACGGGGATTACCAATCGCCCATTCCAGGTTAGTTGCTCCAAAAGGACTTGGGGCACGGTGGGGGCACCAGCAGAAACTATAATAGCATCATAAGGAGCTCCCTCTGGCCAACCCAAGGTTCTGTCAGCTACGTGAACCTCGATGTTGGAATAACCAAGTTTATCCAGAACTTGCTTAGCCGATTCCGCCAATTCAGGTATACACTCTACGGTAACCACTTTTTGAGCTAACTCAGCTAATATCGCAGCCTCGTAGCCGCTTCCAGTACCCAGCTCCAACACTTTTTCATCACCTCTGAGCTCCAAAGCTTGTACCATCAGAGCCACAATGAAGGGTTGGGAGATGGTTTGCCCAAAGCCAATGCCCAATGGTCTATCGTCATAAGCAGCCTGATATTGCTCTTGCGATACAAAGGCTTCACGCGGAACACGCTTCATGGCCTCAATTACACGCTTGTCTGCAATTTCGTACTCGAGATATTTAAGTAAATTCTCTCTAGCCCGCTCTAAATCCGCCACAGTTCACCAGCCGAAGACGTTAACCAAGGACGAAAGACAAGATTATGAGGACCAGAATTATAGCTCCGGCAATGATGCCGATGCGTTTTACTTCAGGTATAACATATTGATAGCGGCTAGTTAAATCTTGAACTTTTGGGGATACTCGGGTCGGCGATTGTACCTCAGCAGGCAGCGGCCTTAGTTGTTGCGGATGTCTATCCTGTGCTGCCCTTGTTACTCTGGCCCGATGTTTAGCTTTAGCACGCCGTGATTTTTTTGCCATTATCCTCGCCTTGGTGTAGATTGCTTATAAATTCTTGTACTTGAAATATATGCGTGACCTAAAAGTTGCTGGAGTTGACGGAGCTCAGTGCCACTTTGTAATTTACGTCTGGCAAAGCTATGACGCAAGGTCTGCGGCGTAACCTTGCCACCCAACCCTGCCTTGGAGGCATAACCCTTAATAATCTGCCAGAACCCCTGCCTAGTTAACCTCTTACCACGTCGGTTAAGAAATAGGGCTTCAACTCGCTCGTCATATAATAAATCCAGCCTGTCACTTCTGAGGAATTTTCCTAAAATCAGGCTTAAGCGATGGTCAAAAGGAACTCGTCTTTTAGAATTAATATGCACACAATTTTGCTCCAAATCAATATCTTTAACATTTAATGACACTAATTCGCTTATGCGTAAACCAGTAGCATAAAGTAATTCCAGCATCACCGCATCTCTTTTAGCTTCCGGAGTGGATAACTTTGTTGCCTCGGCAAGCAACTTTTGGTACTCAGAAGAAGATAAGAAGCTAAGTGAATGCTTGCTAACTTGAAGAGAGGGTAAATTTTGTGTCGGATTCTCCTTCATCTTCCCCGAAGCAACCATAAATTTGAAGAATGATTTGGCTGATGCAACCTTGCGAGCTGTTGTTGCCACAGAGTATCTCTTCTCCCTGAGCTTGAGTAAATAGCTCTTCAAAAGTTCATCATAGGACTTGATTAAGCCCTTTGCCTGCTCTGCAGTAATAAAGGCTGCCATTTGAGTCAAATCATTGCGGTAAGCAGCCACAGTATTCCAGGAATAGCCTTTGCCCTGGGTCAAATGTTGAAGGAAGGCATCAATATCCAGCTTCATCATAGTTATTGTACCACAGTCCAAGGCATTTTGCCCCTATACAAGCCACTTGCTACAATAGATTTGTCATGGAATTACAACAATTAAAAGCTTTGCCAGCAAAGCCCGGAGTTTATTTGTTTAAGGACAAAGAAGGTAAGGTTATTTATGTCGGCAAGGCTGCTAACTTGAACAGTCGGGTAAGGGGTTATTTTGGCGCCCCTTCTAGCCTGTCAGCCAAGGTCCAAAGATTAGTGGCAAAAATACAGGATTTCGAGTTCGTAGTTACCAATTCCGAACAAGAGGCGCTTATCCTGGAATGCAACATGATAAAGAAATATACCCCGCGGTACAATGTGCGCCTTAAAGATAACAAGACCTTTCCTTACCTCAAGATAACCGTTAACGAAGATTGGCCTGGTGTTTACATCACCCGCCGGGTTCAGAAAGACGGAGCTAGATACTTTGGACCTTTTGCCAGTGCTGGCTCAGTACGCAAAACCTCAAGGTTAATAAAGAAAATCTTTCCTTTTCGCAGTTGCAGCAAGCGCATCGAGGGTAAAGATAAGCGGCCCTGCCTCGATTATTATATCCGCCGCTGTCTCGGACCATGCATTGGAGCGGTGGAAAAACAGGAATACAATGACCTAATAAACCAGGTCATCTTATTTTTACAGGGAAAGCAGGAACTTATTCTTCGTGAATTAAATGCCAGGATGAAAGCCGCAGCGCAGCAGCTTCAATTTGAGAGGGCAGCTTTGTTGCGCGACCAAATTAAGGCCATAGAAAAAGTCATAGAGGGGCAGAGGATTGCTATAACATTACAGGGGGAAAAGGACATCATTGGTCTGGCACAAAATGAAAAACAGGCTTATGTCGAGCTCTTTTCTATTCGTAATAGTAAACTTATCGGCCAGGACCATTTTATTATGGAGGGCATCCATGGCGAGTCTCCCGGGCAAATAATGACCAGCTTTGTGAAACAATACTATGCCTCGGCTTCATATATCCCACCGCTGATATTGCTTCAGCACCCGGTGGACGAGCCAGCAGTGCTTTCTGAATGGCTTGAACAGCAAAGAGGGAGCAGGGTGGAGCTTCAAGTGCCGCGGCGGGGAGCTAAAAAGAAGCTGGTTGATACTGTAGCTGAAAACGCTGCCCAGGGTTTACAACTAACCCAGGCTAAAGAGATGAAAGTAGAAGTTATAAGCTCCGGCTTACGAGAGCTAAAAAACAGACTACTCTTGCCCAAAATGCCCCGGAGAATAGAATGTTACGATGTCTCTAATATTCAGGGCGCTTTGGCTGTGGGCAGCATGGTTGTTTTGGAAAAGGGCTGGCCTAAACCAGCACATTATCGCCGCTTTCGTATTAAAACTGTGGCTGGCGCTGACGATTATGCCATGATTCAAGAGACATTGAGGCGCAGGTTTAAACGGGGCCTGACAGGCGAAGGCGCCTGGGCAATCATTCCCGACCTTGTCCTCATTGATGGCGGCAAGGGACAACTTAATGCCGCTCTGGAGCTAAGGCAAGAATTAGGGCTAGACTCTGTGCCCATGGCCAGCCTGGCTAAAGAAAACGAGGAGGTATTTATACCCGGCGACCCCAAGCCAGTTTATATAGCTAAAGATTCTCCGGCCCTTCATATACTACAAAGAGCCAGGGACGAAGCCCATCGCTTCGCTATAAGTTACCACCGCAGGCTGCGTCACAAAGAAGGCATCGCTTCCATTCTGGACAACATTCCGGGCATCGGGCCAAAGCGCAAGAAGGCTTTGCTAAAAAAGTTTGGCTCAATTGAAGCTATTAAGGAAGCTTCGTCGGAGGAGCTCAGCCAGACAAAAGGCATAACTCTGGCCCTGGCACAAAAGGTCAAGGAATATTTAGGAAATTCCTCAATGTTATAGCATTCTCAACCGCAAATGCCTCGGCATCGTTATTAAAATAGATATAGCTGGCTTTAACGTTTTGCCCCAGCCGGGCAATCCTTTGTGCCCATTGGGAAAGCTCTTCGTCAGAGTAACAACTGGAATATAGACCCTCGCTGCCATGGAAACGGACATAGGCAAAGTCACTGGTAGCGACAAGGGGGCAGCTAAAGCCAGGCATGTCAAAAACGCACAACCCAATATTGTGCCCCCGTAAAATATCGAATACAGCGTCATCAATCCAGGATTCATGGCGAAATTCAATTACATGCTGATATTTTGGCGGCAACGAAGATAAGAAATCCTGTAATAGCTCATCATTGCGCTTCATGCTGGGAGGCAATTGATATAGCAAAGGACCCAGTTTTTCTCCCAGAAGACCAGCCCGGGATAGAAAGTTATCCACCGCGGAACCCAAATTCTTTAACCTTTTTATGTGCGTGATGAATCGACTCACCTTAACAGCAAAAATGAAGTTGTCGGGTGTGGATTCTCGCCAGGTGGTGAACGCTTTCTCCGAAGGCAGTTTATAAAAACTGTTATTGAGCTCCACAGTAGTAAATTGCCTGGCGTAGAATTGCAGCCATTCAGCCTTGGGCAATTCTCGGGGGTAATAAAGCCCGCGCCAGTGCTCATAATGCCAGCCGCTGCAACCAACATAGTACTTTACCGACATATTGCCCCCGATTTTGTAGTTACCTGGTTCCTCAGACATAACTGCCAAATAAATTTGGCGACAATATTACTATATTATCATCCTAATCCAGTGTCCAGTCTCAGAAACGATATTGCTTCATCCCGATCAATCGGGACTCACAATGACAGGTGGGGAAGTAACTTTTTATACAACCATGGAAGCAGGCTCGCCTGTGAGATGATATCCCCATTGGCGCACACGCCAAATCAATCCCTTTGACAATGCTGCTGGTGTGATATAATCATTCAAAAACTTATAACATATATTTAAAATTAACAGGATTTTAACAAAAGTAGCATATAATACTCTAATCTAAAGATGTTGGAAAAACTGAATCGTCACCTGGTAAAGGTTTGTGTCTTTCTGATTACGATAACCCTAATTGGTGGGATGGTAGGCTGTGGTGATAATCCTCCTCCCCGAGAGGGAGAAATAAGCACTTGGTATGATTTGGATGCCATCAGAGATAACCTGGGCGGCAACTACACTCTTATGACAGACCTCGATTCCACCACTGCCGGTTATGAGGAGCTGGCAAGCCCGACAGCCAATCAGGGGGCGGGCTGGCAGCCAATTGTAACTGAGGATGATCTATTTACCGGGACTTTCGACGGGCAGGGATACGAGATACGTGACTTATTCATTAACCGCCCCGACGAAACTTTGGTAGGGCTTTTTGGTGCCGTTGATGAGGGAGGAGTCGTCGAAAATATCGGCGTGGTGAACGCTATTGTAACTGGCAATCAGGGTGTTGGCGGCCTGGTGGGAGGGAATGCGGGCACTGTGAGCAAATCCTATTCCACTGGCAGCGTGACCGGCGATAATATTATTGGCGGTCTGGTGGGATACAATTACTTCGGCACTGTGAGCAACTCCTATTTTACCGGTAGTGTGACTGGCTCTGGCAGTGGGGTGTGGGGCAGCGCTGTTGGCGGTCTGGTGGGAGCAAATTATGGTTATAGCACTGTGAGCAACTCCTATTCCACCAGCAGCGTGACTGGCTATGATTTTGGTATTGGCGGTCTGGTGGGAGTTAACGCCGGCGGCAATGTGAGCAACTCCTATGCCACCGGCAGCGCCACTGGTGAAGCTGCTGTTGGCGGTCTGGTGGGAGTTACCGTCGGCACTGTGAGCAACTCCTATTCCACAGGCAACGTGACTGGCAATGATTTTGTTGGCGGTCTGGTGGGGAGTAGTTCAGGCACTGTGAGCAACTCCTATTCCACCGGCAGCGTGACTGGCAATGAGAATGTTGGCGGTCTGTTGGGATGGAATGGGAATGATGGCACTGTGAACAACTCTTACTACAACTATGCCGAGGTCCTGATTAATGGCGAGAACATAATTACTATCGGAGCTTTGTTCGATAAAGACTTCGAGGAATGGCTGGCTAACGATAAGTTCTTAGATATCAATGAAAGGCTTTCTCAAGAAAATGGCTATTATGTGGTAAATAATGTCAGTGACTTCAAAGAACTGCTCGCTTTTGGGCAGCATGGTTCACTGAAATTCAGATTGACAGACGACCTGGACCTAGCTACTGAACCCAACTTTTACGTCCCTTATCTGGCTGGAGAGTTTGATGGCAATGGTCACAAAATCTCCAACTTGAGCTTCAATTTTGACTTTGTTTCTCATGTTGGATTATTTGGATACCTTGCTCCTGGTGGAAATGTGACCGACTTGGCTGCCGAGAACGTAAACATAACTGGCTGTGAGAATGTTGGCGGCCTGGTGGGATGGAACTGGGAGGGCACTGTGAGCAACTCCTATTCCAACGGCAGTGTGACCGGCAATAAGCGTGTTGGCGGTCTGGTGGGAAGGAGCTCTGGCACTGTGAGCAACTCCTATTCCACAGGCAGCGTGACTGGCTATGACATTGTTGGCGGTCTGGTGGGATATAATTATGGCACTGTAAGCAACTCCTATGCCAGCGGCACCGTGACCGGCAATTCGTCCGTCGGCGGTCTGGTGGGACAAGATTATTTCGGCACTGTGAGCAACTGCTATTCCAGCGGCACCGTGACTGGCAATTCGTCCGTTGGCGGTCTGGTGGGACAAGATTATTTGGGCACTGTGAACAATTCCTTCTGGGACACCGAAACCAGTGGACAATCCACTTCGGCTGGCGGGACGGGCAAGACCACGGCAGAAATGCAGGACGTCGACACCTTTTCAGGGGCAGGCTGGAACATAATCGCAGTGGCTCTGAACCAGACTGACCCCGCCTATATCTGGAATATCGTTAATAACGAGATCTATCCCTTCCTGAGCTGGCAGGCTTAAAAAGGGGTCAACTCTTTTCCTGCAACGAGATTGCCACGTCCCGATAAATCGGGACTCGCAATGACAGGAGAAAGGTACCCCACAATGACAGAAGAAGCTGCGCCTGGCAATAGTACCTATTAACTATTGACTTCAGGGCCATAATACGTCCACAATAAGCCCCCGTGGAAATACTCGGGGTATTCTTATTCGCCCTTCTGGGGCTGGCCGTGGGCAGCTTCCTTAATGTGTGCATCGACCGTCTGCCCCAGAACAAGTCCATTGTTCTTCCACCGTCTCATTGCGAAGCTTGCCAGCACAAGCTATCCGCCAAAGACCTTATCCCCGTATTTAGCTACCTCAGGCTTCGCGGTCGTTGCCGGTACTGCCAAGCTTCTGTACCCCGGAGGTTATTCTGGGTGGAGCTGGCTACCGCCCTGATATTCGCCCTCCTCTGCTGGCATTACGGCTTAAGCGTGGAGCTGGGGATTCTGGCTTTCTACGCCTGCCTATTCACTATCATTTTTGTCATTGACCTGGAGCAGGGGCTCATCCTGAACAAAGTGGTCTATCCCAGCATGGTTGTGGCTTTGCTGCTGGCTTTATTGCCTCAGTCCCGACTTACCCTAATGATAGAGCCCGGTATTGCCAGCGCGGCTCTAGGCGGAGCCATTGGCTTTGCTTTGTTCCTTTTGATTGCCATAGTCTCCCGTGGCGGCATGGGTTGGGGAGACGTTAAGCTAGCTGCTTTGATTGGGCTGGCTACTGGCTTTCCTCTGGTTTTTCTCGCCATTATCATGGGGGCCATCCTCGGTGGCATAGTGGCCGTGGCTTTGATGATAGCTAAAAAGAGAAAACGCCGGGAGACAATCCCCTTCGGTCCCTTCCTGGCCGTGGCTGCCATGGTAACGATGCTCTGGGGAAGTAATATACTAAGCTGGTACACCTGGGACTGATGTGACTCAGGCGGGCTCACTCTCTTCTGAACAGGGCAAAGAAACGGTCTTGATATTCCGGGAATATACCCCAGCGATTTAACTCAACCACCAACTCCGGGGCTCGGGAAAGGTTGCGACTTGCTTGCGCAAAAAGCTCTTCAATGTAATCTCGGGCACCCTGGGGCACTCCACTGGCATCGATGTCTAAAAAGCCCCGGCGATTAAATTCGGCCATATTAGTGCGAACCGACTTATTAGTTAGCTCATAGATGAACATGAGCAAGGATACATCCCATAGTTCCTCCACTCCCTTTATTATGGTGCTTAAGGGGTTATGCTGCTCCTCTATTTGGGAGCTGAGCTTGTTTATCACCTGCCTGATAGGCTCGGAGACAACGTTCATCCCCCCGGGTTCGTTCTTATATCGGTAAAAAATGCCCGATTCATCAGGGCGCTCCCGAGCCATCATAGATATGTATCTTTTTGCCTGCTCGCTAAAGCCTTCGACATTGACCAGGTAAGCAGGAGTAACAATTTTGGGTCTTTCCGCAACTACCTTTCCATCCCTGACCACACTAAGGTTTCCCACCAGTTCAGTGACAACATAATAATCAATGACAGAACTGCCAAAAGTGTCCAGTTCTTGTCGTGGTGCCCGGACTAATTCCGTGTGTTCCAGAGCATATTTAATTCTGTCATCCTTCTCCATACCAATTCCACCATTCTACATTTTAAATAAACATCTTGACCGTGTAAAAGTTATGCATCACTTTATCCTTGCCGGCAATTATGCTGCCCATTTCGGTGCTATGACCGGGGACGAGATATTCCACATCAAGCTGAGACAGGTTGTCGATGCTCTTCCGCAGCAAGGAATGGCTGCCACCAGGGAAGTCCGTCCTGCCTATGCTGCCAGCAAAGACCACGTCACCGCTGATCAATATTTTATCCTCTTCTAGATAAAGGGAAACAGAACCGGGAGAATGTCCCGGAGTCAAGAAAACCTTGACCGCTACCTTATCATCTTTAGCCCCCAGGGACAAATCGCCCTCCTTAAGATAAAAGGAGGGATTAACCTGCGGCGGCTTACCGCCGAACATTTGAAAGAAACTCATCCCCGTCGTGCGATAAAATTCATCCTCCTCGCGGGATAAAGTAAACAAAGCACCACTTTTTTCCAACACCAATTCAGTGGCTTCAATATGGTCGGGATGGCTATGGGTGGCAATCACCAGACCAATATCCTCCATTTTGAAGCCGTCCCTCTCCATAGTCTGAGTCAGCGAATCAAAACAGGGCTCCCCAAGCTCATTCCTGATGTGGCCAGGGTCAACTAATACGTGCGGACGCTCCCCCCTTAAAACCGAGGGCCAGAGAATGGCATTGCAGTTATTTCCTCGGCCTTGCCATACATAACAATAAAATTTTTCCGCTAACTTCACAGATTTATGATAAATCATTACTATAACCCAAACTCACTTTGTTGAACCCCCTCAATATTATAGGCTAAAATGCACTGCTAACGCTAATCTTAAAGTAGGGAAGAAGTCAGTAGCCAGTAGGGGGTGACTTCTGATTGCTGATTGCTGAATTCTGACTACTGACTCCTGATTTCAGTGTTTAGGATTTTATGTTGTATGAGTGAGCTAAAGAGTGCCTGGGAAATTGCTCAAGAGAAAGCAAATAGATTGGGCAAGCTGTCAGCCGAGGAAAGGGAACAGCAAGAAAGACAAAGGTATCGCCAAATCGGTCAGGCGCTGGTACAAAAATGGCTTGACAGTTCCCAACGACTGGACATGGCTGCGGAGCTAAACAAGCACGAAGAAAAAGACAGAGCAATAATAAAGCAGGCCGTAATCGAGCACATGGTAGAGGCTATCGAGTTTACAACTACCCGGGGTATAAATAGCGTGAAAAAGGTAATCGCGGCGATAAGCAGCTTAGGGCCTGAATTTCAGCCAAAGGCAGAAGAAATAGGCCAGCTTGTCCAAGAGTATGAAGATGCAGAACAAAAGATAAGGCAGGAGCTGGAAAGCGACTACAGGGAAACCCTGCACCAATTGAGAATCTCAGGAACAGCAGTGGATGCTATCAATATCGAAGCTAACCCCCAATGGCAATTAGCCCGGCAGGAGCTCGTTGAAGCTTTTACCCCGAGGCTCAATGATTTGAAGCGAGCATTAGTTAGTAGCCCATGAGAAATCCACTTCGCAACTTCGCTAGGCCACACAAGGCTTTAAATAATCCTTATCCAAAGACACCAGAAATGGCAGCCAGGTTAGCTAATCACATTTGGACAATAGAAGAAATTGTGAGGTTGATAGATTATGCATGAAGTGCCAGCGAATTATGCCTTCATTGATGGTCAGAACTTTTACAAATCACTCCAAGCACTTGAAAAAGAAGTTGAAGCGCTTGAGGTAAAATTGGATTTGAATGAATTCCGAGTCTATCTTATGGAAAAACATGCTGTTAAGGTTGCCTATTATTTTATTGGTTATGTACCAGAATACAAGAGTTTATATGACCAGTTAAGAAGACAAGGATATGAATTGAAATTTAAAGAAGTAGCTACCCACGAAGATGAAATTAAAGGTAACGTAGACGTAAATTTGACATTGCAGTCTATGGTGGATTATGAAAACTATGCAAAGGCAGTAATAATAGCAAGCGACGGTGATTATGCTTGTTTAGTCGAATACCTACACGATAAGGGTAAACTAGAATGCCTAATAGCTTGTAGTAGAGCTGGATGTTCCTATCTGCTCAGAAAACTACATGCTAAAATACGGATATTCTACTTAGATGATATCATGAGAGACCTATATAACCGAAAAGAGACTTCGTAGGGACAAAACCCTACGTCGCCTCTTTTCATAGTGATAACTGCTTTTATTATACCACGACTTGACAATTTGTCAAGTCACCGCCTTCGTTTCAGGATAGTGCAAAGACTTTTGCCATTTCCAAATTGACCTACTACCGAAGAATCCTGTGCCGCTCAGGACAGGCTCCGTGAAGAATCTCCGAGACTCTTCATCATCCAAATTAATTTGGACTCACTAGAATTACACTACTAAACATCCCCAATAATTTGTCATGGGGCACAGAGCGCCAGACGCTGAGTGTAAATTCCCTGGCGGCGGTCGTAGTCGGTCTGGATGGCCTGGACACGGTACTTCTCCTCCGAGATTCCACAGCGCTCGTCGGTAACCTCCACGACATCGAGGAGCTCCTGGCCGACGTTGGTGGGGATAACGAGGTTGCCGCGCTCCGCTCGCAATGACGCCTCCCTTAGGATGGCGTCGGCCCTCTCCTGGGCCCTGGCGGCGGTGGTGAGGTTGGGGTCATAGTCCTGCTCGAGCTGGTCTATAGCCAGGGCAAGTAAGTCCCAGTCAAGGGCTTCTTCCATGATACGGTTGTCGCCGCTGTCCCGGCCGATGGCCCGGGCCCGGCTGGTGAACACTTGTTCACAATAGTTACCTGTCAGGATGGCGTGGTCGGTGCCGTAGGAGTAGCAGCTGCTCTCGCTGGCCAGTGGGTTCTTGGTGAAGGCTTCCTGGCCACGGAATACGAGCTTATCGGGAACGAAGGAAAGAAGCCTCCTGATAGCGGTGTCTCCCCCGGTGCCAGGGCTGACGGTGAAGTCGGGGTAGAAGTTGTTGATGGCGGAGGACTGGGGCTTGGCGGGGGTGTTGGTGAGCTTGATGCCTGTCCTGGCTAAGAGCTGGTAAAGAATCTGCCAGACGGACCTGGGGTTGACGGCGTCCTTGTTCCACCTCACCTGGTAGCGGGCGGTCCAGCGGTCCATGAGGCCCCAGCCGTCCAGGCAGGTGAGGATGAAGCGGGACATGTTGGGTTTGGAGGAGTACTCCCAGGAATCAATCCAGTAGGTACCGGCCCCGGAGCTCTCGTTGCCTGCTGTCGTCTTATAGCCGAGCTTGAGGACGATTTCGCTGCGGAAGCGAAGCGAAGCGAGCTCCCCCTCCCCCGGGCTGGCATACTGGCCCTTGGAGTTGTCGAGTTCCAGGATGAGAGAGCCTTCGCTACGCTCAGAATGACAATGCTGGGTAAGAGCGACGATATCCCTGGTCAGGTCGAGGGGCGAGTCGGCGGGGCGGGGGGCTCTCCAGACTCCGTCGGGCTTTCCCATCCACCAGTAGCCGGCGGTGCTCTGGAGCCTCAAGCCGTAGGCGGGGCTGACGTCCAGGAAGGGCCTGGGCTCGGTAAAAGTGGTATCGTCCCAATAAGTGCCCTTGACCGTGTGACAGGCCAAGGGGCGGGTGTAGGCGGTTGTGCCGGTGAACTTCTCCACGGCCAGGATACGGTTCGTCTCATAGTCCTGAGCCGAGGCGGGGAGATGGCAGTCGGGGTACTCGTAGGTGATATCTTCCCCATCCGGGGACACAAGGAAGCTCTCCAGGGCGGAAAAGTTGTAGGTGTTGGAGAACTGGGTGCGAAACAGGTCGAAGTGATTATAGGGGGAATCGGACTCCTTGGCAGCCAGGACGAGCTCCATGGCGGGGGTGGAGGCGTTGAAAGTGGCGCCAATGCCATAGGTATCCAGGAATATATGGGTGGCGGCGCCATGAAACTCCTTGATATGCTGCGACGTGGACTGGTCGGAAGTATCGAGGACTATGCCGTTAAGCTCGTTAGCTTTAAGGGCGAAGCAGACGACGACGTCACCGGTCCCCCACCAACAAGCGGCCAGGGATAGGACATCAGCATAGGCGACGAGCTGGGCGTCATCCCAGGTCTGGCCGTAATCGTAGGAGTAGCACTTCCAGAGTACGTTGCTGGTGGTCTTGTAGAAGATACAAACCTTGGCGCCATAGGCGGCGATGGCACAGGGCCCGGCGCAGTCGGTGGCGATTTGAGTCCACTGGGAATAGTCGGAGCTCGGGCCGGGGTCGGTTATCTTCTGGCGATAGAGAATATTGCCGGCAGCCGCCCTGATGCGGTGCATGCTCCCCTGGCCGTCGAAGGCGATGCCGTGGTGGTTGTCGGGCTCGCTGCCCTCGTAAAGACGGGTCCAGGTGAGGCGCTTAATGCCCGCCTCATAGTCATAGACCTTAGCCTCGACATAGGGGAGACGGTGGGGCTTCTTCTGGGCGGCGAGTAAGGTAGCTGATAGAGTTCTCATTGTACCTTTAAGTAGTCAGTAGCCAGTAGTCAGAATTCAAAAGAAGGCCTCCCGGATGATTTTGGCGATGATGAGCCAGGCGATGACGCCGAGGGCGCGGCCAAAAACGTAGTAATGATGGTCGGCCTTTAGCTCCTTTAAGAGTTGGCCGGGGAGCTGATGCTTCGCTGGCCAGGGGCAGAGGACCTCGCAGAGCCCCTCCACGAAGGCATGCCATTCCTGGTAGCAATCGAGGAAGGCGGCGGGCCTGATTCCTTTAAGGAAGCCATTGTCCCCGTCATGAGGCATTAGCCCTGCTCCTTCTTCTCCTTGATGTGCTGCACCGTCCTATCGCCGAACCACCAAAGGATGCAGCCGGCGGCTAAACCCAGGAACCATTGGGGGGCATCAATCCCCTCGACGACGACCTGGGCGATGACGGCAGCGAAGATGATGGTGACGGCGGGCCTGGTGGCGGCCCGGAAAAAATTAGTGAAAACCTCCACCAGGGTCGGGTTAGCTTTGTTCTGTTCCTCTGGCATGTCTCCTCCTTAGCTAGATAGGCCCTGAGAGGCTCAGGAAAGCCCCTGTTTTCGTTTTTGCGCCTCTTTATACTCAGAGCCTTCGTTGGTTGCCTGTTTTAAATCAGAACGCCCAGGGTGTCGGGGACGGACTTGCCGGCTTTTTCATAATGCCTGGCTAAATGCCGGGCGGCCTGGATGATGGCCTCTCCGGAGGCCCGGACCCTCTCCCCGCGGTAACCACCTCTGCTCAAGGCGGCGACGGCTGCCGGCATGCGGTCCCAGTCCACGGTCTTCTCGATATCGAGGCGTCCCTGGAGAGCCCGGAAGATGGCTTTGGTGTGATGGGGGAGCTTCCAGGTCTTATCAGGATCGTGAGGGTCGCCGACGATGGCGAAGGCCTCTTTGGGGAGTCCCTCCTTCGTGATTTCTTTTTCGAGTGCTTCTTTTACTTTTGATTTAGGCATGATTTTCCTCCTTATGTTGGAGAGTGCTTCCTTTACGTCAAACATAGCTATAATTCCTTTGTGTATATGATACGCTCCCATCCTGCCTGTTGGTTTACGGCGGCCGTCGCCTCGACGCCGAGAGTTACAACTGCACCTCCGGGAATGTCAGCAGTTGGCGGGTTAGTTGTGTGGGTGGTTTTCAATACATTGTTGACGTAGAATTTAACCGAAACGCCAGGGTCAACCACCGCCTTGCATTGATAGAGGAAGTTGCTGACGCCGACTGGTAAGTCAACGCCGGTGTCCTTAGTTTCCTGGGTTGTGCCATCGGCACTAGAGGAAAAAATACTATCGGCATCTATGATAAAACCGACGTGGGCCTTAGTTTCTGTCGGTGGTAAAGCAGTATGGTCAATAAGAAGCATAATTATACGGTGAGTAGTACCACCAGCAGCGAGCCGATGGCTGAGAGGAAACTCAACCGTTACCTCCTTCCCAGAGGGAAAGGGGTAGTTAAAGCCGTAAGTGGTTCTGGCCAGGCAATTATTATTTAATGTTGCCCCACTGGCTATGACGAGCGCCGTTCCACCAACGCTAACCGAGCCTCCGCCAGGGATTAAAGTCGTCATGCCGTCCTTAGACATCCAGTCTAATTGCGTGGTATAGATTTTAGGTGTCCACAGTGCTTTATAGAACTCAACGGCATCTTCGGCGGCATTGACCCTTAGCGATTGCTCCGCCTTTCCTGCATAGCCAGCGGGGGTGTCAGTGAGGCCCAGGAAGGTGGGGCTGCCCCCGGGCCAGGTGGCGATGACGCAGGCGTCCCTGGGGTTGCCCCCGGGAATGGCGACGATAACATAGTTGCCGATGACCATGGCTGACGACGGGATGTTCTTGGCCACGCTGATGTCGTCGAAATAGGTCGTCAAGGATCCTGCGAGCTGGACGCCGGCCTTATAGGTCCCGCTGCTGAAGTTTTTGAGGACTCCAATCTCTAACATAGGTCAAAATCATCAATCATCATCAAACATCATCAAAATGATGACCCTTTAATCTTCGGTGTAGAGCTCCCCGGTGATGATGCGGCTGCTGCGGGAGACGGCTTTAAGCTTCCTGTCGTAGCGGGCGAGGCGCTCCTTGCCCCAGGCCCGGTAACTGGTGGTACCATAACGGCCGGCGATGAAGGCTCTATCCACTGTGGCCGCCGATGCCGACATGGCCAGGTAACCGGTGGCGCCGAGGACTATAATCTCCTCGTGCTCGGCGGGGATGGTAGTGGATGAGGCGTCCAGGGTGTGCTTCTTAAGCCACTTTACCCGGGCGTCGTTGCCGTTGCCCTCGTCCTGCATGTAAAGGTGGCCGGCCCAATACTCGACCCTCTGGAAATATTTGGGCTTGTAGCCGATGGGGAACTCGACGGACTCGATTTTGAGCAAGCCTGACAGAGAAGAGATATCGAGCTCGGTATTGCCGTCGGTGGTGGCGATATCGTCCTGCTGCTCGATGGGGGCACGGAGGGAGTACTCCGTGACAACCCTGTCGATGGCTCCGTCGACCTCGTCATCGGCCCAGCGGTAATTCTGGCTGTCGGTGTCCTGGAGATCTTCCCGGACCCGGGCTCGCATCTCTGTTAGGTTCATCTTCTTACCTCGTTAGTAGCCAGTAGTCAGGAGCCAGTAGCCAATAGGTTCTTACTTCTGGATTCTGACTACTGACTCCTGCTTTCCGCTAGTCTCTCACTCCTGTCAACATGGCGGCCTTGACGATGGAAAAGTTGGCCAGAGATACATACCACTTGACCCTGGTCCGGGAGGCGTCCTTGGTCTCGAGGGACCCGAGGCGCTCGGCCTGGATCATCTCGGGGCTGGTAAGGCCGCAGACGGCGCCCTCTCCCATCTGGAAGGCGAAAATAGCCGAGCAATCGCCGGATGTGCCCACGGTGTAATTATCCTTAACCCAGTCGGAGATGGCGACGGGAATGCCGTTATAGAGCTCGACAAACTCGCCGAGCTTGCCCTGGCCGACCTGCAGGTTGTTGCCCTCGGCCCTGGCCAACGCTGCGAGCTTCCTGCGGGACCGGCGGCTCATTAAGAGCAGGTCGGGCTTGCCGCCACGAACGAGGTCGATTAGCTGGTCCATCTTGGACAGGGCGAGGGTAGCGCCGTTGACGGCCGAGCCAAGGTGGTTGCCGTAGCGGCAGGTCCAGGTGACGGTGCTGTCGGAGTTGGTCTCTCCCTCGGTGGTCTTCCAGGTAGGCTCTGAGGCTCCTGACGTGCCGGCGGTGGTGCACTCGTAACGGAAGCCATTCTCCTCGCCAGCAGTGGGGACGACGATGTCTCCCAGGGAATAGGCAGTAGTGGCCGTCCAGGCGGTGCCCTTCATGGTCTTGTACAGGCCGTCGGGCTGCTTGGAGTTGACGCCTGAGTCGCCGTTCAGGAAGGTGTTCTCGAACTCGTTCCTCAAGGCCTTGGCCTTCAGCTCGATGACGGCGGCCTCGAGGTCCTGGATATTACTGCGGGTGGACTTGAGGAAGTTGTCGACGTCGGCGTCTCCGCCAAGGACACAGAGGCTGGCGGAGCACTGCTCGAACTCCGGCTCTGATGTGGTCCAGGTATCGGTGACGGGGTCGTACCAGGCCACGGTGGGCAAAGTCTTCTCCCGGTTGTACTTCAGGCTATTGCCCACGATCTGGATGAAGGGCAGCTCCTGTAAGATGGGGCTGTCCTTGACGATGGTCTCGATGATTCCTTTAAGCAGGATATCGGTCGAGAGCTTACTTGCTTCTGCTAAAGATATACTCATATTTCCTCCTTAATTAAATCCAAATTTCAAAATCCAAATAACAAACTAAAACAAAAATTCAAATGACAAATTTGGACTTTGAGCTTTGGTATTTGAACTCTATTAGGTTCCTCCTCCTTTTTGTTGGATTCCAGCGGCGATCTTCTCCCTGGGGGTTAAGCCCTCGAGGGATATCTCGCCCCTGGTTGGCGCCCCCGCGGGGACCTTGGCCTCCTTGGCCTGGGCTTCGAGGCTGGCCTTGACGGCGCCGGCGATGGCCTGGGCCTTCTCGACCGAGGCGTCTATGTCCTCGATGGTGCCGCCGGCGATGATGTCCCGGGGAATAGTGGGATTGGCAGCCCTGACGGCGTCGAGGTATTTAGAGACGGCCTGGGCGTGGGTCTGCTTGGTCTGCTCGAGCTCGGCAGTCGTGGATTCGAACCCAAGCTGCACTTCGCTTAGCTGGGCTTCCAGGTCGCCGATACGATTGTCCTTCTCAGCCAGCGCTGCCTCAGCGGCGGCCTTGGCTTTTTTCTCCTCCTCGAGCTGTGCCGTGATCGCCTCTAAGTCCCCGGGGGCGGAAACCTCATTAGTCCCTTCGAATTCGCTCAGGGCAGGGGTTTCCTGGGTTTCCTCGTTTTCGTTTTCCATACATTTCTCCTATTCCTCTTGAGATTGCTTCGGTTTCGCCTTGCAATGACAAGGGGGTGAGCTTATTATTCAGGCACTTCCATCTCCGCGGCTACCGCTCTCTCTCGCTCCGCCACGTGTGGACGTTGCCCTGAACTCCTGATTCATTTTCAGAATCCTCTCCCTCTCCTCCAGCCACCTGTTGAACTCCTCGTCGGGGTCCTGGACACCCATCTCGTCCATAGCGGTCCTCCGGCTGTGG